>JACCEA011533065.1_pt1 | contig 66957 bp, 55 predicted proteins | sample 7449851 | NCBI WGS metagenome assembly JACCEA01 (sample SAMN15323453, study PRJNA562643) | freshwater metagenome | isolation source: river surface water | place: USA:Blue River Watershed | collected 2017-08-18 | reverse complement strand
GTTAGGTCCCGCGAGAGTAGGTTGTTGCCAGGTTTATGCCCCGAACACTTTAACGAGTGTTCGGGGCTTCTTTTTTACCTTCATCACCTAATCTGGCTAGCTAGGACTTTGGGTATAGTATTTCGGCACTTCTGGAGAAGTTTTGATATGAGTGCTGGCTCGGGCGCGAAATCGCGTTTAATCGCAGGTGCTATGATGAAGACGGTAGGCGTTCATCCGCTCGCAGGTTTTGATAAATGTCTGCACTATAAAGTGTCGGATACTTTGTGTGCTCACGTGAAGATCGGGTCTTTGGTGCGGATACCTATTTTTAACCGCATTCACCTGGGCATCGTTGCAGAGTTTTCAACACCGGTTGATTTTCCTGTCGAACGCTGCAAACCGCTCGGCGGTGTCGTTTATCCCTTTCCTGCTTTGCCTCCTGATCTGCTCAAGCTGGCTCACTGGATGCGCGCCTACTACTCGGCTCCTTTCGATTCCATCATCGAAACCATGCTTCCGCCGGCAGTAAGAAAGGCCGCGTCACTTAAACAAGAAAAGCTACTGGTTTTTAAAAAACGCCTCACACCTGAGGAATTAGTGATTGTCTCGAAGCGTGCGCCCGCACAAGCGCGGCTTTACGAATTCCTTAGCAAGCAGACTAAGCCGGTTTTGAAGTCCCTCGCTTTGGATCGCCTTGGCATATCAGCTTCCGCTATCGGTGGTTTGGTTGCTCGAGGGATTTTGAGCGAAGAGTCGAGGCGCGTGGAAAGAGTCGCTTACGCGGATGATCATGCGACGGGTGAACATGTCGCTGCAGAGCCACATAAGCTTAATCTGGAGCAGCAAATCGCCGTCGATAGACTGGATGAGGCTCTTGCCGAGAATAAATTTGGTGTGCAGCTGCTTTTCGGGGTGACCGGCTCGGGCAAGACCGAGGTGTATCTCCGCGCTATCCAAGCTGCGTTGGCATCTGGAGGCGGGGTGGCATTTTTGGTGCCGGAGGTTGCATTGACGCCGCAGACTGTCGCGCGACTGCGCGCTCGCCTCGAGGCGATCGCCCCTGGGCACAGGGCTGTGGTATGGCATAGCATGCTGAGCGAAGGGGAGCGATTGGACGGTTGGCTGGCCTTGGCAACAGGTGAAGCTCGGGTGGTCGTTGGCGCACGTTCGGCTGTGTTCGCTCCGGTGCAAGATCTGAGGTTGATCGTGGTAGATGAGGAGCACGAGCCCGCCTACAAGCAGGACGAAACCCCGCGCTACCATGGCCGAGACACCGCGATTTACCGGGCCAAGCTTTGCGGCGCGGTTTGCCTGCTGGGGTCGGCCACGCCTTCGCTGGAGACTTGGGCGAACGCGAGCGCGGGTAAATATGGGCTGCTGAAGCTCACCCAACGCATCGACGACCGAAAGCTGCCCTTCATCGATGTCGTGGACATGCGAGTGGAGTCGATGCGGCAACGCGGTGCGGCGACCCTATCCAGGCGGTTGCTCGACGCGATGCACGGGCGTCTCGCGAAAAAGGAGCAGACCATTCTGTTCATAAACAGACGCGGCTATTCATCCGCGATGCAGTGTCGAAAATGCGGCCATGTGGAAGAATGTCCGCATTGCAGCGTCAGCATGACCTATCATCGCACGGACGAAACCCTGCGCTGCCATCTTTGCGGGCATCAGCGAAACGCGCCCGCGCGGTGTCCGAGTTGCGCGTCACCCGAGATCAAATGGCGTGGCACGGGAACCCAACGCGTGGAAGAGGCGGTGCGGCGCGTGTTGCCCAAAGCCCGTATCGAGCGAATCGATACGGACACGATGTCCAAGAAAAACCGGTTTCGGGAGGTGCTTGCCGCATTTCGCGCGGGGCGAATCGACATCCTCGTGGGCACCCAGATGATCGCGAAGGGGCTGGATTTTCCCAACGTCACGCTGGTGGGGCTGGTGGATGCGGATCTGTCGATGCACGTGCCGGATTTCCGGGCCAACGAGCGCACCTTTCAACTGCTGGTCCAGGTGGCGGGGCGCGCGGGCCGTGGAGACCGGTCGGGCGAGGTGGTGGTCCAGACCTTTACGCCCGAGGCCCAGGCGATCCAGTTTTCACGGCATGCCGACTACACGGGTTTCGCCCAAGCGGAGCTAAAGGTGCGGCGTGATTTCGGCTATCCACCGGCCAGGCATCTGTTGCATCACTTGTTTCGGGGGCCCAACCCGGAGAAGCTTCGTTTCTTCGCCGAGGCATGGAAGAAGCGAGTGGCTGAATCGTTGGGCGATAAAGTCATGCTCATGGGGCCCGCGGCGGCGCCGATAGAAAAAATCCAGGATGAGTATCGCTGGCAGCTTTGGTATTTTTGCAACGCGCCCGTCACCAAAATCGTGGCGGAGGTGAGTCGGTTGCGCGCGGAGTTCGACTGGCCTGATGACATGATTCAGGTGCTGGACGTGGATCCGGTGAATCTGTGCTAAGCGGCGGTCACGGGGACGGTCCGAGGCCGTAGCGCGCTTTTTTTGTGACTTTTTCCGGCCAACGCTCCGTCTGGTGGTGTGTGCCTCGTTGACCACCATGTTCACTTATATCCCGACGAGTTGAATCGCGATCCAGCCGGGTGGGCGCGCACACATGGGGAAACTCTATGGGCTCGGATGTGTGTCCGGTCGCGGCGCGATGGATCTCCCGTGCAGGAGTTTCCTGATGCGGCCGAACTGTTGCAGGCGATGGACGCGGCGGGAATCGAGCGGGCGATCTTGCTGGGCTGGTATTGGGAGCGTGCGGAGACTTGCGCGTGGCACAACCGGGCGATGGGACGGTGGGTTGCGTCGCATCCGGACAGGCTTTCGGCCTACGCGACGATCCATCCGGGGGCGACGGCGTCGGAGGTGGGCGCCGAGATGCGTCGGGCGCGCGACGAGGGACTGAGCGGGCTGGGGGAGTTGTCGCCGCATAGCGTGAAGGTGGACATCGATGACGAGGGCATGAATGCGGCGATGTCGCTCGCGGAGGAGTGGCGTTGGGTCGTGAATCTTCATGTGACCGAGCCGCGCGCGAAGCCCTATCCGGGCATGGTGTTGACTCCGGAAAGCGATTTTCGCGCGTTGGCCACACGCTGGCCTGGTGTGCGGTTTGTGTTGGCGCATTGGGCGGGTGGTTTCAATGTGCGCGATCTGGAAAACGTGCGCGTAGACACGGCGGCGGCGCCTCTGATCTACGGAGAGGCCGCATGGGCGATGCGCGGGGTGAGCGTGCGCGCCGATCAGATTCTTTTCGGGTCCGATTATCCGCTGCGCTTAAAGCCGGCCCAGACGGCGGCCGCGGGTTTGGCGGCGTTTTCGGCCGAGGCTCGCTCCCGGGGCCTCGGGTGAAGCCGGCGCTGGCGGCGATCCGTGATGCCGGACAGGCTCGGAACTTTGCGATGGAGTTGGCGATGAATCGCCCCGAATAGTGCGAGTCTCCCTTACCATGACTCCCGAACAGAAGCTGGCTGAACTTGGTCTTGAACTTCCCGTCGTCGGTCCCGCGGCGGGCAACTACCTGCCCGTCGTGCGCACGGGGAATCTGCTGTTTTGCGCCGGCACGCTTGCGGTGAAGGACGGGAAGGTCACGCATGAGGGGCAGGTGGGTCGGGAGCAGACGGTGCAAACGGCCTATGAGTCGGCTCGCGTGGCGGTGTTGAACTCGCTCGCCAACATCAAGGCGGAGGTGGGTGAGCTTTCGAAGGTGCGGCGCGTGGTGATGGTCAACGGTTTCGTGAACGCGATCAGCGGGTTTGCGGACAGCCCGGCGGTCATCAACGGCGCGAGCGATCTGCTCGTGGCGGTGCTGGGCGACGCGGGGCGGCACGCGCGAGCGGCGGTCGGGGTCGCCGGTCTGCCGCGCAATTCGACCACCGAGGTGCAGCTCGTGGTCGAGTTGGCGGAATGAGGTGTGGCGATCACCCGGGGCCTGCGCGTCGGGCCCTTTCATCGCACGTATGAAGCCGCAGGTTCAGTTGGGTGAAGCGCGCGCTCCCGACGGTGCGCGTCTGACGCTGCACGAGCATGACGGAAGCTTCGTGGTGCGCGTGAACGGCCAGGCTCTCATGCATTCCGGTTTGGCGGGATCGGAAAATCGATTGGGCGATCTCGCCGCGGAGGCGGTCGCCGGAAAGCGCGACGCTCGCGTTTTGATCGGCGGGCTCGGACTGGGCTTTACCTTGAGGCGTGCGTTGGCGCGACTGCCGGAGCGTGCACGGGTCGAGGTGGCCGAGTTGCTGCCCGAGCTCGTCGCGTGGAACCGGACTTTCCTGCGCGAACTCAACGGTGAGGCGCTTGACGATCCACGCGTGTCGATGCGCGTGGGCGACGTGCGCGCCTCGCTGGGCCGTGCTCGCTGGGATGTCATCGCTCTCGATGTCGACAACGGACCGGCGGCCATGGTGCGCGCGGGCAACGCGACGCTTTACGATGACCGCGGGGTGGCGCGGTTGGCGACGGCTTTGCGCCCGGGCGGTCGTTTGTTGGTTTGGTCGGCCGCGCCGGATCGTGCGTTCGAACGTCGGCTGACAGCGGCGGGTTTTATGGATGTGCAAACCGATGCCGGTGGATCGGGGACTCAGGTGCGAACGCGCAGCCGGGGCTATGTCATTTTCATGGCCGATCGCCCTGCGGCAACGTCTTGAGCGGAGGACAAGGGGAAGGGGAGGCTCGGCGCCGTTTCGGGTTCTCGGCGAGAAATACTGTGGCGGCACTTCCTCGGGTTCGCATGGTGGATCTTCTATGGCCACGATCTACGAAACCCTGCGCGCCGAGATCATCGTCGCGATGAAAGCCAAGGATAGTGCGCGAGCCACCGTGCTGCGCACCGCGGATGCCGCGATCCAACGATCGGCGATGGACCAAAACAAGCCGATCGACGACGCGCTCGTGATCGCGACGCTGCGCAAGGGCGTGAAAAACCTCCAGGACGCCATCGTCGACTTTGAGAAGGGCGGCCGCGCCGACCTCGTCTCGGCGAACAAGGCCGAGATCGCGGTGCTGGAGAAGTTTTTGCCCGCCGGTGTGGACGGAGCTAAACTCGAGGCGATCATCGCCGAGGTGATCGCAGCCACGGGGGCGGCGTCCAAAAAGGAAATGGGCAAGGTCATCGCCGCTCTCAAGCAGCGTCCGGAGGCCGGGCTGATCGACTTTGGCGCGGCGAGCAAGTTGGTGCAGGCAAAGCTGCCCTGAGCGCTCCGGCATAAGCCGGGTCGTTACCGAGGCGTTTTGGCTCCGTTTCCGCCGCGGATGTTCGATGGGCTGGTGATCCAGCGATCACTGCCCGCGAGAAACGAAAAGGCCACGAATCTTAGATAGATTCGTGGCCTAAAAGTTGGCGTCCCCACGGGGATTCGAACCCCGGTAGCGACGGAACCCCTTTGGCTACAGTTGGTTCATAGGTAGCGATTGCCTCGAATACTTCCTTGCGCCTGGGTGTCATTGGAAGTTCTATTGGAAGTTGAGATGGCCTCTTTGACGAAAAAACCGCTTAGCCGCTACTGGATCGCCTGCTACACGGATGCCTCCGGCAAGCAGCGCCAGAGGTCCACCAAGTCCACGGTCCGGAAGGACGCCCAGCGCATTGCCGAGGAATTCGAAGCCGCTTACCGGACCGCCTTGACGGAAGGGCAAGCCAGACGGGTGATAGCGGACATCTACGAAGAGGTGAACGGAGAGAAACTGCCCTCAAGCTCGATCAAGTCCTACTTCGAGCAGTGGGTGGCGCGCAAAGAGGTCGAGACCAAGAAAGGCACTTTCGCCCGATACAAGGGCACGGCCAAAAAGTTCATCGAATTCATGGGAGATCGCGCGAACAAGGACTTGGTTTTCATTTCGTCCAAGGACGTCGTTGGATTTCGCGACAGCGTGGCCAGGGCCTTGACCCAATCGAGCGCGAACACCGACCTGAAGATCCTGCGAGTGGCGCTGCAGCAGGCATGGAAAGACGGCCTGATTCAGCAGAATCCGGCCGCTCAGGTAGACACCCTGCGCATCACTGAAGAGCGCACCTCAAGAAGGCCTTTCACGGTGGCCGAAATGCAGCGTTTGCTGAAGGCCGCCGATGCCGAGTGGAAGGGAATAATTCTCACGGGATTTTACACCGGTCAGCGCTTGGGAGACCTTGTTCGTCTTCGCTGGTCACAGGTAAATTTGGAGGCTGGCGAGATTCAGTTCTCGACCAGAAAAACTGGTCGGCGCGTGCTGATTCCAATCGTGGCACCGCTTCTGGCTCATTTGCGGAAAATAAGGGGCGGGAAAACGGGCGACGGTGCCCTCTTTCCTGAGGCCATGACCGACGTCGAGAAATCCGAGGGCGATAGCCGGCGGTTATCCGGCCAATTCTATCACATTTTGGTGGCGTCAGGGTTGGCGCAGAAACGATCCAAATCGAACACCGGCAAGGGACACGCTGCAGGACGAAAAACCAACCCGCTGTCATTCCATTCGCTGCGTCACACCGCGACCTCGATGCTCAAAAACGCAGGCGTTTCTGAGGCGGTTGCGATGGACATCATCGGCCACGATTCGCGGGAAATCAGCCTGAATTACACGAAGATCGAAAGCTCGGCGAAGCGGACTGCCCTGGAGTCACTGCCGACGCTTTAATCTATAGCTGAAGATGTGTTTTCATGGCATCACGTAGAACAATGCGCATGGCATCCAGAACATCCTGCTCATCCTGTTTTGAATCTGGGGTATATTTTTTTGCAGCGGCGCGCCGGGTCTTTTTATCGTTCACGATGCCCTGAACTATGTCCCATATATCATAGCCGTCTGGCGTTACCGCGCTGTAAAGCGATGGATTAAGCAGGCCGTTTGGGTGCTTGGCTCTGATGGCAAGCAGGATCACGTCTATCCACTGCTCGTAAGTGTTGGGACACAGAGGTGGTAATGTGATTGCTTGGCGCTCCCAATCCAAATTTGGCGACCTGCCTTTTGATTTAGGATCAAACACCCTCTTTCCTAGGTTATTTGCCCATTGAATATCGTCCACGTTCTGGGGACGTTTCTGCAAAATATATATTTGAGAGACATAGGTTCGAATAAGGTGGCCTACGAGGCTATTCCTTTTGGATTGGCCCGGACGGAAAAGATGGTTTGCCCCTACGTGGAGTGCGTCGAGCGTCCGGAACGCGGTTCGTCGGATTGGGTAGAGTTCGGCCTGCTTGGCCTCGGATTTGCGCACCTTGTCTTCGGTGTCGTTTTTGAGTTGTCGTGCAGGCAACCGATCAAACAAGACCGGCCATCGATCCACGAGTTGAGAAACGGGAAGGTTTTTCTCCATGCGTTCTTCGCCCAAAATCTGCGTCAACCGTAGCGCGGTGCGGTAGAGAGCCCAACGAGGGTCAAAGCCATCATCGGCTCCGTTCCGATGCATCAGCGGGTCCCAGTAGAATGATTCCGATGGTCCTATTGTAAAAGGTGAAAATTCCGCAGGAATCGGACTGGAGACACTTTTAGGCCCCCACCCGTCGAGTAACTTCATCAGCCGAGCAATCAATGCCTCCACCGCACCGACCCGTTCTTGCCCGGAAAGAGCTTCAATCTTTGCAGCGTGTTCACTCAGTGGTAAATGACACCATGCCTCATGTTCAGATTGTGGGGTGCCAGCAGGGGCAGGTGGAACAGGGAAATTCGAGGGGGATTTGTCGTCGCTCATCGCGCCAGCTCAGTAACTGGCACCGATACAGCTGACTAGCTGTATTTAAACTTCGGCGTAGCGGTTGAGCTTATCTTTTAGGTGGGGCCAGACGGGGCAGAGGCGGGTGAGTAACGCGAAGAACTCCCGGCCGTGGTTGGGGTGTTTTAAGTGGCACAGCTCGTGGAGGATGACGTAGTCGATGCACTCGGTCGGAGCCTTCACCAGTTCGGGGTTTAGAAGCACCCTGCCGGAGGGCGGGCAGCTGCCCCAGCGGCGGGGCATGGAGCGCACGGCAAAACCCTGGGTCTCGATGCCTAGGCGGGCGACTTGGGGGAGGCAGCGGTGCCAGGCCATCTCGAAGATTACCTTGGCCCGCGTGTGATACCATTTCCCCAGTAGCTCCTTTACCTTCGCCGGCGAGACGTCGTCGCGGACGGTGACGACGAGGTAGGGGCGGTGGAGGTGGACGCCGTCTTTCAGGGCCGGCTCGATTTTGAGCATGAACTGGCGACCTAGGTAGCGGTGACTCTCGCCGCGCACGAATTTGCGCGGCGGGGTCTTGGGCTCGTAGCGGGCGAGGTCTGCGAGTTGGCGGGCGATCCACGGCGCGCGGCGCTGAATGCGGAGCATGATCGCTTCTGATGTGGCGGCGCGAGGGGCGCGGGCGACCACGGTGCCATCGGGATAGACGGTGATGGCCAAGGTGCGGCGCGCGGTGCGGACCACGGGCACGGTGAACTCCCGTTCACCGTAGCGGACGGCGACGATTTCGGGCGACGCGGGTTCGCTCATTTTTGGCCGTAGTGGACCTTGGCGAGGGGGATCGCGCGCTGAATGAGCGCGTCGAGGTGGGCCTCGGATAGGAGGCGGCGACCGGCGGAGTTTTTGATCTCCAGCGCGAGATCCTCGATCTGGTTGGTGAGGCGGTTCACCACGTCGGTGTTGTCCTTCCACGCGACGATCTTGGCCGTCTCCTGCATGAGGGCGTCGATGCGGAGGGCCTGCTCCGTCAGGGCCTCTTCGGACAGGGCTTCGTGCAGGCCGATTTCCGGGAGCTTGAGCGCGTTGAAAACGGCTGTGGCGGCGTCGCGGTTTTCCAAGTCCGGGGGCAGGCCGCCGATTTTGCGGGTGGTGACTGCTTCCTGCGCGGCGGTGACGCGGCGCAGATACTCGGCGTCGGCGATGCGTTTGAGGCGGTAGTCCTCGATGGCTTCGCGGATGAGGTCGGAGAAGCGCTTAAAAAACACCGGGTCCTCGTCCATTTTCTCGGTGATGGTGCGGAGGGTGCGGTGGGCGATGGTGTCGGCCTTGGACGTGGGCGTGTCGAGTTTCTCGACCTCGCGGGCGAAGGCTTCCTTGTCGAAGATGCTGACCTGATCGGTGACGGGCTGCACATCGCCGGCCTGGAGGTGGGTGTCGATGAGCTTGCGGATGCGCGGCTCGTATTTGGCAAAATCGAGTTCGTCGGAGTAGCGACGGCGCACCGCGACGCGCAGGTTTTGGAAATACCGGAGGTCGTCGCGGTAGGTCTGGATTTCCCGCGCCGGGGCCTGCTGCCGGTATTTCAGGCTGGCGAAGGCGATGGCCATGGTGCGCGAGAACTCGGAGAGGAGCTGATAAAAATGCTCGCGGGTCTTCTCGTCGGCGAGGAGTTGCTCGTAGGCCTCGTTGTCCTGGCGGTTGGCCAGACCGGCGAAGAGATCGAGCAGGCGGCGGTGGCGGAGCGGGAGGCGGCGCACCTCCTCCTCGACGTCGGTGACGGCCTGGCCGAGGTCTTCCTTGGAAAAACCTTCGAGCGCGCCGCCGTAGGTGGTGAGCGCCTCGTCGAGGTTCCCGAGCACGCCTTCGTAGTCGATGATGTAGCCGTGCTCCTTGCCCTCGTGGACGCGGTTCACGCGGGCGATGGCCTGAAGCAGGGTGTGGCCCTTGAGCGAACGGTCGAGGTAGAGGACGGTGTTTCGCGGGGCGTCGAAGCCGGTGATGAGCTTGTCCACGACGATGATCAGCTCGGGATCGCCACCGTTTTTGAACGAATTGATGAGCTGCTCGTTGTAGTTTCGCTCGTTGCCGAAGCGCGCCTTGGTCCGCGCCCAGAAATCGAGGACGAGCTTTTGCGGGGTGCCGGCGTAGTCGCCGTCCTCGTTGCCTTCGCGCTCGTCGGGGGCGGAGACGAGCACCTCGGACGTGACCTTGCCGAACTCGTCGAGCAGCTGCTTGAAGCGGATGGCGGTGGCCTTGGAGCGGGTGACCACCTGGCCCTTGAACGGCGTGCCTTTCCAGTTGTCGGCGAAGTGTTCGCTGATGTCCCACGCGACGGCGAGGAGGCGGGGCTCGGAGGCCTTGACGATGGCGGAGCCGCTGAAACGGCGTTTCAGCTCGGCGGCCTGATTGTCGGGCAAGTCCTCGCAGACGCGATCTACCCAACGGTCGATCTCGGTGCCGGTGAGCAACACCTCGGCCTTGCGGCCTTCGTAGAGGAGCGGGACGACGGCCTTATCGGCGACGGCCTGGTCGATGGCGTAGGTGTGGATGAGGCGGCCGAACTGGCCCTCGGTTTTGCGCTCCTCGTCGGTGAGGGGCGTGCCGGTGAAGCCGAGATAACACGCGTGCGGCAGGGTGAGCCGCATCTGGAGGTGAAACTCGCCCTTGCCGCCCTTTTTGCCGGCCTGCGAGCGGTGGGCCTCGTCCACCAGGACGAAGAGATTTTGGCCGGGCGCGAGGGCGATGCCTCGGCGCAGGGCGGCCTCGAACTTGTGGATGAGGGTGGTGACGATGGTGGCCTTGCCATGGTTGAGGACGTCGGCGAGGTCGGAGCCGGACTTGGCTTTCTGCGGCTCCAAGCCGCAGGCGCGGAAGGTGCCGTTGATCTGGTCGTCGAGGTCCACGCGGTCGGTGACGAGGACGACGCGAGGATTGGGGATGTCGGGCGCGAGGGCGATGGCCTTGGCGAGCATGACCATGGTGAGGGACTTGCCGCTGCCCTGGGTGTGCCAGACGACGCCGCCCTCGCGGTGACCATTGGTATCGAGCTTGCGGATACGGGCAAGGATGCTCTTGACCGCGAAATACTGCTGGTAGCGGGCGATCTTTTTTTGCCCGCCGTCGAAAAGGACAAAGCCGTAGATCAACTCCAGCAGGCGGGCCGGGCGGCAGAGGTGGGCGAGCAGGCGATCTTGGGCGGAGAGGCTGTGGGCGGGATCGGACAGCTCGGCGAGGGCTTGGGCGACGGCGCGCGGGCGCTGGGCGAGGATGCGGGCGCTGGCGGCGAGCGGGAGCGGGCGGCGCAGGGTGGCGCGCAGGGCCTTCTCGTCCTCGTGCTCCTCCTGCCACTCGGCCCAGTATTCCGGCTTGGTGAGCACGGTGCCGTAGCGGGCGGATGAGCCGGCGAGGGCGAGGACGAGCTGGGCGAAGGTGTAGAGCTGGGGGATGCCGTCGGCCTGCTGGTTGCGGCGGTGCTGGGCGATGGCGTCGGCGAGCGGATCTTTGAGGCCGGCGCGTTTGCACTCGATGACGACGAGCGGGATGCCGTTGACGAAGAGGACGAGATCGGGGCGCAGGGTTTCGCTGCTGGCGGTGCGCTCGACGGTGAATTCCTCCGCGACGTGGAAGGTGTTGCGCTCCGGGCGCGCCCAATCGACGAAGCTCAGGGTGTAGCTCTTGGTGTCGCCCTCGATGGTTTGCTCGAAGCTTTTGCCGAGGCAGAGCAGGTCGAAGAGCTTTTCGTTTTCGCGGGCGAGGCCGTCGTTGCCCGAATCCTTGAGCGCCTGGATGCCGCCGTGGATGGCGCTATCGGTGAAGGGGTATTCCGCGCCCTTGGCGCGCACGCGGTTGAGGGCGCAGAGCTGGGTTTCGAGGATGCCGTCGAGCAAGACCTGCGAACGCCGCCCGCGCCGTTCTGCCTCGACCTCTTCGCGGGTGAGGTAGGTGAAGCCGAGGTTCACCAGCGCGTGCAGGGCGGGCAGGTGGGACAGGGCTTGCTCGGAGGGATTGGGCGTGGCGCTCATGAGGTGGGCGGTAAGTTCTCTACCCGTGCTCCCGCCAGTTTCCGTTTTCGTCGTAGTTGATCGACTTCGGCCATCCGCACGCATTCCAGATCTGGTCGAAAAGAGGGCGAAGCACGCTCTCCGCCTTCGCGTCGGCAGATTCGATCAGAGTCTCGTTGGTCAGCAGATGGTCGCGGTCAACCAGCCTGGCTGAATCGTTCCAATACCTAGGACCAACCCACATCATGTAGCCGCGAACGTTCAAGAGGCTAAGGCTGGCAATATAGGGTGGCGGAAGATTCAGCGCCTTCAGGGTTTTCAGATAACTATGTAGCCCGTGGATGAGCCTTTTTTCCCACGCTATGCTCGGAATGATCATCTGTGTTTCTCCCCCGGAGCGAACTTCTCGTGGTTCGAGCGTCTGAGATTCAACCGCTTCGATAAACCCGTTGCGCATGACCTGCACGTAGCCGTGATGGGAGCGGTCGCCCCAACTTGAGGAGACAAGCAGACCGTCGAAGTTGAAACCAGGGCCCCATCCGCTAGCTGCAATCGGTCTTGGTGCATTGTCGCCCGACGAAACTCGCTCAAGGGCAGACGTTGGAATCTGAGTGTCGGCTCGGGCGCTGATGACAGGAAGCAGATGAAGGACCAACAGATGTTCCCCGCTAAGCTTCACGGCGGGGCTTCCAGAAACCAGCTTGTTGATTCGCTCTATCCGAAACGACTTCAGGCGCTCGGAAAGTGTTTCGCTAGCGAGGAACGCCGACCTCAATTCGTGCACGTCGAGGTCGTATTTTCCGTTCGAGTTCCTCCCGCAAAACCGGGTCACGCCTTGGTGGCGCACCATGTGCGGGGCCGCGAAGCTCCGAGGAACCCGAACCAACAGGGCGGTGTTCCCGTTCTCGAGGACAACTGGCTTGATTTGCACCCCCATGAGTCGTGGCTGAATGCTGTCGCGCAGGAGGTTCTCGATCTTGGCAATCGAGTCGTCGGGCACAAAGCCCTTCAGGCCTACCAAATCGGCGGCGACACCCTTTTCGGCCTTCATGCCGAGGAGCAGATCACCACCGTCCGTGTTCCCGAGCGCCGTAACATCGCTCAGGAATTCTCTCTTCTGCTCATCGGTAGAAAAGACAAGAGCTTCCTTGAATTCGAGCGTCTTGGATTCGGCCACGCCATCGGAGACCAATCGCTGTAGTTCTTTTTCCGTTACAGAATCGGCTCTGAGATGTTGCAGTGACATGACGGATATAAAAGGAGCGGACTTTTATGGGATCGACTAATCCGACAGCAGGGCGAAGAGGGCGATGACTCCGCCGACAGCGAGCAATGCTTTGGCCTGTTCGGCTTCGAGTTGGGTGCGGCGCTTCTCAACTACGTTTTGCGCCGTCTGCAGCGCCGCGGCAGGATTCAAGGGATCGATCTGAATGTAGGTGAGGCCGGCGAGGACTCCCAGCTCCGTGGCGGGGACGCCCGCCTCCACAAGCGGCACGATGAACTTGTTCTGCGCCTTAGCGCGACCGATCTCCTGACCAACGGACATGGCACGAACGAGCATCTTGCCGGTAATGAGCACGAACACCATGTCGGCGGCATCGATCCAAGAGAAGATGAGCGGCCAAGCCTCGTGCCCAGGCTCTAGACTTTTGGCCCAGTAGTTGACGGTCCCGTAGCCCTTCAAGCTTTCGGCAATCTGTTGGACCGCGTGCGTATCGGAGGCGCTGTAGCTGATGAAAATATTCATTTCCGGGTAGAGGCGCTTGAAAGCCTAGGTGGCATCATCTTGAGGTTTCTTTGCGGCGGAGCCGTGAGGAGCTTCAGGTCCAAGCCATTTCCCGTGGATTTTGTATAGCTCGTAATAAACGAGCCACTCGGCAGTCCACGGCACAATGGTCTCGTGCAGATTAAATGAGGTATTCCACGGCTGGACGCGGTGGTCGTATAGACAAAGGTCGCCGCTGGGGTAGATGTGAATCTTGCTTGATGGCTCAATTTTGGGGAAAGTAACTCGGACACGTGGAGATTTGCGAAATTGATGCCGGATTATTATACGGTAGGTGTCGCAAAAATCGGACGGAGTGATTAAGCCCACGCATTCCAAGATTGGCCCCACAAATCGGCACTGCAAAAACGGGTAGTGCTTACGCAACAAGTCCCGCTGTAGAACAAAGTGCGCATGGGCTTTGGCCAAGTTTCTGGGAAAATGCATCACCCGTAGAACTTATGTGGCGGGTTGCTTATGCCGGCGACGCCTATGATCCCTGCGGCGGATGTTTTGGCTCCTGTGGTCAAAATCGCGGCTTTCGCGAGGAGGGCATTATTTCGCGCGATTGCCCTGCTGGTGTCTTCATTTAAAGACACACGGAAGTTAGTGGAGGCGACCTTCTGCAGAGCCACCGGATCGGAGGACGACTCAAGTGCTCCGAAGTCACGTTCAACTGCGTCGAGCCATTTGTTAAAGTGTCCTTCGAGGTTAAGTTTCTTCCCTTCTTCCATCGCCCAGCGGTCCGCGAAATCTTCTTCCGGGTTTACAGGATTGGGGACACGCGGCTTCACCGGATTGATATGCTTTCTCATCCCGGTGACGATAGCACGCATTGCCGTATGTAGATCTTCCTCACCGGTGTAGGCTCGGGCTGCGAGTGTAGTGATGATGATTGAGATCGGTTTGGGATCTGGATTCTTTTCGAACATTACGTCGCGGTGCCGCTTGAGGATCTGAACGCAAAATTGAAGAGGCGATTTGCGCTGACGCTCCGGAAGTTCATCTACCCGTGCTCGCGCAAGCTTTTCCATCAAAGGCGTTGCCTGGCGAATGCGAGATTCAAACCACAGCGCATATCCCTCTGAATTGCTCACGTGCCAATCCAGAGAAATTCTCGGATAACTAGGCTCTCGGTCGTCGGTGATTGCGCCGGCCCACTTTGCGATAGATTGGGCGAGTGCGACCTCCAAACCACGGCGTGTCATGGACTCCGTCAGAGACGCCCGCTTCTCGGTGGTTTGCGGGATAGACGGAACTACATCCATGTGAAACCGGAGCTCGTCTTGATACTGAAGTCGCCAGCAGCGATGCTTCTTTTCTAGTGCCTCTTCAATTCTTCGGGCGACGCGGTATGCTTCCAGTTCTGCACCGACCATCTCTGCCAGCTTTTTTTGGGTGTGCGTGAGTTGAGTTATTCCCTCGCGAAGCCGGCATCCTAGATCTAGATCAAATTCTTCTTTGTCGGTGAGCGGGCGGATAACCGTGCCGAGCCGGAAGGAGCCCTGTGGATAGATATGGGGACTGTTGTTTTTGCACGAAGAGGCCTCACGATCGAACCACTGTCCAAGATCTTCGTAGCGAGCTTTGGCCTTTTGGTAGGCGGAATCGGGTATCTGGATTGAGGCTAGCAGCGCCTCCAGTGAGCTATGCGTGATTAAGGTGTTCATGTTAGTTTTGGAAGAACTCTTGTATTAGATGTGCATTGTGGGTGAACTTGTGGTCCGCTTGTGATTGGAGATCACCGATGCAGTTTATGTCATCCAAGGGGAGCTCATTATCTGACTCGAAATCCAAGCGGAGTAGCTGCTTGTCCTGCAGAAGGAGCTTTAGCGTGTTATTGGTCGACTGCGCTTGGAGCGAGAGCAGGAAGCCGATGAATCGCTTACCCTCCCATCCATTTAGCAGGCCCCAATTCCGATTCGTATCTGTTCCGTAGCCTATCTTGCTGTGCCCCGTTCCGAGGGAGAGTATCTTTATGTCGGCCGGCGCTACGCCTAGGCGTCGTTGAGCATCAACGTAGGCAACCAATGATGGATTATTGGCCCAGAGTCCTCCGTCCGCCAAAAGGTAGGGATCGACTTTTGCGGGGTCGAAAAAAGTTGGCGCCGAGCATGATGCCAATACAGCACTCCTCACCAATATCTCCGGATCGCGCACGAACTGCTTAGAATAGCTAGACTTAAAGACATGGACACCGCCGTTTCCGAGGTCAGTTGACGGAATTATCAATGGCCGGTTAACTTCCTTCAGTTTTGTGTTCTTGAATACGTCTTCGAGCACTCGGCTTAGCCCATTTGATTCGTATGCGCTTGTGAATCCCTGCTGCCATTTCTCGAGATGCCAAGTTTTACGGCGGATGAATATCTCGCGGCACCGCGTAGTGTAGAGATCTAGGATGCGCTCTGGTGAGATCCCGCAGGCGAGGGCTGCTGCAATGATTGATCCAGTGCTGGTGCCGGCAATAAGGTCGACGCGGTCGGCTACATGGATACCGAGCCGCTCGCTGATCCTGCACAATATGTGAGCGGGGAAGACGCCGCGGATTCCGCCACCGTCTATGCTAAGAATTCTAAAGGTTTTACTCATGGTATGCGCTTTTTGCCGGTTAGGAGTTGTTGCATGAGGCCGCGTTTTTGTTGGTCGAGCGCGGCGCGTTGCTGGCGGAGGAGAAGGAGTTCGGCGTCGGCGGTGTCGAGGACGGCCGCGATGGCACGTTGCTCGGCGACTTCCGCTGGCACAGTAACTTCGATGGCGGCGAAGGCGGGGAATTTGAGGTTTAGCGTGTCATCAACCAAGCCCTGCGAATACCGGTGGAAGAGCGAAATCGTGTGCGGAAGCTTGAAGAAGTGAGCGGCGAACTTGCCGTCGATGCGATCCGTCGGAGCGAGAATCGTGTAGGCCGGACTTACGATTCCCTCCAATGATGAGAGCGCGGACACACCCTGCCACATGCGCATTGTGTTGTAGCCGATGTCGCCGGGAGCAATGCGGAGATACTTCGACTTATCCTCCGAAGAGGTGTCGCGTTTAGTGAGACTATCTCGCGAGACGACGCCTTGATCGGCGGTGATGGATAGAAGCGGAAGATCGAGACGGTTGTTCTCGGTGCGGTTGAGAAAAAGCTCACTGAGTTTCGATTTTACCCACGGCTTGCTGAACCCCGGCAGACGGCGCTGACCGGTGAGGAGTTGTTGCATGAGGGCCTGTTTGCGGCGGTCCTTGGCGGCGATGAGGGCGTCGAGCTTCTCCAGCGCCTCGTCCCATGTGCCGAGGATGTCGGCGATCTTTTGCTGCTCGGGGAGTGGCGGGAGGCAGACTTCTACTTCGCCGATCTTGTCCGGCGAAGTGTGCCGCACCTTGGTCCCACTCGCCGTTACACTAATCTGCCGACGAACAGGCAGAGAATTAAACAGGAAGCAGAGGTAGTTCTTCGACAGCCTGCGGCTATCGAGATCCACCACGCGTCCTAGGCGCTGGTTGTGAAGATAGCGGTTCGTCGCTGGGATGTAAGCAGCGCTCCCTAGCAGGCCCTCCGCTTGCTCGGTCATCACTACCAGAACGTCGTCCTCGTTAAGCACGTAGTCGTCAGGAATGGGGCCGACAAAGAACTTCTCGTCGCTCCCGCGATGACGGAAACCGCCTTCTTCCAAAAAGTTTCCGGGTGTGACGAGGATGTGCGTGCCTTGATCGGAGTAACCTTCGCTAGGGAAGGCAAAACCGTGTTTCAGGCGGAAGAGATCTTCAAAACGGCAATGAACCCAACCCTTTGGTTTCATTTTCCGTCCTCCGATTTCTTCCCCGACTTCTTCTTCGGCTGCTCCAACTGCTTCGCCTTCTTCATGGCTTCGTCGAAATGCACCTCCACCGGCGAGGGTTGAGCGTCGACGGTGCGGCGGTATTTCTCGTATTCCTGCTCGGCCACGGCGCGAGCGGCCTCGGCGGTGATTTTGCCGGCGTGGGTAAGGATCTCGCGCTCGCTGAGCTGGATGAACTGGTCGAGCTTGGTGATCCAGTCGCGCATATACATGGGCCGTTGGTTGGTGGCCTGGAGCGCGGCGAAATCGAGATAGGCGGCGACGATGAGGTTGAGCTGATTCAGCTCCTCGGGAGTGAGGTAGTTTTTGGCGATGACGGCATCGGCCTTGCGCGGTGCGACCTGCCCTTTCGGCCACCCGGTGAGGCCCATGTGGGGCTTGGCGGCGTCGGCTCGCTCCACGATAAGCTCGGCGGCGGTGTGGCGGTGGATGGCCCAGTGCATCTTGTTTTGCACGGTGGCGAAGAACTGCTGCGAGGGCTCGGCGCGGGGATCGTAGTCGATGCTGGTGGCGTAGATTTCGAGCACCTTGCGCCAGAACTCCTTTTCCGAAGACCGGATGTCGCGGATGCGGGCGAGGAGTTGGTCGAAGTAGTTGCTGGCCTTGCCCTGCTTGAACTTCTCGTCGTTGAGGACGAAGCCTTTGACGAGGTAGTCACGGAGTTGCTGGGTGGCCCAGACGCGGAACTGGACGCCGCGATGGGATTTTACGCGGTAGCCGACGGAGATGATGACATCGAGGGAGTAGTGCTCGATGTCGCGGGTGACCTCGCGGTCGCCCTCTTTTTGAACTACTGCAAAAAATGCAGCGGTTCCCTCCTGCTTCAGTTCCCCCTCTTCGTAAACGTTTTGGATATGGCGGGCGATGGTGGTTTTGTCGCGTTGGAAGAGGTCCGCGATCTGGGCGACGGTTAGCCACACGGTTTCGCCGACGAGGCGGACGTCGATGCGCGTCTGCCCGTCCTCGGTCTGGAAGAGAAGGATTTCGCCGGGGTCGTTCATCGGTGGGGCTGGATCACATTTAAAATGGTCAAAATGGATGTTTTATTTGTGAAGATCGAGGGGCGGTGGGCGGTGCTCATAGCCCCAGTTCCTTAAGGTAGCCGTCCATGCGGCGGCGGACGGTGGCGAGTTCGCCTTCGAGGCGTGCGATGTCCTGTTTGACGGCGACGAGGTCGATCTCGGCCTCCTCCTCGAAGGTGTCCACGTAGCGGGGGATGTTGAGGTTGTAGTCGTTGTCGGCGAGTTCGGTCGGGGTGGCGCGGTAGGCGTATTTCTCGACCGGGGCGAAAGCGGCGTGGGTGGCGAGGATCTTGGCGAGGTGCTCCTCGGTGAGGCGGTTTTGGTTTTTGCCCTCCTCGCATTCGCGGGAGGCGTCGATGAAGAGGACGTCGGTGACGCCGCGCCGGGTGCGGGATTTGTCGAAGAGGAGGATGGCGGCGGGGATGCCGGTGCCGAAGAAGAGGTTGGCGGGCAGGCCGATGACGGCATCGAGGAGGTTTTCCTTGATGAGGGCCTCGCGGATGACGCCTTCCTGGCCGGCACGGAAGAGGACGCCGTGGGGGACGACGACGCAGACGCGGCCGGTGTCGGCGCGCGCGGTCTCGATCATGTGCGAGATGAAGGCGTAGTCGCCGCGACTCTTGGGCGGGATGCCGCGCCGGTAGCGGGTGAAGCGATCCTTGGCGGCGTGCTCCTGGCCCCACTTGTCGAGGGAGAAGGGGGGATTGGCGACGACGACGTCGAACTGGTCGAGCAGGCCGGAGGAATCGAGGAGCTTGGGGTCGTTGAGGGTGTCGCCCCACTCCAGGCGCGCGCCGTCGGCGCCGTGGAGGAACATGTTCATGCGGGCGAGAGCCCAGGTGCTGCCGTTGCTCTCCTGGCCGTAGAGGGCGTAGTTGGCGGAGCCGATCTCGTTGGCGACCTTGATGAGGAGGGAGCCGGAGCCGCAGGTGGGATCACAGATGCGGTCGGCGGGGCGCGGGCGGACGAGGCGGGCGACGAGGGTGGCGACCTCGGGCGGGGTGTAGAACTCGCCGCCCTTCTTGCCGGCGTCGGCGGCGAAGCGGCCGATGAGGTATTCGTAGGTGTTGCCGATGATATCCAGATTTCCGATACGCGAGGGGCGAAGGTTGAGGCGCTCGTCGGCGAAGTCTTCGAGGAGAAGCTTGAGGCGGCGGTTGCGATCTTTGGTCTGGCCGAGGTTGGCCTCGGAGTTGAAGTCAATGTTGCGGAAGACGCCGGAGAGCTTGGCCTTGTTGGCGTCCTCGATGGCGGCGAGGGCCTCGTTGATGAGTTCGCCGATGTTGGCTTTTTCGCGCGCGGCGTGGAGCGAGTAAAAATCCTGGCCGTCGGGGAGGATGAAGCGCTCGCGGGAGAGGCGGCGGCGGAGCATAACCTCGTCCTTCGGGAACTGCTTTTTCAACTCGTCGTAGTGGTCGAGCCACACGTCGGAGAGGTATTTGAGGAAGAGGATCGTGAGGATGTAGTTCTTGTATTCCGACGGATCGACGACGCCGCGAAAGGTGTCGCAGGCCTTCCAGGCGAGGGAGTTGATCTCGGACTGGCGGATGCGGTCGGTGGGAGAAGAGGCGGGAGCGGACATGGTGTGAGCGAGGAGCCAGAAGGCGGAGGACGGGGTTTAGAAAATGGGAGAGGTGGAGCGGGCGCGGACGAGGGCGGAGAGCTGGGCGCGGCGCTGGCGGGTGAGTTCTTGGGAGAGGCGCTCCTCGTGGTCGATGTCGCGGGCGAGATCGAGGATGCGGTGTTGCTCGGCGAGCGGCGGGACGGCGACGGGGAGAGCGCGAAGCTTGTCGGCGGACAGCGCCTGAATGGTCGTGCCGGTGGCTTGGCGGGAAAGGTAAGCTTGGGTGGCGGGCTCGTTAATGAACCAGACGAGGTATTCAGCCTGAATCGGGAGCGCGAAATCCGTGTGGACGCGGATGCAGTGGAAGGTGGTGGCGGCGATGAGGCGGGCCGGGGCGCGCCAGACGCACGAGGCGTAGGCGTGCTGGCCGCGATTCATGACGAGGATGTCGAGGTCGCGGAGAAAGAAGCGGGAGTAGAGGCCGGGGCGGGATTCGGCGATGCGGTCGAGATCGTGGGGCTGGAAGACGTGCTGGTCGTCGATGTCCTTGCCCTGCACGACGCAGGTATCGCCGGCCGGATCGAAGGGCAGGCGGCCGCGAAACTGGTAGCTGACGATGACGTCGGCGAAGGTCTGGAGCGGATGGAGTTGCAAGTGCGGGAGGAGGAGCGGTGGACGGTGGGGAAATGCAAGGCGGTGGAGCGGGAAGCGTCCACCGCCGAAGTGTGGAATTTACGATGGAGAACAGGGGCTTAAGCGTGGAAGGGCTGCGCCGATGGCCACCGCTCGTTCAGAGGAGACCCCGGCCTGCGCCGCGAATTCCGGCCAACGGGCGACGGCGGCTCGCACGCGATCCAAGGCCTCAAGCGCCACGGCGCGTGGCAGGTTATTTTCCTCGGCGAGCGCGAGCAGGTGGGCCGTGGTGAGATCGGTGCAGCGGCCGGCCGCAGGCATGGCGTGAAGCGGAAGGTGGGCCGGGGACGTGAACACCAAGTCGTATGCGGGGGACAATCGCCAACGCCAACGTCCGGCGTATTCGGTTAGCAGGAAGCCGTGGTTCTTGCCGTGGTCATCGCGAACGCAGGCGGCGACGTTGAATGAAAGGCGTCGAAAGACCTCCAGCAATTCCGCCGAATCGTCGTCGGTCAGGCGGGAGGTGGTGGCGAAGAGATCGCGATAGTCGATGCGGCCTTCGGCGAAATCTCGTTCCAGCATGCCGGCCAAGGAATGGAAGTGGACGCGCTCGCCTTGGTCGGTGCGGTCGAAGCGCCGGATGGCAAAGTGGGTGCGGCGAACGCCGTGGGCATCGGTCGTTTCGAGAAGACGGGTGGGAGCCGTGCGCAAGCCGGCGGCTTTGGCCATCTGAGCGTAGGCGTGCTCGACCCGGCCCGTGCTTGTTTCGTTGGTCGATTGGCCCTGGTCGTGAAGATCGAACTTGAGCAGCCACGCGGTGAAGCCTTCGCCGTGCCGATCTCCGGGAACGACGTGCAAGCCGGCGGGAGCATCCTGAAGGGAGACCCATGCCTTGGGTCGTGCGCCGCCGATCATGCCGACGCGGGTTAGCTCGATCAGGTGAGATAGTTCGATGGCGTCGCCGCATCGGATCGAATGTGCAGATGACTCCAATGCGCATAGGCCCAGCTCGGTGCCGGGCGGGCGTGCGCGGAGATCGGCGTCGGCCAAAAGGTCCGGCGCATAGGTCAGCGCGCCGACTCCACGGTCGCCGACCAAGCACAGCCGCTCCAGCGGCATCACAAAATCAAGAGAGCGGCGGGGGTGTTGCGCCTGAAACCAGCGCTCCGCGATCCGATCACCCCACGCGTCGGGCAGGCTATCGTAACAGCAGCCGGGGAGTCGGAGCATGGGGATTCGTTCGCAAGCAAACGCATCTGCTCGGAGCGGCAGATGGAGTGGAGACGGAGACGGCAGGCCCGAGGACAGGTATTCGGCCGCGAATTTGAAGAAGACGCGGCCATCCACCTCGGCCAGCGCGCCCATCAACGTGTCCCGGAATCGCACGGTCACTTTCATCCGACACCGCCTTGGTTCAACGACGCGGGGTGAGGGCGACCGTTAGTTGTGGTGGAGGGCCGTGTTTTGCGGCCAACAGCGGGAGCGGATAGTGCGCGGCCTTGGTAGGTGAGCGCGAAGGTGGCGAGCGGGTGAAGTGCGGGTTCGCGGAGGAGGCGGAGCCAGAGTGCGACGACGCGGGCGTCGGCGAAGGAACGGTGGAAGCGCAACTCGACGCGACCGGGATAGACCATGCCGGCGATGCCGGTGCCGGAGTGATCGTCGCGATAGTTAAGGGCCGGGAAGCTGGTGTCGCGGTGTTGGAGGGTGGCGGGAAAGAACGCGGCGGCCTCGTCGTTCACGAGGCACTTGGCCTCGAACGCGGGGCGGTCGAGCAGCGAGCGTAGGTAGTCGGTGCCGTGGAGCTGCATGGGGCGTGGTGGTGGTGGCGGGCGGCGGCGGTGGTGCGGTTGGGGAGATTGTGTTGGGTGCCGCCGCCCGGTGCGTGGTCGTGGTGGGTGGTGGTTACGGGTGGTGGAGTTAGCGGCGAGGGGTTCCGATGCGAAGTGCGGCAGTTACAATGGACTCGCGGGCGGGCGGGACGGTCGCTTTGCGAGCTCCGGTGGTCGCGGTGTTCTCGTCATCGCCGTCGTTGCCCTCGTCGCCGTCGATCTCGGGCAAGGCGAAACGCTGGTCGGCCTCGGAGTCGCGGAGGATGGCGGCGACCTCGCCCTTGATCGCTTGGAGAGACTCAGTGGCGCTGTGGATGAGAGCGGCGCGTTTGGCGTGAACCTTTTTGAGGTAGTTGGTCTCCTGCTGTTGCTGGGTGGCGAGGTGGTGGAGGCTGACGAGGGAGGCGTTGAGCCGCTCGGGGAGCGCGCCGCGCAGGGCATAGTCGAGCAGGCGAGCCATCTGGTCGCTGGAGGTGCGGGCGAGCTGGGTGTTGAGGTGCTGGCGGAGGACGAATTCGCGGGCGATGTCGGCGAAGGCCTTGAAGACGGAGTCGGCGACGATGAGCACGCCGTCCTGGAAGAGGAAAAGGCGGTCGCAGCCGCGCGGCATGGTGGTGGTAACGAGGACGGCGAGGCGGGCGCGGTGCTCGCGAGCGTCAGATTTGAGTTTCTCGATCCACGCGGCGCGGAACTGGGCGGTGACCTTGACCTCCCAGACAATGCACCCGGCGTCCTGCCCGTCGGGCGTGCGGATGCGCTGGATGAAGTCGGCACCGTGGGCACCGGTGGGCACGGACTCGATCTCGTCGTGGCGGAAGACTGCTGCGAGGTGCGCTTGCACGTCGATCTCGCCGGCCTCGCCCTGGGACTGTTGCGAGCCCTGCTGGAGTTTGCGGTTGAGTTCGTCGTTCACGGTTCGGGCCTCCGCGAGTTTGCGTTCGGCGTCGGCGAGGGCGCGGCGACCGCGCTCCTCCTGCTCCTTCATGGCGTCGGAACGAATCTTGGCGCGCTCGGCGTCGAGGCGGCGGTGGGCGTCGAGTTCTGCCTGGGCGCGGGCTAGTTCGGTGGCGGCGAGTTGCTTGCGTAGATCGATCTCGGCGGCGCGGAGGGCGGTAAGTTGAGCCTCGCGGGCTTTTTCCTGCTCGGTGGTGTGACGGCGGAGGGCGTCGAGTTCGATTTTGGCCTGAGCTTTGGCGTCGGTGAGGGCCTTGGTGACGGCGGCTTCGAGCTGCTTGCGGGCGGCGTCACGCTCGGCCTCGGCACGGGCGAGATCGAGTTTCGCGGAAGCGCGGGCCTCCGCGAGGGCTCGGGTGTGGGCCTCGGCAGTGGCAGCGGTGGCGCTTTCGAGTTTACGGCGCTCTTCGGCGACGATGCGGTCGCGGATTTGTTTTTCCTGGGCGATCTCGTTGAGTTCCAAGCGTTGCAGGGTCGAGGCATTAAGGCCGTCGGACAGGGCGAAGACGTGCCCGCAGGACGGGCAGCGAATGGTCTCGGCGAGCGCGAGACGGAGGTGGGTGGTGCTCATGATGACGTGGGGCCCGCCATGCGCCGGGAGCTGAGGGCTGCTCGCCTGGCCAAGCCGCGAAGGGGGCTTCGGGCTTGAAGGGTGGCGAATTTTCACCTTCCGTCTGGGTCTCTAGTTCCTGAGGTTGGTGAAAACCTGCCTTATGAAAGGGCCACCCGGTGCAAGCCGGGTGGCTTCTTTGTTTTTGGGCACGACGCCCTTCAACGGGATCAAACAAGGTAGCGAACAGGCTTGATGTCGAGAAATAAATACGCACACTATTCAAATACTGCAAAATGAATATCAGTGCTCCTGCGGTTGGCAAATGGAAGGTAATGGTCATCCCTGCCCTGCGAGAGGCGTCCAATCTCGACATGATCGACGCGTGCATAGCGGACGAGGGGCCGAACGAAACGATCTTTCTGGGCAACTACTTCGATGAGTTGGCCGGGGATCACGCGGGCGAGGAATCGGCCCGACGGATGGCGCGGTGGCTCAAGCGCTCGGTGAGCCAATCGCGGCGGATTCATCTCATGGGCGGCCGGGATCTGCCCTATTTGTTCGGCGACGGTTATTCTTCGCCGGCGGCGCGTGGTCGCGGCGACGGGGCGCGTGAGGCGGCCGTTCGCGAGGTATTGGGGCCGATGGCGCACCTGAATTTTCATCTGACTTGGTGGGAGGGGCCGTGGCTTTTCACGCAGGCGGGGCTGAGTGCGGGGTGGCTGCCGGACGGGCTGAGCGCACCGCACGGGGTGAAGCGTTATCTCGATGGGGAGCTTCGCGCGGCGATGCGCGCCCGGCGCGAAGGCAGGCCGCTCTGGGTGTGGGACTGGGCGGACGGATCGGAATCGGCGGGCGGAGAAAGCGGCGCGCGTAGAGGCGACAATGGCGGGATTTGGGCGGTGCGCGGCGTCAATCAAGTCTTCGGCGGTGCGGGAGGCGATGGCGACCGCGTGGGCGGGACTACTTCGATCAACCACGCTTTCGACACGACCAATCGGGTCGAGGGCTGGGTATCGTATCTCCTGCTGTATCCAGATTCAAATACGATGCGTTCTGTGCGCCTGAACGAAATCGAGGCGATCACCGATCACGACTAGGACGCACGACCCGATGGGAGACATGCAACAGGACACGGGCAGGGAGCGGGCTGCGGGTGGCGTTGAGCTGCCGGCCTTGATCGTGCCCGACATCCATAATCGGGTGGATGACGCGGAGGCGTTGATCGCAAAGCACGGCGGCGATTGCCGGAGCATCGTTTTTCTAGGCGACTATTTCGACTCTTACGATGGCGGGCCGATGGAGGCGCATGTTACGGGGAGGTGGTTGAAGCGATCACTCGCGACACCGGGCCGATTTCACCTACTGGGAAATCACGACGCGTCGTATTTTTTTAACGGACACCCGCAGACGGTTTGTGCGGGATGGTCGGAGGAAAACCAGAAGGTCATCCAGGAGGTGTGGCGGGATTGTCTTCCAAGTAGCTCCTTTCACTTGGCGCTCGAAGTGGGGCCGTGGCTGGTGAGTCACGCCGGGTTTAGCGGTCGCGACTATCGGCACGCGCCGAAAGCAGCGCTCCTCGCGTGGGCGGAGGGCGCGAAGCGTGCTTTGATCGAGGGCAAGGAGCATCCGCTCCTAGTGGCCGGGCTGGTGCGGGGCGGACGCGAGAAGCGCGGCGGCGTGCTGTGGTGTGATTTTGACTCGGAGTTCGCGGCACTGACCGGAGTTCACCAACTGGTGGGCCATACGCGCTCCGCGCGGGCGGTGCGTTGCCGCCAGCTTCTCGACGCGGGCACCATCGGCTACGGGCAAATCACGGACAGCATGGCGTGGGGGCGTTTGCCGGATTGGGCGCGTGAACCGTGGCGTTCTGTCAACTGGTGTCTCGACGTTGAACTGCGGGCGTGCGCCACCGTCACCGACCACGATCTCGTCCTGCATCTGCCCGAACGGAGCTTCTCGGCCATGCCTGCTCCGCAGGCTTCGCCAAGCGAAGATCCGTGGCCGCTGCTCCGCGCGGCGGATTTACCGGTTTGCTGGACCGATGCGCCACCTTGCTTTGTCCCGTGGGACGCGCTCCGCGCGGGCCTAGCCGAACCGCTTTTCTCGCGTTTGGTCCACGACGCAGAGCACCGCGACGCCTCCGGCGGTGCCGATCCCGCCGAGGTCGAAAGGGTGCTGCGCGCATCCGCGCGCCAGTGATGTCCGGCCGGCGAGTCCTCGCCGGCCGTGCCAACGGGGGATTTTCGCGCTCCCGCGACGCTGTTCCGGCACCGCCTCCGGCGGTTGGTGTGGGCCGGCTCCTCCTGTTTCTCGTGGGCGCGACGATCCCCGTCGCCGCACTCATCAACGTGCTGACGGGCTGTGCCAGCGGGCGTTATCTCGCAGGACACGCTCCGCGCGTTGGCTAACATCACCTTTCTCGCGATCATCCCGACAAGCGAAACTCCGCCCCGCTTGCGGCGGCTCCTTGCCGCCGAACTCGATCAGTGTTCGCGCGCATCCGCGCGCCAGTGATGTCCGGCCGGCGAGTCCTCGTCGGCCGTCCCAACGGGATTTTTTCGCGCTCCCGCGATGCTGTATCCGGCACCGCCTCCGGCGGGTGGTGTGGGCCTGCTCCTCCTGTTTTTCGTGGGCGCGACGATCCCCGTCGCCGCACTCATCAACGTGCTGACGGGATGCGCCAGCTGGCGTTATCTCGCAGGACGCGCTCCGCGCGCAGGCCAACATCGCCGTTCTCGCGATCATCCCGACACGCGCAACTCTGCCCCACTTGGGGTGGCACCTTGCCGCCGAAGTCGATTAGCGTTCGCGCGCATCCGCGCGCGGGTGACTACGCCAGCGGCTCCCCGCTGGCCGCCGACATTGGCCGCCTCTGCCTGCTGGTTTTCCTCGATTTCTGGTCGCGGCGATCCCCGCCGCTTCACTTTTGGGCGCCGGGGGCCAGCAGTGACTCAAGCGGGACGCGCAAGACGGCCGCCAAGGCGACGAATTCGTAATCGAACACGGGCCTCCGCCCAGCCTCGATTTTGGCGACCTGCGTTCGTGTTAAGGAGATGCCCTTGGTGGCCAAGCGTCCGCAAAGATCCTCTTGGGAGATGCGAGGGCGCGCCTCGCGTCTCAATGCGCGTAGCTGCGGACCGACAATGTTGCGCACGGGTTTGGTCGTTTTTCGGGGCGTCTTCAAAATGTGCCCTACGGGCACCTTGACTAAATCATTTCACGGGTTTCAAAAGGTGCCCCACGGGCACACTTTAGAGATGTGATCCCCCGCGATCACGGCCCATCGAACCACCATCCAAGATGAAAATCCGTCACCTCCTGCTTCTCGTAAGCACCGCCGCCATGACGGCCCTCGCCTGGGGCCAGTCCGAACCCCTCATCGGGAAAAAATCCAAGGTCACCCTGTCTCTTACCATACAACAAACGGTCGGAGCATTCTTGGTTACCGACAGCCAGGTGGCCCGTGATGAAGCCAAGGGCATCACCTATGAAGATGAGCTAAATCCGCTCTTTTACACGCCGCCCGCGAATGGCGCGCGTTACTATACCCTGAAACGCCAGCGTCAGGTAAAGGGGACGGGCGAGAGCCAGGAGATCGTGACCACGAACACCGTTAGCCGGAGTTCGGTGACCCAGAAATATGGGACTCGCGAATTTTTGGCCGAATTGGCCTTGGCCGGAGCATATCCAGAGGTATCGGTGCAATCCATGAGCGAGGCGCTCACCGCGACACGCACCTACTCGCTGGTGACCATCCGTTATCCGGTGCAGACCACGGCTGGCTGGTTGACCCATTTCTTCGCCGAGCGTCCGAATTTCGCCCCTGTATATCTCGGCTATTATAACGAGTCGGAGTTATCGGAGGAGCAGCGGGCCTATGCCGGCCCCATTTACCTGCGTTTGGCGCATGCCTTGGACAACGACCGGACCGGGTATCGTTTCGCGGGAGTGGAGACAGATGTCCAGCAGTGGCGCACCCGTGAAATTGGCGGTGTGGTGGTTGAGGCCCCCCTCCTCAAATCTCAGTCTGATTACGTGCGTCGCATCGAGATGCAGATTTTCCCGGAGTTCAACGGCGGAGGCGGCTATCGCTACTTGATAGGCGCGGGGCAGTTCCGTCGGCAAGAGAGCTACCGGGAAACGAAAATCACGAGCGACACCGCACGGAGCATCTTGGCGCTCACCGGATTCGTTGGCGGCTATGGCGGCGTATTGGTTCGCGGTGGTTTCACCTGCTCCACCGAGCAGATCGGAGTGGACGTCTCAGGCTTCAAGGCCGTAGTGCCAGAAGCATTACGATGAGAAGTTGGGAAGAATCAAACGAGGAGGCCCGCCGAGTAAAAGGCGAGTTCCGCGCCCGCGTGGCGGAACTCGCCCGGCAGGGTCGCGCCGTCGAAGCGTTGCAGGAAAATTTGGGATTGATGGGGATCGACTGGAGGCCCGGCGGACCTCGCCCCAAGCTCGTAGCGGTGGGTAGTTGTAGCTTCGATAGACCCCGTGCGGAAAATATGAAACGGTGAGACGTGGGGGGATGGACATTGCTTCCGTGGCGCAGAAAAACAGACGCCAGCTCCGCCGGACAGCACCTAAAACAGCACTTGAAAAACCTACTAAAGCCCCATTCGCCCGCGTGGTTTGCCGCACTCACGAAAACAAGCCCTGCGCAGGCGCACTATACGGGGCGTTTAATCCAAATGGTCGGATCGGATGAGGTTTGCTCGGTCTGCGGCCATGATGAGAGCGCGGCCTATCTTATCGAGGGGCGAGAATATGCGCCCGGTGTTAGCGCCACTATCCGGCTGTGCTGTGCGTGCAAAGGAATGTATGAGCGCAGGGCGTTAGAGCCACTTATTCATGTGAATTGCGATAGATGCGCATAGCGCGCGCGACCTTGCCCAGCGTGACACGATGGGGCGTCCAGAGGGAAGTCCCCTTCCCATCCGCCGATGCGGCAGGCCGCGTGGTCGAGCTTGAAACAGATCGGTTCGCAGGCTCTTGCTGGTCAGCGCATGGCGTCACCCAAACCGAAACCAAGGAAACTCGTGTATTGCTCGTTTTGCGGGAAAGAGCAGGCGGAGGTTAAAAAGATCATCGCCGGCCCGGGAGTCCAAATCTGCGACTCCTGCGTGAATGTCTGCAAAACGATCATCGACCGCGAACTCGTGGCGGCGGATGCCTTCAAACCGGTCGGGATGACGCACCCTCAGTTCAAGGTCGGTCAGGAATTTCTCACCGAGACAGGCCGCTGGATTTGCACGGACAAGGGCAAGCGCACGGTGATCGCCAAGCAGGTCGCTGGCCGCGGTGGCCTCGTGCCGCCATTGGCCGTGACGGAGATCGAGGTTGTGTTTGACGAAATTCAACTGCGCCGCTGCTCGCCGGCCCCATCCAAGCCGGATGCACAAAAATCACGGCGGTAAGTCTCCGGAAAAATGCGCGTCTGTCGCGCTGGCGCGCGCATCGCGGTCAAAGCCAACGGTGCTTCAAAGCCCGACCGGTGCCGAAAAGCGCGTCGCCCAAACTGTCCACGCTGGCGAAGCCGACATCGAGTCCGGAGCCAGTGACTTTCACCGCGTCGTGTTCACGGCAATACTCGCATTGGATGGCGAGCGAATTTAAAGCGAGGGATCAGGGGGAGAGCAGCGTATGATTATTCAAGGTGCGGCGGAGCAGTGTTCGCTCCGATCGGGCACCCAAACCCTAGATTCATCTAACCATATAAACCCTCCGTCTCGCTATCATCTTCCTCGTCGCGGTCACTTCCGCTTCTTTCGCCGGCCCCGGCATCCAGTATTGGAACGCACGCCGTGCAGACCGCGCCGTTGAACGTGCGGCTGCACCCACAGTGAACACACTCGCTCCTGAGAAACGCGAAAGCATGATCGTGAAGCAGGGTAAGCGCACCACCACGGTGAAGTGCGACAGCGCCGTCGCCAACACCGCCCAGTGCAAAGCCGCCTGCGGCTCCTGATTAGGTCTTATCCAATGCCTCGGCCCATCAAGGCCAGGGCATTACGATTGGGTGGCTACTACCCCAAACCTAGCAATCGACCGATTTGATAGACGGCAAAGCATACAAGCCATGCCGTCGCCGTGAGGTAGAACTGCTGAAACAATGTCCAGCCCCATGAGTTCGTCTCGCGTTTCACAATCGCGGTGGTGCTGAGACACTGCATCGCCAGCACGTAATAAATCATCAGGTTGATGCAGACGAGAGGTGTGAATAGCTGCCGACCGTCAGGCCACTGCGCTTTTTGAAGCGCTTCCTTTAGCGGCAGGGTGTCTCCTTTGGGATCAGTCTCCACTCCGAAGATAACTCCCGTCGCACTGACGAACACCTCGCGGGCAACAAACGAACTGATCAACCCGACGCCGACGCGCCAATCAAAACCGAGCGGGGCGATCACGGGTTCGAGCGCATGGCCAACCATTCCGGCGTAACTATGGGCGCGCTGTTCTGTTGGCGGAGTGCCTTCGGGCATTTTGGGATAAGCCGCCAGAAACCAGAGGACGATTGAAACGCCAAGAATCACGGTGCCGGCCTTTTTCACGAATATCCAACCGCGCTCCACCATGCGAAACCCGAGAGCCCTGAGCGACGGCAGACGATACGGGGGCAATTCCATGATCATGAGCGGCACCTCGCCCTTGAGGAGTGTCCGCTTGAACAGCCAGGCAAACCCAAAGGCGGCGAGCGTCCCAAGCGCATACATTCCCAGCATAATCCCAACCTTGGCGAGCACGGGAACATTCTCGGTGGGGAACAGCGCGGCGATGAGCAAAAGATACACAGGCAAGCGTGCGGAGCAGCTCATCAAGGGCGCGATCAGGATGGTGATAATGCGGTCCTTTTTGTTCTCAATCGTTCGCGTGGCCATGACGCCGGGAATCGCGCATGCGTAGGAACTGAGAAGCGGGATGAACGATTTTCCATTGAGCCCGACACGGCTCATGAGCCGGTCCATGATGAACGCCGCACGCGCCATGTAGCCGGTGTCTTCCAATAGCCCGATAAAGAAATAGAGAATCAGAATCTGCGGCACGAATACGAGCACGCGTCCGGAGCCCGCGATGGCGCCATCCGTGATTAGGTCCCTTAGCTCACCGGCCGGCATCGTGTTTTTAATCCAATCGGCCAGCGCCGACACCCCGCCATCGAGCAAGTCCATCGGCACTTGGGCAAAAGTGAAAATGCTCAGGAAAAGCGTGCCCATAACAGCGATGAGAATCAACCAACCCCAGACTGGATGAGTGACAAAGGCGTCGATCCGGTCACTACGCGTGGGACCGCTCACTCCGGCTTTCAACACGACTTCGGACGTCAGTCTGGAGATCGCGTCATAACGCGAATTAACCAGTATCCCCGCCCAATCGGTGCCGTCGGCATCCCAGCGTTTTTGCCAGCCGGTGAGAATCTGATAAGTGGCCGGACTTAGTGAGGTTGATCCGGCGACCCGCACGGTATCGTGATCAGTAAGTAAAAGGAGTGCTTCGGCACGGGCAATAAGCGGAGGTCTGACATCCGCGTCGATGAGCGATGCCTGCAATTCCGCCACCGCCGGGGCGATGGCGGCTGGGATGTCCCATGCGTGACGGGAGCGCGGCAGCTCCACTCGGCTCATCGCGAGCTTTAACTCAAGCAGTCCCTTGCCGTTTATCGCTTCGCACGGGATGACGGGAATTCCCAACTCATGTTCGAGTCGGGCCACGCGGATATCGAGACCTACATTGGTCGCCAGATCCATCATGTTGAGGACGAGAATAACGGAACGCCCGAGATCCAGGATTTGGTGAACCAGGTATAAGTTTCGCTCCAGATTGGTCGCATCAACGACACAGAGAATACGGTCTGGCTGGGGCGTGTCGTCACGACGTCCGAGCAGCACGTCGCGTGTCACCGCTTCGTCCGGTGAACGAGCGGCGAGGGAATACGTTCCCGGAAGGTCGATCACGGTCATCGGTTGACCGTGTTGCGAGTAGGCGACGCCGACCTTTTTCTCCACGGTCACACCGGGGTAGTTGCCAACCTTTTGTTTCATGCCGGTGAGCGCGTTGAACAATGTACTCTTGCCGCAGTTTGGATTGCCGACGACCCCGTAAGTTGGATGGCGGTTGGAAGTCTTTGCGGCCGTCGGGCCGGGGGAATTGGTAAGAGGTGTCATATGGCGGGGTTTTAGGCTATCGGCTCGACGAGGACCTGTTCTCCTTCGCTCTTGCGCAAAGTGAGGTGGTAACCGCGAACAAGGATTTCGAGCGGATCACCGAGGGGAGCTGTGCGCACCAATGTGATTTCAGTGCCTGCGAGCAGGCCCATTTCACGCAGCCGGAGCGAAGCCGCGCCTGTTTTGGAGAATTTCTGGATGATGGCTTTGGTGCCGTTGCCCAGATCTGAAAGTTTGACGAGAGAAGACATGATGATTTGCGGACGGTTGGCTCAATGCATGGAAACGCCATGGAGACGCACAGCGGCGAATACCAACGGCGGACAAGGATCCCCTTGGGATCGAAATCAGGCCAAGGACGGTAGGCGCGGTTCCAGCGCCGCACGGCGCGCGAATTGCCACGTTCGCGCCAGCGCAAACCACACATCGCTGCGATCACGCGCAGCGCTTCCCTCCAGTTCAACAAGTGAGATTTGTCGCTCAACTGGCAACACCCACACTTGAAATGCCCAGAAAAATTCTTGAGGCGCACAGATCACCAAATCGTTGGCCGCAGTGGGCTCGGTAAGATTTCGCTCAAGATTCTGGCAGCCATCCTTCCCGCAAGAATCACCTGGCGGGCACGTGCAGTCAGCGTCTTCGTGGGCCGGAGACGGAATCAGTCCCGCCGCTTGGAGCGCGCACCATTCAGTCGCTGGCAACCAAAGGGTCACTAGCAGCAGCGCGATGAGCGAATAGGCCCGATTCATGAGAACCAGTCTCAGTTTTGGGCAAGGACGCTGTCAAGCGCTCCAGACTATGACGCTCGATGCGGTCACGCGATTGGGTCATTCGGTTTTTATGATCGTATTCCGCAAAACCAGTCGATGCTCGCACCGACTAGCACTCCCAAAATTCCACCAACTTGCATCGGGATTAAGGTGCGGTGTAAGTAAAATCCAAGGGCGAGGCCAGCGAGCATGCCGACAATACCCAACCATGGCGCAAACCCAATGCCGCCGAGTTTGCGTTTTTTGGCGGTAGTGGGTAGTTTTTTCAGCTTAGTGCTGCTGACTTTATTTGGACGGTGGCGTGACACGCAGAAGGCGGAGTGAATTGGCGACGACCAGTAGCGTCGCGCCGGTGTCGGCCATGATGGCGAGCCAGAGGCTCGTGTGGCCCGCCAATGCGAGCACGAGGAAGAGCGCTTTAAGGCCGAGCGAAAACGCGATGTTGAAGCGGATGGTGCGGAGGGTGCGTTGCCCCAGGCGGATGGCCTCGGCGATCTGGCCGAGATCATCCTGCATGAGTGCAACGTCGGCGGTTTCGATGGCGGCGTCGGTGCCGGCTGCGCCCATCGCGATGCCGAGGCTGGCGGTGGCCATTGCAGGTGCGTCATTCACGCCATCGCCGACCATCGCGACAAACTGATGTTGTTCGCGAAGCGAGGTGACGGCCGCGACCTTGTCGTCCGGGAGCAAGTCTCCACGGGCCTCGTCGATGCCGACTTGGCTGGCGATATGATCGACGGTGCGCTGATTGTCCCCGCTCAGCATGACGACCTTGGCGATGCCTACCGCATGTAGTGCGGCAATTGCGTCCTTGGCTTTGGCGCGGACGGTATCGCCCACGGAAATGATTCCCAAAACGCCACCCGTGCAGTCGTCATGCGGTCGATGGCCGACGACCACCACTGACTGACCGCGTTTTTCAATCTCCGCCAAACGCGATTCCAACTCGGGTGTGCAGACACCAAGTTCATGAGCGAACCGGTGATTACCGACAAAGTAAGGATGGCCTTCAATGGTCGCTTCCGCACCGCGTCCAAGTTTGGACTGATAATTTTCTGATTTCGGTGGGCTGATCTTTTTTTCCTGTGCGTAGGCGACAACTGCCTGCGCCAGCGGATGGGATGAATTTTCGTCGATGGCAGCAGCGATGCGCATGACTTCTTCGACGGTGGCTGGCGCTATCGGGACCACCTCTGTAACGCCTGGTTTTCCCTCGGTGATAGTGCCGGTCTTGTCCACTGCCAGAGCCCGAAGCTTTGCGAGGGTTTCGAGGTGCGTGCCACCTTTGACCAGCACGCCGCGCCGGGCGAGCGCTGTCAGTCCCGCGACTATGCTGACGGGCGTCGATATGACCAAGGCGCAGGGGCATGCAATGATGAGCAGGACGCAGGCGCGGTAGAGCCATACGTTCCAGTCGCCGCCCGCGAGCAAGGGTGGGACGATGAAAATGAGGAGCGCGGCGACGGTGACGGCGGGCGTGTAATAACGCGCGAACGTATCGACGAAACGCTGGGTCGGGGCCTTCTGCGCCTGGGCTTGCTCCACCAGACGGATGATCTTGGCTAGCGTGGTATCACCAGCGGCTTTGGTGACTTCGATTTCGAGCGAACCCTGGCCGTTGATGGTGCCGGCAAAGACGGTTGCTCCGGTGGCTTTTTCAACCGGCACAGATTCGCCGGTGATGGGCGCTTGATTCACGGAGGACTGGCCGCGCGTAACGGTTCCATCAAGCGGGATGCGCTGGCCGGATTGGACGGAGACAATCGCTCCGACTGCGACCTCGGCCACAGGGCGCTCGGCAAAGCTGCCGTCTTGCTGGCGAACACGGGCATTGTCGGGCGCAAGTTCAAGAAGTGCGCGGGTGGCACGGCTGGCTCTGCGGTCGGCCCAGCCTTCCAACCATTCGGCTATGCCGAAAAGGAAAACAACGGTGGCGGCCTCGGCCCATTCGCCGATAAGAGCGGCGCCCAGGACTGCGATGACCATCAAGAGGGAGATATTCGGGCGGAGTTGTCGCAAAGCGCGCCATGCGCCGGGAACCAGAAACCAGCCTCCCGACACGATGGCGGCGGCGAACACTGCGGTTTGAAATGCGGACGGGGACAAGCTCGTCCAGCGGATGATAAAGCCTGCGCCAACCAAAAGGCCGGAGAGCGCGAGGCTGCGATTTCCCCAACGTTGGTCGCCGCCATGATCGCATCCGCACGAACCGTGATCGTGGGACTCGTCTGTCTCGTGATCGGAAGCGTGGTCGTGATTTGCGCTCATGGCGGTGACGTATTTTAGGACTTAGTGTTTATGGGCGTCGCCACCTGCGGTATCGCAGACGCAGGCGTATTCGGCCCGTTTGCATTCGGCGCATACCTCGTCGTGGAAGAGAACCCGGTGGTTCTTCGGCTTGGCGGTGGCGGTGTCGCGAATCTGCACGACTACAGTGAAGTCGTCGCCTTCGGGCAAGGCCTGCTTGGACACGAAGCCGGTGGCGGTCTTCTCAAACTCGAGTTTCACCTTGCCAGTCTTGGCTTCGGCAACGGCGTTGACGACCTGTTCGCCGGGAGCGACCGGCTTGAGGTCTTTGTCATAGAACGTGACTGCAACCGTGCGGTCTTTTTCGACGAAGAACTCCGCGTGCGGTGCTTCGGTCGTGAGGATGCGACCGCCTTTGGGGCCGGCAAGAGGCTTGGCGGCGAACGCTACCGCCGTGGCAAGGAGCGCGAATGAGGTGAGGATGATTTTACGGATGGTTTTCATGGTTGGGTGCGAAATTAATGGGTGATGGGTGCGCTTTTAGGGGCGGGAGAAACGCGGTCTTTCTCCACCCAGGCGTAGAGCGTGGGCAGCAGCAAAAGCGTGAGGAACGTGGCGGTGATAATACCGCCGATAACGACGGTCGCCAAAGGCCGCTGCACTTCTGCGCCCGCGCCGTCGGCCAGCGCCATCGGCACGAAGCCGAGCGATGCGACCAGAGCGGTCATGAGCACGGGACGCAGGCGCGTGAGCGCGCCCTCAATGACGGCGTCGCGCACGTTTCGTCCCTCCTCGCGGAGTTGGTTGATGAAGGAAATCATCATCACACCGTTGAGCACCGCCACGCCAGAAAGGGCGATGAAACCAACACCCGCTGAGATGGAGAACGGCAGGTCCCGCGCCCATAGGGCGAAGATGCCACCGGTAACGGCGAGCGGAATGCCGGTATAGACAATGAGGGCCTGCCGCACGCTGCCAAAGGCCATGAAAATAAGCAGGAAGATCATCGCCAACGCGGTGGGCACCACGATGGCGAGACGCTTGCTCGCGGCCTGAAGATTTTTGAAGGCACCACCGTATTCGACGAAATAGCCGGCCGGCATTTTCACTTCGGCGGCGATCTTCTCCTGTGCTTCCAAGACAAAGCTCTGCACGTCGCGGCCGCGCAGATTGACCTGAATGGCCATGCGGCGCTGGAAGGCTTCGCGACTGATGGTGTTCACGCTCTCGGTCACGCCAACCTCAGCCACCTGACCAAGCGTGATGATGCCGCCGTCGGTGGTGCGCAGGGGCAGCCGGGCAACTCCGGCGAAGTCCTGACGCGCCTCTTCCGGCAGGCGGGTAATGATCGGAAAGCGACGATTGCCGTCCACAATCACACCGCTCTCGGTGCCGGCAAAGGCCGTTTCGATGACTTTGTTCACCTCCTCGGCGTGGACGTTGTAGCGAGTCATCGCCTCGCGGTTTAGAACGACTTGGAGAACAGGGGCCTTGCCCGCCGCGTCGAACTCCACGTCGGCCGCGCCGGGGATTTTCTCCACGATTTCGCGGATTTCACCGGCGACTTTTTCCAGTGTCTCGTAGTCGTCGCCAAAGACCTTGATGGCGATGTCGGCGCGACTGCCGGAGAGCAGTTCGTTGAAACGCAGTTCGATGGGCTGGGAGAAGAGATACGACTGGCTGGGGAAACTCGTGGTGAGTTCCTTCGACATGAGATCGGTAAGCTCGTCCTTCGTGATAGTGCGTCCGTCGATCTTGCGCCATTCCGACTTTGGTTTAAGCAGGATGTAGGAGTCGCCGACGTTGACTCCCATCGGGTCGGTCGCGACCTCGGAGGTGCCCACACGGGCGAAGGTGTGCGTTACCTCGGGGAATTTTTCCAACATGCGTTTCTCGGCGGCGGTTTGCAGCTCCAGCGAGGGCGCAAGGCCGATGCTGGTGGTGCGGATCATCTGGGCGGCGAGGTCGCCCTCGTCCAACTGCGGGATGAACTCGGCCCCGAGCTTGCTAAAGACGGCGAGCGACAGGGCGAAGATCGCGACGGCAATGCCGCTCATCAGCCAACGCATGCGCAGGCTGAATTTAAGCGCGGGCAGATAGGCACGCTTCGCAACACGGATGGCGAAGTTATCTTCCTCGCTGACTTTCGAGGTCATGAAGTAGGAGGCGAGAACCGGAACCAGTGTCAGGGCGAGCAGCAGCGCGCCGACGAGGGCGAACACGACGGTGAAGGCCATCGGGGTGAACATTTTTCCCTCGACGCCGGTGAGCGTGAAGAGCGGCAGGTAAACGATGGTGATGATCGCCACGCCGAACACGGTGGGAGTGCCGACCTGTTTGCACGCAGTGAGGATCGTGTGAAGCCGCTCCTCCTTGGTGAGCAGACGACCCAGGTGATGCTGACGATGCGCCAGCATGCGCACGATGTTTTCGGCGATGACGACCGCGCCGTCCACGATCAGGCCGAAGTCCACCGCGCCGAGACTCATGAGGTTGCCTGGCACTCCGTAGCGCACCATGCCGGTCATGGCGAAGAGCATGGATAGAGGTATGGCCGAGGCGACGATGAGCGCCGCGCGCCAGTTGCCGAGCAGCGCGATGAGCACCGCAATGACGAGCACCGCGCCTTCGAAGAGGTTCTTTTCGACGGTGCCGATGGTGGCATTCACCAGATTGGTGCGATCATAGACCGTCTCGATCTCCACGCCGGGCGGCAGCTTGCCGCGCAACTCGACGATCTTTTCATCGACTCGGGCGGAGACGATGCGGCTGTTCTGGCCGATGAGCATCAGGGCCGAACCCAGCACGGCTTCTTCGCCGTCATGGGTGGCTGAGCCGGTGCGCACACCGGAGCCGATGCCCACGGTTGCCACGTCGCGCACCCGCAGGGCGGCGGCTCGTCCGGCGAACTTGAGCGGGAGGTTGGCGATCTCCTCCGTGGTCTGGACTCGGGCGATGGAGCGCACGGTGACGCTCTCACCACCCTTTTCGACGACGGAGCCACCGGCGTTGGATACGTTCTCACCGATCACGTCGGCAATCTCTGTGATGGTGATACCCAGGTTGGTGAGCTTCGCCGGATCGGGCGTGATGACGATCTGCTTGTCGTAGCCTCCGGAGGTATTGACTTCGGTGACGCCGGGCACGGTGCGCAGGGCCGGCTTTACGAGGTAGTCTTGAACGAGCTTCAACTCACGCAAGCGGTCGATTGGATCGGCCGGCGCATCCTTGGCGTCCTTGGCATAGCGGACCGCGTAGTGGTAAATTTCGCCAAGGCCCGTGGTGATGGGGGCCAGCTTGGGCGTGACGCCAGGCGGCAGTTCCTCAAGCACGGCCTGCAAGCGCTCGCCGGCAAGCTGGCGGGCCCGGTAAAGGTCGGTGCCTTCCTCGAAGATGAGGGTGACCTGGGAGAGGCCGAATTTGGAGATGGAGCGAACCTCCTCCAGTCGTTCGATGCCGCCCATTTCCACCTCGATGGGATAGGTGATGAGTTTTTCGATTTCTTCGGGCGCGAGCGCGGGGACAGATGTATTGATCTGCACCTGCACGTTGGTAATGTCTGGCACGGCGTCGATGGGCAGCCGGAAGGCGGACCATAGGCCAATGCCTAGAAGGGCGAGTGCGCCGAGCAGCACGATGACGCGCTGGCGGAGGGCGAACTCCAAGATTTTGTCGATCATATCGGAAAGTTCTAACGTGAGAGACGAAGGGTTTAGTGGCTGTGACCGCCGCCTTTGGTGAGACGCAGTTCGGAGAGCCAGAGCTGGTTGACGGGAGCGGCGACGACAGTGTCGCCCGCATAGAGCCCGTCGGTGATTTCAACGAGATCCGCCGTGGACGCGCCGATGGTAACGGGCGTTCGGAGATAGGCGGTGCCGTTGACGACGTAAACGAAGGTGCCGGTGGCGGTGTCGAGCAGCGCAGAGCGCGGCACGGTCAGTGCCGACGAGTCGGCGGCGACCGCGAGGCTGAGCGTGATCGTGTCGCCGAGATCGGCGGTGGGCAGTCCAGGAGGCAGGGCAAAAATCAATTCGACCTGCCCCGATGCTTGCTCCGCCGTGCGGGATATCGCGATGAGTTCGGCAGTCGCGGAGGAACCGGAAGTTCCTTCTGCGGGCCGGATGGCTGCCTTCAGGCCGGGTTTTAATCCGACGGCTTGAGTCGCGGATACCAACGCGAGGGCGCGAGGTGACCGGCCGTTTGCAAACACCTGCGCCGTGAGGCTCAGATTGCGAGCAAGCGAGCGTTCCTCGGCTTCGGCTGTGCGCACGTCCAGAGCGGCGACTACTTCCGGCAGGAATTGGAGTCCGCGGCCTTCCTTGAAAGTGGCTCCGGCGCCGCCGCCTTCGCCTTCTTCACCATGCTCGGCGTGGCCGGCTTCGGCGTGATCGGCGTCTTTCTTGCCGCAACCGGCAAAGAGCATGGCGAGCGTGAGCGAGCCGACGACAAGAGTGAGTCGGGAATGGCTCATGGCTTGATCTCGACGGGGTTGATTTCGAGGCCGGTGAGCTGCTGAAGCTTGAGGCCGGCGGCGAGGGCTTCGCTTTGGGTATCGAGCAGGGCTTCGACGGCATCGAGGTAACTGGTCTGCAACTCGACGTAGGTGGCGATGGGCACCGCCCCTAGGCGATAGTGGCGGTCCGCAAGTTCGGCGGCTTCGCGGAATTTCTGCGCGGAGTCGGGGGACCAGCGACGGGCCTCGGCAAGCTTGGTCTTGAAGGCGAGAGCGGCCGTGAGGATTTCACGATCCAGCTCCCTCTGCGCGACGAACACGGAGGTCTCCGCCTGGCGACGGCGAGCCTCGGCGACATCAACCGCGCCGCGGGTGCGGCCGGTGACGGGAATGGGCAGGCTGAAGCCTACGCCGACGGTGGTTTCCCGGTCCCCGGCTTTTTCCTGTGAAATGAACGGGCTGACGCTGATCGCCGGGTAACGGTCGTTGCGTGCGAGGCGCACGGCATACCCCTGCTGCTCCAGCTCCACGCGACGCAGGCGAAACTCGAAATTGTTTTCGCGTGCGGCGGCTACGAGAGCGGCCGTCTCGGGAGCGTCGTTAAATGTGAGCGCGGGAGGCGCGATTTTCAACGGGGAGTCGGGCGCTGCTCCGCGCAATTGATTCAGCTCGATTAATCCCGCCTGGACGGCGAGTTCGGCCTCGGTGGCCCTGCGCTGCAAAGCCAGCTCGGCCGCTTCGATGACGCGTGTTTCCAGCAGCGGTGTGATGCCGGCCGGATCGCGAGCAAGGAAAGTTTCCTTAAGCGCGGTGAAGCGTTCGGCTACCTCGCGCACGGCCTCGGCTTTGGCGTTGCTCGCGTGCAAGTCGTAGGCGAGCGAGCGGGCGCGGGCGATCAGGGCGTTTTCAAACCGGGCTAGCCCCAACTCGGCCAAATCGACATCGCGGTTGGCGATGGCCTTGCGCAGCGCGAGGCGACCCGGCCACTCGAAGGTTTGGGTAACCGATACCGACCATGCGCGGCCTTCGCCAACGACACCGCCGGAGGCGTCTTTGACCCGCTTGCGGCCAAGATCGAAGGAAAGTTCCGGATCGGACCAAGTGGCCGAGTAGCGTTGCCCGGCTTTGGCTGCGGCAAGCTCGTCTTGGTAGAACTGGCGCTCGGGATTTTTGGCGGAAATTTCCCCCACCAAAGCGGGGAGCGAAATTGCTGGTGTCGGCTCGACCGGCTCCGTGGTTTGGGCCGAAAGCGCGGTGGCTCCGGCGAGAAAAAGCATGCCGACTGAGGGTCGGAGGAAATGACAAAAAGAGGACATAGGATGCATGAAAAAATTAAACGGACGCAATGAGACTGGGACGAAAACGGGGGAAATCCCGGTGCGAGCACGCGCAGGTGCCCGGATGGGAAACTAACGGGGAGTGATCAGTCCGCGCAGGGACGGATCAAACCAGAATTGAAGGCGCGCGTGACAGCGGCGCAGCCCGGCGAGCAAAGTGCCAGGTAGGCAACCATCCTATCGGCTGATCAACGGCGACTACCGGCGTAAGCAACTCGGTGCTTAGGTCGCGGGTGACGAGTTGAACACAAAGAAAGCACGCGCATGCGACAAAATCTGGCGCGGCAATCTGCACGGTGTCAGTCGATGATTTGTAGGTGGCTTTTTCTACCAACTGGCAGCCGTCGTGAGAGCATGGATTCGATGTAGCGCAACAGGTGACATTCCCTAAATGCTCGATATGCGCGGAAGCCAATCCTGCCGCTTCCAAACCACAGTGCTGCGTCGCTGGCATCCAGAGAGCCAGTAACACAAAGGCAGCAATCTGACAGAACAAGCGCACGCACTACGCAGGATCATAAAATCGAATGATGTCAATTTTTGCGTGATCTACAGGTATCGAATGACCTCGTAATTTAACGTTACTTCAGCCGTTACAGAAGCCTTTAGATCGGATCGCTCAGAATGAGCTAATCTTATCGGCCCGCGCGAAGTTTTGGGCCGGTCGGAGTTGAGCGAGCCGGTAGCCGGAGCGGTGCGGAAGAAGGAGGTCCGCGCAAGCGGACGGAGAAGCGAGACGACGAATGCGCCCGAGTCTTCGCGCGTGTGCCGTCTCGCATCCGCCAAAGTCAAGCGGCTGCATCAAGCGAGGAGAGCGCGACGACGTTGATGCAGTGCCTTGCCGGTATCGGCAGCCGGTCTGGTTTCCCGTCAGTTTTGCCCGAGCAGGGCCTTGCAAGTGGCGCGGAGCAATTCGCGGGCGCGATAGAGTCGGGTTTCCACCGCTTTGGCGGAACAGCCCATGACTTGGCCGGCTTCGACGTAGCTGAGATCTTCCAACTCCACGCAGAGGACGGCTTGGCGAAGGTTCTCGGGCAGCGCGTTTACCGCCTTACGCACGTCGCGGGCTAGGTTTGCTTTTTCAGCCAAGACTGAGGCCGGGCGGGCGGAGGTATCGACGGGATCGAAGCCTCCAGGCTGAGCCTCATCCATTGCTTCGATGCTATCTTCACGTCGGCGCCAGCGCCAGCGGAGGCGGTTGCGGCCAAGGTTGCCCGCCACGGTGAGCAACCACGGTTTGAAGGCGGCACCAGCACGGTAGCGATCGCGCTTTTGATAGAGGCGGACAAAGGCCTCCTGCGCCACGTCCTCCACGTCGGCGGGAGGCACACCGAGGCGGAGGAGAAAGGCTTTAACACCCAGCTCCCAACGGTGCATCAACGTGGCGAGCGCGTGGTCGTCGCCTTTTTGCAGCGCCTCCATGAGCGCCTCGTCGGACACTTCGCCAGGGTCATTTTCCGGCCGGGGTGTCATGCGCGGGGGCAGTGGTGGAATGCAGGTCGAGCGAGGCGGGCCCGGAGTGGTCGAACATCATTACGCGCGGCAGCACGATGGAGAGGTATCGCCGGCCTTCTTCGCCACCGATGAGCGCAGCAACTTCTTTCACATGAGCTTCGGTGCTCGCGATGCAACGGGCGTCCACGGCCTTGGTTTTGGCGGCGGCGGCCTCGATATCGGTCGGCGAGGCCTTGGCTGCCTGCAAGCGTTTCAGTTCCGCGCGGGATTCGGCGATGGCGATGCAGTGCTCGGCGCAAACCGCTTCATAGGCCTCGTGGAGCGCCTCCACTTTGGCGAGTTTCTCCCCGGAGAGTTTGAACTCGTGGCGCACCCACATGAGCGAGTCGTGGTTCTGCCCGGCCGACACTGACATGGTGTGGTGGAAGCAGAGGTAGGACGAGCCCCCAGCCACAAGGGCGAGAGCGATGATCGCACCGGCGGTGATCCAGCGGTAGTTCATGGCTATCGGGGCGTGTTGACCTGCTGGTGCGGATCAATGCTGACGACGTAGCGCTGGATGAGCTGCTCGCGTTCCCGGTTGGCCTGGGATGCGGCGAGCAGCCCGCCTCCGGTGCCGGCAAACACGATGCTGGCCGCCGAGCAATAAGACACTCGGACTAGGTTTAGCCTCAGCCAGCCGCTCCAGGTCGCAGGCATGCGACGTGCGGAGTCGATCCGAGCCCAGACGGCCGCCCGGAATCCGGGATCGACCTGGGGCTCCACCGTCCAGTGCCGAAGCAACTGACGGAGAGCTTCATCTTGGGGATGGGTTTTCATGGTGGTTTCTCCAAATAATACACCGCAGGTCGGTCGAACCCCTCGCGTTTTGTTGAACCTTTCTCCGCTCTTACTCATCTCATTGAATATCTGTAAATAGGAATATATCGAAACAATTCTGGCGATACCACCACGTGGGTTGCCTGACAAAGGCCGGGCCCTAACCTGAGAACCTCTTTCCGCTCCATAAATCACATGGAATCCATTCGCTCCATCGACTCCCTCTTGGCCCAGCGCTCTCGCTTTCGCGCGTTTCTTGTTTCGCGTTTGGGCAACGAAGCCGATGCCGACGATGTGCTGCAAAACGGACTGCTAAAGGCGATGCGTTCGGCAGGCGAAGTGGACGATGCCGAAAAACTGACTACTTGGTTTTATCGCCTGCTACACAATGCAATGATCGACCATGTGCGCAGTCGCTCGGCGAATGTGCGCCGGGACGAAGCTTGGATGACGGAGGTCGGTTCTCGCGACGAAGAGATCGAAAGGTCGGCCTGCACTTGTTTCGAGCGACTTCTGCCGGAACTAAAACCGCGCGATGCCGAGTTGTTACGCCGCGTCGAATTGAACGATGAGTCGGTGACGGAGGTTGCGCAGGCGCTCGGGATGTCGGCGGGAGCCGCCAGCGTGGCGCTGCATCGCGCACGGGCGACGCTGCGCCGACGATTGGAGGATTTTTGCGGCGAGTGTGCGAAGGGTGCGTGCCTGGACTGCGACTGCGCCGACACCCAGAGCTGAGGATGTGGGTCAAAGCTTTGTCCTGCGCAGGCGAAGGGCGTTGGTGATGACCGATACGCTGCTGAGCGCCATCGCCGCACCGGCAAACATTGGATTCATCAACCACCCGGTGAACGGATAGAGGATACCCGCCGCGAGCGGCACACCGGCTGCGTTGTAGATAAAGGCGAAGAAAAGATTCTGGCGGATATTCCTCATCACGGCGCGACTGAGCACGAGGGCGCTTACGATGCCGCGCAGATCGCCTTTCACGAGCGTGATGCCGGCGCTTTCGATGGCGACATCGGTGCCCGTGCCCATCGCGATGCCGACATCGGCGGCGGCGAGGGCCGGGGCATCGTTGATGCCGTCGCCCGCCATCGCGACCACCGCACCGGAGCGGCGTAGTTCCTCGATGATGCGGTGCTTGTCCTCGGGCGCGAGTTGGGCGCGCACATCGTCGATGCCGAGTTTCTTGCCCACGGCGTTTGCGGTGGTGGGGTGGTCGCCCGTGAGCATGACGACTTTAAGGCCCAGGGTGTGGAGCTGGCGGATCGCCTCGGGTGTGGTCGCCTTGATCGAATCGGTAAGGGCAAGCAGCCCCGCCGCCTTTTGATCGAAAGAAATCCAGATCACCGTGCCGCCTTCCGCGAGCAGGCGTTCGGCTTGCGCCTCGAAGTCGGCGGGGATCGCGACGCCTTCTTTCTTTAGCCATTCGCGTTTGCCGACGCGCACGAACCGGCCGTCGATGCGACCGGTCACGCCCGCGCCGGTGACGGAGGTAAACTCCTCGACGCGCGGGAGCGCCAGCTTGCGCGATTCCGATGCTTTTACGACGGCGTGGGCGAGCGGATGTTCGCTGCCGGACTCTAAAGCCGCAGTCCACGCCAGCAGACGTTCTTCGCCGACGGCTACGTCGGCATGCAGTCCTGAAAGTTCGGGTCGTCCCTGCGTGAGAGTCCCGGTTTTGTCGGTGACGAGGTGCGTGACTTTTTCGGCCCGTTGGAGAGCGGCGGCGTCTCGGATGAGCACGCCGTGCTGCGCGCCTCGGCCTACGCCGACCATGATCGACATGGGCGTGGCGAGGCCGAGCGCACATGGGCAAGCGATGATGAGCACGGCCACGGCGTTGGCGATGGCGTAGGCAAGCCGGGGTTCCGGTCCCCAGATCATCCATACCGCGAAAGTAAGCACCGCGATGGCGATGACACCCGGCACAAAATAGGACGAGACGCGGTCGGCCAGAGCTTGGATGGGGGCACGGCTACGCTGGGCCTGCGCGACCAGTTGCACGATCTGCGCGAGCAGGGTGTCGGCCCCGACTTTTTCGGCGCGCATGACGAAGCCACCGGTCTGGTTGAAAGTGGCGCCGATCACACGGTCGCCGGTGGCCTTCTCCACTGGAAGCGGTTCACCGGTGAGCATGGATTCATCGACGTTGCTGCGACCCTCGATGAGCACGCCGTCGAGCGGCACCTTTTCACCCGGCCGCACGCGCAGCAAGTCGCCGACCTGGATGCGATCCAGCGGCACGTCCTCGTCTTTTCCATCGACGACGCGACGGGCGGTTTTCGGTGCGAGTCCGAGCAAGGCCTTCACGGCCTGGCCGGTGCGGCGGCGTGCGCGCTCTTGCAAATATTCTCCGAAGATCGCGAGGACGGTGATGATGGCCGCAGCCTCGAAATAGAGGCCTGTCTCGCCGCCATGCCGCATCTCATGCGGAAAGAGATTGGGCGCGAGCAACGCCACGACACTGAACACGTAGGCCGCGCCGATACCCAGCCCGAGGAGCGTATACATGTTGGCGCTGCGATGGCGGAGTGAGTTCCACGCGCGCCGCCAGATGAAATCTCCAGCCCAGAAAATCACCGGGGTGGATAGGATGAACTCGCCCCAGCGCCGCCATGTGGCCGCGTCACCTTCGAGCGAGAAACCCGCCATGCCGGCCATCGCGGAGATGAGCACAGGAAGCGCGAGAGCACCGCCGATCCAGAGTTTGCGCGCAAGTTTTTGCAGTTCGCCGTCGTCGTCTTCATGTGGGGCTTCGCCGCCCTGAACGGGTTCAAGCGGCATCCCGCATTTTGGGCAATCGCCGGGCTGATCCTGACGCACCTCGGGGTGCATGGGGCAGGTGTAGATCGTTTTTCCGCCGCCAACGAAAGCGGGATTTCGCTCCAGCGCCATGCCGCACTTGGGGCAGTCGCCCGGCTTGTCGGATTCGACTCCGGCGCACATCGGGCAAAAATATTTGGCGGAAGCCGACGGTTTCACGTCGGCGTCGTGGTGATGGGCGTGGGCTTTGCCGTGGCAGCAGTCGTGAGCGGGCGAGGCTTGGTGATCTTTTCCTTTGGGGGAATGGGAGTGCGGGTTCATACAATGAAGACGGAAGCGTTTGGCTGTTCTTACACCGCAATAACGGCAGTTCCCGCTTATTTTATAATATCTTGCTGGAGGATAGCATCTAATATAATTATCACTTAATAGGGCAAGTGCCTGCCTCCACCATTTTTTCGTCGCCACGCGAAAAACCAAAAAATGCCGAGGGTTCCGCAAGGGATGCGGGGTATGACATGCAGGACAACATCGTCCTTCACCTACCAAATCATGAAAACTCGCTTCTCCCTCCGCACCGGTCTTGCCGGGCTTGCTCTCATGCTGGCGGCTTCCTTCGCCACCGGTTCGTCCGCCTTTGCCGCTGAAACGCCTGCTGCGGTCGCCGCCGACTCCGCCGCTGCCGTGGCGGCTTATCCGCTCACCACCTGCGTGGTGTCCGGCGACAAACTTGAGGACGGCGACATGGGGCCACCCATCAACTACGTTTACAAGGAGGCTGGCAAACCTGACCGCCTCGTGCGCCTCTGCTGCAAAGGCTGCATCAAGAAATTCAACAAGGAGCCGGCCAAGTATCTCAAGATGATCGATGATGCCGCCGCCGCGAAAGCCAAGGGCGCCGCACCCGCCGCCAGCGATGGTCACGCCGGCCACTCCCACTAAGTCGAACCCGAGTTCTGCGGTAGATATAGAGACCCACCGCATTCATCGCATCGGCCCGAGCCTGCTCGGGCCGATTTTTGCAACTTAACCAGACGACTCCGTCCGCTCAGCATGAACTTCGCCCAATTGTTCGGCCGCCTCCACCCATTGGTGCTGCATTTCCCTGTCGCGCTCATCGTGCTTGCAGCCGTCGTAGAGACGGTGCGCCTCAAATGGGACCGGCCTGCCTTGGCTCAACTCGTGCCCTTCCTGCTCGCGATTGGCGCGCTCGGCGCCTTGGCCGCGAGTGTCACCGGTTGGGTGTTTGCCCATGATTTCTTTCCGGCTCCGTCGGATGCATGGATGCTGACGTGGCACCGCTGGTTGGGCATCGCCACCACCGTGCTCGCGGGCATTGCCGCATGGATAGCCCGGAGGCACGCCTACGCCGCCCGCAGCCGTGACCGTTGGTTGCGCCACGCAGCCGTTTGGCTCACCGCCATCATCCTTACCGTGACCGCCCACCTGGGCGCTCTCATGGTGTGGGGCGCAGACTATTTTAACCCGACTACCTGACCTATCCGCAGTTTCTTCGATGAAGTTTTCCTATCTCGTTTTCGGCCTCGGCGCCTTGCTCTCCGCCAACATCGCGCACGCCTGCGCCGTCTGTGGCGGGAAAGGCAAAGACCTCTTCGCCCTTCGTGAACTCGAACCAAAGGCCTCCCAGCTTTATCCCGACGCACCCATCGTCGAATACTCCCTCGACATCTCCGAGACCACGCTGTCTCCCGCCGGAAAGCCGGTGCGTGCGCTCACGCTGAACGGCTCTGTGCCCGGCCCGACGCTTCGTTTTCACGAGGGCGATATTGCCCGCATTCACGTCAACAACCGCCTCGCCGAGGGCGAGACCTCTGTCCACTGGCACGGTCTGCTTGTGCCAAATCTGGAAGACGGTGTGCCCTACATCACCACGCCGCCCATCTTTGCGGGTGAATCGCGCACCTTTGAATTTCTGCTCAAGCATGCCGGCACCTACTGGTATCACAGTCACACCGGTTTGCAGGAACAGCGCGGCGTTTACGGCAGCATCGTGATCGAGCCGAAGGCCGGCACACCCGCGCGCGCCGACATCCCGCACATCGACCGCGAGGAAGTGGTCGTGCTCTCCGACTGGACCAATGAAAACGCGAACGACGTCATGCGCACGCTGCTGCGAGGGAGCGATTGGTATGCGATCCGCAAGGGCACGGCCCAATCCCTCGTGGGCGCAATCAGAGCGGGCAACCTCAAGGACTATCTCAACCGTGAGAAATCGCGCCTCCCCCCGATGGACGTGTCGGACGTGGCCTATGACGCTTTCTTGGTGAACGGAAAACCGCGCCAGCACCTTGCGGCCAAGCCGGGGGAAACCATCCGCCTCCGTGTCATCAATGCCGCCGCCTCGACTTATTTTTATCTGAGTTCGGCCGCCGGGCCGCTCACCATCATCGCCGCCGATGGCATCGACGTGGCCCCCATTCACCAAAAGCGACTGCTCATCGGCATGGCCGAAACCTACGACGTGCTCGTTACCGTGCCTGCCGACGGAGCGTGGGAAGTGCGCGCGACCTCGCAGGACAATTCCGGTCACGCTACGCTCTTCCTCGGCGACGGCGTGGAAAAGCCCGCCGCCGCCCCCGGTTCTCTCAACGCCTACAGCATGAACGTCGCGCTCGCCGCCGTGCTGGATCAGCTCGACGACAGCGGCGAACTCACCGACGCCGAGGCGCTCGCCGCCGAGAGCGACCGCCCCTTGCCGCCCTACAAGCGCCTCAAGGCGACGCATCCCACCACGTTGCCCGCCGACGCGCCGGTGCGCACCGTCACACTCAAGCTGACCGGCGACATGATGCGCTACCTCTGGTCGATCAACGGCAAGGCCATCGACGAGCAAAGCACCATTCCCGTGAAGAAAGGCGAAGTGCTCCGCCTCGTGCTCGTGAACAACACCATGATGCACCATCCGATGCACCTGCACGGACACTTCTTTCGGTTGCTCATGCCTGACGCGGTCGATCCCGCTTACGCCCCGCTCAAGCACACCGTGGACGTGCCGCCCATGAGTCGCCGCGTCATCGAGTTTTATGCCGACGAAGACCGCGACTGGCTGTTCCACTGCCATCTGCTCTACCACATGATGGCCGGCATGGCGCGAGTGTTCAGTTATCCCGCCGGTGCGGAACAGACCGCCATCGCGGCCTCGTCTTCTGCGTCTGCTGCGGTGGAGAACGCTTCGTCGTCCGCCGCGTCCGGCAAGCCCGCCGCCGCTGCCGAAAAAACCACCAGCTACCGCCCCGCCTTGGGCGATCACGCCATGCCTCACACCTACGCGTGGGTCGATGGAAACGTGCAATCGCACATGAGCATGGGCATGGGAACGATCCAGCGCGGACGCGATAATTTGAACCTCATGTGGGAGGCCGGCTGGGAGCGCGTTGAGGATACGGAATACGAAATCGACGCGACCTACTCACACTATTTCAACCCGCGCTGGACAGCCTTTGCCGGCTATCGTCTCACCAATATGATGGGCGGCCACGACGCGGTCATCGCCGGGGCCACTTACCGGCTGCCCTACATGGTGGACTTCACGACCACGCTTCAGAGCAACGGCGACGCCCGTGTCGCCCTCGCCAAGATGCTTCAACTCACCACGCGCATCAGTGTGATGGCGCGTGCCGAATACGACACCGCGCAGGATTTTTCTTGGATGGCCGGCCTCACCTACACGCTGACCAAACAGTTCTCCCTCATCGGCAGCTACGATTCAGATTATGGCCCCGGTGCCGGCATATCTTTCCGTTTTTAACCCGCTTTCAGTCTCCCTTTTCCCACGATGAAATCCGTCAAATCCATCCTTCTCGCGACCCTCGCATTCGGCGCGGTGCTCGCCTCGCTCCATGCCACGGCCAACGCCGCCGAAAAAAAATCCGCCGACAAAAACGGCACCAAACCCTATCCCCTTGAGGTGTGCATCGTCACCGACAACGACCTCGGCTCGATGGGCGACGAACAAGTGATCGTTCACGAGGGCCAGACCATCAAGTTCTGCTGCAAGCCTTGCGAAGCCAAGTTTCTGAAAAACCCCGCCAAATACCTCGCGAAACTCACGCCAGAAAAGAAGCAGGCCTAAACCTCTGCCCGGCACGCGGGGAGGAGGTCTGATCTTCGGACAAAGAGCATTCTTTAGCCTTCAATACATCCATCATGACGACCTTCTCCCGCACCCTTCTTCCCGCCTCCCTTGCGGCTGGCGCACTCGTCTTGGCCGGATGCACGACCGCCGGGCCACGCACGTCGCTTCCCGCCGTGCAGCAAAAGCTCGGCGAACGTGCCGGCGCACAAGTCGCTTGGCCCATCACCGACGAAGAGCGGCGGCAAGCCGATGCTGCCGTCAAAGCCTGGCTCGACGCGGATTTGACGGTCGATAGCGCCGTCAGCATCGCCCTATTTAACAATCGCTCCCTGCGTGCGACCTTTGAGGAAATCGGCGTTTCACAAGCCGAGTTGGCCGCCGCTAGTCGGCTGCCGAACCCGACGCTGTCAGCCAGCGTCCGCTGGCCTTCAAGCAGCCCGCGCGGACCGAATTCCGAATTCGGTCTCGCTTTCTCGCTGCTTGATTCGGTCCTGCTGCCGCTGCGCAAGCGTCTCGCCGAACAGCAATTCACCGCCGTTCAAAATCGGGTCACGCACGAGGCCCTCGCTTTGGTCGCCGAGGTCAAGGCGGCACTCTACGAGGCCTTGGCCGCGCAGGATTTTCGAGCTCGTCTGGAAACCATCGCCAACATCAACGCCGCCGCCGCCGATCTGGCGCAACGCCAGTTCGACGCAGGAAACATCAACCAGCTCGAACGCGAACAATGGGTCGTCGCCGCCCAGCAAACCCAGCTCGACCTCAAGCGTGCCGATGCCGAGATCCGTATCGCCCGGGAAAAAGTGAATCGCCTTCTCGGGCTGAACACTGCGCAAACCCATTGGAAACTCGCCGGCTCGCTGCCGACCCTTCCTGACCAGGAAGCGGCGCTCGGCACGTTGGAAGAAACGGCTCTGCAACAACGCCTCGATCTTCAGGCCGCCCGCACCGATGTGGCGCTGTCACAGAAGGCGCTCGATCTGAAACGCAAAACCCGCCTCTTGCCGGTGGGCGTGAATGTCGGCGTGGACACCGAGCGCGAATCCGACGGCAATCGTCTCACCGGTCCCAACATTGAGATTGGTCTGCCGATCTTCGACCAAGGCCAGAACGAAGTCGCCCGCCTCTCCGCCAACTGGCGCATGAATCAAGAACGCCTCGCGGCAAAAGAATCGGATGTGCGTTCGGAGGTCCGCGCCGCCGGCGACGCGCTCCAAACCGCGCGTGAGACCGTTGAGTTTTACCAGCAAACACTGCTCCCTCAGCGCAAGCTCATCGTCCGCCAAACGCTGCTGCACTATAATGCCATGCAGAAAAGCACCTACGAGTTGCTGGCGGCCAAGGAACAACAGCAAACCGCCGAGCATGCCTCCATCGAGGCGCTACGCGACTACTGGATCGCGCGCACGGAATTGGAACGCGCCATCGGTGGCCGGCTCCCGGTCGCCGATGCTCCGGCTGCTTCCGATACGCCTACGCCCGCTCCCGTGCCTGAACCCGTGGAAAACGAGCACGCCAACCACAAACGCTAGTCCCGACCCATCCCGCCATGCCCTCCTCCGCTTTTTCGCGTCGCTCTTTTCTAGCCACTGTCGGCGGAGCCGCCGCCTTGCTTCCTGTCGCCCGTCTCGTCTCGGCCGAAAAGCCGGACGCCAAACCAACCAGCGACGGCACCACCCGCACTTTCGCTCCGCCTTCCGGTGGTGGCACGGCCAACTATCGACCTGTCATCACGCCCAATGGTGCGACCATTCCGTGGAAGCTGGTGGAAGGCGTGAAGGTGTTTCACCTCACCGCCGAGCCCGTGCTGCACGAATTCGCCCCCGGCCTCGTCGCCGAGTGCTGGGGCTATAACGGCCGCGTTCATGGTCCCACCTTCGAGTGCGTCGAGGGCGACCATGTGCGCATCTACGTCACCAATCGCCTCTCCGCACCTACAACCGTGCATTGGCACGGTATCCTGTTGCCGAGCGGCATGGATGGAGTCGGCGGAGTCTCGCAAAAAGCCATCCAGCCCGGCGAGACGTTCAAATACGAATTCACGCTCAAGCAGCACGGCACGTTTATGTATCACTCGCACCATGACGAGATGACACAGATGCAGCTCGGCATGGTCGGCATGTTCATCATTCACCCGCGCACGCCGGAGGCCAACCCGCCGGATCGTGATTACGCGCTCATGCTCTCCGAATGGAAAATCGAAGTCGGCGCCCGCCGTCCCGATCCGAATGAAATGACGGACTTCAACGTCTTCTCGTTTAACGCGCGCAGCTTTCCCGGCACATCTTCGCTCCTAGCCAAGAAAGGCGAGCGCGTGCGCATCCGCATCGGAAATCTCAGCACGATGAGCCACCACGCGATCCATCTGCACGGCTACTATTTCAAGGTCGTCGCGACGGATGGCGGACAGATTCCCGAAGCCGGACAGTGGCCAGAAACCACCGTTCACATGCCCACGGGCAGCACCCGCACCGTGGAGTTCGTCGCCAACGAACCCGGCGACTGGGTTATGCACTGCCACATGCTGCACCACGTCATGACCCAGATGGGGCATACCTTCGGAAATTTGATCGGCATCAACACCGAAGGACTCGATTCGCAGATTCGCAAACTCGTCCCTGGCTACATGACGATGGGCGACACCGGCATGGGCGACATGGCCGAGATGGGCATGAAAAATCCCGACAACTCGCTGCCGATGGTCGGCGGCCCCGGACAATACGACTACATCACGATGGGCGGGATGTTCACGATGGTGAAGGTGCGCGAGGAATTGGCTTCGCCTGGCCCCGACGGTCTCATTCCCGAGCCGGAGTGGTATAAGAGTCCCCCCGGCACACTTGCCCTGCCTGCCGAGGAAGCCGACTTGCAGCGCGACGGTATCGCCTTCGCCGCTGCGACCGCGCAACTTGAAGCCCGCAGTGGAAAGCCGGTGGAAGTCTGCGCAACGCCGGGTGCCGCCAATTCGGCAAGCGCACTCATGGCGACAGGCCGGATAAAAGTCGCTAAAATGTGAACGCACCAATGGCCGCTCGCGCCCTGCCATCACCCACGAGCGCCAAGTTGGTTACGAAACGACAACCATCGTTCGCGGCTGTTATGTTTTTAACTTGGGCCACGGCCTTCTTGATCTCCTTGCTGGCTGCTTTGATCTTCGGCTCCTCGCTGCATGCACAGTAGTTGGTTCGTCCGCTCCGTTTACCCCTTACAATAGTTGCAGCATGATCATGCGCGAAAAGAAGAGGCTCTAACTATCTGAATCAGAGCCAACTCAACTTCACTGCGCCGATGAATGGCGTGAGTGTTTCGCGGTGCGGTGAGCCGGTGTCGGCATGGTGAATTGGAGGCCGTTGATCGACCGCCCTGCTCATACGATTTAAGAAAATCGGATAGGTGCTTCAGTCGAAACGAGGGTTTTTTGTTTCTGCGGGGTAAGGTGAGTAGAGCACAGTCCAAGTGACGATCACTTCAGGCCGAGTGCTCCCAAACTCATCTGTTCACTCGTCATGAAAACCCTCCGCATCGCCTCCCTGCTCGTAATCGCGGCTCTCGCCGCTTCCACCTCCTTTGCCGGTCCCGGCCCCCAATATTGGAACGCCCGTCGTATCCAAACCCAGAAAGATGCCCAAGCGGTGAAGCAGGGCGATACAATGGCCCTCGTTTGCGGCGCGTGCAAAACTGTCAAGTTGACGGAATTTAAGTCCGATTGGCCCAACCAAAAAGGCACGCCGCGTTGGACCGAGGTTGGCACCAAGCACACCTGCGACAACTGCGGTGGTGAAATTACCGTCGTGAAGGGCAAGACGACCGACACTATGCAGCATAACTGCTCCAAGTGCGGTGACGATGCCGCCTTCTGCTGCGCCGGTTCGACCCCCGCCAAAGACGGTCATGAACATAGCCACTGATAATATCGGATAGATTACGGCCCGTCGGCACAGCCGAGTGCCGCGGGCTCTGATATTCAGCCGCTATTTTTTGATCCCATGAAAAGACTCCTCGTAATCGCCTTTCTATCAATCGCCTCCGCACTGTTTCTGGTGGGCTGCGAATCGCTCCCGGAGGGTAGCCGGGGAGACTTTAGCATGCCGGAACATTCGAGCGGCCACCATCACTAGCCACCTTTTCCGGTTGGCTGATCGATAAGAGGCCGCTCCTCCGCAAGGGGGGCGCTGTTCCACAGCTGACCGTTTCCCAAGCGAAACTGATAACGCGGTGCGCAAGCCGCTCCGTATAATTTACCAAATGAAGCCGTCCTCGTTTCGACAAATATTCTTTTTAATCGCTGCCACTGGCTTGCTGGGCGGCTGCACAACCCGGCCCATACGCGAAGAAAACGAGGCGAGGGACCGGGTATCGGAACTGGCGCGAGTCCGCGCCGATCTGCCGACGCCGCTCTTGCAGGCGGACAGCTCGCTGGAGGATTACCTCCGCTTCGCGCTCTTGCGGCATCCCCGCGTCGCCGCCGCTCATGCGGATTGGCGCGCCGCCGTCGAGGCGATCACCTCCGCGCGCTCCTTGCCCGATCCGAAACTCACGTTTGAGGCGGACATCACGGATACGATCATGACGCTCATGCCGGGCCTCATGTTCGACCTCATGGGACCAGGTAAACGCGCAGCGATGGGCCGCGAAGCCGCCGCTCGCTCGGAGGTCGCCTATCAGGCCTACCGCGCCGCCGTGTTGGCGGTTGCGGTCGATTTGAAGAAGACGTGGGCCGATCTTGCCTACCTCGACGCCGCCCTCGCGATTCGCGGTGACTCGCTTGCCTCTCTGGATCGTTCGCTCGCCTTTGCGCGCGCCGACTATTCCACCGGCAAGGGCATGGGCACCCTTGAAGATCAGGTGAGCGCGCGCACCGAAACCGAGCGCATCCGCATCGAAATCGCCAACCTCACCGACCAGCGCGACGCGGTGCGCGCCCGCTTGAAAGCGACGCTTGGCCTGCGACGCGAAGATCCCGCGCCAGTCTGGCCGACCCGTTTCAGTCCCTCGCCAGCCCCGGCGGATGACGACGCTCTGTGGGCGCAGGTGCTTGTTGCCAACCCTGGCCTCGGCTCGATGCGCGTCATGGTCGGCATGGCGGTCGCGGAGGTGGACGTCGCGCGCAAGAGCCGCATCCCCGACTTCGGCATCGGCGGCATGGTCGATCTCAAGGCCGATCCGCGCATGTTCCGTCCGCAAGCCGAGATGACCCTGCCGATCTGGCGCGACAAGATCGCCGCCACCATCGCCGGAGCCGAGCAGCGTCGCGAAGCCGCCGTCGCCCGGCTTGGTGCCGAAGAAATCGCCATCGCCGCTGAGCTGGCCCAGATGACCTACATGTTCCGTGAAGCCGAACGAATGATCGACTTCATCGACCGCACTGCGCTGCCGGGTATCGAACAATCGCTGCGGTCGGCCCGCGCCGGCTACCAGGCCGGCATGACAAACCTGTCCACCGTGCCAACGATGGAGCTCATGGCGCTCAACATGCGCTTGGAAAAAGCGTCCGCCCTTCGCGAACGCGAACGCGTCCTCGCCGACCTTTCGCTGCTCGTCGTCGGGCAGGCTCCCGACGGCGCCCCACTTCTCGTCGTCGCGCAGCCCCGCTAACCTTGTCGCTCCAAACGTCCTCCTTCTCACATGAAATCGTCCGCATCTCTCACCGCCGCTTTTCCTTCCTGGCTCACCTCCGTGCTCCTCGCCATTGCGCTCGGGCTGCTGGTCGCGTCATCGGCCCATGCCGCCGAGCAACTCTACACCTGCGGGATGCACCCACAGATCATCAAAAAAGCGCCGGGAGATTGTCCGATTTGCGGCATGGCGCTCCAGCCGGTGCGGGCCAACGCGTCTGCGACTTCAGGCAAACCCGCCGCCACGTCCGGCGAGCGCAAAGTGAAATACTACAAGTCCACCATGACGCCGGGCGAAATCAGTCCCGTCTTCAAAAAGGACAACATGGGCATGGACATGGTGCCCGTTTACGAGGGCGAGGATACCAGCGGCAGCCAGGCCATCTCCATCGCCGCGCATACCCTGCAACAGATGAATCTCAAAACCGCCGAGGTCGGACGCGGCCCGGTGCGTCGTGCCATTCGCGCTCTCGGCACGGTGGAGTTCAACGAGTCCGGCCTGGTGGACATCACGACGAAATACGAAGGCTGGATCGAAAAGCTCTTCGTCAACACCACGTGGACGGTGGTGAAAGCCGGCGATCCCTTGTTCGAGATTTATTCGCCCGACCTCTACAACGCACAGCTCAACTACATCGTCGCCCGTTCGTCCGAAACCAAGCCCGGTCCGCTCACCGCCGCCGCGCGTGCGCGTCTCACGCTCTTCGACCTGAGCGAGGAATTCATCAACGATCTCGCGACCAAGACCGAGCCGACCCGCACTTATGTTTACCGCGCCTCCGCCGACGGGGTTGTGATCGAAAAAATGGGTGTGCAGGGCCAGATGATGAAGCCCGGCGAACGCATCTACCGGTTGGCCGATCTCTCCACCGTCTGGGTGCAGGCGCAGGTGTATGAAAATGACCTCGCCTTCCTCCAAACAGGCCAGTCGGCCGAAGTGCGCCTCGGTCCTGGCGGAGAAACGCGCGTGACCGGCAAGGTCGATTTGATACTGCCGCAGGTGCAGGCCTCCACCCGCACCGTGCAAGCCCGCCTCGTGGTGCCCAATCCTGACGGCAAAATCCGCCCGGGCATGTTCGCCGACGTGCGCCTGGAAGCCGAACTCTCGCCCGACGCCGTGCTCGTGCCGGATCTCGCAGTCCTGCGCAGCGGCGAGCGCAACACCGTCTTTGTCGCGCTGGGCGACGGCAGTTTCGAACCGCGCACGGTGGAACTCGGCGCTCGCACCGCCGACAATCGCTACGAAGTCCGTTCCGGCATCGCCGCTGGCGAGCGCGTGGTCACGTCCGGCCAGTTCCTTCTCGATTCCGAAAGCCAGCTCCGCGAGGCCATCCAAAAGATGCTGCGCAATGCTGAGGGCGCGAAAGCCGCTCCCCCGGCCGACCACTCCGGCCACCAGGCAAGTGCTGCCATCCAGCCCGCCGCGACTGCTCCCGTGGCCGCTGCTCCGGCTCCGGTCAAAGCCTTGGCGGTTGCGTTGACTCAGGCCGCTTCCGCACTCGGTGACGATAACCTCGCGGTTTACCAGCACAGCCTGCCCGCAATCTCTGCGGCGCTCAAAGCCTACGCGGAAGCCAACCCCCACGCGGCCCACGGTCCGCTGGGAAAATTTCTGACGGGCTTGCATGAACCGACCGATGTCACCGCCGCGCGCACTGCGTTCGCCGGACTGAGCACCGCGGTGGCGGATCTGGTAATCGAACAGGGTGTCGCCTCCTCCGAAGGGCTACACGTTTTCGAGTGCTCGATGGCCCCGCAGGGCGGCAAGGCACGCTGGATTCAGCTCGATGCGAAAAAGAAAAACCCGTTCTACGGTTCGGAGATGCCGGCCTGCGGCGAGGAAATCACCCGCCCCGCCGCCGCCACTGCGCCCTCCGCCTACGCCCTGCCTCCCGGTCATCCGCAGATTGATGAGGCCACGATGGCCGCGTTCAACGCCCTCCGCGCGCCAGCGGCCCAAGTCGCCGCCGCAGATGCGTGCGGAAGTTGCGGCATGTCCAAGGCGGCGATGGCCGCCGGTGAACCCTGCAAAATGTGAGCCGCCTCACGGCCACGCCAACGTCCTTCCCGCTCCTCTAATTTCCCGGTCTTCCGACCCGCCTCTCCATGCTCAAGGCCATCATCGAGTTTTCGCTCAAGAACAAGTTTCTCGTCCTGGCGGGCACTCTCGCGCTCGTCGCGGCGGGCATCTACTCGCTCAAGAAAATCCCGCTCGACGCGATCCCCGACCTCTCGGACACGCAGGTCATCGTTTACACCGAATGGGCGGGGCAGGCTCCGCAGATCGTGCAGGACCAGATCACGTATCCGCTGACCACGAAGATGCTGTCCGTGCCGAGCGCGAAGGTGGTGCGCGGCTATTCGTTCTACGGCTACTCGTTTGTTTACGTCATCTTCGAGGATGGCACCGACCCTTACTGGGCGCGAAGCCGCGTGCTGGAATACTTGAGCGGCTTGCAGGCCACGATGCCCGCCGGAGTCACTCCGCGCCTCGGTCCTGACGCCACCGGTGTCGGCTGGGCGTTCATGTATTCGCTCAACTCAAAAACTCATGATTTGGCGGAGCTGCGTTCCATGCAGGATTGGTATCTGCGCTACCAGCTTTCGAGCGTCGAAGGCGTGGCCGAAGTCGCCTCGGTCGGCGGCTTTGTGAAACAGTATCAGATCACGGTCGATCCGAACCGCCTGCGCGCCTACAACCTCTCGCTCAGCGAAGTCGCGATGGCCGTGCAGAAGAGCAACTCGGAGGTCGGCGGACGTTCTCTGGAAATGGCGGAAAAGGAATTTATCCTGCGCATCAAAGGCTATGCCAGAGGGGTCGATGACCTGAAGAAAATCGCCGTCGGCCTCGGTGAGGGAGGCACGCCCATTATGCTCGGCGAGATCGCCCAGGTGCAGGTCGGGCCGGACATGCGACGCGGCATCGCCGAATTGAACGGCGAAGGCGAGACGGTCGGCGGCGTGGTCGTGGTGCGCTACGGTGTGGACACCCGCAAAGTCATCCAAGCCGTCAAGGCCCGCCTCGATCAGGCGATGAAGGGTCTGCCGCCCGGTGTGGAATACACGATGGTTTATGATCGCACCACGCTCATCGACCAAGCGGTCAAAACGCTTCAGGAAAAACTCATCGAAGAGAGCGTCGTGGTCGCGCTCGTGTGTATTGCGTTCCTGCTGCACTTCCGAAGCGCCCTCGTCGCCATCATCATTCTGCCGGTGGCCGTGCTGATGTCGTTCTCGGTCATGTATAGTCAGGGTCTCAGCTCCAACATCATGTCACTGGGAGGCATCGCCATCGCGGTCGGCGCGATGGTGGACGCGGTCATCATCATGATCGAGAACGTGCACAAACATAAGGAGCACGACGGGGACAAAAAACCGCACTGGGACATTATCCGCGACGCCTCCATCGAGGTCGGCCCCACCTTGTTTTATTCGCTGCTCGTCATCACCGTGTCGTTCCTGCCGGTGTTTTCTCTTCAGGCGCAGGAAGGCCGGCTCTTCAAGCCGCTCGCGTTCACGAAAACCTATTCGATGGCCGCCGCCGCGCTACTCTCCATCACCCTCGCGCCGATTCTTATGGGCTTTTTCATCCGGGGCAAAATCCCCGCCGAAGAAAAGAACCCCATCAATCGCTTCCTCATCTGGCTCTACCACCCGCTGCTCGACCTTGTTATCCGCTTCCGGTGGACGGTCATCGTCGGTGCCGCCGTGCTCGTCGGCTGGGTCTTCCTGCCGTGGGACGCGTGGGTGGTGAATCGCCTGCCCGAGGGTTCGCTCAAGACCATCGCGGCCAAGGCAAGTCCGGCCTTCCCTTACCAGAATCTCGGCTCGGAGTTCATGCCGCCGCTCTACGAGGGCGATCTGCTCTACATGCCGACGACCTTCCCAGGTCTTTCGCCAACCAAGGCCCGCGAAGTCCTCCAGCAGACCGACAAGATCATCAAGTCGTTTGGCGAAGTGCATCACGTCTTCGGCAAGATCGGTCGCGCCGAGACCTCCACCGACCCTGCGCCGATGGACATGGTGGAAACCACCGTGATGCTCAAACCGGAGAAGGAATGGCCGAAGGTGGATATTCGTGACGATGCGGGAAAGGTCATCGCGCACCGCTCGCGCACCACCAAGGAACTCGTTCGCGACCTGAATGCCGCCATCCAGTTCCCCGGTCTCACCAACGCCTGGACGATGCCTATTAAGAACCGCATCGACATGCTTGCCACCGGCATCAAGACGCCAGTCGGCATCAAGGTCGCCGGCTCGGATTTGCGAGAACTTGAACGCATCGCCTCGGAAATCGAGGTCGTCGTCAAACGCGTGCCCGGCACCAGCAGCGTGTTCGCCGAACGCGTCATGGGCGGCAACTACATCGAGTTCGACCTCAATCGCGACGCCATCGCCCGCTACGGTCTCACCATCGCCGAGGTGCAGGACACGCTTCAGGTGGCACTCGGCGGCATGCCCCTCACCACGACGCTGGAAGGACTGGAACGCTACGGCGTCATCCTCCGCTACGAACGCGATTACCGCGAAAGCCTCGAAGCGTTGCGCGAAATCGCGATCCCCGTGAAAACCACCGCGGGTGCCGGTGGCAGTGGCATGGGCGGCGCAACCGCCTCGGCGCAGATGGCGCAGGTGCCACTCAGCCAATTGGCCGACGTGCGCGTGGTCGCCGCCCCGATGGGAGTCAAGAGCGAGGGCGCCGTGCCCAACGCCTGGATTTACGTGGACGTGCAGGACGCCGACATCGGCACCTACGTGAGCATGGCGCAACGCGCCGTCGCCGAGGCCGTGACGCGCGGGGAAATCAAGATCCCGTCCGGCTACAGCGTATTTTGGAGCGGTCAGTTTGAGTCGATGCAGCGCGCCAAGGAGCGGCTGCTGGTGGTCATCCCGCTTACGCTGCTCATCATCATCTTCATCATTTATCTCAACACGAAGTCGTTCGTTAAAACGGCCATCGTGCTGCTGGCGGTGCCGTTCTCGCTCGTCGGCGCGTTCTGGGCGCTGCACCTCTTCGACTACAACATGAGCGTGGCCGTCTGGGTCGGCATCATCGCTCTGGCCGGCCTCGATGCCGAGACGGGAGTCATCATGTTGCTCTACCTCGACCTTGCCCACGACGATGCAAAGAAAGCCGGCCGCTTGAGCACGACACGCGACCTTCGCGATGCGATTTATCACGGTGCGGTGAAGCGGGTGAGGCCCAAAGCCATGACCGCCGCCGTCATCATCGCCGGCTTGGCTCCCATCCTCTGGAGCCACGGTGCCGGAGCCGACGTGATGAAACGCATCGCCACGCCCATGATCGGTGGCGTCATCACCTCCACGCTCATGGAGCTGCTGGTTTATCCCGCGATCTTCTACCTGTGGCGTCGTCGCGGCCTGTCGGAGGCACCTGCAATAGAGACTCCGCCTCAAACTCTACCCGAAATAAGCGAATGAGTGAAACGACTCCCGCCTCCGATCCAGACACCTGCGCCGTCTGCGGAAAAAGCACAGCGAACGGTCGAGGCTTCACGCGGCTTTTTGTGGAGGGCCGACCTATCGAGCTGTGTTGCCCGATGTGTTTGAAAGTTCATCAAGAGCGCGAAACGAAGCGTGCGGAGGAAGAGCGAACGGGCGACAAATTCTTGGGCTGGGATGAAAAGTGGTAGGCCGATGCGTGCCCCCCACCGAAAGAGCCTTTTATGTGCCTGTCTCGGTCTCGCGCTCGTCGCGATTTTTGGGGCGGGGATGCTTCACGCCCAGTCGAAGCGGCCTCGGCTCTCGCATCCGTCCGGCGTGAAAACACCGGATCAAGCCGAAGGAGCCGACATCCTTGGTCAGATGCGTCAGGCGCTGATGGCCGATGACACTTACCTAGAATTTGAGCTGAAGGTTCTGCCGCGCCGTGGGGAAGAAATCCGAAGCGAGGGGCGGCTCTGGGCATCCCAGAACAGCGAAGGCCCGGTTATGCGGCTGAGCTTGGGCGAAGGAACGCTTCTCGTTCAAAGCGGGCCCAACCCGATGGCTTGGCGGTGGTCGAGCCGCGCACAGCGTGAACCTGCCGTGATGGACGTCGCGACGTGGTTCTCACCGCTCGCGGACTCGGACCTTTCAGCCTTCGATCTCCAGATGCCCTTCCTTTTCTGGGAGGACTCCGTTTACGAGGGCCAAAGCATGGTGGGTGGAAGAACTGCCGACACCTTCCTCGTCAAGCCACCTCCGTCGGTTGCCGCGCAGCGACCGGAGATGACCGCGATACGGTTCCATCTCGACCGGACTTATCACGCGATTCTCCTGGCCGAGCACATCGGGAGAGACTCCACCGTCACAAAAACATTTCGGTTGATTGGGTTAAAACGCGTGGGCAACCGCTACACGATGAAGGCGGTCGAAATCCGCGATGAAATAACCCGTCGCAAAACCCGTCTGACCGTCACGGAGGCGCGCATTGGCGATCCGCTGCCGGCGGTTATGTTCAAACCTGAATGCCTCGATAGGGGGCTCTCCAAGTCAGCGCGGGCAGATAATTGAGCCTTTTCTGATTTGGTTTAGGAGTGGGGAAATCGACTGGGATGAAAAATTTCGATTCACCATGAGGGTTCGGGCGAGTCGGCGGGGTATGGTCTTATGTTCGGGGGACGCTGGTTCCTCGAAGAACCTAAAACCCAACAAACCAAGTCCTACCATGAAAACCCTCCGTGTCACCCTAGTCTTGATCACCGCGTTCGCTTCTTCGGTCGCCTTCGCCGGCCCGCGAGGCAAAACCACTCCTCCTCCTGCGGGCTCCGCCGCCTACCGCAGCTACTCCGCCGAGTCCGATGGAACGACGCCCCGGATGTTCGAGAAGTCCGGCAAGCGAACCACGAGTGAGGCTTGCACCAAGGAAACCGAAAAGTGCAAGGCCCACTGCGAAAAGTAAGCCCGAGAATCGCGGCGATCATTGAAGCATAATTCCCCGTCTGAGATCGAAAACTCAAAATCCTAAATCCCATGAAAACCCTCCGTCTCACCATCATCTCCCTTGTTGCGGTCGCTTCGGCCTCCGCTTCTTTTGCCGGCCCTGGCATCCAGTATTGGAACGCCCGCCGTGCGGAACGTGCCGCCGCTGCAGAACGCGCCGCTGCACCTGCTGTGAATGCGCCTGCTCCTGAGAAATGCGAAAGCATGATCGTGAAGCAGGGGAAGCGCACCACCACGGTGAAGTGCGACAGTGCCGTCGCCGACACCGCCAAGTGCAAAGCAGCCTGCGGCTCCTGAAGTGCGTTTGGTCGTGCAAGACCCCGGCCCATAAATAGGCCGGGGATTCATTTTTAGACTAAATGGTGTAGCCAGCGAATTTACGCCGTAACATGTTGATTAGGAGCCTGAGCTTACTCCATGAAGACACCATTCATACTCCTGTGTGCGATTGGCACGATTCTCACCGGTTGCACGGCACCTTTTCGGGCTTCGCGCACCCACATCAAATTGGAGACCGTTGACTCTCCGGTGGTGATCATGGACCAAATCTCACTTGATCGCAGAACCGGGGTGCCGACTCTCATCGGGGCGGTGGCTAAACGGACGGAAATTCAGGACACAACACGGACGCATCTTGACGTGATTCTCTATGATGCGGCCGGTCTGGTGCTCCGCAGCACGATGGAGCACTTCGAGCCGCGCCAGATTCCCAGTCGGTATAGCTGGCCCAACTACGCAACTTATCGAGTGAGCCTGGACCCGCTCCCGGAAGGCACTGCACGCATTGAAGTGCGCGCACGTGAGGATGCAAACCCGTCTCAATGACCGTTGCCCGACCCTCGCTGCGGGTATAGTCGTTTGAAAAAAGAGCGATCCTTAGTCGTAGAGGCTGGTCCCGTGGGACTCTTAAGATAAGCTACATGATTGGCCCTAGCGAAGCCTCGGGACAAGGATGCGCACATTGTCCCATTCGGTGGTAAAAGATGCCAATCATTCATTGAGGCGGAAAGGGTGAACGGCGATTGAATTTGGAGGCCGGTAGAGATGGTGCCTCCTTGGCAGCCATATGCCGGCTTCGGATGACGTCAGCCCAGTCCTTTACGGGCCAGCTTCCGAAGGCTGGTAATACTCTGCAAAATCGGGCGACAAATGCCGCGCCGAAAGCTTTCAGGCGTTCCACTAGGTGCTGCCATCCTCGCTCGCCAGCGGGGTCGTGGTCCAGTGCTACAACCACGGGCGTCGTTTCCGATGTAAGAGCATTTAAAAATTCAGTCGGAATGTTTGCGCCGCCCATGCTCACCGCTCGTGACGTTGGGTGAAGTTGATGGTATGCGAGCGCGTCAATCGGGGACTCGACCAAGGCGATTTCGGACGGTGGGACTTTGCTCGGTCCGATTGCGAAATAGCCTTCTGTTTTCGACCCGATTGCCCTTTTTCCACCCTCATCCGAATCGAGGGCGCGGAGGGAGGCTCCCCGAATTTCGCCGGTTGCATCGAGGTGGTGAAACACGCACCATTTGCGCGCACGACCATCAATGCTGCCGTGCAGCAATCGAAGCGAGATGGCTCGGCGCACAAGCTCCTCATCCAGATGCCGAATTTCGGTAAGGTAACGAATCGCCGCGCGAGTAGTGTTCGAATCGAAGGTGGCGTAGTAGCGGTAGTGGTCTGTGAACGTCCGTTTCGGAGCAACAGCGACGATCTCTTTGCACGCTGCGGCAATGGCCGCTGCTGCAACGGATGGACTCCAGTGGCCGGCAAGCCAGCCGACTGCTGTCGCGAAGTCGCATGACTCAAGGTGCATCACCAGGTCAATGGCCTTGCCGCCTCCTTTTCCGGCTTGGTGATCGAACCATTTTACTCCGTTTACGGCAATCGCGTGCGAGCCCGTTCGATAAATTAACGAGGAGCCCTCTCTCCCCGGTTCGGCGTAGCCGAAGCGTTCCATTACTTCGGTCAGGGGGATGTCGCGGACTTGGCCAGCGAGTTCTGCTATTTTCGATTTCATGGTTTCGTTGGTGCGACCGATCTCGGTCGCTGTTTTTCGGCTCGTTTCCGTGTTTCGGACGGCGAGATCCAGTTGGGTTTGGAGGGCTATGTTTTTGGCCAAAAGCGCGAGGTTGCGCTGTGTTGTGCGGGAGAGCTGCAGGTGCAGGCGTGTGGTTTCGTCCTCGATGCCTTCCACCGTGGACTTGCCTGCCGTGTCTACTTGTTTCGCGGTGATGTTCTCGTCCTCCGACAGTCGGCCATAAAACTCACGAAGGGACGTGTGTTTTGCTTTGCTCCCGCGCACGCCTCGGCGGAGTCCGAGGTGTGCCACCGAGGCGGCGTAGCGGTCTTGTTGCGCCGTCAAGGTTCGCGGGCTGAACAGGTGTTTTGCGGATAGCCACACGGCCCCATCTTTGGCCCGGCGAAGCGGGACGATGTAGGCACAGATGTGCGGCGTGGTTTCGTCGGCGTGCAGCGTCGCGGAAAGCACAAGGTCGCCGAACTCGTCGCGCAGCCATTGGCATGATGCGGCGAGCCACGCCTCCAGCTTTTGGGAGTGTTGCGTGTCGCTTGATGCGCCTGAAAAGAAGCCCGGTGAGACGCCGAGAAACAGTTCCTCGACAAGCACCGCGTCAGCCTTGCGCTGAGCATGTGCGGTGCGCCGTTCCCACTCGTTCAGTAACTGCTCCTTGCTTGGAATCGCGAGGAAGCCGATGAGCTGGCGGTTTTGGTGCCGCCGACCGGGGTCTGCATTGGGTGTTTCACGATCCCGCGAGTTGTGGTCGGCAGAGCCGAGCAGCGCGCCGACGGACTTAAGTTTGGCGGCGCGAAAAATAGCAAAGGCGCTCACGGTAGTGGTGCCATCGATACGGCAGGATTGAAGGCTCGCCGCAGGCGCAGGTTCCAAGGGCGTGGCCCTGGCGCGTCGAAATTCGACGCGGGCTGGGGTGCAGGGGCTGCCCCTGCCTCACGTCGGGCGCGGAGCGACCGATACCACCCCCGGCAACGACGGGGGTGGTATAGTGAGTATACCACCCCGAACCGGCTACTGGGAAAAGAAGAACAGGCAGACGTGCGAGCGATGGGCCTTTAGACGGTCGCGCCCCGAGATGCCGACGAGGCCGCTGTGGCGGGCGGTGTTGCGGACATGGGGAGGGACTTGGAGCCGAGTTGCGCAGCGACAGCGGAGGCCGGCGGGCGGTAAGTGAGGATCGCCCTTCGGAGGGCTTTACGGCTCGCTTTCACCAGCTCGGATGAAAGCAGGGTTTCGGCCGACTGTTTCAATTCGGGGGCGAACGAGGTGCCCGGGAAGAGTTCGTTGGCAGTTTTTTCGACGATTTCGGATAGGGTTGGCATAGGTTAACGGGGAGAGATACTTCGGGATTGCGCATGCCCAGAGAACGCCTGCGTAAAGCAGTCCGCCGTGGACGATGGCTTCATTGTCGGTTTCGAGACGGTGTGGATTGGGACTCAAGCAGACGCTGCGTGGCTGGCCGCGTTGAGGAGATCGTTTGATGGCTGCGGTAGGTGTGTTGGGGGGAGGTAGTGGTCTTAGTCTGAATTGGTGTGGGCCGGGTCGTTAGCGGCGTCCGCAGGTAACTGCGCCAGGTAGGCCATGAGGCTGTCGTAGCTGATGAGTCGGACTCCCCGCAGGGCTCCACGTTTGCGAATCACGACGCTTTTAACGGGCGGGCATCGTTCATTCGCGGCGTTTGGGACGGCGAGGTTGTAGAGGGTGGCCTTGGTAAGGCCCGTGAAAGGGCAGCGTTTGCCCCGGCCAGGCATCCTGAGCCATTCCGGCTTGGCGGATGCCGACGTTGCGGAGGTGAGAGGAGGTGTGTCCATGTCACCGACGACCTTACCGGCAACCGGAACAGCCGGCTTCAGAACTCTGAAAGTTTTCGACGTTTCGCCTCTCGCGGTTGTGCCGCGGAGGCGATGCTATCGAGCCCAAGATCCCTAGGGAGGCTTCGGTGAGCTTCCCAATGCTTCGGTTTTCCCATTGGAAGATTTATTGGAAGAATACCGAGGGCGAAAAATAAAAATCCCGCATCTGCTTGCAGATGCGGGATTTTTGAAGATGGCGTCCCCACGGGGATTCGAACCCCGGTTCTTACCGTGAAAGGGTAGTGTCCTGGACCAGACTAGACGATAGGGACGGACTAAACGAAGAGGGCCGAAGGTGGAAAGCCGCCTCAACTGCGCAAGGGAAATTTTGCCAATTCCGCGAGAAGCTCTCAGTGATTTGGTGAACTTGAGACTCATAATCAGTTTGAATTCCGTGTCCGCTTTCCCTTCGTTCGTGGTTTCCCGCCAAATTCGCTCTGTTCGCGGAGTGGCTCGTGCGGGCCTGTCGGTGTCTTATCCTCGGTTCGGAGTCTCTGTCCTCTCACTCGTTTTCTCCCGTTTATCATGCAAGCAGCCCTTCCCTTCGCCTTCGTCATGGGTCAGTCGCCGATGGAACTGTTCGTCCACGGAGGCTGGATCATGTGGCCGATCCTGCTGGTCTCGCTGGTGGCGGTCACCGCGGTGGTCGAGCGCGTGATCTTTCTGCTGCG
>JACCEA010088387.1_pt1 | contig 67242 bp, 86 predicted proteins | sample 7449851 | NCBI WGS metagenome assembly JACCEA01 (sample SAMN15323453, study PRJNA562643) | freshwater metagenome | isolation source: river surface water | place: USA:Blue River Watershed | collected 2017-08-18 | reverse complement strand
CAATCTTATCGGGGCCTACACCATACGCCATAGAAAGAACAAGGACCTTGCCTGCCTGACGATTAACCCCCATAACATCTCCTACAGTTGTATAGATGTCTTGACCTTCTAGGTAGTTTTTCATCATGGTCTTGTCTTTAGACATAGACGCGATGATACGAGGTTCAATCTGAGAGTAGTCAGCAACTACTAACTTATAGCCCTCTGGGGCATAAAATAGATTACGAATAGCTTTACCGTTGTCGCTAGCAGACGGATTAGGTATGTTCTGTAAGTTTGGATTACGGCTAGAAAAACGGCCAGTCTCAGCTCCGTGTTGAACAAAGTCAGCGTGCACGCGGCCACTAACTAAAAGACTTTCTTTGTATTCTACTTTAGATTTGCCGCTGACAGTTCGTACAACATCGCCTCCGAGGTATGGCACAACGTATGTGCTAAGCAATTTATTTAAGTCAGCGTACTCAAGCAAAGCATGAACCATCGGGTCTTTCTCACGATAGGGCTCTAAAGCTTCTGCTGATACTGAGTAGTCCATGTAGTCAAGGTCCTTGCCTTGCATCTCTTTTTCAAGACCTTTGTTGGTAAGAATTTTTGGTTTAAGACCTCTACCACCTGAAGACTTCGGGCTATACAAAAGGTATTGTTTTTCTTGATTAGAGTTAATATTAAATACTCTACCTGCAACCTTGTATATCTGAGCGCGTGCCTTCTCAATGTCCTCCTCTAACCGTGTGTGCAGGGTGGTTAGGGCATCTGTATCAATAGGTGCGCCAGTAAGCTTCATGTGGCACAGAACCTCTAGAACATCCATCTCTAACTTCATAATGTTCTCTACGTCGGCTTCTTTAATTTTATCTCGTACCACCTTCCAAAGCATGAAGGTGTACTTAGCATCTAAGTATGCGTACTTAGCAACAGTACTAAAGGCGTGAATTTCTACTTGAGCTCCAACACCTTTTTCCATTTTGTAACCAAGCTCTCGCTCTAGACAATCATCAAGACCGCATCGGTTTTTATTACGGTTGTCATATATAAATGAGCCAACCATGGTGTCGAAATAGGGAGCGGTAGGTATGGTTTTGTCAAAATACTTTGCTACTGAGCAAAGGTCAAAAACTAAATTGTGACCAATCTTTAACTTGTCACTAAAAAATAAAGGTTTTAAAGCAGCAAAGACTTCCGCTGGGTGTAGTTGTTCAGGAGCTTCGCCGAAAGTTTTAACAGCTTTGCGCTTGTCCCTAGAGTAATCGCTTTCCCTAGCCTGAAGGCCAGCTTGTACGCGCTTTTCTCCTTGCCCTGTAAGTGGGAAAACTTCAGATATAAATTCACCATGTGGGTGGCCCATCGGGATAACATCCCCACGACCATAAGTCGCAAGACTAAGCCATAGTACTTGATTAACAACTGGAACTCCTCTTCTATCTCCTACTGTTTCTACGTCAAATGCAAATGCGTCTTGTGTTAGGTAGTAATCAACGAGTTCTTTTAGTTGCTCAGTTGTCGTAATAATATTCAAATGATTACCTCGATTAATGTAGGTGTCTGGGAGCCAGCGACGAAAGGGGATTAAGTTTACTGGCCCCCAGAACTCTAGTGATTAAAGAAGAGAGTTTGCAATCTCTTCTAGTTCAGCCCATGTGTGTTCTTTGATTACAGAGCGTTCGAATGGCTTGACTTGTGCCACGCCTTCTTCGGCCATCTTCTCATCAATACCCCAGTCTTCCATGAGGTCACGAGGCTTTACTGCGTTGAGGTGATACACAGTTTGTTGCATTTTGCCTGTACGGCTAATAGCCCAGTAGTTCTTAGTCAAAGGTCCCTGTGGGGAAAACTCTGCTGCGTACAATGTTTTGTACAAACGTGGGCTTGCAATAAGCATCTGGCGAACAACGCCTGAAGGAGTAATCACTGCAATAGTGAACGCTCTTTTATCTTCTGGCTTGCTACCAAGCTTGGTGCATAGTGGGTCGTTAGGCCCAAGTGAAACATACGAACGCTTGCCAACAGTTTTCTGCTGTAGGAAGTGTTGCTTGTAGATTGCAAATGGACCGTTCTGGTCAATGAACTTAACAATTGTGAACTCACCGTCAACAAATTTAAACTCTGTTGGGTAGTCACCTGCGGTTGTGGATAGCTTTTCTGCTGCATCCCAACCAGACTGCACAGCATTTGTTGTTGCTGCTGCAGGACGTTCTTCGATGGTTGCGGTGTCGAACTCATCGTTTTGTGGAAGATATTCTTCCGTACGGTTTACTGCCATAGTTTTTTTATTCCTTTGTTTCAGTTGTTTTAGAGTCTTCGACTTGGATATTCTTCCAAGCCTCAGCGATTGCGTTAGTCAATTGCTGATTAGGCCACTGTATTCGCTTCACGTGCAAAACGCCAGCGGTCTTAAACAATTCTACCACGCAATCTATCTGAGCCTTTGAATATAGCCTACGACCCTTGTGGTCTTCTCCATTTACATTCTTCTTTGTAGGAAGTCTGTAAGGTGATGGCGGTAGGTATCCTGTTTTTATCCATTGACGGATAGTAATTACGGGACGTCCCAACGCTTGTGCGAGAGCGCCAATGGTGTAGAACTCCATGTCCTTGCCATTAGGCAGAGTCTTTTTGTAGGACTTTGATTCCCACGTGTCATCGACTTCTACCTCGGGAGCTTTTGGTTCCCTGCGCTTTCGTTTACTGCCTGGATAATAACTATCCAAGTCAGAAAACATTTTATCTATTTCATCTGTCATATTAAAGCAGCTTAAGTAGTATGTAAATCTGAAGGCACAAAACCATTATTGGTACAACAGTTCTTATAAGTTCCATTGTGTGGTTGTACTCGTCAAGTTTACGTTCTAACCTATTTCTAGTTGTTGACATTATTTCCCAACGATAAATGCATAGGTAACCTTTGAAGGAAACATAGTGTCAATGTCTTCTTCAGTAAGGTAGCCTTCATAAAAAGCAGCCATGATTGCAGCCTCATCAATTTGAGGAACCATCTTAACGCATTTATCTTTTAGACCTTTTTTAGTAAGAATGGTTTCTGCAAGGTCCATGTCTAAATTTTTAGAAACACGACGTTGCTTCATAATTTGAAGGTCGTCTTCTTCTGATGTATCTGTAGGAACGCTTAGTACAATATGACCGCGTTCATCTGTTGAACCAAACTCATCAATAGTTTTTGTAAGACGAGTTTTAAGTTCTGTCTGTCGCTTTGATAAAGTTTCTACTTCATCTTTTAAAGCAACGTACTGCTTGATATAAGCACGTACTGAGGTGACGTCCATGTAATCCCCTTTGGTTGTTGTTGTTGTTTACATAGACAACCTAATACAGGGGTGGGATACCTGTCAACTTATCTTTTTACGAGCCTCCGCGGCTGTATAACTGCGGAACCCAGTCTTACGTGGGTTCATGCTGCCAGGCTTCTTGTATCCAGAACCCTTGGGCATTGTCTCCTGGCGCCACTTAAGAGCAGCGGCAACCTTATCGTGGTGTTTTCCCATTTTAATTATCTTCTTTAATATAGTTTTCAAGGGCTTCGATAATAATGCTGGTCACTGTAACCTTCTCAGCTGCAGCTTTCTTTTGGACCGCTGTCCACAGCTGGTCTGATACGCGGATAGTACGCGTAGGGGTTTTAGGTGCGTTAGGCATCCTTATAGTTTATTTACTATATGGCTGTATGTACTGCTAAAGCTGGCAGACTAGGGGTCGAACCTAGAGTCTCCTGGTCCAGAGCCAGGCGTGTTGCCAGTTACACCATCTGCCAATAGTTTTACTTGCGGCTCCCACAGTATATCTTTACCATTATTCAGGTACCTAGCTAGGACAAACAGCAGGTCAGATAGCCTGTTGAGGTATTTAGCTATAAGAGGGTTGGTCTCCCTTTGGTTTACAGAATCCCAAACACAACGCTCTGCCCTACGAACTATTGTTCTAGATAGGTGTAGGTAGGAAGAGGCCTTGCTCCCTGAAGGTAGTACAAAAGATTCCAGTGGCTTTAACTGGTCGTTATACAAATCTATATTAGTTTCAAGATAAGTAATGTGAGCGTCTGTAACCGACACTTTTGGCGAGGCAAGGTCGGCACCCAAATCAAACAAATCGTTCTGTATATTCTTTAACAAAGTGTAGACGTCTTCTTTATCTACATAACACATGGCAATACCAATAGATGAGTTTGCTTCATCGACTGTGCCTATAGCATTAAAGATTAAATCTTCTTTTGGATGACGGTCATTGCCTGCGAGCGCAGACGTGCCTGCATCACCAGTCTTTGTATATATCCTAGTTAATCTAACCACGAGCGGACGACGGGGCTCGAACCCGCGGCCTAGACCTTGGCAAGGTCTCGCGCTACCAACTGCGCCACGTCCGCAATACTGCTGTCTAGCCTGGGCTCGAACCAGGGACCTGGCGATTAACAGTCGCCTGCTCTGCCAGCTGAGCTACTAGACAATTGCTGCTTGTAAAAACTGTTTTAGACTTCCAACACTTAACGGCATATTACCGTTATCATCAAACCCTTCGCCATCAATTACAGCGCTAGCCACTGCACTTTTCTGTTGTAGAGCTTCGTGTTGTCTTTCCTCTATAGAACCAGAGATAATAATATCCTGAATTACTATTGTCGGCCAAGTTGATGACGCTCTTTGTATGCGGCCATTCCTTTGCGTTGCACTTCCCGAAGACCAAGGGAGGTCGTAATTGATAAGAAGATTAGCAGCAGGAAGGTCCACACCGTAACCCCCAGCGTCAGAACTAACCAGTACGCGTACGCTGGGATTATTATTGAAGTCAGTTTTGTTAAGTTCTTTAGTACGAGCATCTAATTTACCTGAGTACTTTCTGCACATGTCTTCGCCAAGTGCTGCGACTATCTTATCAAGCATGTCAACATAGGTTGCAAAGACAACCACCTTGTTGTTGTCATCCTGTTCTAGGTGGTCTTTTACATACTGGATTAGGTAGTCTAGTTTTGGTGAAGAAACAATGCCATCTAGTGAACCGCTGTCCACAAGCTCTGCAATGTAAGCGGAGCCTTCTCCACCCATCTGTTTAAACTTAGCCGCACTTGTTTTTAATAACTCGGGGTGCGAGCAGAGCATTTTTAATGCGCCAATCTTAGACATAATCTTTCCACGCATCTCATCCTCAGGACCACCACGTCTAGACTCTAACCCGTAGTGAGCCATGATGTTAAAGTTGCTGCCAAATAAATCTTGAGCTTCGTCTAAATCTGATAAAAGATTTTCTACTATGCGTGTGTATAACTTAGAGGTCTTTCTATCAAAGAATATTTTTGCTGGTTCTTTGTGAATAGTGTCGGGAAGATAGGGGGCAACGTCTGGGTCTTTCTGTGCTTTACGTACAGAAGCCTCTTTCATCTTCTCATGTAAAGTCTTTAGGTTGCGATAATACTGCGGTGCGCCCCAAGAGTTTCTTACAATAAAAGCAGCATCAAAGATGTCAAACCTACCAAGTACGTTGGCGTCAACGAACTGCATAATGCTGTACAGCTCTTCAGGCTTGCCATTTTCAATAGGGGTACCAGTGAGCGCGAACCTGTAGGGGGAGTTGACAAGTTTTTTAACTGCTCTGGAGCGTTTAGATTTAAAAGACTTGATTGCTGTGGCTTCGTCAAGGACGACAAATCCTCGCGGTAATTCTTTGACGTAGTCCCAGTCGTTAACAATCTGCTCGTAGTTAAGAATGATGTAATCAATACCTGTATTACGCCAGTCGATGGCTTCAGCGTACTGCTCTGCTCTTTGCTTCGGCGTTCCATCCACAACCAAAGAGTGTGAAGTTCCATTAGTAAATTTCTCAATCTGATTAGCCCATTGATATTTCAATGAGGATAAGCAAATTATAAGGCCTGGTTCTTTAATTTTGTTCTCATCCATAAGGCGCTCTATAGCAGCAATGGTGAGAACAGTTTTTCCCAACCCTAAGTCATAGGCAACAAGCATCCTGCCTCGTTGGCACATCCTGTCTACTGCCTCAGGTTGATAAGGAAGAAGGGTTCCTTTAAAGGTCATACGTATGCTCTCATGCGAACATTAACTAGTGCCCGCAGGTCTTCAATGGTGCCTGCGTTATAAAAAATTTGGTCTACTTTGTAGTCTTCCATCTCAGACTCTGATACATGGTTATTGACTGGGCCGTATCCAGGTCTCTTTACCCTCCAAAGCTGGGAGTCTGGAAACATCTTTATAGCCTCTGCTTCATTTACAAAACGAACGTCTGTAATAACGACCTTGTCTCCTTCAGAAATTTTAGTTGGGCTAAGCGCCTGAGCTACCCAGAACAACTCTCCAAATTGATTACGAGCAGCAACTCCCACGTTCTGTAAAAGTCTACGAACAGACTGATTTTGTTTAGCGGTTTCCCAACCATCTCTATCAACAACGGTACGTAAAAGAGTGTCTTCGTTAGCAACGTGACCAATTACTGGGTTTACCTCATAGCAGAAATCACGTATAGGGTCAGCAAAAGCAACACGTTTAAAACCGTACTGTTCTACAAGTATGTTTGCTAAAGTGTCTTTTCCTGATTGGGCGTAGCCAGTTAATCCAATAATCATGTTCCGTCCCAGTTTCCTATTTTTGTAGTTGGAATGCCGTATTCAGACCAAAGTCTAATGACATTTGGGTTATCGTCAACTGCATGTTCAACATCCCAAAAAAGTCTGATGTGTTCTAATATGTCTTTTTTGACCTCATAATCGGGTCTGAAGTCTTTATTGCCACGCATGAACAAAGCTTGATGAGGTAGGTTTGCCACATCCGCTAGCCAGTATGAGGTGTGCGAACGCCACTCTTCTCGTCTAGCTGTTACTACAAGAATGTCTTTGTCTCTGTCAATTGCGCCCCAAACCATGTCAACCACATGCTCGTGAGGCGGGACATGGATAGACTCTCTGTGAAACTTATCAAAATCTTTTTTAAAGTTATCGTTGTCGTCTTTGTTTACTATGTACTTTAATATTGAATCTACGTTAGCCAGTGTTCCATCTACGTCAACTATCCAAGCTGGTCTTTTCTTTATTCGACGTTTTCTTTTGACCAAATTTTCCACTCCTCTGCGAGCTCTGCAATATCAATTGATGGGTAGTGTCCCCACTCGTGCAGGTGCTCAATAAAATCTTCATCAGCTATTAATAGGGGAAGCATACTCTCCATGTAAAGCCTTCTTTCCGTTTACCATGTGTCTTGCATTTTCTAAACCATAGACTATCTCAGATTTGCTCATAGCACCAACGTCCTTCATGTCTGTTTGGTTGTAGTTAAAGAACCAAGCATCTACGCCATACTCCTGACATAAAATTAATAAGTTGACCGATGACTCTTTTCCTGCCTGGTCATTGTCCATAGCAAAAATAAGCCTATCAGCTCCACGCATGATGTTGAATTGTTGCATAGAGACTATGGCGCCGTAAGTGCTCACTCCACCTGATATACCCACTGATGCAAGTCTTACTACATCTAGAGGTGACTCAACCACAATCATGTCTCCGCCCCTGTATTGCTTGTATCCAAACAAAGCGTTGCTCTTTGGAACACCGACTGGTTGATTTCTAAAAAATCTAGAGGTGTGGCCCTTCTCTTGCCAACCAAGAAGCTTGTGGGTGTGTGGGTCTCTTATAACAGTAACCCAATTGCTATGGCGCTCACTCCAAAGGACTTCATACTCTTGCGCTGCTGGCAGTGTTAAGCCTCTTGCTTTAAGAGCATCAGCTGGCGGGTCGCCAAAAGCAGCCAGCATTGATTCGGTTATAAAGGTTAACTCTTCAAAAACTTTTTTTGGTTTGATTGCTTTTTGTAAAGAAGCCGCAAGGTTAGTTGTCCCGTCATTAAGCCACTCTTTTGATTTTTCATAGTCCCATTTTTGAATATAGGAAACCAGGGACAACAGTCCGCCTTTGTAGTGGCATGAAAAACATATATGTGCACCAGTGTCTGAGTTAATCCACCACGATGGGTTACGGTCTTCGTGACCTGTTCTCTCAACGTGTGCAGGACAATAGCTTTGGATTTCTGAACCTCTAGTGGATACGACTTCAAGTCCGAGCCTTTCTAAAGTATCTTCCATCTCTTCTAATGTCATAGGTCATCGCTTTCAAGCTCTCTAAACTGGCCCGTGTTCCAGTCCCACATAAGGGTAACTTCTCCACGTCCAGAGTTACGGCTGTCAAGAATCTTTAACACACGTGTGTCATCTACTGCTTCGTCTTCTCGTTGCAAACCAAAGATTACATCGGCGTCTTGGTGAAAAGAAGAAGAGTAACCAATTGAGTCAGCAGTTACTTGTCCCTTTTTCATCTTCCACTTCAAAGCCTGAGTCGAGATAACAATAGGCACTTTAAATCTTTGAGCCATGCGTTTCAATGAACGGGTAATGTTAGTAATAGCTTGTGGAGTGTTTGCTTCTCCAGTCTGTTCATCAATCATCAAGTAAGTACCATCAATAAATACAACATCTGGATGTAGAACCTGTATCTTGCTTGAAATACCTGTTACTGTCATACCCGCAGCTGAGTCAACTAACCAAAACTTTTCTCGCATTTTTTCAATGCTGGCAAGCTTAGCTTTATAACGACCCTCTTCTTCTGGGGTTAATAAACCGTTGATAAGTCTAGAGTGAGATATACGTGCTCTCATAGCATCGTAACGAGTTAGTTGTTCATGGTTGCTCATCTCAAAAGATTGAAACATAACTCGTTTATCTTTCATGTGAACATTCTGAGCAATCTGCAAAGCAAGTGTTGACTTACCTGTTTTAGGTGGAGCAACAATAACAATTAACTGACCGTTTTGAAGCCCTCCTGTTGCTGAATCCATAGTATGGAACCCCGTTGCTACTCCAAGTAGTCCTGGGTTGTTCTTTCTGTATTCGTATTCGTCGTAACGCTTTTGCGCATCAATTGTTAAATCTAAATCGCTGGTGCCACTAAGTCCATCAGACTCTAGTTGACTAAGACTTGATTGGATAGCAAGTAGTGCTGTTTCGTGGTCCTGTTGTTCTATGTGTTTGATAGCGGTGTCAACCATCTTTATGGTTGAAGCTCTACGACGCTCATCAACTACTGCATCTACAAGGTACTCAAGGCTATCTTGTACCTGAACTAATTTATAGTTTGGATAGTTGGAACTAATAACATCAAGGCTTGGAACTTCTCCGTAAGCAAAATAATGCTCGCGTACTAGCTTCCATACGTTTTTATTTTCTGGGTCTACAAACCACTGGTCGCTCGCACCTTTATCAAACAGTACGGTGATAGACCTGTCCTGTAGTACTTTACTTAGTAATCGCGTTTCGTTATTCATAGTTCGTTTATGTTACGTCCCCAGTGCCCGTACATTAGCATCCTTGATTGTATATCAACGACACCAACAACCTCGGGTCTGAGTGGTAACTCTTGCACCAAGTGTTGTACCGATTGGTATGCCGTAAAGTATCTAAATGGATTGGTACCTAGTCTGTCAAGTCCATCAACAAATTTTTCTAAATCAGTTTCATTAAGCTCATAAGAAATAAGCTCTAGAGTTGTCCCTGTTCTAGATGTGTACAGGTATAGCCAACTAAGCACGCCTCTATCAATTTTTTTATCTACCTTTATGGTAGGAATAATTTTAAACTTACGCTGCTTTGTAAGTTCAATGCGTGAAAATATATCTGTAGTAACGAGTATTCTTTTTGGCAGTTCGTTACTTATGTCCCCGTTCTTCACGGGATTAGAATACCTCTATCTTGCCGAACTTAATAATAAATTCACGGAACTTAGAGTTAGATATCCGTGCTTGGTCTGCATCGTCTTTGGATGCACGATTAGAAATCTCTAGAGGATAGTTTCCATTATTGTTTTCAATACGGGCTTTTACAAACTTTGTATGTTTGCAGGAACCGCGTCCACTGAATCCTGGGCATGTGCAGAACAATCTCTCGGTTCCTTCTTGAACCGATACTTCGTAGATACCAGGTCCAGGGGTTTGAGTTTGACTCAAGAACACCTGAACTAGTCTTAGTTCTTCATTCACCGCATTCCTCATCGACGTAGGTCTCCTTTTTCTGCCACGACTGGTAGGTAAGCAAACGCCCCACGTGCGAAACTTTCTGTCGCATCACCGTATAGGCCTGCCCAATCTTCTAGTTTTACGTTTGTTGTTACGATAGTTGGTAGTCCATTGTTATAACGAGTGCGAAGAAGATGATGAAGCATATTCTTCTGCCACCCAGAGAGCCCTGCATGTTCCTTTCCAACATCGTCTAGAACAAGTATACGAATGTTGTAGGCGTCTGCCAAGCATTCTCCTAAGACACCATGATAGAGGGTGTCCTGAGCATCTGTCGGGTCATCCATCATGGAACCTTTTAACTCTAAAAAGTCATTGAAAGTCATGAAATAGCAAGGTTTTATCAGAGTATCCCCAGGCTTTACACCAAAAGCCTCTAGTGGAAGTCTAAGCATCATTTCTTGAATAGCTGATAAGGCTAGCGTTGTTTTACCTCTGCCAGGGTTTCCATCTAACAACAACCCTTTGCCGCAAGATTTATTACCTGTAGCTCTAATGATTACGCCTTTACTTACAGCGGTAATCCATTTGCGAATATTTTCGACATCCGATGGGTCAGACTCTACGCAGTCTTCTAGTATCCAACCCTGCATAGCAGGAGGAATGTTTGCTGCTTGTATCCAAGTACGGCGACGAATCTTTTGTTCTTCTAGTTTATACATCTAGACCTTCCCATGATTTAGCAGCTTGCTCTCGTAATGCTACAACATCATCATCAGTTCTTAAAGAAGCCTTTGTGTCATTAAGCATTTGCGGTGCTCGCTTGATAAACATACGCCATATGAGGTCGGGGTTGTCAAGTCCCTTATCATGCCTAATCGTAGAAAAAAATCTATCAATCAGTTTCTTTTCAATAGCGCCATCGGTGTGGTGGTTCATTCTTAGAGTTTCAATAGCACCTTTGAAAGCACTACGACTAGTCCACTCAGGAATGCGCCAATTCATTTGTTTCATTTGGTCAGCAAAATATTCTGCTAACTGAGTCGGAGTCCAATCCTCAACGGGGCGGGAGGCTATGTGTTTAATCTTATCTACCCTACGAGATTCCTTGTTCTCGCGGCGCTTTGCCCTTTTCTTTTCTTCCCACTTTTTCTTTTCGGCATCGGCATCATCTGGGTCGAGTGGCGTGCTTCCTAGCATTTGGTCTCCAATCTTTAGTGGCACCTTTTCAAATTCTTCTCTTTCGTCGGACTCCGTCCGACCCTCTTTTAATATCGAATTAGCTCTCTTACTATACGGAGTATTAGCTGAGTAGCTATTCTGTGAAATGGAGTTGCCTATTTTAGGAGACGGTCCGTCTGCCTTTTTGGATGTCCGTCCGTCTGCCTTTTTGGCATACCGTGAAGCGTACCTAACCCCAGCTTCAGTAATCAAAACCTCTGACCAGTACTGACCAGTCTGGCCTCTGCCCTTATTCAGGTCTATAAGGCCATTAGAGCGGAGTTCCTGTAGGCCTGTGTAGATTCCCTTAATACCCGTCTCAAATGCCTCTGAGAGGCCCTCAGCGCCCCGTAGAGCCCCAAAGGAGTGTATGTGCATGAGGAGACCTAGGGCCTTAGGGCTTAGGGGTTTCATTGGCTTTTTTCCATTCCTCAATCAACACCTTAGCAAAGATACGGGCAACCGCTTCAACGCCCTCATATAGGCCGTCTAGGTCCTCCATCTCCTCCTCGTCCTCTTCATACTCCTCTTCGTCGTCTTCCTCTTCCTCGTCATCCTCTTCCTCTTCAACAACAGGTTGCGTAACCTGCTCTTGTTTAGGAACTACAGGGGTAGTTATAGGAACCGCGTCTTCAGTAGCAGTTAGTGGTCCAAGGCCATTTGTTAAATCAAAGCATGGGATGTTTGCATCTCTGCAGTAAGTCAGTATGACCTGTGAATCATTATCTTCATCTGCCCATAAAATAAAAGCAGACGGGTTATTTCCTTTAGCCTCATCAGCGGCGGCAGCAAAAGGTTCTGTTGTTAGTACAACACTAGATGATGGAATGCTGTCATATGTCGCGCCCTCTGGAGCAAAGATAACAATATCTTTTCCATTGTCTTTTGAGTATTGGGCAGCAAACACCTGTCCTTGAGATGGTTTCTCAGTGTATGGAAGAAGCAGTGTTCCGCCATCACCACCAGCATAATAATAATCTTCCATCAGAGCTTCTATGTTTGCTCTGCTAGTTGCGCCGTTACCAGCAACGATTACAAAATATTTAGACATAGGTCCTCCTTGTATGGAGACCCGATACTACTGCTCTCTTAAAGATTGCACAACGGCGGGACGATATGTCGCCACACGCTCCACTGCTGCGAGTAGGGCGGAGCCTAAAAACGCACCAGATACGGCATATAGTACGACTCCCTTGATAGTTGAAACTTCAACTAACCATGTAGCAATACTAGAAAAAACAATTGAGGAAATAGCATTCATAATCCTATTGCTGATAAAAATACTCAGAATAGAAATTAATGGTTCTACGGCAGCCAACAGAAATCCTGTAAAGCAACCAATCAATATCAGGTCCAGCATGGGACCATCCTACTACGTCTTTGGCTGTGCTAGATACACGGCATAGGATGCTCCTAAGCCAACGTACTCGTCAAGGGCACCCGCGTTAAGGCGCTTTTCAATAGCCACACGGTTTTTGTAGTAGTGGCTTCTTCCAGCGTTAGGCGTGCTGCCTTCCCAGAACAGCTCAGCTGTAGAGCTAAATCCAGTGCTGCCATCAAAGTAATCTAATACAAAGAAGCTATTTTCAAATAGAGCTGCATCTGTAAATATAAAGTGGCTAGGCGCAGCTGGCTCCCAAGCAAGCTGCACATGTGCATAAGCTGCGTTAGCTGGAGCTATAGCTGTTACAGATGGGCGAACCCAACCAGTTACTGAGGCTGCTACGTTAGAACCAGTAGCGGTAGAGATAACAGATTTACTGCTGTTGTACCAAACAATAGATGGGGTTACCGATACACCTGCCTGACCTGCCTTGGCGTACACGCTAAATGTATAGGCTGTTCCTGGGTAGTGAATGTTAGTAAGGTCAGCAGATGTAGTTGTTGACTTAACCAACACTTGAGTAGTTCCTGAAGCAGTTACTCTTAGAGCATTACCAGACTTATAGATTTGCCCAGTAGCAGATGTTGCTGAGACGTCCCCGCCCGTAACCGCAAAAGATAAGACATTATCTCCAGCGGAGTTTAAAGTTTTGGTTCCATCAAATGGTGAACCCATGTTCTCAATTACTACTACATCTCCAGATTTAAAAGTGTGAACCACCGATGTGTTAAGGGTTGCAACTCCACTTGTTACTTTTTTAGATGTAATCTGATAGAAGTCAATATTAGGCTCCGCACTTCCGCTAACCACAGTGCTTGTTGCATTAGTTGTAGACCACGGTGTAGTAGGAGACTCAAATCTTGGATTAAGAAGTTCATTGATTCGGTTAGCTTTAAGAGTTAGGTGCACCGTTCTTGCATCATCATATGAGGTTGCTGAGGTGTCTTGTTCAAATTGGCAAGCATCAAAGTAGTGGTACTCGTTATCATTTCCAGGAGCCACAGAAGAAATAACAAATTGAGGAACGGCGTAATAACATTCTTGGCAACGCTGTACAGTAATTTCAAACCCTGAACCAGTGCCACCAAGACTACTATTAGCAATAGTAAATACAGTTGTAGTATCTGCTCCTGCTCCACCATTAGTTACAGATATAGATGCAACAGCACCACCATCGACAAACACGCTTGCTAATGGGGTAATGGTTGGTTGTTTTCCAGAAACATACACTAAAGGAACATTTGTATATGAACCGTTTGCGTAACCACTTCCAGGTTTTGTAATAGCGTTTAAGAATAGACGTGTTGGTGCTCTATCAGTTACAAATGGTCTAGCACTAAAAGAGCCCGTTGAGTTAGTAACCCCAGTTCCAGTTGTGGTAGACATTAGAGCACCAAATCTGTCGTACCACTTAATTGCAGCCTGAACAGAACGACCAGTTCCGCTAGAAGCAGTGTAACCACTAAAAGTATATTGAAACCCAGTTTTTACAGGTATACCTAAAGTTACAGGTTTAGCGTCTCCACAGGATATAAAAATTTCAGAAGGGTTAGTTGCGTTAGCATTTTTAATAGCTAAGACTCCCTTTCTTTTATTTGGAAATAAAGCAGGTGTTGTGTTTTCCACCCAAGGTTCTGGTTTAGGAACTATGTAAGGAAACTCTTCAATAGAAAAGTTGTAAGCGCTTCTTAATGATAAGTCCCCAGCAGTTAAAGCAAAATACACCGAGTCCGAGTCCACAGACGTAATAGTCTTTGTTAATACTGTGCTGTTAAAAATAGGATAAGGGCAATTAAAAATAAAAATTTCTTGGCCAACGCCATAGCCGTGTGAGCCAATTTTTAATCTAGCGATGTTGCTTGTAATGGAGAGTTGCGTTATTTCTTTTTTTGCTATTTGAGAAAGAAGAGCAGAAGAGTTGGGTGAGGTCCAGTGACCAATGCCCTCTTCAAAAGAGGAGTCGTTGTAATCAAGCATGATGTTATGACTGACGGTTATGCCCTCTGTAGAAGGGTTAGGGGTAGTGGCGTCTGGCTGAGGAACCCCCCAACCTGTAAACCCTTTTATGTAGCTTTTTAAACCGTCGCGGCTACCTTTGGTTTTTTCAATTAAAAGCACATCTCTAAGAAGTACGCGTGAGCGTTCAAAACCAATTTCAGGTTCATAAGCAATACCAAACTGACTAAGTAGTGGTGGAATAAGAACCCCTACAGTTTTTTCAGTGTCGTATTTTTCTTTAGAAAGTTGAGCTAAAGACTTTATATAGTCAAACTTAAATCCAAATACAGATAAGAAGTCTTTTAGGTCCTTGTTGTCTGTGCCTGAGCCAGCAGAGTAAGGGGACACCAGCTTCATTACGTCTGGCATGTAGTCGTATAAACGTGTTTTTGTTCCGTAGTTATAAACAGATAGTCCTGTTGTACGTCCAGCTAAAACCCAAGACAGCTGAGTGGTTTCAAATACAAAAAGAGAATAATAAAACACTTTAGGTTCCGTAGGTTTATTAATATCTATGTAAAACTGAGGGTCGTTACCTCTAGTGGTATCAAAAATAGTTTGACCATCGTTTACGTTAATTGGGTAGCCGTATTTATTTTTAACAATTTTAAGTTTTGCCCAGGCTCCAGTAGGGGTAATCCAAGTTAGGTTAAGTTCTCCGTACCCCACAGATTGAGCATTGAAATCTTCTGCAACAAAACTTATTGGAGAGTCGGGACCGTAATAGCTTAAAGGAAAATCTTTAGAGCTATAGTAATCAAGACCATAACGTGCCATTAGATAACAATACCTCCAGAAGCAGCGACTGTTAAGGCCGATAGTTGAGGTAACTCACTCTTACCGCATTCAATATCGTTAACTTCGTACACAGTAATTGAACCAACAGCGGCGGTAGTTGACAGCGTACCCCCTGTAATAAGCTCAAAGGTAACCGTGTTATTAGTTTTACCAGTTATTCTATATACGCCATTAAAGGTGCTGTCCACACCAGAAACGCTGATAATTTGACCAACCGTAATGTTGTGGTTTACAGAAGTTGTTAGAGTTCCTGTGGTGCTTGTATACGCCTTGTTGCTAACAGTAAATGTTTGGTCATTAGCTGTTCTTACTAGTTTTTGTAAGTTAGCGCGGCTAACGCCTTCAACTGAGTCCATAGTTTTTAATACATCTGTGTAACCGATGTAATCATTAAACACTACGTTGTCAAAATCAAACAGTTCTTTTACAGCGGATTCAACAGCTGCCTTTACTTGGTCTTGTCTGTAGGTAGGAAGAACAATAATGCTTCCCAAAACAGTTACTGGAACATATGAAGGAGGCTGCAAAGTTACGGTTGTTCCAGCAGGGATTTTATCAACTAGGTATTCTTCAATTTCAGTTTTTAAATTATTAAAGACAAGTGATGAGGTAACCCCGTCGCTTTGTAACCCGCTATCTCCGTAAGGAGCAAAGTACACGTTTACGTTGCTATATACATCTGCCACAGATATTGCTTTAGCTACACCAGCAACTTGAATAACAAGCGAGGCGTAGTCCGAAAGAGACACAGCGCGGTTCAAAGCCCTAATAGATTTAGGAGCGTTTACTCTAATAGAGTCTGTGGCTTCCTCATCAGCTCCGCCAGCCGCTGCTCCAGATACAAGACCTACGTCTTGGTTGTTTACTGTTAGTCCAGCAACAGCATTTGTTTTAATAAATTTAATTGTATTAGCAGGAATGTTTCCTAGAAGTCCTCCACCCACTCTATAGGTAGCGGTCATTTGAACTCCGTTTAGCGGGATGCGCCCACTGATGCTATCTCCAAATTTAATAAACGTAGTTTTTTCAGAGTTAGTGTAAGTTGAGAACACAGGGTCATATCCGCTGTAATCAACAAGGTATGGAACTTCAGTGTAGATAACTCCGTTTACATTTATGTTTATACTTCCATTAATAACTGGGGTTTCAGATAGTTCAAACTCTTGATTTGCAGTGCCATCAGATGTTCCAATAACTTCATCGTATACAGTCTCACCCTGTGTTGCTATAACTGTAGCAGAACCATTGTTTCCGCCAGCTTTAGCTGGAACAGTTACTGCAGAGTCTGTCTCAAATATTACTTGAGTAACAACTCCATTATTTGTTACGTTAGCTGCAACTTTAGTTTTTGCAGGCACAGTAATAATACTTGCTGTGGAGTTTTGGAACGTAAGAAGAACAGTAGACGGTGTTGTTTTAGTTGGGGTGTAGCCTAAAAGCTTGGCAATTTGCAGGACGCTTTCACGTTGGCTGGCAGTATCAATAAATGACTCGTTTGCAGTGCGGTCAATGTAAAACTGTAAACCATCAGCAACATAAGCAAAAAGCTCTAGGATGGCCATGCCAAAGTCAGACGGGTCTCTGTTAGTCCACTGTGGGGCGTAGAAGGGAATTAAATCAATTAGGTCTTCCCTTAAAGCTGCGTAATCCCTAGAGGTATAGTCAACCTGCGGGATATAGTTTTCTTCTGCCATTATCTAACCTCCAGTACCTGTTCCGCGGCTCTGCTTAGGATAGCAGTATTGATAGTTACACTCTCCGATATACTCCCGCCGCCGTAAGTATAAAAGATTTCAAAGGTATCAATTTGGTTGCCCTCATACCTATATTTAATATTTGTAAGTTTAAGTGGGGATAGCCAAACAGAAAAAGCTTTGCTTACAGCCTCATTAACAACGGCCGCAGCAGCATCCGCATTTTCAAAAACGGCACCCTTTGCACCGCTTCCATAGTTAGGTCGCATAACTCTTTCCCCAAAGTAGGTCATGACCGCAATCGTTACTCGGTCTTGCCAAATTTTCTTTGGGTCTGTAGAAACAGTCAAAGAGCCGTTAGAGTTAAATGAGAACGGCAAAGATATTGCTGCTGGTGTTTCCATTAAAGTTCAACTCCCATCCATACTGGAAAATTAGGGTCCCCACCTATAAACATAACCCATACCTTTTGCCCAATTTTTGGGACAAGTCTATGTGGCGTGTGGTGAGGTTGGTCTGTAGTTATCTCCTGGTCGTCGTTGTGCTTGTTATCTTCATCAGGGTCGGTTTCGTGCGGATGGTCTAGGTAGTAGGTTGTATCTGGAGTCTTACCTGTGTGGTTATTAGTATGAGCTAGGTTAATAGTTATGGAGTGGCTATGTGAACCGCCCCCAGTAACCCCAGGCACACCGTTTGAGGTAGTGCCAATAGTTTCTGAGTGGTTGGCATGGGCCTGTAACAAGGCTGCAACCTCAGATGCTAAATGTTTTTTATGGTCTGGGTGATTGCTGTTAGATGTAACAGGCAGGCAGGGTCTAGCCCACTCAGTAATATCATCTCCAAGAACCTGTGGAACTTGCAGCTTAATCCTGTTTTCTTTGTCTGGGTCATCTACGTCTGAACATATTCCTTCGTAGATTCCAAAAAACTTTTCGTTATAGTTTTTCATCTGGTCCTCGCTGCGGCTCTCTGCACTCTAGCTGTTACCGCTGGTGAACGCCTTTTTTCTGTAGTAGGCGCTTTTGATTTAGAAAGGTTTTTAGAACCAGTCTTCCAAACAGCTGTGCTATTTTTAGCAGTAACTATCTTAGGCCTATTTTTAATTTTTCCAAAACTGCCTTTTGTTTGAGGTCCGACCTTTATACCAGTTCTAACTAATTTTGTTTTTGGTCGTTTTTTAGTTTGGCGTTTGCCTGGAACAACAACTCTTTTTGGAGCTGCCTCAGGAGCGTCTATAGTCTGTCCGTCTTCCCAACGAACTGCTCCCCCAAGGGAATCTGTACCAACCGTAAGGGTTGTTGTATAGGTGTATACCTTTGTTTGAGTCTCTTCGTAATGGTGTTCGGTTCCTAGTACTGTCCAAAAACCAGAATAATCTTTTCCAAGGTTGCCTAAAAATACAGGCATGCCTGGTCTTAATCTAGTCTGTCCAATTACTTTTACAGTTGCTCTATACGGAAATGCGTTTCTAAGTTCAGCTGCTTCAGCCTCATACTCCATTATTTCAAGGCTTGGAGCAACAGCGTCCGTGTTGTACCTATCAAAGAACTCATCTTGAGAGCTTCGTCTAGTAACTTTACGTCTTTTTTGTTTAGCAGACTTCACTGCTGATTTTGTAGTTTTGTCTACGCCAGCAACAGCAACTGCTGCTTTGACATCTCCGTCATAATTTATAGAGTCACCAACAACGGGATTAAAACTATATATACCGCCAAACCCATGACCAACTGGTCTTTGAAAAAATCTAGGTGCTTGAGCTCTATATGTTTTATAGTCCTCTAATAAAGGCTGAAAATATACTTCAGTGTTTTCGGTGCGCAGCCCCCATCCAACTTGTTTTGCAAGTTTTACTAGCATCTGCCAGTCAGTAAGTCCAGGGTGAGATATCTGTGGAAACAGTCTTGGGTGAGGGTCAGCAATTGCGACAAGTCCATGCTTGTTTGCTATTTCTTCTACAACCATGTTTGCAGTTACGTTTTTGTATGACAATTGGCTAGACTGTTTTAAAGGAAAAGACCCGCCAACACAGTGAATTGTAGCAAAGTCTCTTCCAGGAGTTTTATCTGCTTCTACGTGGTGAACGTACCCGTAAAACTCTCTGCTATCTTTTGCAGAACGCATTTGTATTTCAACAGGAGTACCTGGTTTAACATTGTCAAAAGAGTATGCCCAATCTTTAAATGTCATAGAAAGAACTTCATGTTCATAAAACTTTTGTTGCAAGGTTAATGAGTACACGTAAGTAGGGTCAATAGATGCGTTAGGAAATGTAACAGATACGTAATTAGACACTAGGTATCCTTAATATAGTTCCATTAGGTATGTTGTCATGGTCATTGATTTGCGGATTGTACTCAGCAATAACCCACCACAGCTCAGGTCTGCTGTAATATCTGTAAGCTAGCTGGTCAAGACGTTCACCAGACAAATACATATGATTTTGAAAAGAAGTAAGCCCAAGGTCATCAAACTCATAAAAAACTGTTGGGTTTTCAGATTCTCCAGGCACAACAGAGAAAAAATCTATAGTTGAGTATTCGTAACGAGAGCCTGCATATATAGACATGGTTACTCCTATACCATTGCTGAACCAGCAAAACAGTCAAAGGCAATTGATACGGTACTTCTAATCGGTACCATGCCCTCCGTAAATGCGGTGTGGTTAATAGACAAAGAACTAATCCAACCTACATATGAAAGAGCACTTTGATTTGTTGGGTCTACTGGGTCCCCTCCAAATTCAAAAGCTAGGAGTGTAGGTTGAAGGTAGCCAATATCAGCTGTAGATTTTCCTAAAAGGTTTTTCCACCCACCAGGTTGATTTTGAACACTTACACCATCTCCGTTTATAGCTTTTAATAAGTATTCAATATCGTGCATAGTTCCTATGCGTGAAAGCTCTTCAATTTGCGACTCGATACTTGGCTCATTATTAGCTAACGGGTGTTTACCGCTATTGTAATAAGATGTAAACTCTTTCCAAGCAATGTTGTTTAAGGTACTCAAAGGAGTGCCAGTGTCAGCAATAGATTTACTTCTTATACATGCCATGTCATTTGTTCTATCTAAGATTACTGTAAAAGAAATACTTTCCTGTCCAGGAAATGCTCCAGACACAGATGTATAGACGTCTGCAGCCGTTGGGGTAACGTCCATGTTTCTATTTACACTAAGAGCAATTGTTTCTGGGTTCCATAAAAACTGAAACCCATAATTGTACATAGTTTTAGAAAGGGTTATAGCACTTTGAGAGCCTTTGTATTGTCCGTCTTCAAGTCTTTTTGCCGCTTTGTCTCTAGAGCTTTCTACCTCACCTGTATCATAGTTATAGGTAGACATGATTCCCGCGTTATCAAAAAACCAAAGTCTTCCTCTTCTAAGTCCGTGCTTTATTAATCCGTTGTCTGAACCAGCGGTAACGCCAGGCACAACTACCTGAGGTCTTACTGGAAGACTCCAGCTATGTGGCGGCAAGTTAAATTTAAAGTTGTTTGGCGTAGGTGTTGGTGGGGTAGGGGGAGTTCCAGAGGCGCTGTCTTTTCCTTTACCGCCCTTTTTACTTCCTTGACCAAGAGGTCTATTTCCTAACCCAGCTTTTTTATTTTTATTTTTATTAGTTAAATACCAAGCAGCACTACCAGCAAGAGCAGAGAGCCCAGTTCCCACAGGACCAGCTGTTGGTCCAGCAGCTCTAGTAAAACCTAAAACCCTAGTTACAAGTGATGGTGCGGCTACAGCTGTTGCTGCCTTACCTGTCTTTGCTGCCTTAGCGCTAACGCTTACAGTTTTAACTGACGGATTCTTAACTGTTTTATTAACAACAGTTTTTACTGTGCCACCAGCTTTTGATTTAGTAGCAACGTTTACTGCAATCTTTGCAGCACTTACTGCTCTAGAACGTGCAATAACAGCAGCGCCTACGCGAATAGCACCAAGAGCTAAAGGAACGGCTAATGGAAGTGGCATGTTATGACCCCGCTACCTGTTTGAATAAGTCTTTATCTGAAAGAATCTTTTTAAGAGCTTCAGCTAATCCCAACGGGCTAGAAGAAGAACCATCTACCTTAATGGTGACTCCGCCCATGTTGTAGTTGTTAGATGTTTGAGCGCCTTGTTGCGCAGCCTGTTGCTGCATCTTCTTTGAGCTATCCCAGAAACCTTTTGTAAACTCATCAAAGAATCCGCCCCATCTGTCTGTGCCAGAAATCAAACCACCATCTTTTGGAGACATACCAGAGAAGCCCGCCCAATCAGATGCCGATTGATTTTTACCAAACTTATATGGGTTCTCGCCCGTCTTACCTGTAACCCACGCAGAGTTATTAATTGCAGCAAGAATTTCCTCTTTACTAGCTCCAGATTGAAGGGCCTTTACAATATCGGTGTAGCCTCTAGCTCCAGCTCTTGCACCAGTAAGAGTTTCAATAGTTGCGTGTAGTCCATCATCCCAGCTGTCATAGACCTTAACTCCAACATGGTTCATAGACTTATTAGAGTATTTGTTATGTGTGGTGTTTAGTGGATTATATTTTGCAGAGTTTTGGAAATGTCCACCCTCAAAGTTTTGCCATATCTTTAATGCATCAATAGCATCTTTTGTTAAAGGAGCATTTAAATGCATAAGCATTGCTTTAGCAAAGTCTTCATTAGAAGACTTATCGTTTAGTTCAATCTGGCCTTTCTTTGAGCCGTGAACAACTCCGCCAGTGTGTCGGAACGGATAGTTCTTTAAATCATCATTAGATATGATTACGCCATCTTCAGCAGGAACAAAGAGTTCTGGTCCGCGTTCTCCAACAATATAGGGACGCTTTTCATCAACAGGTCCGCCGTCAGCTTTAAATATACCTGATATAGCTGAGGCTATTGGATTAGGTATTAGTGATGCAAAGAATCCAGCAATACCGCCTCTGCCGCCGCCACCAAGAGTTTCAAAGAAACCTTTAGTAGAACCAAGCGTAGAAATAAATCCAGTAAACTTTTCAACCTCTGTAAAGAAGCCACTGATGTAAGAAAGAATTTGGTCCGCTCTTCCCTTTGAATCTGCCATCATAGGTGCGGTTCTTGATATAAACTCAGCGGCTTGGGCTGTTCTTTGGCTCTGCATACTTGCAGCAAAAGTTGTAAAGTTTAATTGTTCCATTTTCTTTTTAGCTCTTGGGTCGCTCATACTCATGCCACCACTTTGAGCTTTAAACAAAAGGCCGTCTTCAACCTGGGCTCTTAAGTATGGGTCATTGCCAAACAGGTTATCTAACATAGTTGCAAGAGCGTTACCAGGTTGCAAAGATATTTGCACGTCTCTTAGCGTGCTTCCACTGCCACCATTCTTACGTTTTTCTCTTTCAAGCTTCATCCACAGTTCGTCAATAATTTGTGGAAGAGGTTTCATATTGCCTTGGTCATCGCGAATACGGATACCAACAGCTCTTAACATATTTACAGAGCGTCCTCTTTGAACGGCTCCTTGCGCTTGCATAGCGCCTTCAACACCAATACCTGGAGTTAAGTTTGACATTTGAGAGGCACCCATAGCAAGGTTTGCTGCGTTAGCTGCAGAGCCTCCATACAAACCGCTTTGTCGCATAACTTGCAAAGAACGTGCGGCATCAAATTCATCTTTTACAGTTCCGCCTTTTGCCATGCGGTTTAATAAATCTCTTGTGTCGTTGTAAGAACTTGCTCTGCGAGAATCATCGCCACCAACAAATTGACCTACACCGTTGTATCCGCCACCAGCTCTTCCATATGAAGGACCAAAAACCAAACTGCCGCGTGCGGTATAAAGCTGCATCCTAAACGCTTCATCAGTTGTAGGCAGGGCAAGACCACCAGCGGTAACTGCAGCTGCTGCAATTGTTCCAGCAGTGTTACCACTAGGTTGTTGAAATACTGAATTGTTTCTTGGCCCTTGACCACCAGCCGCAGGCGCTGTGCCGCCTCCACCGCCACCTCCGCCACCAGATGGTGGGGTAGGTCCGCCAGGAGTTGTAGTGTTACCAGGGTTTGAAAAAGTTGGCTGAGCCATTACGGTATTAGAACTACCGCCGCCACCTATACCAGAAAAAGCATTACGAGCCCTGCTGCCAAAACGATTAAGCATTGCTTCAGCTGAAGCAAGGGATGGCAAAACTCTGCTCTGAAGCGTGCTTGCCATTTGTAGCAAGTTTGTATGTGCGCCTCGAGCAGCTGACTCAAACCTTTGCATGTTTGAGGCGGCGGCACCACTATGTGATGAACCACCGAGGTTCAGGCTCTGTTTAGAATCCATTTACTATCGTGTCCTTTTTGACCGCTCTAACCAGTTCATGCGCTCTCTAGGTGAGAGCCCACGAATTTCTGTAAGTGTCCAACCAACGAAAGTCCTAGTTAAGATTTCGTATTGGTCTAGAAGACTTTCGTAATCTGCTTCGCTAAAGGCGAAACAAATCAAGCAAGCTTAACGGCAGAAGAATATCTTCGCCGCATGCCTGACAAGCCTTCTTCACCTCCCCTAGGCGTGGGCCTGGGTTACGTTTGATAATTTCATCAACGATTTTGGTTCTGTCTGCCATACCTAGTGATAGGGCAGTAGAAGCTCCAGAAGATGGTGAGCCGTTTAGTGAAACAATGCATCCAGATAGTAATAGAGTATTAATTTCTGCGGTTGTCTTATCGATGTTTTCCATCAACTTACGTTGTGTAATTCCATTAGGTAGGGCAACAACAGCTGTGCCTTTCTTTGTTTCAATTTCAAAAGTGCCCTCTTGGACACGGTCTTCTAGAGAAACAACTGGCACATCTTTAGTTAGAAACAATACGGCTCTTTGTTCTTCACCGCAGGTGCGGCAACGAAAGCCAACTTCCATATCGTCTCCAAACGTAACCCTTCTAATACCTAAAAGGATTGCGTCACGGTCTCCTGCAAGTAATGCGTTTAGGTCTTCTTTTTCTACAGACCTTGACCCAATCTTTGCTAGACCTCTTTGCAATAGCACATCTAGTGCCTTGCCTGAAGAACCAGCTTTAGCAACTGCTTCTTCATCAGCTCCAGTAAGTTCCCTTACTTCGACTGTCTTTACTACTTCACCGTTGGCTTCTACAAAGCCACCTGGCAAAGATACTTCTGACTCTGAAGGGGCCCGCGTCTTAATAACAGGCGCAGGCTCCTCCATCGCCTTAGCTGCAAATTTATTTACAAGTTCTGCATCGGTAATAATGTCTGGCACGATTTATACTCCTAAAGGTAGTTTTAATTACGAAATAAGTCCTGCTGGGTCTTTGCCATCGTCGTCAGTAAAGAACACTGATAGTCCTTCGTGAACAAGGGTCATTGACTCAAACAAAATTGCTCCGTCTGCTGCGTTAAGGTCTGTATAGTTTAGCGCAGTAATCCAAGCGTTATGAATCTTGAAACCCATCTTGTATTTCTGAACGTCTGTTGGTCCAGAGTTTGGATGGTCTGCAACAAAGACCTTAATGTTTACGCGGAAGCCTTTGCCTGTAGAAACAGCAAGACCTTCACCAGCTGACGCAGCAAATAAGCCGCGCATCCATGTGATTGCTTGGTCGTTTCCGTCAAGAACTCCACGCTGTAATGTGATTGGTGTAAAGGTAGTCATGCCAGGTACCTGGTGTACTGTGGTGTTGTAACCGCCTTCACGGTATTGGATGGCCTGAGTATTAACGCTCAAACCACTGATGTTGCTAAAGCCGCCTGACCAAGTAACGAGTTTGTTATTAAACACGCCACCTTCTTTAGCTGCCTCAAACTGAGCAAAAAACCGAAACGAGCGTAACGGGTCTGTTGCCAAGGTTGAGTGGCGGTTGATTATGCTGCTAGCCATTTGTGGTTATCTCCTTTACGCCACAGTAACGGTGGTTCCACCGTCAAACTGACCGATTTTAATGATAACGAATTCAGCTGGACGCTGTAATGCAACACCAACTTCGATGTTTACATATCCATTATCAATTGAACTTTGCGGGTTGTTTTCTGCATCAACCTTGACAAAGAATGCTGCTTGAGGAGTTGCTCCTCGTAGGCCGCCCTTGCTCCAGAAGTCTGTTAGGAAAGTACTAATTCCTGCTTCAATACGACGCCATAGTGCTTCATCGTTTGGTTCAAAGATGGCAAATTCTGTAAGGTCTGTAAGAGCCTTACGTAGATAAATAAGAGTACGACGTACTGGTACGTACTTATCAACATAGCCAGGCTTCAATGTACGAGAGCCCATTACAACAAAGCCAGAACCAGGTACAAACTTAATTGCGTTAACTGGTGCGGCCGCTGAGTTTAGACTATCAAGTTCTGCGTTTGTTAAAGTTACAGCAGATACAACTCCAGCTAGACGAGCCTGTAGACCCGCTGGTGCTTTAAATACTCCACGAGAAGCATCTGTTGCTGTCATTAAACCTACTACTGCAGCGCCAGAGCCAACGGCTACGGTGCGACCTGAGCCTGAACCAACAGCGGCTGTTGGGTCAGAGATTAATAGGTTTGGATAATAAACTGCAGCTAAAGAGTTAGATGTGTATTGTGAAGCAAGAGCAAGCTGTGTAGAAACAACATCGTATACTCCGTCAATAACTACAAACACATCTTGTCTGCTGTTTGCATACCCAATTGCTGCGTTGATAACTGGAACAGTTGAGTTTCCTGGAATGTTAAGAACCAAAGACTGTTTAACAGTATCAAAACTTAACAAACCATTTGCATAGTCTGTGTTTCCGACAGCACTTCCAGCTCCTCCAGAAGCTAAAGTCTGATTGGATACAACTGCTGGGTTGCGGGTAGCACCTGTGTTGCCAGAGTTAAGGTCAGTCAACGTAATGTAGTTTGACCCTGCATTTACAACTGTTGGTGCATAACGTGCGTTTGAAGCCGTCATTGATAGGTCATTATGACGTTCAACTAGGTTTGCATCAGTGTTGCCATTGTAGTAAACAAGCAGGTCAAATAAGCCTGATGTTACTGAGTTGACAACAGAAAGATTAATATTGTTACCCCAAGCACCAGGGTTCTTAGCCTGAGCTTGAAGAGTTGCTGATGGGGTAGCTGCACGGTCTGCAAAAGAACGGGTTGCTGTTGTTGCTCCGTTTGCTATGCGTGTTACGTAGCATTGACTTCCACCATTTGAAAAGAACATGTATACAGCTAACGGAAGGTCGTTATTTGCTGTGGTGTTCCAAGAACCAAATGTTGTTACATACTGGCTCCAAGAGGTTACAAGAGTTGGAGTCAAAACTGGTCCTCTGTCATTAGTACCAATGAAGGCACCAATAGAGTCTGAGTTTGGCCCAACTACAGGTGCAACAGGGTTGAGCGTCTCTTCGACGTAGACCCCTGGTCGTAGTACTGCCATTTGTTATATCTCCTTTAGATAGACTTTGGTGACCGTGTATTAAAGTTTTGTTAGTCCTGCAGGGATTACGGCTTGTGGTACGGACACTGGGTTAGTGTTAATGTTAACTTCCTCAACTCGTTTAGTTGCAATCTTTGCAGAAAGCGGAGTAAGTTCGCTAACAATTCTTACTGTGTAGATATTGCGCAAGAGTCTGCGGTTTCCAGTTTCACCTTCAACTGCATCTCTTTTTGCAAACCCATCAAGGAACATATGTCGTCTTGATGTTTCAGTACCTAGTTCATTAGGCACTAACAAGCCGCCGTACTTTGATGGAAACTTAGTGGTTAGCTGATGAATAATGGCCCTATCATGGCGAGGGTTTCTCGCGTAGGTTGTAATTTGATACACCAAATCAAAAGCTACTGGTATCTCGTAGGAGTATGTCCTACCAGATATTGGAGCAATAGTTCCGCGGTAATCATTGTCTGTAAGCATTCCAGAGGTTTGCCTCTCGTTTGCTGGAATCATGTCAATCAAATCAATAGTGACAAATGGGAACTCTTGGGTCCTGACCTCTACGTCTGGATAACCAAACCACACCTTCACCTGACGACTAGCATTTTTCTCATCAGACACGGTCATCCCTTGTAGCAAGGTTTTTAAGGCTAGGTCTTCTGCAATGATAAATGGATTACCCATATTAAATCCTGTTCGCTTCTATTAAGGATTCATGAGTTGACTCATAAATACGGCTTGCAGTTTTATCAGCCCTATAGCCAAAAGAGCGCATAACTGGTGATGGTGGATTAGGACCATCGCCGTATTCAAGGCTCTCTATTTTTTGACGAAGATGGTCTGGGTATGTAACTGTAAATACTCCGCCGTTATTAGAGACTGCAAGGGCATTTACAATTTCAGAAGGCCACCCGCGTTGAAGAGCTTGACGACGAAGTTCATCGGTCAACGAGCTAGAGGCTGTTGACAGTTTAGAATTAAAATTATTTACGACGCTGCTTGGTAACACCGTTAATAATCCCTCGCGCTACTGCTCCTGCTACAAGTGCTTTCCACACGCCCACGCCCGAGCCTTTATTGGCTTCGGATAAAGCCTCGATGAATTCCACATCGGAAGCTTTACTTATCTTCTTATCTTCAGGCATGGTTCTCCTGTAGGAGTCGCAGAGTAATACGCAGGGGGTGGTGCTTTGAGCCCCGCATGGGCTCACTAACTAGGATAAAGCAAAGGGGCCCGTTTGGGCCCCTAAGCGGTTTACTTCTTTTTCTTTTTTTCGGCCTTTTCTTCAGCCTTTTCTTTCTTCTTAACCTTGCCAATAATCTTTAGGTCAATCTTTTTATCTTCGGCAATGGTCTTAGGTTTCTTCTTTTTGCCATGGGCTTTGTCCATCTTTTCAAAGTCTGCCTTATCATCCTTATCGGTGATTCCAGCCTTACGCATAAGACGAGCATCCATTTTCTCGTCTTTAGACTTTGTATATTTGCCCTTCATAAATGAGGGAGTTTTAGCCATGGTTACTTTTTCTTATCTGCCTTCTTAAGGAAAGCTGGCATCTTCTTAGCGGCTGCTTTCTTAGCTGCCTTCTTTGGAGCTGCTGCCTTTTTAGCGGACTTCTTTGAGCCCATGCATCCACAGGTTGCGCACATTACTTTTTCTTCTTTCTTGCAGCAGCCATATTGTCGACGAGGTTAGGATAAGGGCGGCCTGCTGCCTTCGCCTTAGCCTTTGCAGAAGCTTTCTGCTTCTTAGATAGTTTACTGGATTTGCCTGGGGTTGGGTCCTTTTTCTCCCAAACTGGCTTCTCTTTTTTTGCCATTATCTGCCCTGACTACGATGGGCATTCTTTGAATGCCAATTCTTTACTGCCTTGACGCCTTGTTTAACGGTCTTGGCTCCACCCTTTTGGGTTAGGTTAATCTTGTCGTACTTTCCACTTTTTTTGCCTAGGTGGTCAACAATCACTTTTTTGTCTTTCTTGTAGACAACGTGAGGGGCCCCACCCGCAATAAGTTTGGCTGGTTTATCTTTTTTTGTCATTTAATTAAAACACACTTGAGTAGAGAACGGATACAGAATTTGCGGTTGTAGCAACTGCGGCAACACCATAAAGTTTGTCGCCCGCATTTAATTTGATGCTGTACACGGAGTCCTTCTTTACTGTAAGGCCTTTGTCTGCCCCACTAGTTGCAACAGTGGCGTCACCAATATAGATGCTATTGTTGTCATCATTAACAATTTGAACAGTTGTTTCTGGGTTCTTGTGGTGAATTGTTGCAAGTAGGACGGGACTGGTTCCCACAGTAAAAGATTCATGAACAACGGCCATATAGCCTCCTAATTAGCGTACGCTTGGAACTGCGGGTCATTGACCATTTCTTCTGGCATGACCTGTATACATTCTACAACCAAGAGGGTAAATCTTTCAGCGATAATGCCGCGCTCTTGAACGCCGTATGGTCTATAGACCTGGTTCTTCCAAACGATGCGGCCTCTGTTTTGCCTATCTGGGTTTGCTATAACCCCAGGAGCTATCTTCTCTACATCTTCAATGTTGAGAGTTAGGTGAAGCTCATCAGCGTTGTAGTAACCAACAGCGGAAGTCTTTGCTTGGCCCTGAGTAATAACTGCACGAACTACTGGAAGTTCATACGGTCCTAGCCACCTCTTACCGCCAAGATTAGCGCTGATATCTTGACCAGTATCATAGATAGGGTCAACAACTGTTGCTGTTGGATTCCAAACATACCAAAGAGCCTTTGTACCAACTGGGTACTTAAGGTCATGGTCCACTCCCTTTAACAGGTCGGTGGTTTCAAAGTCAGCGTCAAAGCGACCGCCAGGAGTATGGCCTCTCATTAAGCGATGTCCTTCCTACAGAGTTCTAGGTTACTCTTTAATCGTTCATTTGTCGGGTCTAGCTCTACCGCCTTCTCAGCATATTCAACGGCCTTTTCTTTTTCACCAAGCCAATAAGAACATACGGCAGCTAAATCATATGGAAGTGAGCCCCAGGCAAATGCCTCATTTAAGTAGTCCATGTCTCGTTCTTTAATATTAAGTGCTTTCTTACATAGATGCAGGCACTCAGAAAAGCTTCCTTTGTTGTAATAATAATTTGCCATCTCTACATACCCTTCCCGTTTTCCAGGAGACTCCTGTATAGATAACTTCCACCACTTTAATTTTTCAGCCTCATCTTCAGAACACTTGGCAATGTATCTCATGGAGCTAGCTCTTTCAGCTTTCCATATGGCTTTTGGCAAACTTAGATGGCGTTCAAATTGTTTCTTAGCTTCTTCATATTGACCATGAAAGAATAATTCACGTGCGTAGTAGTACGCGTTTCGGTCATTGTGTGGGTCTTCTTCTATAGACAGTTTAAGTAATGGAAGGTATTGACCACGGGATTTGCTGTTATCTGCTTTGTGCCACAGGCCTAGTTTAGTCCAGTGCTCTTTTTCTTCCATCCTGTCTACATATAAACATTCATGAACTGGGTGAACCCAACGGTACCCATGACGTGAGTGAATCTTGTCTCCACCAAATGTTAATCCTGGAGTGCCGTCATCATTAAAATTCCAAGTGTAGTCATAACGTATGCGGGTAGCCCCTTTAGGAATCTTCTCCATCTCCTTGCGCCACCCTGGTGCTAACAGCTCATCCATATCTAAAGAAATGCAATAATCAATATCATCAGGTAACAGTGCCAATGCTGCGTTGCGAGCATCATCAAAGCGCCAGGGTCTTACGCTAATTGTGTGGCACACAATTCCAAGGGCTTTTGCTTTTTTAACAGTGTCGTCTACTGAGCCAGTATCTGCAATCATTAGGTAGTCCGCGTCTTTAGCAGACTCATACCAGCGCTCTACAAACTGTTCCTCGTTTAATGCAATCGTGTAAACGGCTATCTTCATGTTTTAATTGTACCTTTAAATAGAAAAGCCCCGCCAGTCCCTGGGGACGGCGGGGAGCTAATCTATAATTTATATTAAGCTAGGTTTGCCATACGAACAACGCCGTAGATATTGGTTCCACCATCCCATGAGTAGAACTCAAGAAGGGTCTTACCAGTACCTGAAGCAAGGGTTGGGGCAGAGCCGCCATCCCAAGTAATGTTGTTGAAAGCCACAGCGTTTGCACCGCGGTTAGCAACTTCAACTTGCCATAGATTTCCATAACCAGATGGGATACCCACAAAGGTCACAGTTACCGCACCAACTGGGTTGGTGATACGGACAAATGGTCCATTAGTAACGTTAATGCTTACCGCACCTGTTGAGGCAGAGAAGGTCTGCAAACGTCCAGTATGTCCAGCGTTGATGTAAGCGTCGTTAGACTGGGTCAACACCGTAGGCGATGATGATATTGCCATTTACTTCTTCTTTCTACTAGATTCTGCAGGAGCTTCAATTGCAGGAGCTTCTTCTTCCACAACCTCGGCGTCAATGATGTTAGGGTCTTTAAAGGTTTGACCATCCCACATAGCCTTAGCAGCTTCAGACAACTTAGGTGGATAGAAAATTCCACCCTCATATGTCCAACCTTTTGAAGGTTGTGGGGTTACTGATGTTACATCAATAACCTCAAATAGCTGAGCCATAACTCCGAGGTCACCCTCGGAATTGGCTACTGCTACAGAATTTACATCTGTTCCATCAATCAGTGCGAATTTTTTAGACATTAGTTACTCCTTATAGGACTGCTTTATCGAACCAGCGGATAAGCGCATAACCGTCAGCGCCGTTACCACCTTCAGCACGATAGCCTTGATACTGGCATCCACCAAGGTCAACGTCGACGATATCGCCTGCGTCAAAGTATAGGAACTCCCAGCATACATCGAAGAAGGACGCATTTTCTGGAGCGTTCAGTGTCAACCAGGAACCTGAAGTTGCACCAGCTGCACCTAGGTAAGTGATGGTGCTAACACCAGCAAATACGATGTTGAAGTCTGGGCGGTCTTCGCGGATAAGAAGGTTTCTGTCATCCTTCCAACGAACTGTTGGACGTACACGCTTTGCAAGACCTGGGAACTGTGATGCTGTTACACCGCCAGGAGCAGTTGTTAGACGTGCAGCCACACCAGTGAAGAATAGTGGGATGCGTGGAAGAATTGGGAATGACTGCCAAGCAGTCGTTACCTTTGCGTTACCAACATCTTGGATGGTTACGCGTAGAACGTTTGAACCGTAGAAACCAGCTTGTGCTGAGATAACGATTGTTGCGTTGTAGATAGGTGTCCACTTGAAGTACTCAGCTGATAGCGCTTCGTAGTTAACCGCAACGTTAGCAGATGCGTGGTTAATAAAGGTTGCTGGGTCGTTAGACCAGTTGGAGCCACCTCCACCACCGCCACCGCCAGTGTTTGCGATGCCGTCAAGACCACGTGCGTAGTAATCAGAAGATGCAGCAGACTGGTTAAGAATCCAGGTTCCGCCACCCTTTCCACCGCCGCCGTTTCCACGACCAGGTGATGTTAAGTTTTGTGAGTTAGCAACCCAACCAGCGCCACCGCCGCCGCCACCAAGGTCAATACCAATTGGTGAGCCGCTGCTAATACTGCTGACTGCAAGACCGAATCCACCGTCTCCGCCCCATCCTGGGATGTTAGCTGAGCCTGTACCAGTCTGCCAGTAAGCAGAGCCGCCGTAGTTTCCTTTTAGTGGCCAGGTCTGCTGTGCAGTACCAGAGGTGATGTTAAGACCACCAGCAGTGTTACCGCCAGTAAAGGCTGGCATGTATGAGAGAGCGTTGAAGCCTGCAGAACCTGCACCAGCTCCACCACCAGCAAGTGTCATAGTGGTGTGTGAGTTACGTGCAGCGTGACCGCCGTTGTTACCACCTTCTAGACCATACTGCCATACAAGAGTGTTAGCGTTGTAGGTACCGCCACCGCCACCGCCTTCAGCGGTTACAGTTGCTGCTGTAACAATTGGTGTGACACCAGCTTGTCCAGCGTATACATAGTTAACTCCATCAACTTCTTTGTAGATAGATGGAACTGCTGCAGCCTCTAGCTGTGGAGCCATAAGAGCAAGCTCAATAGCGTTAGCTGATGCTGATTGTGTTCCGTTAAGCTTGTAGATACCAAATTTCATCCAGAAAGTTCCTGCAGGAGCAGTAGCTGTAACGCCTACGCGTACTGGATAAGTAACTGCTGGCATCTGCTGTGTAAGAGAAGAAGCACCAGAGATTGGTAGGAATACGTTGCTGCCATCTGTACGAAGTAGTGAGTTATAGTCTTTATCGAAGAACTCGATAAAGCCACGAACTGGACGGTACTGGTTGGCTGTACCCATATCTAAACAGAATGCAGAGCCTGAATACTGAGTACCAGCCACGGCGCGTACAAATCTGTGTGATGTTTCAAGGTTACCGCCCTGTGCGTTGTTAGACATTGCAACAAGAGCCTGTCCTTCACGGTATACAGGTGGACGCCAGGTTGTTGTTGTGTTACCAACTTCAAGCTGGATATTGTCAAACCAGTAGTTTACAGAACCTTGCTGTAGCAAGATTACTGGGTGAATAAACTGTGGTGTTGAGCCAAATGGGTAGACGCTGTTAGCAAGCGTTGTAGCAATTGACGGTGTTGTAAAGGTTGCTGAAATACGGCGCCATGGTGTTTGACCAGGAGTTACGTTTGAACCAAGAACCTGTGATTGACCAGAGTTAAAGGATACAGAGCCGTTAGTAATTGCAGCGTTAGTTGGAAGGCTAAGAGTAACAACGTTTCCTACTACAGACTGTACAGTTGTACCAGACTGGATACCAGAACCAGTAATCAACATGCTTTGCAAAATACCGCTTGTATCAGCAACTGTAATAGAGGATGAGCCGTTACCAGCGTTTCCTGTAGTTGTAAAGTTTCCGCCGTAACCAGTCAAAGCTGCTGGGGTTGCCTGACGAACGAAGAATCCGTTAGAAGTACCTGCGTCAATTGAATCAGTGGTTGCTGAGTTAGAACCACCAGAGTAAGAGACGTTAGAGACCGCGTTACGAGAAGCACCAGTTGAACGAATCTGGAATGCGATTGGTGTGTTGGTGCTGATGTTTACGTTTGTAGAAACGTATGCGGACATGGTGTAGGTTGCGCCTGGAATGTAAGGAACACCCTGGAAACCAGCCACAGTCTGAGTACCGTTAGAGGTTGTGGTTGAGTTCATGTTTGAGAACTGAACCCATGTTGGGTTACCAGAAGCTGTAGATGAGCTGGTACCGCAGATAAGTGCGTTAGCTCCAGTAGCACCTGAGTAAGAAACTGTGCAATCGCCGTTAGTTAAGTTAGCGGTAAGAGCAGCTGAGATTGTAATAGATGTGCTGCTGTTTACGCTCAAAACGGTTGTACCTGACTGGAAACCTGTTCCAGCAATAAACATACCTGGATACACGTTTAGTGTATTGTTCAAAGTAAGAGTAGTTGCTGTCAAAGCACCAGTTGCAAGCTTTGCGTACCCACCAGCCATTTCAGGAAGTTTTGTAGGAACACCAGCATTGGTGATGGTAAATGTAGAAAGAGCAATACCATACTGACGGATGTTGTTGTTAGTAATAAGCGCTGCTTCTTCTAGCTGTGAAAGCTCAGGCATCAAAATGTTGTTAGATAGGTTCTGGAAATATGGAGAACCTGGTGTGTTTGATGTCTGTGGGTTAGTTGCGTCGCCGCCGCCAGAGATGTTGTTAAAGAAGATGTTTGATGGACGTAGACGAACAGTGTCGTTATCAAAACGAATAATAGCGCTTACAGTACCTGTGTTAGCAATTGATAGCGAGACTTGGTTTCCAGTAATAGCTGATACAACAGCACCAGCAGCAATGTTGCTACCAGAAACAATCTGACCAACAGAGATACCAGCAGCGTTAGGATATACAGTAATACCTGACTGACCTGAGATACCAGTTGCAGAACGGAATACAATGTCTGGGTCCCAACCAAGAATGTTGTAATCGAAGTCTGTGTTTGTCAAAAGGTTAGCAACAGTAATAGTTCCAAATGAGGTAGGAGTACCGTTACCACCTGGAAGTGTGCTTGTTTCATCTGCAGCACCAGTAAGTGCTCCAAGACCACCTTGACCACCTGCACCAATTGTTACTGTGTAGGTCTGTAGAGGGTTGACGTCGATGTTACGAACAATAACTTGTCCTCCACCGCCACCGCCACCCGCGACGTTTTGGCTTCCGCCACCGCCGCCACCGCCGCCACCAACAAGGATGACTTGAGCGCTTGTTACACCAGCAGGAACTGTCCAGGTACCACTGGCTGTAAAGGCCTGCTCTTTTACGTAAACGCGACCAGAATTATCGTTTGGGAATACGATAAATTCTTTGCTTGAACTAATAGCCATTTATATACCTGTCCTTTACCTGGTTGTTAAGAAATCAAAACGCCAGAAATCAAAAAGTCAACTGAGGCTGCAACATCTGCAGTAACAGTGATTGTTTCCGTAGCGTTCAATACTGTGCGAGCATCGAAATTGACGGTTCCGTTTGGTGGAACCTGAAGACCTGTGCAAAAAGAAAATCCACCAGTTGTGATGGTCACAGTTCTTGTAGCACCAGTCTTATTTGAAAGAATGATGTTTGTAATAATTGCAGTGTTACTTGCAGGAACTGAGTAGGCAGAGCCATCAGTAGTTCCAGCAGTACCTGCTCTAAAACGGGTTACTGTAGTTGGCATTATGCTAGTACTCCTATGTAGTTGAGAATGGTTAAGTCAGCAGCTTCCGCTTGAATAGCAGCTAACTTACTGTTTCCTGCGTTATTAACCGCAGTTACTTGGGTTGAACCTGCCGAATTAACAGCAGTTACCTGCGTTGTACCAGCAGAGGTAATTGCAGCAACGCGGTCAGCAGTTGCAGCAACTATATCATTAACCCCTAGTAGGGCACCAAGGGTTTCTAACGCCTTGGATACGAACACAAGGTCCTGTGCGGTATATGTGCTCGCCGCAAGACTATCTGTAATCTCTGTCTTAACCGCAGTAATCTGCGTAGACAGTGATGAGTAATCGGGCATGTGTTATTACCTACCTTCCGAGGTTATTAAAAGTGTAGCATTTTTAAATGCCTTGCCATAGTAAACCTTGGACATTATGCCTGAGCCTCTGTCCATGAGATACGGGCTGAAATATTCGCGGCTGCTGTACCGATATTAGTAGCGGTCAACACCAGGATATCAGGTCCATTAGGGAACGATGGGCTAGATACGTTGCCGTTTCCGCTGAGGATTGAGTTACCTAGGTCGCGAATCTTAGTTAGGTCGTAGTTAGATACGTTGTAGTTAGTACCACCACCGTTTTCGGTGTAGAACGATGCTACGGAGTCACCGCCTGTAATTAGGCCAGAGGCTGTTTGGACTCCACCAGCTCCAGGACCAGAGTTATCAAAGTAGATAATCTGAGCCAAAGAACCTGAACCTACCTGGTCACGAGCCCAGTCATCTGGGATACCTATGTACCCAGTTCTAGGAACAAATGTAATAGTTCCAGAAACAGAACTTGTGTTAGCTACGGATAGGGTTACGCGGTTAGCTGATACAGAGGCGATAGTAGCACCTGTTCCAATACCTGTACCTGACACACGCATACCTGGAACTAAGCCGTTTGTACCTGCTGCATCGTTGACGGTAATAAAGTTTAACAAAGCAGTACCAGATACAGTAGAACGAGTAGTTGTTAGCTGTGCAGGGGTCCAGTTAGTGTACTCAATTTTTGCTGGATTAAGAACACCATCAATACGGAATTGTCCGTTAGTGGTAACTCCAATAGAGTTCATTTTTAACTGCATACGGTTGGTGAGTTCTCGAATACCATAGTTACGAGCAATAGCGTTATCAACAGTCGGCGCCAAACGAACAGCTACTAGCGGACGGGTAACACCAGCCGCTACGTTAAGAAGCTTAGTCATACCACCAGTAAAGATAAATGATACGTCATCATCAAACTGACCATCCATAATAACTGATGAACCCCAGTGGCTGATAATTGGTGCGCAGTTCTGAGTAATCGATTGAACTGCAACCTGAGCATCTCCACCAACACCTGTAAACGAAGAGTCGGGCGTAAATGTTACGCGAGTCTTTGTTCCAGAAAATGTAAATGGAATGTCTGGGTAAATCTGGGTAATAGATGCGCGACGCTCAGCAATATAAATTGGTGCAGCGTACTTAGCAGGGTCATATGCACCTACTGACGAGTAGCGCATAATTTCGCAGTTTTGGTTGTCACGCACATAGATGTAACCAGCTGGTGGCCAGTCCTTGGTGTTTTCAACCCAAATTACTGTGTCATCTGGACCAAGCTGTGACCCAAGTGTTCCCGCAGCCCCTCCAGCTAACATACGTGAGAAGTAGCTAGGGTCATTAGAAACTTCATAACGAGCAGGTAGGTTACCTGAACGCTGGTAAGCAGCGTTGTTAACGTTGTTCATTGGAAGTCTGTGACACCAGAAAACTTTTCCGTTTACGCCACGCATTCCCCAACGAATGGTTCCAGCACCATACCATGTATAGTCAATGAAGACCATCTGCATACGACCAACATCTAGCTTGTAACCAGAAGGACCTGTTCCATCAAAACGGTCAATATTCCACTCTTCTTGCGGAACACGCTCATTTTGAACAATCATAAATCTTGTGCGACGTCCACTTACACCTTTATAGGCAGGTGCAATATTCAGAGATGTTGCAGAGTTAATTTGAACAACTTTATAGACAGCACCCTTAATAACAATTGACTGACCTACTACAAGCTGTTTTCTAAATTGAGTAGCAAGACCTTCTACGAAAGAAGAGTTTTGAGTGACGTTAACGCGACCAATACCTTCTTTTTCTGAGTGACGACGGCCAACATACATTTTAGTTCCATCGTATTCAAAGTAAAAACCGTTTTGGTCATCAAACATACCTGTACGTGTAACAGCTCCATACCAAGTACGAGCGTGAACGTATACGTTAATACCAGCTGGATTTTGGTCAACAAGAGGAACTGTTTGAGTTAGATTAACTGCATAAGTAAAGGTGTTTACATCAAGAATCTGAGTAACAACAAAGTTTTCACCATTAAATGGGTTATAGTGTCCGCGAGTTATAACACCTTCAACCTGAATACCCACTCCAGCTTGTAGTCCGTGGTCTTGTACTGTTTTTACAGTAACAATTGCTGGACCTACTGAACCTCCGTTTAAGTACATCTGTTCTACGTCAAAAACAGGAGTTAATTGAGCACCTGTTGAGAACTGAAGTCCTTTACCAGATTGGTAGCGGAAGTAACGGCGAGTCTGACGAATAACCTGGTTACCCATTGTGTTGGTACCAGTTGTTAATGAAACACCGCCATCAAACGGTCTGTGAACAATATATCCGTCACCTTTAGTTAAAATTAAAGCTGTTGATGGAACAGAGATTGCTGATTGCTGACGGTCAAGTTGGAAAGATAAAGTTGTAGTTGTTGGCACTTCGCTTACTGACCAGTTACCGTCAAAACTCTGAGTACCAGATACAACAATAAGAGCACCTGGATAAACTCCGTGCGGATTATTAAATGTTACAGTCACCTTTGATATAGGCGAAGCACCATCGGTTGTTGCTCGGAAAGTATTTAAAGTTGAGACGCCGCCAATTGGGAAGTTACCACCAGGAATGTGAGCACCATCAAATATATCTCCACCGTAAACGCTTGTAAGAGTTCCAGAAAGAATATCCCCTGTTACAACGCCGCGAGCGGTGTAGGTAAAGGTTTCTGGTGTTGGCGCCGATGTAATTAAAGAAGTACCTTCTGCAAGATAGTTAAGTGTTTCTTGGACTGACACTACCTGTCCAGGAACAAGTCCGTGTGGAAGCAGGGTGGTTACTGTAATAGTTGAGCGTGGACGAACTCCGTTTCCAACCATTGAAACAATATCAAGAGAGTTACCGCCAGTGCCTTTTGCAAAGAATGACGGATAGTTGTTGTGTAGGAAAAGAGCCTCCCACTTAGATGGCTGTACTGAGTACTCAAAGTCAGTATCCATAAGGGACTGTGGAGTTGAAGTACGAAGTTTTTGAGCGCCGTCAATAAAAGTATCATCAAAAGTAATTTTTTGATTTTCGTCGTCAACAACAATTTGAAGAGTATCCGTTGACAACATTCCTGTTGTGCTAAGGGTAGGGTCTAGCTGAATAATAGTTTTGTAGTCTGTGTTTCCGTAAGGATTAGAAACGCTTACGTCAGGATAAACGTAACTTACTGTCGCCTTTTTTTCAGGGTCAGAAAAATTAAAAAGAATCTGGTTAGTTGTTGCGTTAACAATAAGGAAGATGTGAATTTTCTTGATGTAACGCTCAATGGTGATTGTCTTTGTTGTTGGATTAAAGACATAATCTTCGGGCGCAATATTACGTGCCATTAATTAATACCTTCCTAAATTAACGTAATCGGTGGAATAACGGTTTGAACAACGGTAGTTGTACGAGTCTGTGAATAACGCGGAAAGAAAATTCCAAGTTCTAACTGCGCATCCATAGCTAGTAGTTGTCCAACTCCTCCGTCTCCAGCAGGTCCTTGAGCACCTGTTGGTCCGCGAAGTCCTGTTGGACCTTGAGGTCCTGCAGCACCGTTTGCACCAGCAACGCCGTTAGCGCCAGCTGGTCCCTGTGGTCCTGTAGGTCCTTGAATACCAGATGCATATACTAACGCATTCCAGTTTTGAGTTCCATTACCAACCTTAAACTTTCCAGTGTCAAGTTCAAGACCGAGTTCACCTTCTGAAAGTAGAGGGTTAGTTGAAGACCACTCAGATGCAGTTCCACGACGTAATTGTAATTTAATTGCCATTAGTTACCGTCAACTCCTCCACCGTTAATAGTGATGACTCCTCCATAATTAGTTGCAGGGCCGCCACCATCTACATTAAGTAGTGTAGTGCCTGTAGGGCCTGTTGGACCTAGTAAACCCTGACTTCCTGTCGGACCTGTTACACCTTGCGGTCCTTGTTGACCTGTAGGACCTTGTAAACCAGTTAAACCTTGTGGACCTGTAGCTCCAGTTGGTCCAATAGTTGCGGCAACAATTACTTGCCAACCTGCTGGGTCATCTAGCGGAGTAATTCCAGCTGTAGATGCATTATTTCTGCGTAGATAGGTTCCCTTTAATGTTGGGGTGTCATAAAAAACCGCTTGACCTGGTGTGTAAGAAATACCAGATTGCCATGTTCCAATAACAGTAAATGGTGTAGGACCAGTTGCACCTGTAGGTCCAGGAACTGTAGATGCAGCGCCTGTTGCACCAGTTGGTCCTTGTGCACCTGTAAGACCTGTAGGTCCTGTTGGTCCTTGAACAAATCCTGCGTTAATCCATGCAGAACCTTGCCAAACATATAACTGACCTTGAATTAAATATCCATCACCAAGTACTGGACTTGTGATTGTTGCAGTTAACTGTGCAAAAGTATCAAATGAACCAAGGATTGCAAGACCGCGTCCTTGAATACCAGTTGGACCAGTGACACCTTGTGGTCCTTGAGGACCAGTTGGTCCTGTTACACCTTGTAGACCTTGAATACCTTGTGTTCCTTGCGCACCAGTTGCGCCAGTTAATCCTGTAGGACCAATTGGTCCTTGAATGCCTTGAATACCTTGAGGTCCTTGTGGGCCAGTATCACCTTGTGGTCCTGTTGCACCTTGAATACCTTGTGGACCTTGTTGACCAGTTGGTCCTTGAATAGCACCAGCGCTAACCCATTGTGAACCGCCCCATATAAATAAAACACCGTTTACTAAGTAACCATCGCCAACTCCACCAAGTGGTTGAGCCGCTGCTAATGATGCGTAATCTGGATAAGAACCAAGAATGTAAATAGAGGCACCAGCAGGACCTGTAGGACCTGTTGCACCCGCAGTACCAACTGAACCTGGAGTACCTGCGGTACCTTGTGGACCTGTAGGGCCTTGAATACCTTGCGGACCTTGAGCACCTGTAGGACCAATAGCACCTGGCAAACCTGCAGAACCTTGTGGACCAGTTGCACCTCTGTCACCTTTAACATAAAGTGCCCAACCGCTACCGTCAGCATTTGGAGCTGTTCCAACAATAAACTGCGCAACGTTTGTTAAAACCCAAGTTTCAGAATTGTAAGAAACTCCATCATTAAGAACGTAAGTTGCTAAAGAGCTCCAAACACCTTGGTTAGTAAAAGCAACACTTGTTACAGGGCGTGTAGTTCCTGTTGGACCTGTTGGGCCAGGAACAGTAGATGCTGCTCCTGTAGGACCAGTGGCACCAACATTTCCTTGAGGACCTGTAGGACCAAGTGGACCCTGGGCACCAGTTGCACCTGTTAAACCTGTAGGACCTGTTACGTTTGATGCTGCACCTGTTGGACCAACAGCTCCAGTAGGACCAGTAGGTCCAATTAGATTAGATGAAGCAACCCATCCGCTTCCCTCTGTCCAATAAAAAAACGTTGTTCCAATAAACGCTGTGTCACCAGTTTGACGAGAAATTTGTGGGTACGCAAGATTCAAAGCATTGATATCGGCAAAACTTCCAAGAAGTGTAAGCGCTTTACCTTGTGGACCTGTTGGACCAGTAATTGATAAACCTTGAGGACCTGTTGCACCAGTAGGACCTACAAGACCAGCAACACCAGTAGGACCAATAGGACCAGTTTCACCACGTGAGCCTTGAGGACCAGTTGGGCCCTGTGGTCCAGTAGGACCTGTCTCACCAGTTAAACCAGGATTACCAACAGGACCTTGTACACCCTGTTGACCACGTGGACCAGTAGGACCAGTAACACCAGCAGGACCAGTTGGTCCTTCTAGGTTACCTACGTTCTGCCAACCACCAGTTCCATTTAGGGTTGGATTCCAAATAATTAAATTGCCGTTGGCAAGAAGATATGCGTCACCTGGTTGACCAGTTGGATGAGCGGTTGTTAAATCATTAAGTGTTGGATACTCACCGCGAATAGTGATTACTTGTCCAGAAGGGCCTGTTGGACCAGTAGCACCTTGAATACCAGAAAAACCTTGTGGTCCAGTAGCACCAGTAGGACCAGGAGAACCAGCAATACCTGTTGGACCTGTTGGTCCCATAGCACCTGTAGGTCCTTGTGGACCTGTTACAGAAACACCAGATAAACCTGTAGCACCAGTCGGACCTGTTGCACCTGTTCTACCAGTTGGTCCAGTAGGACCAGTTGGGCCTGTGCCACCTGTTGGTGCAGGAGAAGTTGGACCAGTAGCGGTTGGATACCAAGCGCTGTTATCTGGCCCTACAACAATAATCTCTTCTGACACTCTAATCCACCGTTACCTGTTGAGTTACAAATACCTGACCCTTTAAGTATGTGTGCTCCCAGGTTGGGTCATTTGACCTGGTTGCTTGTAAATCCCAAAACGCACGAACAGGAAGGTACTTAGTTTTATCGCTATTTAACGATATCTTAATTCTTCCTTGTGCCGCATTTAGAATTGTAACATCAAAGGTGGCATATCTAGCTGGTGAATTTGGATAAGTACGTATTTCAGCTTTCCAATCAAGCCCAGTAACATCAAAAGCGAAGTCAATAATCTGCTCGTAGTAGTCTCCCTGGTACATAACAATGTCATATACCTCAGCGGTAGTTGGGGGAGGTGTGTAGCCAAGGACGTCGTTTGGAAGCCAAACTCTCTCTGGTTTTCTACTATCGTCAATTTCTTGGCCAATATAGATAGGAACAAGTTTGTTAGTACGACGACTTGTGCGGCGTAGGGTTCCAATCTGTATACGCCACAACCCTATATTAAGGGCAGCGCATAGTTGCTTGTATTGCTCCCAGCGTTGATTAACCATATTAGTTAATTGTTCATATCTTTGAGAACGAGGAATCATTACTCCGTCTGGAGCCATAATATTGATATCAAAAGCTGCATCAGTTGATAAAGCCCATAGAGCTTCAATAACTGCAAGAATAGCAATTGGATACTCTTCTACAGGTTCAATGCTTTTAATTGTTACACGAGTTCCGTATTTGTCGGTGCGCTCATGAGTGTGCTGGTCTATTGCAGTATTAATAAAACGCTCAATGTCAGAGTCTGTAAAATAACGGTAGCTAACACCGTGGACGTTGAGTACATTACCAGAATCAAGTGGTTCTCTAAAATGTAATATGCCCTGGTCTTTTTCTAATTTATAACCAGAAGGGGCTGGAACCGCACAGTCAAGTACAGTTACGTAGAGGGTATATGGCTCTACAGGTTTTGCGTTTAAATAAAAATCTTTAGTATTACCATCAGCGGTGGTAACAAAATTAAATTCTTTAGGAAGGTCTCCTAGTTCAAGACGAACTCTCGACACTAGGTCGGACATTAAAGCCACTTAATTCACTCCTTTACTACATCTGACTAACGAAGAAGCGGACATTGCTGTCCGCCGCTCCGCCGAATTAAGTGTAAGTTCCTAGCTTAGATTACTCCAGCTAGATAGCCTTTTTCTTCAAGGTGCTGAGCAACTTGACGAGACACTTTATATTTTTGTCCAGCTTTAAAGCTGTAGTAGTTTCCTGCTCCAAGAGTCATAGATTCAATGTCTTCAACAACACGAATAACGACTGACTCATCACTCTTATCAATGACAGTTGGGTCATCAACAATAACAGTTGGTCTGTTAGGAACAGTAGCGTCAACTACTTCTGTTTCCAGTTTAATCTGTGCTTCGGCAGTAGCCATGGACATTTCCTGTGCGCGAGCAACTAGAGCTTCAGCATTATCCGCTGCTAACTTTTCGCGACTACGTCCAGTAACATCTGTTGGTTTTACTTTACTTGCCATTTATATTCTCCTAATTAATAGCTCGATGGGGGAAAAGTGGGGGCGGATTTTTAGGCCCGCCCCCTACTTAATTAGTTGGTTTCTGCAATAATTACAGACTGGTCAGTGATTAGACCAAGACCGAAGATTGAGTACCAAGCAAGAGCATGCTCACGACCGAAGTCAAGAATACCGCCATCGCGGAGTTCGACTGGAAGAGAGATTGCGTGACCGAATGCGTTATCTCCAATGAAGATAGCTGCGTAACGGTCTGACTGTCCGTTACCTGTCTTTGTAGCAGGTGTGATGTAACCTCCACCAGGAGTTACTGTTGGGTTAGCAACAGTTGTATCAGCGGTGTAGTTAGTACCAGCGCCACCAGCAACCTTAAGAACCTGTGTGGTTTCGATGAATACGCAATCGTACAAACGACCGATTTCACCGAGCATAAAGTTACCTGGAGCAGCGTACTTGGTAACTTCGATAAACTCTGGGTTATCGCGTAGGCTACGGCTCTGGTGTGGGTGAACAAACGCAACGTATGTTTCGCCGAGGCGTGGGATGTTCTTGGTTGATAGGCTCTCAACTGCATCCTTGACAGTGTGTGGTGTCAAGTAGAAAGCGCCAGTCATTGCAGCACGGTTAGCAGCAGTATCGCCATATGCGTACCAGTTGTTAACAGCTGAAAGGTTAGCGCGGCTCTCACCATAAATGGTTGAGGTTGCAGCGTAGAGGGTGTCGCGTGATAGCTGGTCTAGATAGATAGCCATGTTACGACCTAGTAGACGTGAAGCAGATGCCATTACGTCGTCAAATGAAGCATTGAGAAGAAGTTCTGACACAGCAAGAGCATAACCATGCTCGGTTACTGTGATTGAGAACTGCTGTGCAGTCAATGCGTTTGTCTGCATACGAACACCTTCAACTAGGCTGTTTGCAAAGCCGAGGTTGTTGTAGCGTAGGAAATTAATCTGTAAACCAGGTGCAACACCAAGTTCAGTCTTCTTGACTGCGAACTGCTCAAAGCGAAGGATAGGCATTGCCTGGAACAAGATTTCCTTGGACCAGATTGTCTGAATCGCCTGAGTCAGCTGGGTGTTAGTACCTGAGTATGCTGTAGGGGCTGCGGCAAGGTTGCCAGTACCCGTAATACCAGATGCCATTTACTTGTGACTCCTTATTAGTTTGGTTTTGGATTTATTGGGTCTAACCGAACAATCCGCGAGACTTACCACGTGCGGTGTCGCTCATGATACGTTCTCTGTATTTTGCGTATTCGTTCATCGACATTGACTGAATATCTTCAGCCGTAAAGTTTCTTTGGTCCGATTGTGTGTCCAGTGGTCCAGCTGGCGGGGTAGTTACCCTTGTCCCCGTCATTTCTCTCCTTGCGTTCTGCATAGCTGACTGCGCAGATTCAAGAATTCTTGCTGAACGCTCTTTTAATCCTTCTACTGATGCATCAATCTCTTCGCGACTATTTCCGCTAATGAGGTCAATGAGTTCAGGAATAATAGCTTCGCGTTCCGCATCTACACGTTGTGCACGGTAGTTCTGGAGGTCAGCAAAAGACTTTTCGCGTTCCAGAAGAGCAAAGGCACGTTCACGCTCTTGGCGCTCACGCTCCAACTGCTCCTGCCACTCTGACTCTTTTTGCTTAAGCAAAGAACGAACATCCATGTCACTTTCAAGAGCTTCTTGCTGAGCTTTTGCTTTTGCTTCTGCTTCAGCAGCACGTGCAGCAAGTTCTGCGTCACGTTCTTTCTTAATAGTGTCTAGTTCTTCCTTCAGCTTATCAATCTGAGGGTAGAGTTTTTCCTTTTCTTGGCTACGAACTCTAGCCAAATCATCTTCCGTATAAAACTTGGAAGTTGCCTTAGTAGTAGGTGCGTCAGCGACAACAGGGTTGCTTGACGACTCAGCTACGACTGGAACTGTCCCTGCTTCAGCCGCAAAGGCTTCAGCATTAGCTTGTGCTGTTTCCATATTTATCCTTTACATCCTAGGGGTCGTTATCCGATGTGAGAGCACGTATGACCTAACGTTGTTTCTATTTTTGCGTTTTAATACGAAAATGTCTGCGTAAACGCTTTACTTTTCGTACTCTTCTGGTACTCGCCTCTGTGGGAGGACGGTTCCATAAGCTTCGGTTACCAACTTGTTGCGGAGGTCTGCTTCGCCCATATCGGCGGCGGTAAGAGCCTCATCCATTGTCGGTGGTAGTACCGCTGGGGCTCCAGCAGCACCTGGCTGTAGTGGCTGACCTGGCTTGCCCCCAGTCTCTGGGTTAGGCATAGTGCCAGTAAGTTCAGCAATTTCTTGTTCAATTTGAGTCTGTAGCAACTTAAGGGCGCCATCGGCTGTGGCGTCGTCAAGGAGTTCCTGACGAATTTCATTAAGTTTCTCAGTTGGGAACTCTTCACCAAGGGTGCGAAGCGCACCTTCCTTAGACTCAAGACCTAGAGACAGCATTGACTGGACTTCATTAAGCGCAATCAACTTGTCTAGTGGCAGAGGTTGTGGGAAATGTACATATGTGAGGTAAGTCAATGGGTCATTAGGGTCAAGTCTGTCAACTTGTCCCTTCTTAAGTTTAACGTTTCTAGTTGGGTCCCAGATAAAAAGCTCTGGTTCTTTAATAGCAATACTTCTAAGTATTAGGTCATTAATGCGCTCAAGACCACGTGCATACTGAATAATCTTTTGGTGGTAGCGGTTCATTAAAGGCTGGAATTGGATAGACAGAGCAACGCCAGATGTGTTAGAGATAGGCTGTGCTTGACCTAAAGCAGTTTCAGGAATACCAATCATTTCGTGCATAGACTTCTTAAGCATTGCTAGGAAATCCATAGCGCCCTTAAGACCTTGTGCTCCACCTTCTAGGTTTTCTACCTTTGCGTCTTTTGGTAGACCACCCCAGACCTTGTTAGCGCCTTTTTCCAATTGTGAAGCTTTGGCACCAATGATGACTGTGACGGGAGCAGCATGATAATTAACGATGTCAGCGATGTCAGTAGCAGTCTCGTTATAAGTACGGTTAATATTAATAACGTCATGGCAATCGCTAAGACCCCAAGGACTACCACTAACGCGAACATTTGGCATATGAACAACGGGAATAACACCAAGCGGATTAGGGCGCGAGTCAATAAGTTCATCATTTATATACTCCTCAATAATGTCATCAGTGAGGATTTCAGTATAAGTAAACACTTGACGTGTGCCTTCGAGAGAAGTACCCCAGAAACGATACTTTAATTTAAAACGGATGAGACGTTCGCGGTCATGTGGGTGAAACTCTGGAAAACAAAAAGATGCGTTAAGCGGAAGAATTCGAACACGTCCTGGGTGTCCAAAACCAGAGGAGTCTGTCCAAGCTTCTTCGTATGCTACTTTAACAAAACAATCTCCAGATACAGAACCTTGCTGCCCCATCTCCCAAAGAACTGTTGCTTTATTGTTATCTACTTCCCAAACTCTTTCTAAGATATCTGGAACAATTGCTTCTGTTTCTTTTGGGGAACGGAAATTAACACCTTTACCAAAGGTGAAGTTAATAATAAAATCTGTGAATGCTCGGTAGTAATTAAGTACTAGTTGAGCGTCGCCTACCTGCCTGCGATAGGAGTAGTGGTGGCCAAGATACATAGCCCAGTTAAGAGAATAACGATTAAGACGCGGACCATGAACTTCGAATTCTTCATCTGCAAGCTCCACCAATCCTAACGGGGAAATGGAAATAGTTAAGTCAGAGGACGCTGCCCTATAACTTGGGGGAGAAAAATCAATGCCGCTCAACTATCCACCTTTTTCTTAAAACAACCAGGAAAGGGTACCACGCTATTTATTTTAGCGGAAGCGCTCGCCTCTGATATTACCCTTACCCACCTTCTTGGTGACCTTCTTCTTTTGTTGGTCTTCCTTTTTCTTTTTTTCTTCAGCGGCGTAGTCGCGAAAACGAGGGTCTACATCGCTCTTGGATTTAACATACTGGCCACCAAGTTGATTATAACGAGAACGAACCCAGTGGGCGGCGGCAGGGGAAGGATAAGTGGTGAACTTGGCGCGAGCCTGCGCAACTACCATGTTATAAAGTTTTGGATTAGCAGGTTCCTGCTTTTCCGTCTTCTTTACTTCTTTACCTTGAATCAGTGCCATAGTTAATCCTTAAATAGAAAGAGGACCAACCCTGCGCTGGAATGTTGCGCAGGGGTGGGTTAGCTCTTTTATTAGTCTTCGACTACTGCTGGGTTAGACTTATACTGGCGAGCGCCGTTGCGAACTTCTTGTTCGAAGCGGTTGTCACCATGGTCTGCAAAAGCTCCAGCAGAAAACTCAGAAAGATTCTGTGGTGCTTCTACCCATGCAGCTGAACCAACGTGTGCACGCTCGCGCATTGTTTCCTCTGCGGTCTTTGTGTGCACTGGCTTATTACGATTAGGGCGTCCTGCAGCTGGCTCATAGCCCTGCATAGCACCATTAGTAAACTGTGTTGGGATGTCTGTATCTGTTGCAAGGCCTTCTTCAAAACGAAGTGGGCCACGCTGTCCAGGAGTCGCTGCAGAAACTTTACGGTCGTAAATATTTCCTGGACGCTCAGGGAACTTAGGGGTTGGGGCAATTGCCATTTTTATACTCCTTATATAAAGGTTGAGGACCTCGTATAAAAGTGTCCTACGTATTTGCCGTAAAGTCAGGCTAAAGTAGTAACTACCTAGAAAAGAACGGCGAGGTGGACACTTCTACGGAAGGCATGGTCATATCTAGGGTCAGGGACACGGCTATAGCCAAACTATCCGCATAATCGTCGTGGGCGTGGGCTTCGTCAGGGGCATGCGCTAAGAAGTTAGGTCCAGTAAATTTAGTTTCCAAGTCTGTCATTTGTTGGTAAAAGCGTTTCCATGTGCGCAGTCTTCTAGTCTTTGCGTGAGCAGGCCAGCCAATCATTCGTCTGTCAATTAGAGCTTTTAGATGTTTCCAACGCTTAGATTGCTCGGGTTGGCTGCTGTTTAGGGCATGAACCTCTGCTCTTGGGAGGAGGAGTTTGAGTCGTTGAGCAACTGCATCACCAACACCATTAGCGTCCACGCCAACAGCAAGTACGTCGTAATTCCCCAAAAAATTCGTGATTTGAAAATACTGGTCTTCCCAATCATCGCCTTGTAACTCCAACCAATTAAGGACACGGTGGTCAAAATACCCAAACTCATCTGGGCGGTCCCAATCTACCCAGACAACGGTAACAACAGTAGAGTCAAGTTTACGGGCTGGGTCAATCCCAACTACAACTGGGGAACGGTGCCAGGCTTTAACTGTCTCTTGAGATGTGTCTCCAAGTTCGTCCATGATTGCAGAAGTAACGAACATTCCTCTTTCAAGTAGCCACTTACAGTTATAAGACATCTGAAACTCATCAGAGTCTTCTCCGATACGTAGCATCTCTTTCTTTATGAACTTTGCGTAGTTAGCGTTGTACTTAGAGACATCTTTGTAGTCCCACTCAAAGTGGTTCATACGAACAGACCTTGCTGTCTGTCTGCGTTTATTTAATTGGATAGAGCGATAAAAGTTATTTTTACTTGTAGTAGGGGTTCCCGTTTTAACCATGGTTCCTGAGTAGTAAGCCAACATAGGAGAGATTGATTTAGAGACTACAAAGTCATCCGCTTCTTGACACTCATCAATAACAATAAGATGGAAGGACTTAGATTCAATTTTTGCACGCGGGTTAGCGGTCATCATCATTAAGCTACTGCCTGAGTTTTTTAACTTTATCTGTCGTGTAACTCCAGGCACCTTACCTAGGCTATCGTCAATCTCTGGGTCGCCCATGATTTCTTGCGCTCGCTCGCTAGTAAGCCTATTAACAGTTCTACCAAATAGAGTTTCTACCTGACCTTCAACAGGAGCAAACATACCTACCCAAATACCATCTTTAAATTGACCAAGTAAATCTGGATACATTTTTGCAAGGCGAGGTAATAGAACCATTAATGTAGCTACGGTGTTAGCAATAGTTTCTGATTTACCTGACTGACGTGCTGCGAGTGCTGTTATTTCTTCGCCGTCATTGATGATTACCGACTCAATGATGCGACGTGCTAAAGGCATTTGATATGGGTGCAACTCGTGCCCAACTAGGGCATTCATAAAAGTAATAGTTTTATCTATAAGCTTTTTAACAAATTCTTTGGAGAGCTCATCTAGTTCCTCTTCGGGCTCTTCTTGAGGAACCTCTTCTTCATCATCTAACTCATCGTCAGGAAAGAATTGGTCGTCTTCATCTTCTAGCACGTTGTAGTTCTCCATATGGAAAGTTTAGGGGAAAACAAAAAACCTGGATTCATAAAACCCAGGCTTTTTGGCCATCACACGGGAGAGGAAGAGAGAGGCAAGACTAATTCTATCATAATCCTATTTGATAGTCACGCGGCGATGCAACTCGTCAATTACGGCGTGCAAAGCTTCAGAGCCTTTTAAGGCCTCGTCAATATATAACTGGTCCCTGTTTTTAGAGTAACCAGACATGCATCTAGATATTTCAATCATTGCCTGCTCCGCCCACATCTCTAGTTCGGCAGTAGGTATTCTGGAGACTCTTTTGGCAACTTTTTCAGGGAAAGGCTTTACCCAAGGTTCTTTTTTAAAAAAACTCATCATATGCTCCGTCCTCAGGTACCCAGGCTTTTCTGCCCTTCATGGCGTCTAAGAATATCTTATCTATAGCCTCGTCGTCATCAGGCGACACCTCTGGCTTGCTGTAAAAGATACCACAATAGTACCCAGGCTCTGTAAAAGGAGCCCTTACAACTAGACACTTGCCTTTACGAAAAGGGTAGTCAGTTTCTTGGGTTGTACCAACCTCTATTACTGGTAAGGCTTTTTTATGCCAGTATCTGAGTTTGCCTACATATAGTGGTCCAAATGATTTCAAGGTTTAGAACTCCGTATCTGCCTGCATTCTCTTTGATACTTCTGCTGCATAGCTTAGCAACTCTTTTGATGATGCGGATAGCCCACCGTCTTCTGGCAAGTCTGAAACATTTGCAGGCCCCATATCTGGCCAAGCGTCTAATCCGCTTTCTCTAAGATATTTACCTGTTGAATCTGTTGTTTGTAAGTTTTGCCAATGAATGGCAGGACAGTTTCTATACTCCCACCAAGTTCCATCTCTAAACACAACATACAGGGTGTTAGTCTCGGAGTTGTACGCAATAGCCTGCGCTCTTGGACGAGATGGGTTAGAAGTGTTTGCTGTTACTTGTCTAAATCCTTGAGATATCTCCATAGGGATAGCGGCAGAGAACGCCTTATCAATTGGTGATTCAACACCAAGTTTTTCAGCAAATGCTTGAGATAGGTTTAATACCCTATTAGATTGGTCAGCAGCACGCCTAAAGTAATTAGGGTTGTTATAACTCTTGTACTTCTTCGGCATCTTCGTCTACGTCCTTGCAGATATGGTCTTTAGTCTCAGACTGTAGCACTTTTTCAAAACAACGAGAACAGCGCATAACACGCTCATAATTATTTTGTACGGTGCCGCCTACGGGCACGTCTGCGCCGTCTTCGCCATAGGCAGGCTGATAGTCAGTGACTATACGCTGTTCTCTAAAAAGCTCTTTAGGAAAAGGGCCTTGTGGTTCCATTATCCTGTCTGGGACGGGGTGAACCTGTACAGCTTGTCTTCTAATTACCTTCATCTGCCGAAGTTGCTTCTTCTTTTACTTCAGCTTTTTTACGTGGCTTTTCAGTCCCAGGTATCTGCTCGACTAGTGGAAAGTGACCAGCCTCTGCTCTTTCTACCAACCATGATGGTAGACAGTCAGTGCAGTAGTTAACAGCGTTTACTCCAGGGTCAGCGCAAGTATAGGTTGCTGACTTATCGCAATTATCGCATTGTACTTTTGATGCCATGTTTGCTTTCCTTACTTCTTCTTAGCTGATTTTTTAACTTCAGCTGCAATTTTCTTAGTAATTTCAGCAGCAGCGGCGTCTGCAACGCGGCCAAATGCTGGGTCCTTCTTGTTTACCCAACGAAGTGCGACTGGCACTAAAGATGCCCAAAGAGCATTAGCTACTAGAAGCCACTCTGCAGCACCAAAAGCTAGAGGGGTTGCTGCACCACTAGTTTGCATAACAATCATTACTGCACCGATAACTTGACCAAGCAAGTTACGTGCATAGGATTCCAAAACTGCTTTGTTCATATGTAGCTCCTTATCGAATTGACTGCTTGCAAGTAGGACAGACTTTTGCTTCTGTTGCTGGCGCAGCAGCGGTACTTCCAGCAAATTTAGGACGACCAAAACCAACAATTCCAACTGTTAGTTTTTTAGCGTTGTTCTTTTTATAAGCGCGAATCTTTTTGCAGCACTCGCCGCCATTGCGCTGATTACCTTTAGGGTCTCCTGCGGTATTTCCTTCTACGCAGGTTACAGTTCCGTCTCCGTTGTCTTTTACAACGATACCGACGTGTGAAATTCTATCGACGCCATCTGCTGGGAAATCAAAATAAACGATGTCCCCAGGCTGTGGATTATCTTCAAACCAGCGACCAGACTTTTTAAAAGACTCAGCGCCCGCTGGGGTATAAACAGTATTTGGAACTTTTACGCCAGCTTCGTTGGCGCACCACATAACAAAACTGCCGCACCATGGCTGATAATTGGCTTTAGTAAATTTACCGTATTTGGTCTCGTTGTCCTTTGGACCTTCGATGTATCCAACCTCGGCTAGAGCAACTTCTACAAGTCTAGCGGCGGTACCTTGTTCTGCCATGAAAATCTCCTTTTAAGTCAACTACTAGTGTGCCTCAGGAGAAATGTAATGTCAGGCTAAATTACTCTTTTCCGTCTTCTAGGTGCTGGGTAAAACGGCCCTCTAGACGGGCTACAGATATCCGTAGGTCGGTTAGCTCTGCGTGAATCTTATTAATGGTGTCCTTCATCGAGGAGCCCCCATTGGGCTTCAACTCGTGGACGTAATTTTTTAGGTAGTTTCTTAATACCCACGATGTGGCTGCGACAAGTGCGGCGCCAAATGCGGATAAGCTAGCTAGAGTAGCTGCCCAATCCATTAACGACATCTGCATAAATTCCTTTGATAGTTAAATATAGAATACGCATGTATGTCGTCCGTGTAGCAATAAAATGCAGAAATACCGTATTTATATTAAATACTGAGATTTTCTATATGTCAGCGTAAAAAAAATATTTTTTCTAAGCGTGGCTTAACTTGACCATGGCTGTAACTCTGTGGCAGTCTAGACCTTGAAAGGCTCCAGTAATGGAGCCTTTTGCCACTACTGAGAGGAGCAATCAAATGCTTAATATCAGCAAAGAGCAAACAAGCCAGCTGGCAATTATCGTGGCCTATGTCATGGTATTGATTGGGAGCCCTGTTGTACTTGCAGCAGCAAGAGCAGAAACGGTTACCCAAGAAACAGTGCGACCACAAGTCGTAGTTGTTGACCCGTTGGCTAAGTTTAAGGACGCCAAGTCATTAGACAAAGGTGAACTTAAAGACCTGCTTCAAGCGGTCGGGTTTGAGGGAAAGGCCCTCAGGACTGCTTGGGCTGTTGCGATGAAAGAATCCAATGGCCGACCTATTGCCCACAACGACAATACGAACACGGGAGACAACTCATATGGCGTCTTCCAAATCAATATGCTTGGTGACCTAGGAGCGGATAGGCGAGAAAAATTCAACCTAAAATCTAACAAAGACCTCCTTGACCCTGTATTGAACGCAAAGATTGCGTACTACATGTCAAATCAAGGACAGGACTGGACATCGTGGAAGGTGTATCCAGGCCAGACAAATGGAGAAAGATTCGAAAACTTCTATAAGGAGTTTCCGACAATAGACTAGTTTAAAAGAAAAAAGCCCCCTGCAGAACGCGGGGGGCTTTTTTGTTGGGCGCTATTAGGAAGCAGCAGCCCAAGGGGTGATAGTAATTGTTGCGGTTGTAGCAACACCAGCAGCGGCTGCAGCTGTTGACTGAGCCTTGATTGTTCCAGCAACTGCCACAACTGCTCCAGTAAGGCCTGTAAGAGCCAATGCTGTAGTTGCTGTGGTTGTGACTGTGAAGGTGTTGTCGGTGAGTTTGGTGATGGTATATGTTCCGTTAACAGAAGCATCAACAGATGAGATTGTGACCTTGTTACCAGTAACAAATCCGTGTGATGAGTCTGTGATTGTTGTAACGCCAGAACCTGCTGTACGAGAAGCTGCTGTTACAACGCCTGCAGCGTTTGTAGCTGCTGTAGCTGTAGTGATATTAGCTAGCTCGTAACCAGCGTCCTGTAGGGCATCCAAAGCTACTGCTGTTGTCATACCAAGAACGTCAGGAACGATGATGTTTCCAAGACCTACGCCATCAGCTGCTGAAACAGCAGTTGTTGACTCAACCTTGCCGCGCTGACCTGTAATAAGGCCGCCGTTAGCTGCATTAGTAACTGTAAACTGTAGGGCGTTAGCGCTTGCTACAGTTGCGCTTGAAAGATTGTATGAAGATGCTGTAAGCCCAGTAATGTTTACGACGTCACCAGCGGCAAGCTTATTCTGTGCTTTGTAGGTAACAGTTGTTCCATTTCCTGAAGCTTCGGTAACCATATAGTTACCTGCAGCTGGAATAAATGAAGGGTATCCAGCCCAACCAGCCTCAACATTTGAGTGGTTATCTACAGCAGGGTTTAGACGAGCGCTTGCAACTTTGGTGGTTTGAGCCCAACCATAGTCGCCCGTAGAGCCGCCTGTGTTTGTAATGGTCGCTGCTCGGTCGTCGTTTGGTTGCATAGGGAGATTGCCCCATACAAAATCAACGGCCTGTCGACCTGAAGAGTCTACTGACATGTTGTACCTATTCTCTAGAGTGGTAGTGAACGCCTGATATCGGGGGCGCCTTTCCTATTGTCTAAGAGTATTTACGGCTTGTCAGGGCTAACTACTCATCAGAGGGATGAGGCGGCATGCCTTTTCTAGAAGGGTGTGGAGGAACACCGCGATACTTTATGAAGTCCATGCTTACGCTTTTATAATAGTCTCCTGATATAGACATCCAAATTTTATCCATTCCAGTTACCTCAAAAAACTCCTCTACCTTTTGTAGGGGCACATCTTCTAAGCCCTTTAAAATCCTGCCTAAATGATTTGTAGCCTCAACTACATGTTTCCAGTAAGCGTCGCTTCTACTGTCTCCCCACGGCCTTCTAACCCTCTTTGTCTCATCTCTCAGAGGGGCGTCATGGTGTTGGTGAAATACATCCTTAGCGCCAACCGCATAGACAGACCATCCTTTAGCAAATGTTCTAAGTGATTGATTAAACTCCTCAGTATTAAAAGAACCCGCACCATCAACCCCAACTTCATCTACCCAAGCTTTTGGAGCAAATATGTACATGCAGGTAGTCCAATAAGTTTTGGCAATTTCAGTGCCGCGAAGACCAGCGTAACCAGGGAACTCATATCCAGGAGCCAAACTGCTGTAATGCGTGGCACGTCTACCAAACAGGGTCTCGTCTTCCCAGATTCCCCAAACATCTGCTCCATCTACCGTAGAGTAGGATGGAGGAGCATAACAGACCATGACTTTTTCTTCTGGGAAAGCGGCTGTTAAATATAAATAGTTTGATAACCCTCTTTTGTCCCAACCAGGTCTTCCCCTTGAGTGGGAGTCAAACTGAATAAAATAATCATAATCAAAATCTACTTGTGTAGCTAGATTTCTAGCCCAGCACAGGCCGCCGTAATACTCAGTTGCTGGATAATACCTGTAGATTAAATTAGACTCGGGTATAAAAGAAAAGTCTTTTGGTTCATCATCCTCATCTACAAGGGAAAACACAATTGAGTCTTTAAACTCTGCTGTTTCCCAAAGAGACTTTACAGTTGCATAAAACTCGGGGTCTTTATAACTAGCTATGCTTACTAGTATCTTGGGATTGTTCATTTGACTCCTCAAGGTCATCGGTGTTCATCCATTTATGTAACGGACACCAGGCTTTAGCAAGTTTTACCTTTAAATTCATAACGCAACCGCATTTTTTGCACTGATTAGTTAACCCAATAAGTTCTGGGCATTCTCGACAGATACTAAGCCTACTTGCGGCAACCTCATCGGTAGCTCTAGGTTCTGACGTCTTTAGCATATGCCACGGCCTTACTGGTGGCGGAAGGCTTTTACCTTTTTCGCTATTGCGAAATCTTTCTGATATCTTACTCATTTATAGTTCTTTTTCTCCCACATATGGTCTTGATACATTCCCGAGAATGTGGAGTTTATCAGATTTAATCTATCACGTACTTCTTGACTTCTTTCTTCCATAATTTCAGACTCCCAAGACTCTCTTTTAAAAGGTATTGCCTGAGCAATTGGGGTTCCGCGTTTAATAATGCCTTTATAACCCTTTTTAATGTGAAATGGCAATGCCCCAGCTGATGGCATACCGTCCGTATCAATAATCCCAGTCATAGTCATAAATGGAAGGTCTGGTCTGTGTGACGGGGTAATTATAAGTGTGCTATATCCTTCTGGGGTTACAGCTGCCCAAAAAGGAACCCACCTTAATATATCTTTATGAAAGGTGTCATCTGTTGGATAGTCCCCAACTTGGTCGGGGTTGTGACTTAAAATAAACTCATAACGTGGATTTCTCCACTTAGTTTGGATGTTGTGTGGGTCTGTAGAATCAATATAAATATCTACAGGACATAAAAAATAATACCCAGTGGTAAAAGTGTCAATCATAGACATACACTTTTTGCCAGTTACATTTGCAAAATGACCGCCATTTGCAGAGTCATCTGTTGCTTTTATGATTTGTTTCTCCTTAGTTAAATAAGGAGGTAGTTTTCTAAACCATTCTGGCATCATAGTACGAACAGGTACTGGAGGCGGCGCAAATCCGCCTACCTCTTCATCAGTTGGGTAGAACTTTATTACTGGCATTACATTGTGGCTCTAGTGTCAGCAAGTATCTTTTGATAGTATTCTGGACCTTGAGTAAAGTACCAATGGTCTGGCTCAGCATAATGTAAAAAAAGCATGTCTACTATATTTGAGTCTTTTTCTGGAAACGGCCCTCTCCAATGAAGTTGGTCTTCTCCATAAAAACACAGCGCTTGATTTGGCTTCAGTAGGTACTCTTTGTCTTCCACGTAAAGTGGCCAATCTACGCTAGAAGTTAGGCATAAATCTACGGTATAGGTGCAGGCGTTGCTGTCCATGTGTCTTAATAAATTAGCTCTTGCACCTTTATACCTTACGTAACACGAATAGGTAGGAAGCAAAGTTTGGCTATCAAATATGTCTCTTGCTTTTTGTAAGCAGTGCTCTAATAGCTGGTCAGGCATTTGACCAGCTGGATTCTTTAGCATAAAACGACCAAATGAACGGTCGTACTTAAGCTCATCAAGAGAGTACCCGTTTAAAGTGTCTAGTGTTTCTTGAAACTTTTCTGGTGAAAGCACGTCGCTGACTATCACGGGCTCTTTTACTACTGGCCTTGTGCCCATTAATTCGTCATCAGCAAAATATTTTGTTTTAGCCATTTGTTGCTTCCAATATCCACATCACGACAGCGTATTTAGTACCCTCTTTTACTGGGTGAGCTATGTGAGCGTAAATATAGTTAGAAGGAAAAAATAATATGGAATTTGCAGGTGGTTTTAGTTTGTAGTTAAAATAAGGAAATTCAATCTCCCCACCCTCATATTCATCATTTACATACCAAACTAAAGATAGAACTCGGTTATTTCCGCCACCTGCATCAGCGTGCAGTTTATATTCCTGTCCAGTTTGATACTTTAAAATAATTGGTGAAAGAGGCAAATCACCAGAGTTGACACTGTAATAACCCTTATATAGGTTGTACGCGTCTTGAATGTTGTTTAACATCTTAACTGCCAATGCTCCGCCTGCTGCCAACTCTGGGTTTTCAAGAGTGGCCCACTCTGCCTGTAGGTGAACAGATGAGTTAGTTCGGTATTCGCTGCGTACAGAACCTGTTTTGTCAGAGCCAACCATGGCTCTTTTCCATCTAATTACTTTAGAGGGGCAGTTAGTAACGGTTTCTATTTCCTGTATTAATTCTTTGTAGTCAGGCACTATGTTTTCAAATAACACTATTCCTGGTGCAACAATTTTTGATTCCATGTGTTTATCCTTTACTTGTTGTGTACTAGTATACCCTCTGCAAAGAACATATCATAGGGCTCGGTGCTCAATGTGCGAACTTTGAACCTAACGTTAGGCTCGTAGGTAATTGTAGAAACTGGTATCCAAGCTTCTAGGTCTCCATCAAACAACATGTCTCCCTCAACAAGTTGGGCGGCACGAGTATAGTAGTATCGACCGTCAGCAGCTTCTTTAGCAATAAACGGGTGAGAGCCAGTTACCTGGATTCTATTGTTAATTGTATAGCGTCCAGTTTCTTCCCATTCTCTAACATTTACAATAGTTGTAATATCAAGTTCTTTGTAGGTAAAGTTATCTGAACTCCAGGTGTCAACAATTAAATCAGCATTTGGGTCATCAGGGTCAATTTCTTCAAACCTTGCAGAAATAACCTGGTCACCAATCTTTAAATCAGCAAGACGCTTATCACCATTAGGTGTTGGAATCATACTGTCAACAGATAGGCAGTAGTAAGGGTAACGAGGAACTGGAGCAAGTGGTGGTCCACCAACACCTGTGTAGAAGTATTCTGGCCAAGGTGCATACGGCCCCGTGGTTGTAGGAATAAATGGACCAGAAGCCGTTGTAGGAGTAACAACGGGAGGAGTTGGAGTAACAGGTCCTGTTGGTATACAACCTCTACCAACTCCAGCAAATCCTGTACCAGGAGGGCATCCAAATGCATCTGGTCCTGGAGCTGTTGGTGTTGGAGCCGTTGGTGTTGGGGCTGTTGGTGTCGGAGCTGTTGGTGTTACTGGTATAAATCCACCACCACCACCGCCGCCGCCTCCGCAGGTAGAAGCTGAAAGCAAGCTTTCATATAAAGGACCAGTATTAGTTGCAGCAACACATGTCCAATTTGAGATACCAGAAAGTTGTGACAAAATACCTGAACATGCTTGTGAGGTTGATGTCCAACCGCCGACTGAAATAGGCAGGGCGGAGTATCCATTCACCAATCCGTTTTGGCAATAAGCATAGGTAATATATTGCTCTGTTACTGGTGCTGTTGGAGTTACTGGCTGGCACTGGGATGCGTTAACAGTTACGGTTCTAGTTCCACACGATGTTCCACAGCAAGGGTCGGTTCTATTAACTACTAAGTTAAGTCCAGAGCAATACGGGCTACCAGAGTCTTGGCAACACGCAGAACAACCGCCACCACCGCTTGGTGGTTGTGGTGCGGGGGCAGGTGCAGGCTGTGTAATAACAATGACTGAGGAGGGGTTGGAGTCTGCGCTAACTCCATTTGCATTTGTTGCTGTTACAACAAAGCTGTAAGAGCTTCCGTTTGTAAGGCCAGTAAAAGTTAGACTAGTACTGGTAGAAGTTAAAGTTGTTGAAGTTCCAACAATTCTTACTGTGTATAGAGTGATTGTGGAACCACCATTTGCTGGAGCTGTCCACGAAACACTTGCTTGACTGCCATTATTTAGGTTAGATGCTGTAACTCCAGTAGGAATATTAGGTTTAGTTGTAGCACGAATAGGCCCTCTTCCAGAAGAGCGCTCGCCAGTACTGCTTTGATTTCTAGCACGTACTCTATAAGTATATTCAATACCAGAGCGTAAGCCAGTAACATTTCCAGTGGTTGTTAATCCCACCTGTGTAGTAATAACAGCTCCTCCGTCAGCAGGAGTTGCTTCAATATCATAACCAACAAGTGGAGTTTTTCCATCAAAAGTAGGCGCAGTCCAAGTAAGATTGCAAGAACCGTTATCAAAGGCTCTATCAGACCCAGTGTCAGTTGCTGACTGAATTGTAGCTAATCCAGGCGGTACTTTTTTCTGGGAGTCAACTGGACCGACTCTAACTATCATTAGGCGCTCAAATCGCCAAGAAGAGTCCAGGTATTCTCAGCAAGTTTTATAAGAGTGGCTGCTGACCACTGAGTTCTTAGATTTGGACCAGGAGTTGCACCAATAACAACAGTTCCAGTTTCTCCAGCAAATGTAACGTTTTGATTTTGTCCTCTAACAAAAGTAATTTGAGAACCTGTAGGGAAAGCTTGGCTAGCATTTGTTGGAACTGTAACTGTTATTGCAGCCCCAGTATTGGTGCACCAAAAAACTTTGTTTTTATCTGCTAAAACTAAAGAAAAGTTTGCAGCTTTTTGTTCAATTGTTGCGTCTTGAGGAATTGCAGTAACGCTACCAACAATATTTGCTGCATTTATAGTTCCAGTAAATAAACCTGTTGGAGTAACAGCCGCCTGTACAACACCAATACTGTCTTGCCATTCTTGTAGGTTTGCGGTCTGGTTTAGCGCTCCTCGTACAATAATTCCACGATTTACAGAGCTTCCAGTATCAATTCTGTTGCTGTTTGCCCCATCAGCTGTTTTACGTAGGTACTGGGTGTGAGAATCAGCTACGACACCGTTTTCTATATTAGCAAGACGTGCAGAAACGCTTCCATAAGTAACTGAGCTAGCATTAAAAGCTGTAGTTGGGTTAGCAGCGGTTGAAACATGTGGGTTAGTTCCAAGAATGCTTTGTGTAGCAACAACTTCTTCTTGTAGTGAGTTTGGGTGCGATGCGTCTACAGTGTCGGTAATGTTAAACTTGGTATCAAACACACGCACTGAGCCTGGATATGATGCTGCCATTGTGGTCCTTTCAAATGCTAGTTCTGGCTTTCGCCATTTGGTCCTTTGCCTGGTTGATTCCAGACAACAATACTAGGTTTTTCTTTATCTGTTGTAAACAGCTTGCGGATACCAAACCTTGAGTCATTAACTTGTATAGGTTTAGGCTCTGCTCTTTCAAACTCCTTATATCTCATGGGGACCAGCGGCTCCATTGTAGCGCATGAGTGTCCTTAGCCTTAATAGGAGACATAACATAGGTTTTGCGGTCTCTAAACTGCCTAGACCTTGAATCACCCTTTACTGGCGATTGAGTTGACGAAGTAATCTCAGCTTTTAGAGATTCTTTGCTCTTTTTACGCCTTGCCATTGAATTGTCTGCCTGTTAAGTCGACTGGAGGTAGATTTGAGGTATCTGAACCTGTTCCTCTGTACTCTGATTTAAGTTTTGCTTCACTTTTTGGCTTAGGTGCTGCTGTTTTTTTAGGTGCAGGTGATTTTGTAGCAGCTTTTTTAGCTGGAGCAGGTTTTGTAGCCGCCTTTTTTACATATTTGTTAGCAATTCTTGCTTCTTTGTCGCGTTTTGCGTAAATCTCACGAGTTGCTGTTTGGGTAGTCTTCATTTTTGGCATAGATTTGCGAGAACCAGAGGCGGCCCTTGCACTTAAAGCCTCAATTCCACTAGCTGCAACGTTTCTACCGCTACCACGGCCTTTATAACCTTTGCTCAGCATTGTCATATTCCGATTGTAGGCGCTTTCTAATAGTAAAACCGCATAAAGCACCCGTTTGGGTGCCTTATGCGGCTTAGTTTTTTAAGGAATTAGTCCTTGTCCCACTCGTCGTCTGGGTCATGTGCGTCTGGCTGGTGATTTCCAACCTTAGCTGGACCTGATACTACCTCTTCTGCAGCCGCGTAAGTAACTGCGCCTGTGCCAGCGGCGATAGTAATGTTGTGTCCATTTTGCTTAGCTTCTACCTGTAGGTCTGCAGCGCTCTTTGCCTTTGTATCAACTGCAGCAAATGCTGCGTTAATTTCATCAAGGTCAAGCTTGCCATCGTTCATAAAGCCACGTGCTAGCTTCTCTACGACTGCGGCAACAGCGGTTAGACCAGCAACAGCAACTGCTGTAAGCGTGTCAACGCCAGCAATAGCTCCAGCACCAATAACGGATAGTCCGCTAGCTGCAAATGTTGCAATAATTCTTAATAGAATATTTCCTGCTGATTTCATTATTCCTCATCTTTCGGGTTACGGATTGGATATGTAATTGCCCAAGCACCAAGGCTGAACAAGATTGCATAACCAACTACTGTCTTAGCGCTACCGTCTAAGACGACCCATGCAATGAACATACCTAGAAGAGTCCAGGTCTGGTCAATGAAGTCTTTAGCTAACTTCTTAATTAAGTTCATGAACGGCGTCTCCTAACGGCCTTACTATCTCCAGAGGGAGCTCCCCCTCCAGAATTACTGCTACCCCCACCACTTGGTGCGGATGAGCCACCGACTGCTGCACCGACTGCATTAAGAGCCGCTCCAGCAGCTACGACAGTAGCAACAACCATTTTGGTTGCTTCTTCTCGTTCTTCTGGAGACATATCAGCACCTATACTTCCAAGTGCTGTTAAGACCTGACCTGGGTCATCGAATATTGCGCCTATGAGTTCTGCGGGGTTCTCTAATAAGACTAGCGCCGCAGCAACCTCTGCTTCAATTATAACGGGATTACCGTTCTCATCAGTACGAACGTCAACTGGAGTGTCAGGCGGCAGGTCCTCATATGTTAATCCAGCTTCTTTAAGAGTCTCTACGCTTACTGCCTCTCCAGGTTCTAAATTAGAAACAATGGCCTCCACTACAGCAGCTTTTTCCTCTTCTGTAAGTTTTCCGTCAGCCAGTGCTTCACTTATGGTTTCTTCTGGTGTATTATCAGAGGATGTTTCTTCCAACTGATTATCTTGCTCTTGTTCTTCTGACTGTGGCTGTTCTGATTCTTCAGTATTACTCTCGGTCTGAGACTCGTCGGTTTCGCCTGTTTGTTCGGGGTCTGTTTCTGACGACTCTTGGTCTGTGGTTTGCTGTTCTTCTTCTGAGTCTGTAGGTTCATCAGATGAAGTATCAGTTGTCTCATCTGTTGAATCAGGTTCGTCACCATCAACGTTGTCAGTTGGAGTCTCAGGGTCAGTATCAGGAGTGGACGGTTCCTCTGGAGAAGGCTCTTGTTCGGGCTCTTGAGGATTTGTCTCTTCAGGAGAAGAAGGATTCTCTGGCTGAGGGTCCGTTGGTGGAGTTGTAGATGGACTTTCAGAATCTGTCTGAGGAGGAGTGGTTGGAGCACCGTCAGAAGGAGACGTTGGAGTACTTGGACCTTGTGGCTCAGTTGGCGTTGAAGAAGAAGCAGCTTGTTGAGCAGCAGCTGCAGCAGCAGCAGCCGCTTGAGCCGCAGCCTGAGCCTCCGCTTCAATACGAGAGTTCGTACTGGAAACCACAGGAGCGATAGCGTTTGCTTTTTCAATAGCGGTATCAGCTAATTGATTAGCGGTAGTTAGTGCAGCATTAGCAGCAGAGGTAGCAGTTGTTGCATCTGCGGTAACCTGTGTAAGAGTTTCAGTAGTTGACACAACTGCAGCATCAGCAGTAGTTTTTGCCTCTTGGAGGTTAGTCAATGTTTGAGTCTCTGTTGTTAGTGTGGACTGAGCTGCTACAAGTGCTGTCTCTGCTACTGACTGTGCTGCTGTAGCAGTACTTAGATTTATATTAGCTGTATTTAATGCAGTAGCGGCTGCTTGAGCTGCAGCTATCTGCTCTGGAGTAGCTGAGCTAGTACTAAATGCGCTACCAGGAACTACCTGCCAACCATTACCTCTATTCCATTGAAGCTGAACACCAGCACCACCTCCATTTTCATAAAAATGTAGAGTAATTGATTTAGGTGTATTAGCGACAAAGGACACTGGTTGAGAGACAGAACCGCCCCCACCCTTGTCGTACCAGTCATTAATAACGAGAGTGTTATCAATGTAAAGTTTTACACCATCATCTGCAGGGGCATAAAACTGAATATTAGATGTGGTATCAGATGTAATCTGACCTTGCCACTTAACCTGAAAATCTTCTGGATAGGTATTAGCTGGACCTCCGCTACCCCATTGTTCATTAATACCGTTAGTGTCGGTTGTAACTAGTTTTACTGTTCCAACTTCTACTGGTGGCGCATTGTTATAACCAATATTTTGAGTAACAGTCATAGTTAAACCAGGCTGTGAGTTAGCAGCAACAGCCGCATCTGCAGATGCTTTTGTTTCTGTAGCAGATATAACAGCGGTTGTTGCCTCATTTACAGCAGTGGTTGCTGTTTGTACATCTTCTTGTCTAGCGGCCACAGTCTCAGTAGCGGTTGTAACAACTGCTTGTTGTTCCGTTACTGCAGTGGCTGCGGCAGCAGCTGTGGTGGTAGCGGTTTCCACAGCCGCTGCGGCAGGTGCTATAAGTGCAGTAGCACTCTCAGCCTGCTGCACTAGAACTGTTGCGCTATCTACCGCTGTCTGTGCAGCGGCAATAGCGGTGTTGGCTTCAGAAACAGCAGTGACAACCGCTGTATCTGATGCTACTGTTGGTGAAGCTGTAGAAATCGTTTCAGACACTGTTACTGTGGCGGTTTCAATCTTAGTTTGGATGGAGGTAACAGTAGGTGTCTCTGGAGTACTTGTTGGCGTTGTTGCTGGCTCTACCGATTGCGTGGGGGTTGGGGTGGATGATGGCGTTGAGGTATCTGAAGCTGAAGTCGATTGTGGAGTTGAATCAGTTGAAGGAGAGCTTGAAGCACTCTCACTACTTGATTGAGGAGTTGACTCTGGCTGTGGAGCGGGCGAAGAAGAAGGCGCAGTAGTTACTGTTGCGCCATCCACGGGGGCAGGCGTAATAACCTGCTCGGTGGCAGGTTCCTCAGCGTGAGCAGTTGATTGGCCAAGTAAAAATAGAAATGTTGCAAGAAATAGTGCTGCGAATATACGCAGTAGTGGGATAGCCTCTCCTAAAAATTAGGAAACGTAGACTTTATTTATTATAAACGATTTAAATAATTTAACGGGTCAAACACATCAATAGATGTATTAAGAAGTGCTGAGCGTTTTTCTTTTGCGTGGTGTCCGCAGAAATATAAATCACCATTTAAAAATGTGGCTACAACTTGAGCGGCAGCACTGCAAAGGTCACACCTGTCCGCTGTTGTAAGTTGTTTTGTCTGTACAACAGTTTCCATGATTAACCCTTCTTCTTTTTAGCTCTGTATTCTTTTTTGTTTGGTAAACCTAAGTCTGCTGCTACGCCTCGACGACCTTCTTTAGTAGTGGTCTCTCTTGCAGGACCGCCTGGTCGTGAGCTAGTTCTTACTTCTACTCCCCACTTAGGGTCCCCCTCTTTAATAAGAGAACGTGGGCCCTCGTTGTGCTTTTGAAATAAACGGCCTTCAGCAGCAACTTGTTTCATAACATCTGGCGCTGTTCCTGCATGAGCCTGCCCTACACGGCCAACTCTAGTCATTTGTCCGTCAACTTTTTGAGGCGCATGTACTGTAGAAGCAACAGCAACAAATTGGGATTCAGAACGCTTATCCATTATCGCCCCTTAATCCTTTTAATCTCTTTTTCTTTAGCCTGTTTTTGATTACGCATACCTGCAGTAAAGCGTTTCATATGGTCTGCGCTAACAGGACCAAGGGTGTCCTTTCTTGGGTCAAATGCTGGACCAGCTGTTGCAGCTCTTTCAGCCCCAGTACGACCAGTGTTGTAGTCATACTCGGTAAGCTCTGCACCAGTCATATTGCGACGCTTAGTAGCTTCGCCAAGCTGTTGTGCAAGTGCAGATTTATGAAGTTCTGTAAGGTCATCACCTTTACGATAAATAGGCATTATTTATCATTCTCCTTCTTGCCTGCACGGCGCTTGTTTTCTTTAGCTGTATTTTTACCATGTTTCAACGCTCTTAAGTTTCCTTTAGAATCGTTGTTATGGTTATTATCTTTGTGGTCAACATCTGTTCCTCGGGGTAGTTTTCCGTTCTTCGATTCATAATCGGCGCGAGCCTTATTCTTCGAAGTGGTAACCCATTTACCGCCTACTTTTTTCTTGTAGACGTAGATAGGACGACCTCCATTCTCTTTGGAACCCTTGTAGGGCCCAAACTTTTTAGTCTCAGCCATGTTTACCAATCTCCCTGTGAAAGTCCAGCGTTTTTGTGAACTTTCCTTGCAATAGTCTCTTCACTTTGACGAGGGCGACCAGGCTTATTGTCAAACTTGCCGTCGGATATAACTGTATATCCTAAGTCGTTTCCTTCACTTTTTGTTATAAAACCTTTAACAACCGCATCTCTTATTTCAGAGTACTTAGGTCTACGTCCTGGATGATTTGCTCTATTTTCTGCCATTACTTAGAATCCTTCTTTGGCGGTCTGCTTGCTTCTGAACATCCGTGATGGTCAGGGTGAAAGGTTTGGTCAGCCATTTTAGTTCTAACACTTAGTACCTTTCCTCGAATCTCTCTCCCACAATTATCGCATGTGGGAAATTGACTTTTGTTCTTTTTCATTACACAAAGTTTGGATATGAAGGTTGCTGTGGTTGCTGTTGTGGTTGGCCATCTTTTTGACCCTGAATCATATTAGAGACTCTACCAGCAACGCCCTGCTGAATACCAGCAACAGCGCCTTTCTTAGCGGCTTGACCTGCTGATGAGGCGCCAACACGTGCAACCATAGGTGCTAAACGTGCTGCAAGTCCTGCGACTGCTTGTATCATCGTTCTCCTCGATTTCTGAATGAGTTATTTAATATATCACTCGCTTGCTCAGATACATTGTATCTTCCATATGTTGGACGCGGACCCGAAAACATACCATTACGGTCATTTCTAAACTCATTGACGCGACTGCGTTTCTGCTTCAACGGAGGCTTTTTTTTCGTGTTTACACCTTTTTGTCCAGGTGCATCTTTACCAAAAGCACGTTGAGCTTTGTTACGTCCTAAAGCTGGGTCGTTAATCATATGCTCCACCATCCTACGGTCTTCCAAGCATCTGGGTTTTCTTTTAACCACTTCTTCATAATCTTATTTTCTTTTTCCCAATTTATCTCATGTGTGGGACGACCGCATAAATTGCAGGTTTCAGTACCCATATTCTGATATACGTGGGGGCACATTAACAATCCCATTTACGTAGAGATTTGTTAATACGGCTATTAGGGTCACGTGCAGTCTTAGAGCTTGTGTTTTGCTTCTTCATACCCTCCATACGTGCACAGAAGGATTTACGACGTGCTGCGCTCTTAGGAGACTTCTTAGCCTGCTTCGCGCTTACTGGTGGTTTAAGGTTGCTACCAGGATTAGCTTTTTCATAGGACTTACGTCCCTTCTCATTAAGGCCGCCTTTAGAGTTCTTACCCTCTTTACGTTGCCATGCTTGACTAGCCATATATCCTCTTTTCGCAAAAACAACTACATGCGTTCTCTGTACAGAGACCGTAAGCATCTAAGTTGTGCTCACACTTATTGCAGATGTCGCTCACTTACTTGTGCTTCCATCCGTCGGGATTCCCCATCCGTAGAGCTTCATCAACATGCTTCTCAAAAGCTTCATTACGGGATGATGTGTCTAATGCGATGGGGACTACCTTACCCGTACGTTCTTTAACTTTCCGCGTTGCGGATAAGTCAATGACGCGTCGGGAGTCATTGGACCTACTAACTATGCCTTTTGCAATTGGGCCGAAGGGTTCCATAACTTAAGTATCTCCTATCTTTCATTCATAGTACGGATATAAGTAACGTAAGTCTCCGTCAGCATATGTATCAATTGCGGGCTTGTTTCTGGATGTTTTTCTAAAAAGTGTCCCTTCCACGCGACTGCTCCCCACTCCAGTCGTCCACACCCATTGGATACATCTAGAAAGATAATCTTTGCAAAACGTGCGACACGCCCAGGGCAATCTAAGTTATCGTTTAGAAAATTAATGAAATCCACGGAAATAGGGTACTCTAAATTAAAAAGGCGTATTGGGCAATCGCACAGATGGGCTACTGCCTGAACTTTCTAGAGCTCATTAAAAATTTTTTGGACCCCCTCGGCTACTGCCTGCCCCAAGCCTATGTGGGGTATGGGTGAGACCTGGTGGCTTCCTTAGTTATCCACAGGTTTAACCCTGGGGGGTGTGGATATGTGGATAAAAATGTTATCAAACTGAGACCAACTACGCTTGCGCTTG
>JACCEA011022418.1_pt1 | contig 67446 bp, 59 predicted proteins | sample 7449851 | NCBI WGS metagenome assembly JACCEA01 (sample SAMN15323453, study PRJNA562643) | freshwater metagenome | isolation source: river surface water | place: USA:Blue River Watershed | collected 2017-08-18 | reverse complement strand
GAACGCGCACCAAATTGCGGAGCGCCAATATAAACGGCATCGGCACCACTGTTGATAGCAGCCATACCGTGTAATAGATCTTTGGCAGGCGCTAGTATTTCGATTTTCTTTTTCATTATTGGATTACTTTCTTTTAGAAAAATAAGACTGCAAAGTTCTTATAAATAATTGGGATTTTTTGGAAAAAGTTTCAAAGTTTCATTACTAATCACATTTACCTAATGCCTATTGCATAAAAAACACTTTCTCCAAAAGTCAATAGATTGTGATCAGGGTCAAGTATGGAAAATTCTTTTTGTCCCCAAGATTTGGTTTCTAAATATCCTGCGGGATGAATGGCTACTTTGTTTTTTAAAAGCTCATTATAAACACATTCAATTCCTTGGGTTCTGATATACACTTGACCGTAATTTTCGAGCGGGTTAAGGTTTAAAAATTCAAAAAAGTGCAATTGGATTTGGTCTTTTTGTACCATCAAATAGCCCTCAAAGTCGGCTCCAAAAACCTCAAATCCCAATTGGTTACAATAGAATTCTCGTGTAATGGCTTTGTTGCGCATCGGAAGTTTTGGATGGGTTTGTTTGAGCATTTTTTTTCAATTTGTTGTAAAAATATGAAAAAGCCCCAAGTTTCCTTGAGGCTTTTGATTGTATGAGAAGTTGGTTTTAAGAAACCGCTTCTTTGATTCTTTTTAAAGCTTCTTTTAAAATATCATCGCTAGTCGCATAAGAGAAACGAATACAGTTTGGATTTCCAAATGCGTCCCCTGTTACGGTTGCCACATTGGCTTCGGCCAAAAGGTACATAGAAAAATCGTTAGCATCTTTAATTTCGGTTCCTCTTAGGGTTTTTCCGAAGAAAGAAGAAACGTCTGGGAATACATAAAAAGCACCTTCTGGTACGTTGATTTTCATTCCTGGAATTTCTTTGATTAATCCTACCACTAAATCTCTACGGCTATGGAATGCATCCACCATGTGTTTTAAAACCGATGGGTCAGCATCTACCGCTGTAATCGTTGCGCGTTGCGCTACAGAGTTAGCTCCACTAGTTACTTGTCCTTGAATTTTAGTACAGGCTTTTGCAATAAATTCTGGTGCGCCAATATATCCAATTCTATATCCTGTCATGGCGAAAGCTTTAGCAACTCCGTTTACAGTAATGGTTTTTTCTAACATGCCTGGGATAGAAGCAATACTGCAAAAAGTCCCTGAGAAGTTAATATGTTCGTAGATTTCATCAGCTACTACATAGACGTTAGGGTATTTTTCTAACACTTTAGCAATAGCAGTTAATTCTTCGCGGTTGTATACAGAACCACTTGGATTACATGGCGAACTGAACCAAATCATTTTAGTTTTTGGCGTTATTACTGCCTCTAATTGTGCTGGCGTGATTTTGAAATCAGTCTCTACAGAAGTTGGAACTTCTACTGGAACACCTCCTGAAAGTTTTACGATTTCAAAATAAGAAACCCAATACGGTGCTGGTAAAATTACTTCGTCACCATCGTTTAACATTACTTGTGCAATGTTGTATAAGGATTGTTTTGCTCCTGTAGAAACTACAATTTGAGATGGTTTGTAATCCAAATCATTGTCGCGTTTGAATTTTCTGCAAATCGCTTCTTTTAATTCTACATATCCATCTACAGGAGAATAGGTACTGTAATTTTCGTCGATGGCTTTTTTAGCAGCTTCTTTAATAAAGTCAGGTGTGTTGAAATCGGGTTCACCCAAACTTAAACTGATGATGTCTTTTCCTTGAGATTTTAATTCTCTGGCTAAAGCAGCCATGGCTAATGTTTGTGATGTAGCTAAGTTGTTAATTCTGTCTGAAAGTGGATTGCTCATTTCTTCTGTGTTGAATGGTCTAATTCGTAGTAGAATTAGGTATAGTTAGTATTTGTTTTTATGCGCTTAATTCAGGTTTCATTCCTAAATTTTTCAAATGAGTAAAATGTGAAAGAATGGCTTCTCGCGTCGTTTTGAACTCATGATAGGGTAAATTGCATTCTTTAGCGGTTTGTTTGACGAACTCGGCTATTTTATCGTAATGCACATGTGAAATATTCGGAAAAATATGGTGTTCGATTTGGTGATTCAAACCACCTGTATAATAATTTACTAACCAATTTTTTGGAGCAAAATTAGCAGTAGTATACAACTGATGAATAGCCCAAGTATTTTCTATTTCTCCCTCGTCATTTGGAATTGGATTTGCAGTTTCGTCAACTACGTGTGCTAATTGAAACACTACGCTCAAAATTAATCCGGCGGTGTAGTGCATTACTAAAAATCCTAAAATTACTTTCCACCAAGTGATGCCTAACACCATCGGAATTACCAACCAAATAGAGAAATAAATCACTTTTGTGATAATTAAGGTGGTCCAACGAATGACTGGTTTTTTGAATTCGCCATACGACAAATTGCGTTTTAGGTAGCGTTTCATTTGTAGAAAATCCGTAGTAATTGACCAATTGAAAGTCAATAAACCGTATAGAAAAACAGAATAATAATGTTGAAATTTATGGTAGCTGTACCATTTAGCAGTTTTAGAAAAACGCAAGATACGACCGGCTTCTAAATCTTCGTCATGTCCTAAAATATTAGTGTACGTGTGGTGCAACACATTGTGTTGTACTTGCCAATTGTACACATTTCCAGCCAAAATATAAATGCTTCCTCCCATGAATTTGTTTACCCATGATTTGTTAGAATAAGCGCCGTGATTTCCATCGTGCATTACATTCATTCCTACACCAGCCATTCCTACACCTATGATTAGGTTGAGTAGGAGGTACGTCCAAAAAGGCATATCCATTGCCAATAAAATGAAGTAAGGTGTTAGGAAAATAGAAAACATCACAATTGTTTTGAGGTGCAGTTTCCAGTTTCCAGTTTTATCAAGGTTATTTTCTTTGAAATAATTGTTGACCCGCGAGTTTAATGTTCTAAAAAATTTTAGATCGTCTTGCTTTGCAAATGTTGGAGCGGTATTTTTCATATCTTATGTAATAATTAACAAAGATAATTATTATAAATTTTCGATGTGCAAAAATGAACTACTATTTCCAATCTAAAAATAGTACTTTTGTTAAAAATTTTTATAATGGAAGCAATTCTGAAGCATTTTCCTAATTTAACTGAGGTTCAAAAAGAACAATTTCAACAGTTAGATGCATTATACCACGATTGGAACGAAAAAATCAATGTGATTTCTAGAAAAGACATTGATGCACTATATACCAAACACGTATTACATTCTTTAGGAATTGCTAAAATTCAGTCTTTTGAACCAGGAACTTATGTATTGGATGTAGGAACTGGCGGTGGTTTCCCCGGAATTCCGTTGGCAATACTTTTTCCAGAAACGCGTTTTTATTTGATAGATGTTATCGCTAAAAAAATAAAAGTGGTTCAGGCTGTTGCCGATGCTTTAGGATTAAAAAATGTGAAAGCAGAACAAATTCGCGCCGAAAATGTAAAAGGTGATTTTGATTTCATCGTTAGTCGTGCAGTAACCAATATGCCTGATTTTGTTTCTTGGGTAAAAACCAAAATCAAAAAACAACATAAACACGAATTGAAAAATGGTATCCTCTACCTAAAAGGTGGAGATTTAACGGAAGAATTAGCAGCCTTTCCAAAAGCTACTTTGTATGACTTAGCTGATTTCTTTGAAGATGAATTTTTTGAAACAAAGAAAGTCGTGCATTTACCTTTGAAATTTACGATTTAAGATCCCGAAGCGTCGGGACGATTTATAATTGTAAATAGTTGCAATAAAAAACCCCACAAATTGAAATTTCAATTTGTGGGGTTTTTTATATCGTACTTGGTACTTCGTATATTTTACTTCGTAAATCGTCCCGACGCTTCGGGATCGTACCTCGTAAATTGTATTATCCTAAAAACGGATACCTGTAATCTTCTGGCGAAACTAAGGTTTCTTTGATAGTTCTTGGCGAAGCCCATCGTAATAAATTCAATGCAGATCCTGCTTTGTCATTCGTACCCGAAGCTCTTGCACCACCAAAAGGTTGTTGTCCTACAACAGCTCCGGTTGGTTTGTCATTGATATAGAAATTTCCAGCTGCATTTTGAAGTGCTACAGTCGCCTCTTCTATTGCGTAACGGTCCGTACTAAAAACAGCGCCTGTTAAAGCGTATTCTGAAGTAGTGTCAACTAATTTTAAGGTTTCAGCCCATTGCGCATCTTCATACACGTAAATGGTAATTACTGGCCCGAACAATTCGGTTTCCATAGTGGTGTATTTTGGATTCGTTGTTACAATTACGGTAGGTTCGATAAAATATCCTTTGGATTTATCGTAATTACCACCCACAATAATTTCAGCATCGGCATCTTTTTTAGCTTGGTCAATATAACTTGCTAATTTGTCAAAAGAACCTTCATGGATTACTGCTGTAATGAAGTTAGAAAAGTCTTCTGGTGAACCCATTTTCATGGATTTTGTATCGGTAATTATTTGTTCTTTTACCGCTGACCAAATGCTTTTTGGAATATAAGCTCTAGAAGCTGCAGAACATTTTTGTCCTTGGAACTCAAACGCACCACGAACAATTCCTGTAGCAACTTGTTTCACATTTGCTGAAGGATGGGCAATGATAAAATCTTTCCCACCTGTTTCTCCAACAATTCTTGGATAGGTTTTGTAATGGTGAATGTTAGTTCCGATTTTAGCCCAAATATCTTTAAATACATGTGTCGAACCTGTAAAGTGAACACCTGCAAAATCACGACTTGCTAAAACAGTATCGGTTACCATTAATGCATCTCCAAAAACCACATTGATTACACCATCAGGCAAACCTGCTTCTTTGAAAATATCAATAATAATTTTAGCTGAAAAAACTTGACTATCACTTGGTTTCCAAACGACAACATTTCCCATCATGGCAGCACTAGCTGGTAAATTAGCAGCAATGGCTGTAAAGTTAAAAGGAGTAATAGCGTAGATAAAACCTTCTAATGGTCGGTATTCCAAACGGTTCCAAACAGAAGAGTCAGATGTAGGTTGGTCACTATAAATTTGAGACATGAATTCTACATTGAAACGTAAAAAGTCAATCAACTCACAAGACGCATCAATTTCAGCTTGATGAATCGTTTTAGATTGTGCAATCATTGTTGCAGCATTGATTCTCGCTCGGTAAGGTCCCGCAATTAATTCGGCTGCTTTTAAGAAAATAGCTGCACGTTGTTCCCATGCCATATTCGCCCAAGCTTGTCTAGATTCTAAAGCATTGGCAATCGCCTTTTCCACATGTGATTTTTCCGCTAAATGGTAGGTTCCAACAATATGTTGGTGGTCGTGTGGTGCCGACATCGTTCTGGTATTTCCAGTTTTAATTTCTTCACTTCCAATATATAACGGAACGTCAATAGTGGAGTTCCACATTTTTTTGTAAGCCTCTAATACAGCTGCTTTTTCAGGTGAATTAGGAGCGTATCCTTTTACAGGTTCGTTGACCGCTTTGGGTACTTTAAAAAATCCTTTTAACATAATAATGGTATTAAAAAACCTGTTGACTCAACAGATTTGAATTAGCAAACAAAAGATGTAATTATTCTAATATCTTACGAATAATTTAAACTAAGACAAAAGTACAAAGGATAATTTAATATAAATATGAATTGAACGGAATAAATTAAAATTTCTTCAAAAGAAAGATTAGGTTAATTGAGTGCAAAAGGTGCACTTAATCGAAATGAAGGTACAATTACTTTGAAAGTTTTCGTTGTGGTAAAGTTAATCATATTGAAATGCCCTTTCATTGCGCCATGTGGAGAAGAAAGTAAACAACCAGAACTGTAGGTATAAAATTCGCCTGGTTTCAACACGGGTTTTTTTCCAATAACGCCTTCGCCATCTACGATTTCTAATTCATTTAACGAGTCGAAAATTTCCCAATGACGTGAAACTAATTGCACTGAATCTTTACTGTGGTTTTCAATTTTGATTTGGTAACTAAAGGCAAAGTGGATTCGATAGTTCTTGAAGTAAGTACCTTCAAAACTAGTCAAAACGGAAATTTTAATGCCTCTTGTTATTTGAGAAACCATAGTAAATCGTTATTACTCTTTTCAAAATTACAAAAAAATAATTTCGTTTGTACAAATACAAGTAAAATGTTTGTTAATTGATTATATTCAAAGAGGATGCGCTTCCTTTTCCTATAATTCGGGTGTAACGATCTGTATTTTCTTTGTAATACACTACCACAGTATATTCATTTTCAGTTTGAAAAAAATTGCCATCAATGGCATTTTCTTGGTCAATAGTGCCATCTGGTTGTATGGCTGAATACTCATAATTAGTAAACCCTTGCTTGATTAAAATAGCTTTTTCGTAAATTCCTTTTTCGCTATTGTATTCCATTTTGTTTTCTGGAGTCAAGGCGTAATTATTGAACATTCCAGTTACATAAATAGATCCGTCAGTACTTCTGAAATTTGGCGCAGAAAGACTAAAATAAATCCATGAATAATCCGCCTCAATTTCGCTGTTTTCAGAAAATAATCGGCGAACGACAAAGTTACCATTGACATCTTGCCAGTTGTAATAGTTGGAGTTGGCACGCGCTTCATTGGTAAACAAATAGCTGCTGTAGATGTCTTTTTGACTATCAATTCGAGAGATAGTGTTGCTTGCTACTCGGATCTCTTTGTTGTCAAAATATAAAAATTCATTTCCTGCCCAGAACTGGGTTGGCGCATCGTACTTATATATCAAATCATTTCCAATAGTAAATTGAGGAGCAATATTTTGAATAGCGGTTTGAAATTTTCCGTTTTGAATTAGTACAGTTTTGACGTTTTTTAATGGATTTTGGAAGTTAATCACATTGGATTTAATTGAAAATTCTAAATTGTGTTTGGAATCTAAATTAGTTACGGTTCTTGCTCTTTTCACTTGAATTGGAACCGAAACTAAATCTTCGTATACCATGAATTTTCTGGAGAAAACAACTTCTTTTTCTTCATTTAGAATTTTCAATATATAGTTTCCGCTAATTTTTAATTGCGTGTTACTGTTTGGAAAATTTAATCGGTAATGGGTGTAAATCTGCAAGCAGTTAAATGAACTTGAAGATTCTTGAATTCTCTGGTTGTCAAATCCTTGAAGGTACTCTCGCTTTTGTAGATCAGAGGGGTTCCAATTGTAGTCACAATGAATAATTTCGTAAAAATAAGAAGCATCATTGCCATATAAGTCGTCAAATTGTAATTGAAAAGCCTCTCCTAATTGGAAAATAGGTACTGCATTTTGATTGTTCTGAACAAAAGAAACCGTTTTGATATGGTACGGCGGTATAATTTCTTTCTCTACTTGAGCGGATGCAAAAGTAACTGTAAGAAAAAATAGCGTTTGAAACAGGTAGCGTAGCATAATTGTTTGGATTACGAAATGTAAATATAAGCAATTATTTGCGTTTGCTTATTTGAAACAAACTGGTATAATTTCGCCAGGAGCTAAACAATATTTAGTCACTAATTCAGGACTAATTTTTTTAGTGTAATCCTCTTCAATTACTGTAAAACCAATGCTTCTTAGTTTGTCAAAATAATCACGTCCATAAACTCTAACATGATCGTATTGTCCGAAAATTGTAGCGCGTTCTTTTTCGTCAGTAATAGAATCGTCAGAAAAAGTAGTAGCTCTATTCAAGTCTTGCGGAATTTGGAGAATTGCCATTCCACCAGGTTTTAAAACGCGATACAATTCTTGCATGGCTTTGGTATCATCTGGAATGTGTTCCAAAACGTGGTTGCAAAAGATCACATCATATTGATTATCTTCAAAAGGCAGGTTGCAAATGTCTGCTTTTACATCCGCTAAAGGCGAAAATAAATCGGTAGTCGTATATTGAATGTTTTTTTGCTTTTTGAAACGCTTGTAAAATTCTTGTTCTGGTGCAAAATGGAGTATATTTTTTTTCTCAGTTGCCGTGAAAAAATCAGTTTCATTTTGAAGATACAACCAAAGTAAACGGTGTCTTTCTAAGGAAAGGGTGCTTGGCGAAAGCACATTGTTTCTTTGTGTTCCATAACCATACGGTAAAAACATTCGGAAACTTTTTCCGTCAATTGGATCCTTAAACGTATTTCCTTTTAACAAAAAGGCTAAAATTGGTCTTGCCACAATACTTAACCGAATTAAGATAGGGCGTGGAATGGTATTAAGTATGAATTTAAATATTTTTTTCATTTATTTCGCTAAGATTCACAAAGGAGACACTAAGTATCACGATGGTGTATTAATAAATCGTTTAATGTTATTTCTTAAAATGGTCGAGTTATAATTGAAAAGTAATCCTAATGGATAGTTTCCAAGTTTTAAATAAGTCAAAATTTGAGCAAAATGAACAGCAGTAAATCCTTCTACAGTTTTTAATTCTAAAACTAATTTGTTTTCACCGTTCATAAACAAATTCTTTGGGATTCTTTGTGGGTTCTTTGCGTGTTTTGTGAAAATCTCTTTAAATCAAAGTTGGGTCTTTTCTGAATTCATCTTCTTCATTACTCACAATGCCCATAGCGTCATAGATGTATTTGAAAGTCGAAAGCAATTCGGGTTTTCCATCTACTAAGGCTACATCGTGTTCAAAATGCGCCGATGGTTTGTTGTCAGCAGTTGTAATTGTCCAGCCGTCTTTGTGTTGTTTGATGTTTTTTGTTCCTAGATTAATCATCGGTTCAATAGCCACTACCATACCTTCAATGAATAATTTTCCGCGACCTTTTTTGCCATAATTGGGCATTTCAGGTTCTTCGTGCATTTTTTGCCCTAAACCATGACCTACTAATTCGCGAACTACACCATAACCGTGAGCTTCAGTATATTTTTGGATCGCATTACCTACATCTTCTACACGATTTCCTGCTTTGAATTCGCGGATTCCAACATATAGCGATTCTTTTGTAATCTGTAATAATTTTTTTGTTTCAGGAGCTACGTCACCGACTTCAAAAGTATAGGCGTGATCACCGTGAAAACCGTTTTTGAAAGCGCCACAATCTACCGAGATGATATCGCCACTTTGTAAAGGGATGTTGTTTGGAATTCCATGAACTACCTGAGTATTTGGACTCATACAAAGTGAATTTGGAAAACCGTACAATCCCAAGAAACTTGGAATAGCTCCGTGATCTCGAATAAATGCTTCTGCTAATTTGTCTAAATGCAATGTAGTGACTCCTTCTTTGATTTCAGAAGCAATCATTCCTAAGGTTTTGGATACGATCAAGGCACTTTCGCGCATTAATTCTATTTCTTCACGGGATTTTACTATAATCATATTTATAAAAATAAGATTGCAAAAGTAACAATATTAATCCGGATTTGCCATTAACTTGAATAATTCGGCATTTGAATTCAAAAAGCGATTCTCAAGTCCAAGTTGTGTAAGTTGTATACTTACTAAATTATTTTCTCTCGAATTGAGTAAAAAAATGGAACTTTCTCCCAAAGCAAATAATCGTTCTTCAGATTGCAACATTTTACTATTTCCTGAAACTAAATCAGATAGCAATTGGAGTTGTTTCTCAATTGAATTTATTTCAGTTTGTTGGGCATTGATTTTGTTTTTAAGTTGTACTCGCTCTAAATCTAGAGATAATTTGGTGTCTTGAATTTTAAATTTAGCCAGTTGTACACTTCCCCGTTCTTTTCTTAAAAACAATGGAAATTTAAAATTCACACCAATTTTATAATTGTTGAAATTGGTATCATTCCAATAATTTGGTTCCGATAAATAATGATAACCTACATCCATTTTAGGTAATAAACTATTTGCTTTTAACTTTCGATCGACTTCTAAAATCGCTAGTTTGTTTTCTATTGCATTAATTTTAGGATGGTTTTCAATGGACCAATTTCCAGTTAATAATGCATTAATTTTTAAGGTTTCTTTGATTGTTTGCTCTAGCTTATTTTCTGGCAGTATATCATCTTGTAGTTCTAACGGAACATTGTTGTCTAGCCACAAATAATTAGACAATTCTAATTTTGATTTGGTTAATTTAAGTTTGGATTCTTCCAGATTCCACTGTCTTGTTTTTACCACAATACCTGCCTCAACACTATCAATAGCTGGTTTATCTCCATTTTTAATGAGTGTTTTTATTCCCTGATAGCGAAGTTTTGCATTGTTTAAATAATCAGAATACAATTGTACTTCACTGTGGTTTCTTTTCCAATTGAAGTAGGCCAATGAAGCATTGTACACTACTTCAATGGCTTGTAGTTTTCGTTCAGCTTGACTCAATTGAATTTGGATTTTTGCTTTTCGTAAATCAGCCATACGCTGGTTGATTAACAATCCTTGCCCAATAGGAATTGTAACTCCTAAAGAAGTTAATCCTTGATTTGGGAGCGAATTTTCTGGATTGACAAATATTCCTTCGCTATTATCAAATCCAGCTTTTACTTCAATTCCGTACCAAGTTGGAATTTTGAAACTACTATTAAAAATAGAATAATATTCTTTTCCTTTGAATTGTTTTTGGTCAAAATCAGCTTCAATTTTTGGGTCAAAACCTCCGCGGGCCATCATCAAATTAGCTTGTGCTTTATTGATTTCAAGTTGCGCGCTTTTTACTAAAGGATGGTATTTTTTTACATAACCTAAAAACTCATTGTAGTTGAGTTCTTTCAGATTTTGTTCTTGTCCCCAAACCAATGAACCAATAAATAGGAATACTAAATAGATGTGTTTCATTATTTTTTATCTTTAGATTTTTCTTCTTTGGGTTGGTAATAATTAGGAGGGAAACCGTTGAGTGTTCTCCACAATTCAAACCAAATAGGCACATTGTCTAATAATGCCAATGTTTGAGCTCCTGAGCCAATGCTAATTTGTTTCGGCCACTTATCCTCTTCTTGATCTGGCGCAATCAAAACTCTGAATTTTCCATTCGAACTGATGAAATTTTCAACAGCAACAATTTTACCGCCAAATGTTCCGTAACTCATATTCGGCCATCCCGAAAAAACCACTGTGGGCCATCCATCAAACCAAATGCGTACTTTTTCACCTTTGTGAATTAATGGCAAATCGTTTGGGCTTACAAATGTTTCAACTGCAATATCATATTTAGAAGGCATGATACTCACAATTTGAGTTCCTTCTTTGATAATTTCTCCAATACCCGATTGAATCGCGCGATTGATATATCCATCTTGCGGTGCTTTGATATAATACATGCCGTTGCGAATTTGATAATTAACGTATTGATTTTGTAACTTGTTTACTTGTGCTTCGGTGTCATATTGATTACTTAATGCAGTGTATTGATCACTTTCCGCTTTGGAAACTTTCTCAGTATATTCAGCCTGAATTCGATTCACTTCTACTTTTGAATTAATCAATTCGTTTTTACTTGCCAGAAATTTATTTTCTTGAGTAATTATTTTTGCCTCTACTTCTTGTAGTTTCAATCTTTTTTCCTCTACATCAGTCATCGGTTTTAAACCTTCTTTGTTTAATGTCACAGCACGATTGAATTGTGTGTTAGCAATTTTTATTTGTGTTTTAACTGCTTCCAAATCCATACTGTCACTTTTTACTTTTAGAAGGGATTGACGGATTTTATTTTGTGCTTGTTGCAATTTGAGTTGTCTCTCATTTTGAATTGCATTGATCTGTGAAGACAAGGTCGTTACTTTGCTTCCATAAGATTGTAATGCCATTTTTTTAGCATCAACTTGGTTTTTTGTATTCGCCACTAAATTGGGATCGAAATAATCTTCTTTTATTTCCGAAATGAATAAAATAGTATCCCCTTTTTTTACATAATCCCCTTCTTTGACAAACCATTTTTCAATTCTTCCTCCAATAGCTGAATGAATGGTTTGTGGACGTTGATCAGGTTTTAATGTTGTAACGGCACCAGAACCTGAGATGTTTTGGGTCCAAGGAAGAAAAAGGATAACGATGCCAATTAGCGAAACATATATAATTATTTTATTTAAAATTTGATAATGTGGCCTATTAGCCAAATTTTTCACAGTGCTGTATTTCTCAATATTTTCAGCAATTGGATTTTTCTTTGAAATATTTAGCATGGTATTATTTTTTTAGATCAGCAATTATTTTTCCGTTGTTCAATGTGATTTTTCTACTGCATTTTTCTTCCCAATAATTGTTTTTTGATGACACAATTACGGCCCAAGGGTTGGAAGAATCTGTTAGAAAATTAATGATCTCTTGGCTTGCCTGTTCGTCCATTGTATCTAATGGATCTTCGTAAAATAAAATTTTAGGTTTGTTCACAATACTTCGAGCTAATAGTATTTTTTGTGCATTCGAAGAAGATAATTGGCGTCCATCAGGGAAAATTTTAGTATCTAAACCATTTGGTAAAGTTTTAATAAACGATCCCAATTGCACACTTTCGATAGCCCATTTAATGTCTGCATTTGAAATAGATGGATTGTTCATTGTGATATTTTCTAAAACAGTTCCTTCAAAAGGAGTTTCACCTTGCGTGATAGTACTTATTTGAGAACGATATTGTGTTAAGTCTATTTTTCTATATGTGTCGTCATTGATGAAAAATGAACCTGAAGTGGGTTGAGTTAAACCTGCCAAAATTCGAATCAATGTTGATTTTCCGGAGCCATTTAATCCATCTAAATATATTTTTTCTGAGGGTTGAATTTTTAAATTGATTTCGCTTAAAACCTCGTTCGAAGCATCAGGATATTTAAAATTTAGATTTTCAGTTTCAATAGAAATGTTAGTAAAACAATAATCCGTAGTTTTCTCATTAATCTCTTCCATTTTTAAATCTACTATTTGCCCTATTTTCTCTACTGAAGTCAATACATCATATAAACTTTCTAAGCCTATAATTATTTTTTCAACGGAGTTAATTACTAATAATATAATGATTTCAGCAGCCACAAATTGACCAATATTCATTTTTTGATTTAAAACTAAATAGCCCCCTATGAGTAATAAACTAGCTGTAATTATTACTTTAAATCCAATTAATTGGGTGAATTGTCTTTTGATTACTTTAAAATGTTTTTCACGATAATTGATATATTCAGCTACTAACTGATTGTTTTTTTCTAAGGCAAAATCAAAATTTTCTTGTTTTCTGAAACTAAAATTATTTCGGGCGATTTCTTGTAACCAACTAACCACTTTGTATTTGTATTTAGATTCTTTTAAACTTGAAGATAATCCAGCTTCAAATGAAAATCTGAATATAGAATAAAGTAGGAGCGCTAAAAGCACCCCGAAAAAGATAAAAAACGGATGGTATAATGACAATAAAAGTATCCCAAAAACGATTTGTAATAAAGCTGTAGAAAAATCAATTAATAGTTTTGATGTTCCTTTTTGAATCGTCAGTGTGTCAAAAAAGCGGTTAGCCAATTCTGGCGGATATTGATTGTACAACTCTTCAAATTTTATTTTTGGTAGACGATAGCCAAATTCAAATGAAGAACGAACAAATATTTTTTGTTGTAAATTTTCGGTTATTCGCAATTGCATTAAAGATAAAATCCCAACAAGTGCAACCCCGATGACTACAATTACAACGAGTACCACCCAGGATATACTAACTCTTCCAGCTTGAATTAGATTAATAATAGCTTGAATTCCTAATGGTAAAGAAAGGCTCACTAGTCCAGAAAAAATAGCATAAAAGAATATCTGTGAAATGTCTCTTCGATCTAATTTCAACAAATTATAAAAACGTTGCAATGGAGTTTGGCTCATGATAATTATCTTAAAGTTTTAACTGCTAAATCAATATAAAAATCGGTTACTGAATTGTTTTCATCACAACTAGTGATGGTTTTCAAATGTTCTTTCAAGAAATGTTGGTGTAATGCTCCTTCAACGATTGAAGAAGCGAGGCTTTTAGCAAAAGTATAATCAGGATTTACTTCATTGATGATTTCAATAATTCTATTGATTATTCGCTTATAGACAATAAAAAAACCTTCTTTATTTTCTTCATCAACTTCTTTAGTCAATAATGTTTTGGTGAATTCTTGAACAATAATTTTATTCAAAATTGCTTCGTTAATATGTGCAGTAGCACTATCATCAGTTACTTTTTCGGTAACAATTAAAATTGCTTTTTTTAATTTTTCTAATGGGTTAATCACATTATTAGTAGCGAAAACTAATTTGTACTCAATCCAACCCCAATACCAAGATGATAGGTATAACATTAATTTATGTTTGCTTTCAAAATACCTATAAATGGAACTTTCATTGGAGTTAATTTTCTCACCTAGCTTTTTGAAGGTGAAGTTCTCAAAGCCAATTTCATCAATCAAAAGAATACTTTGTTCAATTATTTTTTTTCCTAAATCAGATGTTTCTGGGTTTTTGACATAGAGTTTGTCGTTAACCGAAATGACAATGTTTGATAGTATGTTTTGCATAAATTGATATTTTATTATGCAAATATAATAGTAATGCTATTAAAAAAGAAATTTTAACTTTTATTTATAAAAAAAGCTGCTCCCAACGGAACAGCTTTGCATATTTGAAGTTGTTACTTATTACAACAATGAATGACTGGTCATAGCAGCAGGTTGTGCTACGCCCATCAATTCTAAAATAGTTGGAGCAATATCACCTAAAACACCATCATTTATTTTTTTCAAGTCTTTGTCTACTAAAATAATAGGTACCGGATTGGTTGTGTGCGCTGTGTTTGGCGATCCATCAGGATTAATCATAGTTTCGCAGTTACCGTGATCAGCAATGATGATGGTAGTATAATCATTGGCTAATGCCGCTTCCACTACTTCTTTTACACAAACATCCACCGCTTCACAAGCTTTGATTGCGGCTTCCATAATTCCGGTGTGACCTACCATATCTCCATTGGCAAAATTCAAACAAACGAAATCCACTTCGCCTTTATGTAATTCAGGAACTAAAGCGTCTTTTAATTCGTACGCACTCATTTCGGGTTGTAAATCGTAAGTAGCTACTTTTGGAGAGTTTCTCAAAATTCGACTTTCGCCCTCAAAAGGTGTTTCTCTACCGCCTGAAAAGAAAAAGGTTACGTGCGGATATTTCTCTGTTTCAGCAATACGAATTTGTTTTTTGTTGGCTTTTTCCAAAACTTCACCCAACGTTTCTGTAATGTTGTCTTTATTGTACACCACTTTTACATTTTGGTAGGTTTCATCGTAGTTGGTTAAGGTTACATAATACAAATTCAATTTGTGCATGTTTTGCTCGTGAAAATCTTGTTGCGAAAGCGCTTCTGTCAACTCACGACCTCTGTCGGTTCTAAAATTGAAAAAGATAACCACATCGTCTTCTTGAATTACAGCTAACGGTTCGCCATTGGCATCCACTGCAACTAAGGGTTGAATGAATTCATCGGTAACATCGTTGCCATAACTGGTTGCGATAGAAGTAACTACGTCAGTTGTTGCAGTTCCTGTTCCATGAACAACTAAATCGTAAGCTAATTTCACTCTTTCCCAACGCTTATCACGATCCATTGCGTAATAACGCCCAATAACTGAAGCAATTTTTACTGGAGTTGGTGCAATATAATCTTGTAGGTCTTGAATGTATTTTTTTCCTGATTTAGGATCTACGTCACGTCCATCAGTAAACGCGTGAATGAATACTTTGTCTAATCCGTATTCTTGCGAAGCGTCAATTAGTCCTCTTAAGTGCGAAGTGTGAGAGTGTACTCCACCATCTGAAACTAAACCTAAAAAGTGTACTTTTTTATTATTGGCTTTAGCGTAGTTGAAAGCATCGATCAATACTTGTTCTTTTGCTAAGGTTTTATTGGCTACAGCCAAATTAATTTTCGCTAAATCTTGGTAGACAATTCGTCCAGCACCAAGGTTCATGTGACCTACTTCTGAATTCCCCATTTGGCCTTCAGGCAAACCAACGTTCAAACCGTCAGTTCTCAATTGAGCACTTGGGTATTTTATATATAAACTATTTATGAAAGGCACATTGGCATTGTCAATTGCAGATACTTTTGGGTCAGGCGATTTTCCCCAACCGTCCAAAATCATAAGGATTACTTTCTTGTTCATCGGAATTTATTTTAAGCAAAGATAAGTCATTTCTAAAAATCTCTAATGACAACTCAACCACAATTATAGCCGTTGAATAAAATACTCACAAAAACTTTGTTTTTTGTTTGTAAATTAAGTGGTACTTCTTATTTCTTTAGAGAATTGTAGTCAATAAAATAACGAACACTAACTGAAAACACATGGTTTAAGGCGTCTTTATCAATAACATTGCGAATATTGGTCCCCAAATCTCGCTTGAATTCATTTTCAAAAAGAGCAGCATTGTTTCGGTATAAAATTGAAATTTGACTACCTGGAGCAAACCACCAAGAATAGGATAAATCTAAATTCCATGCGTTAAAATTAGAATTGCTGTTTTCGGTAAAATTTGATGTGGGTACTATTGATCCGTTGTTTTGTAAACTATAATATTGATTATAGGTTGCGTAGCTTAGATAATGGCGTAATGAAAGATTAAAATTCATATCACTATTGATAGTGAACTTTCCTTGTATGGAGTTGATATAGGTGGATCGATCTCTACGTCCCATAAAAATTTCATTTGAAACGGAATTGTCGCCAACATAGCCAATGTTATTATTTTGTTGACTAAAGTCGAAGTTATAATTTAAAGAAAAATGATCCGAAAAACGGTATCGTGGAGAAATGGATAGCCCGTAACCTATTCGTCCTTTTTCATTTGCTATTCCGTAAGAAGGATTGAATTCAAAAGCGAAACGGTTATTGTAATTCGAAGAGAAATAAAAATAGGCGTTTATGACTTCCGGGATTTCTAGAAAACGGGATTGATTTTGTGTTCTGGGTTCATAGAAATCATAGGTTTTTATAGGTCTAGCATTGAAACCGCCACCATAATAGTTGTTCTTTTTGGTCATGGAATTCAAATTAAAATTCATCATTCCTTGTTGAATTCGGCCACTTCTATTATCAAATTCCGAATAAAGATTGACGTAAATGTTAAACATGTTGAATGTTTTGGTAGGACTTAAAATACGGTAACTCCAGTTGGAATACAAAGAATGATAATTGCTTTGAAATTGAATTCCCATATCGTCTTTATCAAAATCTTTGGATATATATTCAGCGCCCCCTCCAAATTGGAATTTTCCACTTGTTTCTCCAAAATTGATACTAGAACTAAATCCTTGTTTGTTATCTATGCCAAAACCATTGACAACACTGTATTTGTAATCTCCGGTAAGGTTATAGGTATTTTTCTTTGTGTTTAAGTCAAATAAAAGAGCTGAAACATTTCCGTCACGTCCGTTGCCATTTCTAGTTACGTTAGTGTTTATAAACGAAATTGATGAATTTTTTCTAAAGCGTTGATCCAAAACCAAAACGTTATAATTAGCCAAAGGTTCTACTAAAGCTTTACGAGTTGCTCCCGTCAATTCGTTAGTAATTGTAGCTTCCGTTTTCTCGGTAACGGCATTTAAAACGCCAATTCCTAAACCGTTTTTTGTTCTTCCCGAAATTTTTAGCGCATTAAGTAAATTGACCTTTGCAGGATATTCTGTAAATGTTTCCTCATCTCCTAACTCAGGATAAATACTTGGGGTTCCGCCAATTCTTCGCGAATAAAATAAATCACCTTTACTAAACAATTCGGTGCCTTCTGTAAAAAACGGTCTGTTTTCATTGAATTGTTGTTCAAAAGGACCAAGGTTTAAAATCACATTGTCAAAAGTAGTTTGACCAAAGTCGGGCACTAATATAGCATCTAAAGTAAAAGCATCATTGATACCATATTTGATATCAACCCCACCTTTTAAGTCGCCTTTTGTTTTTTGGGTAGCGTTAGAATTGAGATAAAATGAAGAATAAGGAATTAGAAACAAACGAGTTGGAGTTGTTATGTTTTCAATACCATTTAACACGCCTTCTTGGTTCCCTCTTGAATTAATTTTATTATCAATTAAGTTCCAAGAATAAAAAGTACGTGCGCGTCTAAAATCCCTTATGAAATTGATGCCCCATGTTTGTTTTTTCTCAGATGAAAATCGTAATGCAGCATATGGGATTCGGATTTCTGCAGTCCAACCAAAATCAGTAATTTGTGTTTTACTCTCCCAGATTGCATTCCAAGATGAATCTTCTCCGTTGCTTTCAGTAAATAAAAAATCTTCTTGAACTCCCGCAGCACTGATTAGAAAACTAAACTCTTGTTGACCATCATTGTAACCATTGATAAAAATTCCTAAACGATCTGCTGTTCCTGAATTGTCTCTTTGGCTGAGTTCTTTCATTATTTTTTTAGGTTCGTTATCGTACATTGTAGCTGCAAAATAAACAGCTTCATTGTCATAAGTAACACGAACTTCAGTACGATTTTCTTTTGGTTCTGGTGTACCATTATCCGGCATCCACATAACAAAATCTTTGGCAACATCCGCTTTTAGCCAAGCTCCTTCATCAAATTTTCCATCAATAATGATTTTTTCATTTGTAATTTGAGTGGTCAATGATTTTTTTTGGCTGAAACCAAAATGGAAGACTAATAAAAGAATAAGGCTGTAGGATAATTTCATATTTCAGGGATAATAAGACTATAATAAATAGTACAACGTAATTTATTTAAATAAATTGGATTGTCTTGCATTAGTCTTAGTTTGTGAAAATTTGTTACACTTGGCTGTTATTTATACTAAGACAAGTTGTGTTAAAAAGGCTGTTTTAGTTAAAAAATGCGTTAAAGTGTTGTTTTTTAATGATTTGTGGTTAATGAGTGGTAATTTTGCACGACTCAATTCTAACTACATTTTATGATTACTACATTAAAATTAACTCCCATTTTATTTTGTTTACTACTCACATCCTTTTCAAATACAACTTTTCCGGTTGTTCCGTTACCTCGCGAAAATAGTAATAGTAATTCTGCGATGTCTGTTTATGCAGTTTTACATAAGAATCAGTATGAGTTACCCCAATTACAAAGTTTTACTTCAGCCTTAAAAGGATTCTATAATTTGAAAGAAAAGGGGATAATCAAAAAAAATATTTTAACTATAATTGACTTTAGTTTGTCAGCAAATTCCAAACGGCTTTGGGTAATTGATTTAACAACCAAAACGATTTTGTTTCAATCTTTAGTAGCCCATGGAAGGAATACGGGAGAAGAATTTGCTACTAGTTTTTCCAATGCAGCCCAGTCATTTAAAAGTAGTTTAGGGTTTTATACTACGGGAGAAGTGTACCATGGTAAACACGGATTGTCACTCCGTTTAGACGGACTTGAAAAAGGAGTTAACGACAACGCAAGAAATAGGGGAGTAGTGATACATGCAGCCGATTATGTTTCGGCAACATTTATAAAAAACAATAAACGATTAGGTCGAAGCCAAGGATGTCCAGCTGTTCCAGTTGGTTTGTCGAAAGAGATTATAAGAATTATTAAAGACAAGTCGTGTCTTTTTATTTATCATCCCAAATTAAATTCTCAGCTGGCTTCTTAGATTTGTTTACACATTAAAAAATGTGGCCCAACTTCTTTGATTTCAAATTCGGATCCAATTATTTCATAGCCCATTTTATGGTAAAAACCTACAGCTGAGGTTCTGGCATTGAACCAAATTAACGTAGCTTTTTCGGTAACACAAAAACTTTCTGCTTTACTGACAAGCGCTTCGCCAACACCTTGTTTTTGATGAGAATCTAAAACTGCCATGCCTCTTATTTGAAAGGATTTTTGTTCAGCAAAATTTGTGTTTCCGATTTCAAATAATGAGATTACACCTATGAGTTGGTCTTCTATAAAACACCCAAAATGATGGGTAGAGACTAATTCATCTCCCTCAAAATGACAACTTTCAATGGGTTTTCCTGCTCTTAAAACAATATGTCGTATCGTGTAAGTGTCAGTTGCTGTAATTTTACGTATAAAATAGTTCATTTTTTGCGTGGGTTCTTTTCTACAAATTAAAGAGATAATAATTTCATACTAAAATATTTATGGTTGAATTTTGACTAATTTGTAGAGCAGTTCAATTGGTTCGATTGTTATTTTTTTGAAAAAAATTTGCATTGATGGAAAGTAATTATTTATATTTGCACCGTTGTAATGCGAAAGTAGCTCAGTTGGTAGAGCTCCAGCCTTCCAAGCTGGTTGTCGCGAGTTCGAGCCTCGTCTTTCGCTCTAAAGCCTCAAATCTGATTTGAGGTTTTTTATTTAATGTTTTTATGCGAAAGTAGCTCAGTTGGTAGAGCTCCAGCCTTCCAAGCTGGTTGTCGCGAGTTCGAGCCTCGTCTTTCGCTCTTTTAAGCCGAAACTGCTGTTTCGGCTTTTTTATTTCACAAAACTTAAATCGCTGCCACTTTCTAATTCTTCAGGTGTTTGGTATTGTCTAAAAAGGCGCGCTTTGTGATTCCCTTTTAGCGTAATTATGTCTCCTTTGATTTCGAGCCAACTTCCTTCTCGCAGTCCTAAAACAGGGATAGAATTGAACGTATGAAATTCCTTGATGCGATCTTCTCGGGTTTCTCCCATATGATTGGAAGGCTTGTCATTATCGATATAATGCGGATTCAAATTAAAAGGAATCATTCCCAACGTTTGAAAACTTGGGGGATATACAATGGGCATATCATTTGTTGTTTGAATGGTTAATCCTGCAATATTACTTCCAGCACTTGTGCCTAAATACGGGGTTCCGCTTTTTAGTTTTTTAGCCAATACTTCCATCACTTGGTTTTTGTACAATTGAGAAACCAAAACAAATGTATTTCCACCACCGGTAAAAATCCCTTCAGCATTTTGGACTGCTGCTACAGGATTTTCAAATTCATGAATTCCTTTTACGGTAATATTTATTTTGGCAAAAGCCAATGCTACCTTGGTAGTATATTCATCGTGCGTCATTCCTCCTGATCGTGCATATGGAATAAACAGTAGGGTTTTGCAGTCTTTAAAATGGGCTTGTAATTCAGGGAATAAGTATTCCAAAAAACTGCTTCCATATATTGTTGAGGTACTTGCTAATAGTATGTTTTTCATCTTAAAATCAATTAATAGAAGAGTAAAGGTACACATTCCCATTTTTTAATTAACAAATATTTACCAACTCATTAGTAATTAATTTGGAGGACACACTACTACTTTTGTGAACTACTTTTAGAAATTGGAACTAGCTACTATATGATTCGTCTAATTTGTTTTATTATTTTTTGGTGTACCACCCAACTTTTTGGGCAAAGCAACATTGCTGTAGATTGTCACGGAAAAGTCAATGCCGATATGAGCAATTTAGAAGGGATTTATGTAATCAATTTAAATAATGAAAATGCCGCCATAACAGATACTAAAGGCTTTTTTAGAATTAAGGCTATTGTTGGAGATAGTTTGCTTTTATCTTCGGTTCAGTTTAAGTCAGTAAAAAAAGTAATAACTGCTCAAGATGTTCAGGGTGCATTATTTTTTGTAAAAATGAGCCCTATAATGAACGAATTGAAAGAAGTGGTTGTAAAGCGCCCAACGGTTTCAGCAGAATCTTTGGGGATAATCCCTTATGGTCAAAAAAAGTATACGCCAGCAGAACGTAAATTAGCCACGGCTTCTTCTGGGAGATTGAATCCATTGGGTTTAGATCCTCTATTAAATTATTTTTCGGGTAGAACAGCCATGTTGAAAAAAGAATTGGAAGTAGAGAAAAAAGAAGGTTATATGGTTCAGCTTGAAAACCTATTTGATAAAAATCATTACGTGAATACACTTCATATCCCTTCAGATTACGTCAAAGGCTTTTTGTATTTTGCTGTAGAGAATCCAAAATTCACAAGGGTTTTAAAAACCAAAAATCGAACTTCAATAGAATTTTTGATGAGTGAATTGGCAGTGCAGTATATAGAAATTATTGCTACTAAAAAGGAGAATTAATTTCTTTTACAGTATATTTTTAATGGTAGTTTCAAAACAATTCCTATTTTTGAAGGATGAAAAAAACAGTGTTAATTGCTTTTCTAAGTCTTTTATTTTGCAGCTTTTCGGCTTTTGAAGCCCATAAGTTTTATATGGCTATTTTTCAGGTCAATTATGCTCCTGAAAAGAAAATGTTACAAATTTCTTCTCGCATTTTTGTGGATGATTTGAATTTGGCACTCGAAAAAAAATACGGTAAAAAGACGTTTTTGGGTACTGAAAAAGAATCGAATGAGGATGTAACCAATCTTAAGAAATATTTTGCAGAACAGTTACTTTTTAAAGTAAATGGTCAAGTAAAACCGGTTCTTTTTTTGAGCAAAGAAATAGAAGGTGATTTGATAATTTGTTATTGTAAATTGACTGATATTCAAAAAATACAATCGGTCGAAATAACCAATACAGTCTTAACACATTGGAATTCAGAACAACAAAATATTTTGCATTTTAATGCATTTGCCCAAAAGAAAACAGTTCTTTTTACGGCTTCCAACAAAACAGAAGTGTTAAAATTTTAATTCTAATTAGTCTATTTGTTAAAAAGTAGTATTTTCACAAGCTAAAATTCCCCGAAATGAAAAAAATCGCATTATTATTACTTTTACCAGTAATCGCATTGGCTCAGGAGAAGCCTGCTGCCGTAGCTCCGAAACAAACCGGAAGGTATGACACGAATAAATTCAGTCAGATGTACGATTTGTTGGCTACGCCCAATATGTATCGTTCCGCTTCTGGTGCACCAGGACCAGCGTATTATCAGCAACAAGCCGATTATAAAATTGACATTGAATTAGACGATAAAAATTCAAAATTAATGGGTTCCGAAACGGTAACCTATACTAATAATTCGCCGGATACTTTAGAGTATTTATGGGTGCAATTGGATCAAAACCAACAAGCAAAAACCTCTCAATCTCCTTTGGCAGAAAGCCAAAGAATAGATCAGGTATTGCCTACTGAAAAATTTGCTTCCGATTATTTAAAGGAAAAACCAGATCGCGGATTTCATATTGAATATGTAAAAGATATCAAAGGCGCTGCATTGTCGTATACCATCAACCAAACGATGATGCGTATTAATTTGCCTGTACCAATGAAACCAGGTTCGACATTTACCTTTTCTACAAAATGGTGGTACAACATCAACAATTACAGAAAAGAAGGTGGAAGATCTGGCTACGAAGCATTTGAAAAAGACAGTAATAAAATCTATGTGATTGCGCAGTTTTATCCAAGAATGGCGGTGTATAATGATGTTGAAGGATGGCAAAATATGCAATTCTGGGGAACAGGAGAGTTTGCCTTGCCTTTTGGAAACTTCGACGTAAATATCACCGTTCCTGCAGATCACATTATTGAAGCAACTGGGGAATTAACAAACCGTGCTGAAGTGTTTTCGCCTGAGCAATTAAAAAGATATGAATTGGCTCAAAAAACATTTGATAAGCCAGTTGTAATTGTGACACAAGAAGAAGCTACAGCAGCTGAAAAAGGATTTTCAGACAAGAAAAAAACATGGAAATTTAGCGCTAAAAATGTAAGAGATTTTGGAATTGCCTCTTCAAGAAAATTTATTTTTGATGCTATGGCGGTGAAATTAAGTACTAAAACGGTTATGGCTACTTCGGTTTATCCAAAAGAAGCAAATCCGCTTTGGGGAGAAACTTCTACACGTACTGTTGCACACACTTTAAAAAGCTATTCGTCTCATACATTTGATTATCCTTATCCAAAAGCAGTTTCTGTTTCGGCAGAAGATCAAGGTATGGAATACCCAATGATTTGTTGGAATTTTGGTCGTCCTGACGAAAATGGAGTAACTAGTGAACAAGTTAAAAACGGAATGATAGGTGTTGTTGTACATGAAGTAGGACACAACTTTTTCCCAATGATTGTGAACTCAGATGAACGTCAATGGTCATGGATGGATGAAGGGTTAAACTCCTTTATGGAATATATGGCAGAACAAGAATTGGGAACTAATTTTCCTTCAAGACGTGGTCCAGCTAAAAACATTGTTCCTTATATGAGCGGTGACCAAAAGTTCTTAGAGCCAATTATGTCCAATTCTGAAACTATTTATCAATTTGGAAATAATGCTTACGGAAAACCGGCAACGGGATTGAATATTTTGAGAGAAACCATTATGGGTCGTGAGTTGTTTGATCATGCATTTAAAGTGTACGCTAACAGATGGAAATTCAAGCACCCAACCCCAGAAGACTTTTTTAGAACAATGGAAGATGCTTCAGCCTTTGATTTAGATTGGTTTATTAGAGGTTGGTTTTACTCAACTGATTTCGTAGATATTGGTGTAGAAGACGTAAAACAATATTATGTTTCTGAAACAGCAACGTCTGATTTGAAAGACGTAAAAGTGAGAAAAGGACGTTTTGGTTTGGAAAAAGGACCATTTGTTTATTTGGTTTCAGGCCAAAATACAGAGTTGAATCCAAAGGATAAGAAAGCGTTGAAAATCCAAGACGTTAAATTGCTTTCGGATTATGTAGATCAAAATCTTTCTGCTGAAGAAAAAGCCAATTTGAAAGCTCCTAACTATTTTTACGAAGTAACTTTTAATAAACCAGGTGGAATGTTAATGCCAATTCTAGTGGAATTGACTTACGAAGACGATTCTAAAGAAAGCTTTAAATATCCGGCTCAGATTTGGAGAAAAGGGAACGACACTGCCCGTAAAGTATATGCTACTCAAAAAGCAGTTAAGAAAATTCAAATAGACCCAAAATTAGAAACGGCAGATATTGATGTCACTAATAACACTTGGCCTAAGCAAGAAGAAAAATCTAAGTTTGAATAAATTAAGAAAATTAAAGGCTCCAATTGGAGCCTTTAATTTTTTATGATAATTTTAAAATAGAAGGACTTGAATTTTGGTATATTTGTCCTTCAGAAAAAATACAAAATTATGTTTGGAATAGGAGGAGGCGAATTAATTTTCATCATGTTTATTGTTCTAATGCTTTTTGGATCGGACAAAGTTCCTGAAATAGCTAGAACTGTTGGTAAAACAATGGCGCAAATTAAAAACGCGACTAATGACATTAAATCTGAGATCCAAAAAGGAGCTGAGGCTAATGGATTTGATAAACAATCACTAGCTGATTTGACAGGAAATATCACTGCAGAAATTGACAAAGCAAAAGAAAATTTGCTTGGAGATACAAGTATAGTTACCGATTTTTCTAATTCTTTAAATTCGGAAATCAAACAAGTGGGACAAGGACTTACAAGTGTTGAAAATGCAACAGAGGTTCCTAATTTGAATCAAACGGAAGAGGTAGAAGGTCCAATTAAACGTCAAGGATAATGCTTGAAAAATTGCTTCAATTGGATGTTCAACTTTTAATTTTTTTGAACGGTTTAGGTTCTACTACTTTTGACGGACTTTGGCTTTTTATTACAAAACAATCCAATTGGACTCCATTTTTCTTAGTGCTATTGTATTTGGTCTATAAAAAAATAGGCGTAAAATCAACGCTCTATTTATTGCTGTTTGTTACGATTTTATTAGTTGTGACAGATCAAACGACTAATCTATTTAAAGTTACTTTTCAACGTTTGAGACCCTGTAATAATCCGGATATTAATACTATCATCCGATTGGTCAAACCAAGCAATTCGTTCAGTTTTTTTTCAGGCCATGCAGCTAATTCTATGGCTACGATGACTTTTTTATTCTTGCTTTTGAAAAAATATTATCGTTACGCTTTTCTGATATTTTTATTTCCTTTGATTTTTGCCTACAGCCGAATTTACTTAGGCTTGCATTATCCATTAGATATTTTGACGGGATATTTGTTTGGGGCTACTTTTGGTTTTGTAACCTACAAACTGTATCAAAAATATATTCTAAAGAACTCTCGAAACAGTTAATCCATCTCTAATTGGTAGTAAAACGGTTTCTACTCTTGGGTCGTTTTTTAATAATTGATTGTATTCTAAAAGTATTTTGGTACTCAAATCATTTTTTTGCAACGGTTCCAAAACTTTACCACTCCACAACACATTGTCTGATAAAATGATGCCTCCTTTGTTCATTTTGGAAACAATTATTTCAAAATAGTTAATATAGTTTTCTTTGTCTGCATCAATAAACACCAAATCGAATTGCATGTCAAGGTTAGGAATAATATCAACGGCTTCACCTAAATGCTGAACAATTTGCGTTCCCCAAGGCGATTTGTCAAAATGTTTGCGCTGAAAATCAACTAATTCTTCTTTGATGTCGATGGTGTGTAATTGCCCGTTGTCTTGCATTCCCTCGCACAAACACAAAGCGGAATAACCCGTGTAGGTTCCAATTTCAAGAATGTTTACTGGTCGAATCAATTTAGACAACATACTCAAAACACGTCCTTGAAAATGACCGCTTAACATTCTAGGCAGCAAAATTTTCTGATAGGTTTCTTTATTTAAATCCGCTAAATGTTGCGGTTCTTTTTCAGAATGTTGTTCGATATAATCTTCGAGTTCTTGAGAAATGAAGTGCATTGGATAGTTTTTTCAATTGGTGCAAAGTTATCAATTTATCAAATCACACACGAGCATTTATTCGAATTGATGAAATAAATCAACAAATACTCCTTAAATTTGCGCCATGCAAATCGAGAAAAAAGACATACGGGCCTTATCAAAAGAACAATTGCGTGATTTTTTTGTTTCCAATGGAGATAAAGCTTTTCGTGGCAATCAAGTCTATGAATGGTTGTGGAGTAAAGGTGCGCATTCTTTTGAGGATATGACCAATGTGGCAAAACCTACTCGTCAAATGCTCGAAGACCATTTTGTTATCAATCATATCAAAGTGGATACCATGCAACGTAGCGAGGATGGAACGGTTAAAAATGCCGTTCGTTTGCATGATGGTTTGATTGTCGAATCGGTTTTAATTCCTACGGCAACTCGAACTACCGCTTGTGTTTCGAGTCAGGTGGGATGCAGTTTGGATTGTAACTTTTGTGCTACTGCTAGATTAAAGCGAATGCGAAATTTGGAACCTGGAGAAATCTACGACCAAGTAGTGGCTATTGATAGAGAAAGCCGTTTGTATTACAATCACCCCTTGTCTAATATTGTTTTTATGGGAATGGGAGAGCCTTTGATGAATTACAATAATGTCATCAAAGCGATTGATATGATTACTTCGCCAGAAGGCTTGGGAATGTCTCCCAAACGAATTATGGTTTCCACTTCGGGTGTGCCAAAGATGATTAAAAAATTAGCAGATGACGAGGTGAAATTCAAATTAGCGGTTTCTTTGCACTCGGCCATTGATGAAATTCGTTCTCGAATTATGCCTTTCAGCGAAAATTTCCCTTTGGCAGATTTGCGTGAAGCCTTAGAATATTGGTACCGAAAAACCAAAAGCAAGATATCATACGAATATGTGGTTTGGAAAGGAATCAATGATGATAAAGCTTCGGTAGATGCCTTGGTTAAGTTTTGTAAATATGTTCCGTGCAAAGTGAATTTGATAGAATATAACCCAATTGATGATGGCGAATTTCAACAAGCCTCTGAAGAAGCTATTGCTGCTTATATTAAAGGATTGGAAGCAATTGGCATAGTAGTCAAAGTAAGAAGAAGTCGCGGAAAAGATATTGATGCGGCTTGCGGACAATTGGCTAATAAATCCTAAATAGGCATTTAATTTAATGCGTGTATTGGCTTTGAAAAAATAATCATTTTGTATCTTTGAAGCCAATGAATATCACTTCTCAAATAAAACAACCTATTTTGACCGAAATGGAACTTTTTGAAAAAAAGTTCTACGAATCGATGTCTTCTAAAGTAGCGTTACTTAACAGAATTACCTATTATATTGTCAATCGCAAAGGGAAACAAATGCGTCCTATGTTTGTGTTTTTGACTGCCAAAATGGTTTCTCAAGGCGTTGTGAATGAGCGCACTTATCGAGGAGCTTGCGTGATTGAATTGATTCATACCGCTACTTTGGTTCATGATGATGTGGTGGATGATAGTAATCGTCGCAGAGGGTTTTTCTCTTTGAATGCACTTTGGAAAAATAAAATTGCTGTTTTAGTGGGCGATTATCTGCTTTCTAAAGGATTGTTGCTTTCTATTGACAATGGAGATTTTGATTTACTTCGAATTATTTCGGTTGCTGTTCGTGAAATGAGCGAAGGGGAATTACTTCAAATTGAAAAAGCCCGTCGATTAGATATTACAGAAGATATTTATTATGATATTATCCGCAAAAAAACAGCCACGTTAATTGCTTCTTGTTGCGCTTTAGGAGCCCAATCCGTAATTGAAGATGAAGCTCAAGTAAAGAACATGCATCGTTTTGGCGAACTAATAGGAATGGCGTTCCAAATCAAAGACGACTTGTTTGATTATACGGATGACGCTATTGGCAAACCAACGGGAATTGACATTAAAGAACAAAAAATGACGTTGCCTTTAATTCATGTTTTGAATACATGTACGTCTAAAGAAAAAAGTTGGCTAATCAACTCAATTAAGAACCATAATAAAGACAAAAAGCGCGTTAAAGAAGTAATTGCTTTTGTCAAGAATAATAATGGTTTGCTTTATGCCGAAAAAAAGATGCTTCAATTCCAACAAGAAGCTTTACAACTACTTGTAAATTATCCAGATTCCCCATTTAAAGAATCTTTAATTCTGATGGTGAATTACGTTATTAAAAGAAAAATATAATTTTTCATTGTAATTTCAAAGCATAAATCTTCTAAAAATAGCGTGATAATTTATAATTAATAACTGCTAATTTTAATTAATACTATTATTTTAAAAAAAAGCGGATAATTTAAAATTTAAATTATTAAATTCGTATCGTGAAAATTCAAAAACAAAAAATAGTATTAATTGAAGACGATGTAGCATTAGGAAACGCCATCCTAGAGTTATTGCTATTGAATAATTTTGATGTTACTTGGTTTGACGATAGTACGTTAGCAGTGAACTATCTTTCTCAAAACACTCCGGATTTAATCATTAGTGATTTAATGATGCCAACGATGAATGGTGGAGAATTGTACTTGCATATTCGAAAAAACAAGAAATTCACAACTGTACCCTTTATAATTATTACAGCAAATAGTGATGATGAAATAAAGTTACGTCAACTAGAGTTGGGAGTGAATGATTATATTATGAAACCTTTCAAGATAAAAGAATTAATCTTTAAAGTAAATAATGTTTTAGAGTTTAGGAAAAATATCGAAAAGAACTTTGGGATTGATCCGTTTTCAAAGGTTACTATTAAATTATCTGAGAAAGATTTTTTAACTTCTCTAAATGAATTATTACTAAAAGAGATAAAGGTTAAGCCTAATTTAGATGAGTTGTCTAAAAATTTATTTATTAGTAAATCTACGCTAGATAAAAGAATTCGAAAACTTACTAATAAAAACATAAGTCAGTATATCCGAGAATTTAAAATTCAATATGCAATGAAATTGATTGATTTAGGAGAAAGAAATATTCAGTTTTTAGTCGATCAAACAGGATTTGGATCATTTTCTTATTTTTCAACAAGTTTTAAATTATATACTAATATGTCTCCCAGAGAATACATAAAATCAGCTCAATTAGTCCAAAATCCTAATTAGATTTAGTGTTTTTTGTACTAAATCTAAAGTTATAATTGACTTATTAGTGCATAGAGATTGTAATTGACTCAATATATTTTTATTAGAATTTCTTCAATACTTTTATATAATATCACCTGATCTATTATTTAACTGAATAGGTAATTATTCAAATTAAATTATTAGCACTTTTTTTTAATTTATCAATTAAATTGTTTTCTTAAAGAAGAACTTAGTATATCTTTGTAGTAAGATTTGGGATCTTTCTTACCGGAGCAGTCTGTTCAGAAAATTTATTGGGGGCAATGAATTTATGATTACAATTTAGTTAAAGCAGGCTGCTTTAGGTAAGATTCTTAAACTTCCTTTTTTCGATACTAAATCTTTTCTTCAATTCTTTTTACGGTTTTATTTTAGATATGCTTTTCAATAATTCTTTTCAATTCTTGAAATGAGAAAGGTTTTTTTATATATCCTTTAGCACCTAAATTACTACCTGTTATTTCATCTTTTTCTTCTATTTTCGCTGTTAAAAGCAAAACTGGTATACTGGCATGTTTGGAAGCGCCATGTTTTTTTAAAAAACCATATCCATCTAAATTTGGCATCATAACATCACAAAGGATTAAGTCTGGGATGTGTAAATCTACTTTTTCCAAACCTTCTAATCCATCTTGTGCTTCAATTATTTCATACCCTATAAATGAAAAAAGCTCAACTAAAGCCTCACGTAATTTTATTTCGTCGTCAATAATTACTATTTTTTTCATTTGTTATGATTTTAATAAAGGAAATTGTAATGTTACTTTTGTTCCTTTTCCAAGTGTACTATCAATTGTAATCGTTCCGGAATTTCTCTGGGTAAAAGTCTTTACTATATATAACCCTAAACCAGTTCCTTGGATTCCTTCGGTATTGCTAGCTCTGAAAAAAGTGTTAAATAATTTCGGAAGATCTTTTTCAGGTATACCAATTCCGTTATCAATTATTTGAATTTCTATTGTAGTAGTATTAGCTATAAGTTGAAGGGTAATATTGCCAGTCCCACTCGAATATTTGAATGCATTATTTAATAAATTAAACAAAGAATATTCCATTAAGTTTTTATCGGCAAAAATATTGAAATTAGCACCTTCAAAAATCGTTTGTACTTTGCGCCCTCCAATTTGGTGCGAAAAGCTAGTTTCAATTACATCTAGACAGATTTGTTTTAAGTCAAATTCGATAGGGTTAAAATTAGTTTTACCTGCATCGTCTTTAGAAATAGTGAGCACTGCGTTCATTAACTCCACAATTCTATCGATTTCTTCGGTAATAGTATTAATTCTTTTTTGCAACTGTTTTGAGTGTACAAAATTATGTCCTTCAATATACATTTCAATTAGTTCAGCACTTGTTCGAATAGTTGTCATTGGAGTGCGAAATTCATGTGAAATTGTGGAAACCAAATTTGTACGTAATTCATTAAGTTCTCGTTCTTGAATTAATGCTTTTTCCATAGCATTTTGCACTTGTTTTTTTTGTGTAATTTCGCGCGCGCTTGACTGAAAACTTACAGGTTCCCCGTTAACTACAACAATACTGGCTTTGATTTCAAACCAAACATATTCGTTATTTTTATTTTTAAATCTTGCTTCGACATAAGAATCATCCGCCTTTACTATAAAACTTTCAAATCGTTCTTGTAGTAATTCTAAATCTGTCGGATGTACAAAAAGCATAGGAGATTGGCCAATAAGTTCTTCAGGAGTGTATCCCATAAGTTTCATTATTGAAGGAGAAACATACTCAAAAGTTGTATCCAAATTATGCAAACAAACCAAATCTACCGTATTGTCAGCTAACAAACGATACATGTTTTTAGCTTCGTTTAGTTGGATGCTTTTGTTTCGATTGTTTTCTTCAATAAGTAGTCTGTTTTGTTCTTCTACTTTTTTTCGGTTTGTTATATCTTGCATAGCTCCAATCATTCGGATAGGAGTTCCATATTCATCTCTTATGATAATGGCTTTGTCACTGACATAAGTATAAGTATTGTCGGATTTTAAATACCGGTATTCATCGTCCCATTTTAAAGCATCGCTACTGAGTATTTCTTCATATTTTTTTAAATACCGTTCGCGATCTTCGGGATGTACAAAATTTTCACATACACTTGCTGCTATTGTATTGTTTTTAAAATGATGACCGAAAAGAGTGGAATAAGTTTCTCCAACGAATATTTCATCGGTTTGCATATTCCAGTCCCAAAGTGCATCTGAGGTGGCTTGACTAGCATAGCTAAATCGTTCGTTACTAATTTTTAAAGCAGCTTCAGCATTTTTTTGAGCTGTAATATCGACACCAAAACCAACCATCATCTCTAAAACTCCATTTTTGTTAAAGACAGGAGCAAACTTCCGTGTATAAAAAACAGATGTTCCATCTTCCTTTTTCAATTCATCTGTCCATTCTATAACTGAATTATTTTTGGCAGCTGTAGTAAATCGTTCTCTTCTTTCTTTTGCAAATAATGGATTTCTTTCGGTATATTTTGCATATTCAAAATCATCTTTACCTATGATAAATTTTCGGAGTTCGACATTTTTAATTGCAGCAGGGTTTACATAAAGATATTTATGATTACTATCAAATACAGCAACTTCAGTAGGTAATTGATCCAATATTTTTTTGTAAAATGCTTTTTGTTCTAACTCAAAGTTTTCGAATTTAAAGTGGTAAATTCGCTCAATTTGATTTGCTACGTGCTGAATTATTTTTAATTGATTTGGCTCAATTACAAAAGTATCCGAGTAATAAAGAGAAAGTAATCCTTGGTTAGATCCATCACTAAAACGTATTTGAAAATGAGCACTTTGTTCCGAATTCAAAAAGGAATTAGTTTCTTTTTCTGATTTCATTTTAGCCAATGCTAATTCAATTTCAGTTTTATTAAATGAGATTTGGTTTTCAGTTTTGGCAATACTATTTGTTGTAGTAGCATCAACATGATTTAATGTTATAATTGGAACTTTACAAATTTCGGAAGCAAAAGCAAGTAAAGTTTGGCATTCTTTCTGAAAACTTTCAGAATTGAGAATAGATTTAACAGTTGCACTATTTATGGGCATAGGTTTAAGGTATTGGGTTTGATTTGCAGTATTAGATTGCAATTACGATTCGGGACGCGAAAGCAAAACACCATTATGGTATAAAAATATAAGTTTATTGCTAAATATCTATTGAAATAGAGTTTAAATTTTTAAATAGCTTACGTTTTTTTCTTTTCTAGCATCAATAAAATCATTTTTGAAATCATAAATATATCGAACTGAAACTTTGTATATTTGTGACTTTACTACAATTAAATGATTTCAAAAGCGACAATTGATACTGTATACGAAACTGCTCGAGTTGAGGAGGTTATTGGTGATTTTGTACAATTGAAACGCGCGGGGAGTAATTATAAAGGGCTGAGTCCTTTCTCAGATGAGCGTTCTCCTTCATTTATGGTTTCGCCAGTGAAACAAATCTGGAAAGATTTTAGCTCCGGCAAAGGGGGAAATTCGGTTGCTTTCTTGATGGAACACGAACATTTTACCTATCCTGAGGCGATTCGTTATTTAGCAAAAAAATACAATATTGAAATAGAAGAAACCGAGCAAACGGACGAAGAAAAAGCAAATACAGACATTAAAGAAAGTATGTATTTGGTTTCTGAATTTGCCAAAAACTATTTTCACAATACCCTATTACATTCAGAAGAAGGAAAAGCAATTGGTCTTTCGTATTTTAAAGAACGAGGTTTCACAAATGAAACTATTACCAAATTTGCTTTAGGATATTCGCCAGAGACTTGGGACGCTTTTACCAAAGAAGCTTTAGGGAAAGGGTATAAACTAGAATTTTTAGAAAGTACCGGATTAACTATTCCTAGAGAAGATAAGCCTTTTGATCGATTCAAAGGTCGTGTGATGTTTCCGATACAAAGTATGTCGGGACGAATATTAGGTTTTGGAGGGCGAATTTTAACGAATGATAAAAAAGCAGCTAAATACCTAAACTCACCAGAGAGTGAAATTTACCATAAAAGTAAAGTACTGTATGGAATTTTTCAGGCGAAACAGTCTATTGCAAAATTAAATAATTGCTATTTAGTTGAAGGTTATACTGATGTAATTCAGTTCAATCAAGCAGGAATTGAAAATGTAGTAGCCTCTTCTGGAACTGCTTTGACTCCTGATCAAATTCGATTGATTAACCGATTGACAAAGAATATTACTGTTCTTTTTGATGGTGATGCAGCAGGACTTAGAGCGTCAATTCGAGGAATTGATTTGATTCTTGAAGAAGGAATGAACGTAAAAGTATGTGCGTTTCCTGATGGTGAAGATCCGGATAGTTTTGCTAAGAAAACATCGTATGATGATTTAGTAGCTTATCTTGAAAATAATGCCAAGGATTTTATCCAATTCAAAGCATCGCTGTTGATGAAGGATGCTAAAAATGATCCTATCAAAAAAGCTGATTTGATTCGAGAAATGGTGCAGAGTATTTCTAAAATTCCAGATCGAATTCAACGCGAAATTTATATTCAGGAATGTTCAAGAATAATGGACATTTCGGAACAAGTTTTGGTAAGTACCTTGGCGCAACTCGTTCAAAAAGACATTGCCGAAGTTGGAAAAAAACAAAAGCAAGAACAAAAAGCCTTTGAAGTTGTAAAAAATGAAGCGCCAGTTCAAGCTCAAAAAATCGATATTTTATACCATCTTGAACGTAAAATTATTGAGATTTTATTGCTTTATGGAAATAAAATTGAAGAGTTTGAAGATGTGCTTTTGAAAACGAATGGTGAAGGAGAAATTGAACAAATAGTTGAAAAGAAAGAATACAAAGTCTATCAGCGAATTTATTTGAGTTTGCAAGAAGATGAAGTAGAATTGGCAAATCCTTTGTTTAGAGCGATATTTAATGATTTGATAAATTACTATTTGCAAAATGAAGATTTTGGAATTGAAAATTATCTAAAACATTTGCCAGATCAATTTGCTCAAGAAGTGACGGATATTTTAATGGAGGACGAACGGGTTACACTTCATAATTGGGATGATCAAAATATATTTGTAAAGCAAAAATCAGAAACGGTAAGCCAGCATACTTCTGAAATTATAATCTCAATGCGGGAATATTTAATCAATAAATTGATTTTGGATTTGATGGCTGAATTTGTAGAAAAACCAGATTCAGATCAAGAAGAACTAAAAATATTGATTAACGATTACAATAAGTTAAAAGTTAATCTAACAGGAACTATTGGAAGAATACGTTCCACTTATATTTAATAAAAAAAGGAAGCCTATAGGCTTCCTTTTTTTATACTTAGTTTATAAGATCGTCTAAACAATTTCTAATGTTTTGGCTTTATTAACCAAGTCAACTAAATTAGTTACATTCAATTTGGTCAATAATCTTAATTTGTAGGTACTGATTGTTTTTTCATTTAATTTAAGGATATCGGCAATTTCGTGGTTCTTTTTACCATCACTTAAATAACGTAATACTTCTACTTCGCGGTTAGAAAGTTTGCGATACAATCTTTCGCTCTTATTTTGTTTTGCAATTAGTGCAAGGTTTTTCTTTACGGTTTCATTCATGATGATTTTGCCTTCTTGAACTTTGATAATTGCTTCGGCTAAATCACCTAATTTCTCTGTTTTATGTACAAATCCAGAAACACCAGCTTTTATAGCATTTGGTGCGTAAATTTGTTCAGAAAGATTACTATAAATAATCACTTTTGTTTTTGGAAATTCTTTAAGAATCGATTTCACTTCGAATATACTTGTAAGTCCTTCTAATTCGAGATCTAATAAAAGTACATCAATATCTTTGGTTAGTAAAATTTCGTTTAACATGGAAAAATTCCCAATGTTAGCAACTATAGAAATATCCGAATGGTCTTTGAAGTACGATTTTACTCCAAAGTGCACCACAGGAAAATTGTCAGCCACACATACCTTAATCATAAATGTTGGTTTTAGAATTATTATTTGTTTTTGGAATAGTAAAAATAATAATTAAATTCTGTAAACAATTGCAAATCAGTTAAAATGTACTATTTTAACGATTGTGGAAGCAAACAAACAGGGATAGGCTGCATTTTATGTTGATTAATAGTATTTAAACGCTTGTAGATTTCAAAAACTGTTTTTTCTCTACCTAAAAAAGAATCAGCTGATTTTCCCTCTTCGTCTTGTTTCATTGCCCATTCTAGTTCGTCATAACTGGCGCCTAATTGGTCTTCATCGGTTCTGTCGTCTCCAAAAAGTCCATCAGTTGGCGACGCGGTTAATATGGATTCAGGTATTTTTAAATAAGCACCTAATGCAAACACATCGGATTTCATTAAATCAGCAATAGGACTTACATCAACACCGCCATCGCCATATTTAGTATAAAACCCTACGCCAAAGTCTTCTACTTTATTGCCTGTACCCGCAACTAATAAGCCATAAATTCCTCCGTAATAATATAAAGTCGTCATACGGATTCTCGCACGTGTATTGGCTAAAGTCAAATGCAATTGCTGTTCTTGTGTGTCGTTTGGGAGTACTTCTTTGAAAGTCTCAAATACCGATGTTAAATTGGATTCGGCTCTTGCAACATTGGGGAAACGTTGCATTAATTGGTTGATGTGTTCCCTACCACGTGCCACATGACTTGCCGCTTGATGAATGGGCATTTCTACACAAACTACTTTTAATCCTGTTTGTGCACAAAGAGTTGAAGTAACGGCTGAATCAACCCCACCGGAAATTCCAACAACAAAACCGTTCACTTTTGCGTTAGTAGCATAGGTTTTTAACCATTCAACAATAAATTCATTTGCCTTTTCGACTTGAAGGGTACTTTTTTTCGACATAATAATTTAGGTATTAAAAAGCAGGAATGTATATTTGCAAGACCATTTTAAAATAGATTTGTTTTTCCTATGCTTTGGAAACAAATTTAATTAATAAATATGAAATCGCCAGTAACAAATTGTTTTTTACAAAAAAAACCTACCGTTGATTATTGGATTACTTAAAATAATTTTTGACATGAAGATATATTTTTTTTCGTTTGCCTTTTGTCTGTTTTTTTTATCATGCGATAAAAAAACGGCTGTAGAAAAAGCAGTTGAAAAAATTCCATTGGAAATTAAGGTGGAACGATTTGATCAAGTGTTTTTTGAATCAAAACCAGCTGATTTGCAAAAAATCAAAAAACAATATCCGTTTTTCTTTCCTGCAGGAGTTCCAGATAGTGTTTGGGTTAATAAAATTCAGAATCCACTTTGGCGAGAATTGTATTCTGAAGTGCAAAAGAAGTATAGCGATATCGAACCTATTCGTTCTGAATTGACAACCTTGTTCAAACACGTTACACATTATTTTCCTAAAACAAAAACACCTAAAGTAATTACTATAATTGCTGAAATGGATTACAATAGAAAAGTAATTTATGCGGATAGTTTAGTGGTTATTTCGCTAGAATTATATTTAGGGAAAAACCATAAATTCTATGAATTTCCAAAATATATCAAACAAAATTTTGAGCAGCGACAAATGATGCCTGATGTAGTTTCTAGTTTTGCAGCTACCAAGTTGAATTTTGGAAAAGATAAAACATTACTAAATCAGATGATATATTACGGGAAACAATTGTATCTCAAAGATCTCTTACTTCCTGAATATACAGATGCTGAAAAAATGGGTTACTCCTCTAAAGAAATTAGTTGGTGCCAAGAAAATGAAACGTATATTTGGCGGTACTTTTTAGAAAATGATTTGTTATACAATGACGAACCTAAATTAGGCGCCCGATTTATAGCTCCAGCTCCATTTTCTAAATTTTATTTGGAAATAGACAATGAATCTCCTGGGCAAGTAGGAGCTTGGATAGGTTGGCAAATAGTCCGTTCGTTTGCAGAAAATAATGATATTCCTCTTGCCGATCTATTAAAAATGAATGCTAAAGAATTGTTTGAAAAATCAAAATATAAACCAAAGAAATAATGTCAGATACGCTTACATCAGAAATTAAATTTGAAATTGAATTAGACGCAAATCGCGTTCCAGAAAAATTATTTTGGACTGCTGCCGATGGCGGTGTGGCTAAAGAAGAAGCAAAAGCTTTTATGCTTTCTATTTGGGATAGCAAAGCAAAAGAGACAATGCGTATTGATTTGTGGACCAAGGATATGCCGGTTGACGAAATGAAAATCTTTTTTCATCAAACGTTAGTTGCGATGTCAGATACTTTCAAACGCGCTACTGACGACGAAAAAATGGCAGATACCATGAAGGATTTTTGCGATTATTTTGCAGAGAAATTAGAGTTGACGAAGTAAAAAGTAACTCTCAGTAACAAAAAAGCCAAAACGATTCGTTTTGGCTTTTTTATTTAATTATTAAAAGTATTAAAATTCGTTTTGGTTTTTAAAAACTTCCTGATTGACTTCGTCAATATAACTTAATACGTCTTCTTTTCCGGTAGCTTCAGTAGCCGAGGTTACAAAGTATTGCGGCATTTCGGCCCAATTATTAGCAAACATTTTCTTTTTGTAAGCTGCAATATGTGAGTCGATTTTTACTTTACTGATTTTGTCTGCTTTGGTAAAAATGATACAAAACGGGATTTCACTTTCTCCCATATATGACATGAATTCAATATCGATAGTTTGGGCTTCATGGCGAATGTCAATTAACACAAAAGCACAAACTAATTGTTCTCTCGTTTCAAAATAATCGGTGATGAATTGTTGAAAAATCGATTTGGTTTTCTTAGAAACTTTAGCATAACCATAACCAGGTAAATCGACTAGAAACCAGTTTTTATTGATTAAAAAGTGGTTGATTAATTGCGTTTTCCCAGGTCTTCCAGAAGTTTTAGCTAAACTTTTATGATTAGTTAACATGTTGATAAGCGAAGACTTACCTACGTTTGAACGGCCAATAAAGGCATATTCAGGCAAATAGTCTTTTGGACATTTGTCAACTTGTGAGTTGCTAATAATGAATTCGGCAGTATTGATTTTCATGCGTTGGTAATAACCGTTTGTTTTAAGATATAGGTTTTTTGTAAACAGTAGTTAACCACTCTTCTAGGATTCTGTTGAATTCTTCGGGATGTTCCATCATCGCTGCATGTCCACATTTGTCTATCCAATACAAAGTTGAATTTGGCAATAGTTTATTGAATTCGTCTGCTACTTCTGGCGGAGTCACTTTGTCGTTTCGTCCCCAAATAATGCAAGTTTCTACTTTCATTTTAGGCAAGTCTTTAGCCATATTATGACGAATAGCACTCTTTGCAATGGTTAAAGTTTTAATCAACTTCATACGGTCGTTAACAGAAGCGTAAACTTCATCAACTAGTTCAGTTGTAGCTACTTTAGGGTCGTAAAAAACATCTTCCGCTTTTTTCTTAATGTATTCGTAGTCACCTCTTTTTGGGTAACTGTCACCCATAGCACTTTCATACAAACCAGAACTTCCAGTAATCACTAACCCGGCTACTTTTTCGGGATACATTTTAGTATGGTATAAAGCGATATGACCTCCTAGTGAATTTCCAAGTAAAATAACATTGTCCAAACCTTTAAATGAAATAAAGTCTTTTACGTATTTGGCAAATGCTTTCACATTCGTTCTTAAAAGACTTTGAGTATAAATTGGTAAGTCGGGGATGATTATTTTGTATCCTTTGTTTGAAAAGTAGTTAGCAACTCCGTTAAAATTGCTTAATCCTCCCATTAATCCATGCAGAATAACGATTGGAGTTCCTTCTCCAGCTTCAAAATAACTGTATTTACCTTCTTTTTTATAGTGTTGTTCCATTTTTTCGGATCCCTATTTTTCAATTTCGACAAATATAGGATTTAATACAGAAATATTAATTTTTGAAGCTGTTTTTTAATAAGATAATACTTTTTCTTGTTAAAACAATCTTTTCTTTTTTGTGAGAATTTCAAAAACCATAGTATTTATAAACAAGTTCAATAAGCACTTAATCGGCTGATTGTATAAAAATTAAGGGTTTTAGACTATAAGTGGGTAAACTTATTAACAAAGTGGTATATTGTGGTAAAATGTGGTAAAATATTTTATATTTTTGCTTAGAATCATTTAAATAGTATTTCTTGAATACAATAGTTGGAACATATGAATGCAAAGTAGATGCGAAAGGAAGGGTATTAATGCCTTCACCTTTGAAAAAGCAATTGGCTGCTTCTTTGCAAGAGGGGTTTGTATTAAAACGCTCTGTCTTTCAGCCTTGTTTGGAGTTGTATCCTATGCAAGAATGGAATGGAATGATGCAAAAAATCAACAAGCTGAATCGTTTTGTAAAAAAGAATAATGATTTTATTCGTCGTTTCACTGCTGGTGTTAAAGTGGTTGAAATTGATGCTTTAGGAAGATTATTGGTTCCTAAGGATTTAGTTGGTTTTGCTAGTATTTCTAAAGATGTTGTTTTTTCTTCTGCAGTGAATATTGTTGAAATCTGGGACAAAGAATTGTATGAGAAATCAATAAATGGAGAAGATGTTGATTTTGCTGATTTAGCAGAAGATGTAATGGGTAATGTAAATGACGACGATAATGGAATATCATAACCCTGTTTTACTACATGAGTCGGTGGATGGATTGAATATCAAACCAGACGGAATTTATGTAGACGTTACATTTGGTGGTGGAGGTCATTCTAGAGAAATTTTAAGTAGGCTAGGGCCAAATGGTAAATTGTTTGCTTTTGATCAGGATGAAGATGCTTTGGCAAATGCCTTACAGGATGATCGGTTTGTTTTAATAAATGAAAATTTCAGATTTATAAAACGCTTTTTGCGATTTCATAATGTAAAGAGTGTAGATGGGATTTTAGGCGATCTTGGCGTTTCTTCTCATCAATTTGATGTGGCTGAAAGAGGTTTTTCTACTCGATTTGATGCTGAGTTGGATATGAGAATGAGTCAAAAAAATGATTTGAGTGCGTATCGTGTAGTTAATGAATATGACGAAGAAAATTTACGAAGAGTTTTCTTGGATTATGGCGAATTAAAGAATGCGCCAGCCATTGCAAGAGTTATTTTGGAAGCAAGGGATGTGGCGCCAATTCGAAATACGGAACAATTAAAACAAGTGTTGAGTCGCTTTTTGCCAGCGCACAAGAGTCACAAAATTCTAGCTCAAATGTATCAGGCAATCCGAATTGAAGTGAATCAAGAAATGGATGTTTTAAAAGAATTTTTAGAACAATCATTAGAGGTATTGAAGCCAGAAGGTCGATTGAGCATTATATCGTATCATTCTCTCGAAGACAGATTGGTAAAACGTTTTATAAAAAACGGAATGTTTGAAGGGGAGCCGGAACGCGATTTTTTCGGAAATTTTTCGGTGCCATTTAAAACAATTGGGAAATTAATAGTTCCAAATAACGAGCAAATCAAAGAGAATAATAGAGCGCGAAGCGCTAAACTGCGAATAGCTGAAAAAATATAATTAGTTGTAATGAAACACGGTTTGTACGGCATATTAAAAGCTCGATTTTTATTAGACGAGGACGCTATAAAGAACTGGCGTTTTATCGTTTTCATAATTGGTTTAGCTATTGTTATGATTGCAAATACGCAACGATATGAACAAAAAGTTTTTCGTATTGCTGAACTAACAAATGAAGTAAAAGAATTACGCTCTGAATTTGTAGACAGACGTTCGGAGTTAATGAAATTAAAAATGGAATCAACTGTTGCTAGACAAATGGAGGCAAGACAAATTCTTCCTTCAACAGTTCCTCCAATTAAAATTAAAGTAGTAAAAGAAGTAGAAAAAGGTTTTTTTGATAAATTATGGCAGTAGAAGATAAACATATTTCTTATCGCATCTATCTTGTAGCATTTGCTATGTTTTTGATGGCGGTAGCTATTGTCTTCAAATTGACTAATATTCAATGGGTTCAAGGCGATCATTACCGCTTGAAAGCAAAAGAAAAAACAGTTAAAGAGTTTAAGATTAGAGCCAATAAAGGCAATATTTACTCATCAGATGGTAGTTTATTGGCTACCTCAATTCCAAATTACGAAATCCGATTTGATGCCTTTGTTCCAAAATCTGAATTGTTCCAAAGTACTGTTGATTCATTAGCAGATTCACTGGCTTATTTACTCGGTAAGCCATCCAATTATTATGAAAGGGCTTTGCGTAAAGCAAGAGCAACAAATAACAGGTATTTATTGATTGCACGTGGTTTGAGTTATACGGATTATGTTAAAATTAAGGGTTTTCCATTGTTTAAAGAAGGGGCGAATAAAGGAGGAATTATAGTAAAACCTGAGCCTGTAAGGGAATATCCAATTGGAAGAATTGCTGAACGTACCATTGGTTACGAAAGAATGAAACCCGATAGTACTCCTGATGGAAAAGGAATTGAATGGGCTTACAGAAAATATTTGAATGGAAAAGATGGTAAGATTTTAAAACAAAAAATTGCCAAAGGACAATGGAAACCGATTCGTGATTTTAATGAAATTGATCCTATTGATGGATATGATGTAATATCGACTATCGATGTTTTTATTCAAGATATCGCTCACCATGCGTTATTGAAACAGTTGGAAGAATATGAAGCAGAGCACGGTTGTGTTGTGGTAATGGAGACTAAAACAGGTCATATTAAAGCGATATCAAACTTAGGAAGACTGAGTGATGGTACATATAATGAAACTCAAAACTATGCAATAATCGAAGCTCATGATCCAGGTTCTACTTTTAAATTAGTTGATTTAATGGCGGTTTTGGAAGATAAAGTAGCTGATACTAGTACTGTTTTTGATGCTAATGGTGGTATTATTAGAATATTTGGCAAAACAGTTGAAGATTCACATCATGGTTTAGGAAGAGTTTCATTAGGACATGGATTTGAAGTTTCGTCAAATACGGTAATGGTACAATCAGTATACAACAATTACAAAAATAATCCTTCAAAATTCATTAAACATATTGAAGATTGGGGATTAGACAAAAAAATAGGTTTAGAGTTAAAAGGAGAAGCATCACCAATTATACCAAAGCCAGGACAGGCAAGATGGTCTAAAATTTCGCTTCCATGGATGGCATTTGGTTATGGTATTAATATCACTCCGATGCAAACCTTGACTTACTACAATTCTGTCGCCAACAATGGTGTTATGGTAAAACCACAATTGGTTTCTGAAATTAAAAAATGGAATACAACCATTAAAAAATTCGATACTCAGGTTATGAATCCTAAAGTTTGTTCGCCTGCTACATTGAAAAAAGTTCGCGCATTGTTGGAAAACGTTGTGAAACGCGGTACTGCTAAGTCATTGTACACCAAAGAATTTCCAATGGCAGGAAAAACAGGGACTGCACAAATGAATTACGGAAATAAATCAGGCTCTGGAATGTATTATGCGTCGTCATTTGTGGGTTATTTTCCGGCAAATAAACCACAATATACATGTATTGTAATGGTGCATAGACCTAATACTGCTCATAATAACTACTATGGTGCAGATGTAGCGGGACCTGTTTTTAAACGAATTGCCCAAAAAATATTTACTGACGCACCTTCTACAAATACAATCAGAAAAATTGACAGAAAAATTCCTAAGCAAGAATTGGATTATGCTTCTTATACTAACTATTCTCATAAAAGACAAAATACTATTCCAAATGTTAAAGGAATGTCAGGAATGGATGCGATTGCATTATTAGAGAATTTAGGAATTAAAGTGAAAATAAAAGGTTTTGGTAAAGTGAAAAAACAATCACTTCAAGCAGGCCAAAATATAGCTAAGAACACAACTATAGTATTAGAATTATCGTGAAAATCCTTAAAGACATAGTATACAAAGTAGCCATTGAAGCCGTTAAGGGTTCTACCGATATTGCTATTGGTAAGGTTGATTTTGATTCAAGAAAAATTGAAAAAAATGATCTTTTTGTTGCCATTCGAGGAACAATTTCTGATGGTCATGATTTTATATCTAAAGCTGTTGAATTAGGTGCCTCTGCTATTATTTGTGATACACTTCCAGCTATTGTTTCGGATAGTGTAACTTATATTCAAGTAAAAGATACCAATGCAGCCTTGGCTGTTGTTGCGGCTAATTATTTTGAAAAGCCTTCTCAAAAGCTACAATTAGTTGGAGTAACGGGTACTAATGGTAAAACTACTATAGCGTCATTATTGTATCAATTATATAAAAAAGCGGGTCACAAAGTAGGTTTACTTTCTACAGTTAAAATTATGGTGGATGATAAAGAGTATAAAGCTACACATACAACACCGGACTCTATAACTATTAATAGTTACTTAGCTGAAATGGTTAATGCTGGAGTGACACACTGTTTTATGGAAGTGAGTTCGCACGGAATTCATCAAAAACGTACAGAGGCATTGTATTTTGTAGGAGGTGTGTTTACTAATTTGTCTCACGATCATTTAGATTATCACGCCACTTTTGCTGAATATCGTGATGTAAAAAAATCATTCTTTGATTATTTGCCAAAAACAGCTTTTGCCTTATCTAATATTGACGATAAAAACGGGCCTGTTTTATTACAAAATACCCTTGCAAAAAAATGCACCTATGCCTTAAAATCTTATGCCGATTATAAAGCACAAATTTTAGAAAGTCAATTATCAGGGTTATTGTTGAAAATAAATGGCAACGAAGTTTGGGTTAAATTAATTGGAACTTTTAATGCGTATAATTTATTGGCAATCTACGGAACAGCGATTGAATTGGGAATGGAGAGTTTGGAAGCGCTACGATTATTGTCAGAGTTAGAAAGTGTTTCAGGACGATTTCAATACATTGTTTCAGATGCTAATATCACAGCTATTGTTGATTATGCTCATACTCCTGATGCTTTGGAAAATGTTTTAAAAACCATTAATGATATCCGCACAAAAAACGAACAATTAATAACCGTTGTAGGTTGCGGTGGAAACCGTGATAAAGCTAAACGACCTGTAATGGGAGGAATTGCCTCTGACATGTGTAACAAAGCAATATTTACATCTGATAATCCAAGAAATGAAGATGCTGAGGTAATTATAAGCGAAATGGAAACAGGAGTAGCGCCTCAAAATTATAAAAGAATTCTTTCTATAACAGATAGAAAACAGGCTATAAAAACAGCTTGCCAATTGGCTCAACCGAATGACATTATTTTAATTGCTGGAAAAGGGCATGAAACCTATCAAGAAATCAATGGTGTTCGTCATGATTTTGATGATATGAAAATTGTAAAAGAACTATTAGAACAACTCCATAAATAGAATATTATGCTATACTACTTATTTGAATATTTAGATAAATCATTAAATGTACCAGGAGCTGGAGTTTTCCAATATATTACATTTAGATCTGGTTTGGCATTTTTACTTTCATTGTTATTGTCTACTATTTATGGTAAGAGAATCATTACTTTCTTGCGAAATCAGCAAGTAGGAGAAACGGTTCGTGAATTAGGATTGGCAGGACAAAATGAAAAAGCAGGAACGCCTACAATGGGTGGTTTGATTATTATTTTTGCTACTTTATTACCCGTAGTTTTATTCGCTAAATTGCACAATATTTATATTGTACTTCTTATAGTTACTACTTTATGGATGGGTACAATTGGTTTTATTGATGATTATATTAAAATCTTTAAGAAAGACAAACAAGGTTTAAAAGGTATTTTTAAAGTTTTTGGTCAAGTAGGATTAGGAATAATTGTGGGTTCAGTTCTTTATTTTAGTCCTGCAGTTACTGTTTTAGATAATGCATCAAATTCTCCTGTTATTAAACAATCAGCAGCAACTTCTTTAGTGCAGGCACCAATGGAAGTAAAATCTACAGCTACTACAATTCCGTTTTTTAAAAATAACGAATTTGATTATGCTGAAATTCTAGCTTGGACTGGAGATGGATATCAAAATTGGGCATGGTTAATATTTATACCAGTGGTAATTTTTATCATCACTGCAGTTTCAAACGGTGCGAATCTGACTGATGGAATAGATGGTTTAGCTGCGGGAACTTCAGCAGTTTCAGTTTTAGCATTAGGAATCCTAACTTTCTTATCGGGGAATATCATTTTCTCCAATTATTTGAACATTATGTACATCCCAAATTCAGGAGAAATGACAGTATTTATTGCTGCATTTGTTGGAGCATTGATTGGGTTTCTTTGGTACAATTCGTTTCCGGCTTCAGTTTTCATGGGAGATACAGGAAGTTTAACTATTGGAGGAATTATTGCTGTTTTAGCCATTGCCGTTCGTAAAGAAATGTTGATTCCATTATTATGTGGGATATTCTTAGCTGAGAATTTATCTGTAGTAATTCAAGTTGCCTACTTTAAATATACCAAGAAACGTTTTGGTGAAGGGCGAAGAATATTTTTGATGTCACCACTGCATCATCACTACCAGAAAAAAGGGTATCACGAAAGTAAGATTGTTACTCGATTTTGGATTGTTGCCATAATGTTAGCCATTTTGTCTATTGTGACTTTAAAACTAAGATAGATGAGATTAGTTGTTTTAGGTGGAGGCGAAAGTGGAGTGGGAACAGCCATTTTGGGAAAGAAAAAAGGATATGAGGTTTTTGTATCCGATTTTGGAAAGATTAAAGAAAATTATAAAGAAGTTCTGAATCATAATGCAATTGCTTGGGAAGACGAAAAGCATACGGAATCTTTGATTCTAAATGCTGATGTTGTGATGAAAAGTCCAGGAATTCCTGATACATCGCCCATTGTAAAAAAGCTAATCGAAAAGGGGATCAAGGTAATTTCAGAAATAGAATTTACCGCACCTTTTACCAAAGCGATCACGATAGGAATTACAGGGAGTAATGGTAAAACTACCACTACGATGTTGACCTATCATTTACTAAAGTCAGCAGGACTGAATGTAGGATTGGGAGGAAATATTGGAAAGAGTTTTGCATGGCAAGTGGCTGACAATGATTTTGATTCCTATGTCTTAGAGTTGAGCAGTTTTCAGTTAGACGGTATTATAGAGTATAAGCCACATATCGCTATCATAACAAATATTAGTCCGGATCATTTGGATCGATATGATTATAAATATGAAAATTACATTGATTCGAAGTTTAGAATTACAATGAATCAAACGGAAGAAGATTATTTGATTTACGATGCCGAAGACGAAGCAATTTCAAATTGGTTAAAAAATAACACAACAAAAGCAACATTAATCCCTTTTTCATTGAACCAAGTTTTCACTGAGGGGGCTTTTATAAAAGATAATATAATGGAAGTAAAGATGATGAATTACGAAGAATTTTCAATGGAAACAGAATCAATTGCATTAGAAGGAAAGCATAATATGAAAAATGCTATGGCAGCCACTTCAGTTGCTAAATTGATGCAAATTAGAAACGCAACCATCAGAGAAAGCTTGTCAAATTTTCAAGGTGTAGAACATCGTTTAGAAAAAGTTTTGAAGATTCAAAATGTTCAATACATCAATGATTCTAAAGCGACAAATGTCAACGCTTCATTCTTTGCTTTGGATAGTATGACTACGCCAACGGTTTGGATAGTGGGAGGTGTAGACAAAGGAAACGATTATAATGAATTGATGTCCTTAGTGCATGAAAAAGTGAAAGGTATTATTTGTTTAGGAGTCGATAATAAAAAAATCATTGATGCTTTTGGAAATGTGGTTGATGTGATGATTGAAGTTGATAATATGCCAGAAGCTGTTCGTATGGCACAACGCATGACCGAAAAAGGAGATACCGTTTTGTTATCACCAGCTTGTGCGAGTTTTGATTTATTCGAAAATTACGAAGACAGAGGTAGACAATTCAAACAAGCGGTTTATAATTTATAGTACGTGCTAATTAATTAGACTTTAAGCAATATGAAACTCAAGCAGCTATTAAGCAATCTAAAAGGAGATAAGGTAATTTGGTCATTCTTGGCTTTATTGGCTTTATTTTCGTTTATGCCTGTTTTTAGCGCTAGTACTAATTTGGCTTTTGGTCGAGATGGAGATGGAAATACCTTAGGGTATTTAGTAAAACATTTAGCTCATTTAGGAATGGGTTTTATGATTATTTATTTTGTTCACAAAGTGCCATACCATTATTTCAGAGTAATATCTAGAATAGGTTTGCCAATAGTTTGGGGGCTATTAGCACTTACGTTGTTTAAAGGAACCAATATTGGCGGAGCCAATGCGAGTCGATGGTTACAATTACCATTTATTGGAATTTCATTTCAAACCTCTTCTATAGCTGCCATTATTTTATATATTTATGTAGCACGTTATTTATCTAAAACAAGAGAAATACCAGTAACTTTTAAAGCCTCATTTGTTGAGTTGTGGATACCAGTATTCATCACTTTGGCTTTGATTTTACCTGCAAATTTTTCAACTACTGCATTAATGTTTGTAATGGTAGTTATGATTGCTTTTGTAGGGCGATATCAATTGAAATATATTGGTTACATTATGGCTATGGCAATAGCAGGATTACTGATTTTTGTGGTGTTGTCAAAAGCTTTTCCTGATTCAAAATTTTTTAGCAGGGTAGACACCTGGATTAGTAGAATTGAAAATTACGGCACCGATAAAGTTGGGGAAGATGAATATCAAATTAATGCTGCAAAGACTGCAATTGCTTCAGGGAACTTTACTGGAGTTGGTCCAGGAAAGAGTGTGCAAAGGCACTTTTTACCTCAATCTTCTTCTGATTTTATTTATGCCATTATCGTTGAAGAATATGGTTTAGTTGGTGGACTCGGTGTTTTAGGATTGTACCTTTTACTCCTTTTTCGATTTGTAATTGCGGCTCATAAAGCCAATACTCTGTTTGGAAAATTAGTCGTCATTAGTTTGGGTTTTCCATTGATTTTTCAAGCATTAATCAATATGGCAGTGGCTGTGGAGCTATTGCCTGTTACAGGACAAACCTTACCCTTGATAAGTAGTGGTGGAAGTTCTATTTGGATGACTTGTTTCGCACTTGGAATTATAATCAATGTCACCAAGAAAGAGGAAGAAATTGAACAAGAACAAAAAGAAGCTGCTAAACGAGAAGAAGCACTTCAAAAATTAATAGACCAACAGTTAGAAGACGACGACTACCAATCAGAAACAGGCAATTATTCCATTCAAGACAGCTCGAAAAATCCAATAGATGCCGTAAAAAACAAATAGTAAATTTATCATGAGAACATACAAATTCATATTAAGCGGAGGAGGAACAGGAGGTCATATTTACCCAGCAATTGCTATCGCTAATGAATTAAAGTCTCATTTTCCAAATGCTGAAATTCTATTTGTTGGAGCAAAGGATAAAATGGAAATGGAAAAAGTTCCTCAAGCAGGTTTTCCAATACAAGGGCTTTGGATTGCAGGTTTACAAAGACGATTGACTTTAGATAATGCCTTGTTTCCAGTAAAGTTACTAAGTAGTCTGTTAAAATCAAGACAAATTATTAAACAATTCAGACCAGATGTAGTTATTGGAACAGGCGGTTTTGCAAGTGGTCCTTTGTTACAAATGGCAAATAGTGCCGGAATACCGACTGTAATACAAGAACAAAATTCATTTCCTGGAATAACCAATAAATTATTAAGTAAGAAAGCAAACGCAATTTGTGTGGCTTATGAAAATTTGGAACGCTTTTTTCCAAAAGAAAAAATGGTTTTGACCGGAAATCCAGTACGTCAAGATTTAATTGATGTGGAGAGCAAAAGAGATGAAGGGACTACCCATTTTAAACTAGATCCAAACAAAAAAACAATTTTGATTTTGGGCGGAAGTTTAGGTGCGCGACGTGTGAACCAATTGATTGAAAAAGAATTGGAATTTTTCGCTTCGCAAAACGTACAATTGCTTTGGCAATGCGGGAAGTTGTATTTTGAGGAGTACCAAAAATACAATTCGGCTAACGTCCAAGTAATGGCATTTATAGAAAGGATGGATTTGGTATATGCAGCTTCAGATATAATAATTTCAAGAGCTGGTGCTTCTTCTGTTTCTGAATTATGTATCGTAGGAAAGCCGGTTGTTTTTATCCCGTCTCCAAATGTTGCCGAAGACCATCAAACAAAAAATGCCCAATCAATTGCCGATAAAAAAGGTGCTATTTTGATTCGAGAAAGCGAGTTGAATACCATTTTTGAATCGACTTTTTCGGATTTGATTGCCAATGAAAGCAAACAACAAGAATTGAGTTTAAATATTAAAAAATTGGCTTTGCCAAATGCAACCAAAGCCATTGTAGAAGAGATAATTAAATTAATCAAATAATATAAACAAAACGCTTTTGCGTTGAGTTGCCAGAAAAAATGAACTTAAATCAAATACATAACGTCTTTTTTATAGGAATCGGAGGAATCGGAATGAGTGCTTTGGCGCGTTATTTCAAAACCATCGGAAAAAATGTTTCGGGTTACGATAAAACTCCTTCGATGTTAACTGATGAATTAATTACAAGCGGCATCGACATTCATTTTGAAGATCGTATTGATTTAATTCCGAAGGACTATTATACAGAAAATACGTTGGTGATAATTACACCAGCTGTTCCAGTGATGCATTCGCAATGGAATTACTTTTTAGAGCGTGATTATCAAGTTAAAAAAAGAGCCGAAGTATTAGGAATTATTACTAAAGATACTTTTTGTTTTGCAGTTGCGGGAACGCATGGCAAAACGACAACTTCAAGTATTTTAGGTCATATTTTATTTGAAAGTGGAGCAGATGTCACTGCTTTTGTGGGTGGAATAGTTGAAAATTACAAATCTAATTTAATTGGAACTGGAAAAACAGTTACTGTGGTTGAAGCCGATGAATTTGATCGTTCATTTTTGCATTTGCATCCCAATATTGCTTGTGTAACTTCTATGGATGCAGACCATTTGGATATTTATGGAACAAGTGAAGAAATTGAGGCGTCGTTTGTAGAGTTTGCAAATAAAGTAGAAGATAAGAGCCAATTGTTTATTACGAATGAGTTGCCAATAGATGGAGTGACTTGTGCAGTAAATGAGGAAGCGGTATATAAAGCCTTTAATGTGAGAGTTGGAAATGGAAGTTATGTTTTTGACGTACAAACCCCAACAGAAACTATTTGCGATATTGCTTTCGGATTGCCGGGTAAACACAATTTGATGAATGCGTTAATGGCTTTGGCTATGGCCAAAACTTTTGGAACTTCGTCAGAAGCGATTGCAAAAGCACTAGCTTCATTTAAAGGAATTAGAAGACGTTTTTCATATCAAATAAAAACTCCAAATTTGGTGTATATCGATGATTATGCACATCATCCAACCGAAATTAATGCGGTACATCAAGCGGTTAGCGAATTGTATCCTACCCAAAAAGTACTGGCTATTTTTCAACCGCATTTATTTAGCAGGACAAAAGATTTTGCAGATGATTTTGCCAAAAGTTTGTCTCAGTTTGACGAGGTACTTTTGTTAGATATTTATCCAGCCCGTGAATTGCCTATGGAAGGAATTACTTCGCAATGGTTGATGGATAAAATGACAAACGATAATAAAAAATTAGTTTCCAAAGAGGATTTGATACAAACAATTATAGCAAGTGAGGCTCGAGTTGTTGTAACAATTGGAGCGGGAGATTTAGGTGAAATGGTACCATCAATAAAAAATGCATTGTATGAAACGATTTAATTGGATAACAATTCGATTATTGCTCATGTTGGGCTTGGTGATTTTTCTTTTTTCGTTTACTTCAAATCGAAATAGTAATCGAAAATTAACAAAAACAAAAGTGATTTTTGTTGGAGAAAGTTCAAATTTTCTTAAACAAGAAACGGTTAATAAATTGTTAATAGAAAATAATACATACGCTTCAGCTATACGAAAAGATAAATTAGATTTGAATAAATTAGAAAAAGCCGTTAATTCAAATCAAATGGTTGAAAAATCAGATGTTTTTGTAACCATTGACGGAGTGCTAAAAGCAGTAGTAAAACAGAAAACTCCAATTGCAAGAGTTTTTGATGGTCATCGTTCTTTTTATATTGATTACAAGGGAAATACAATGCCGTTGTCGGCCAATTTCACTGCCAGAGTTCCCCTCGTTTTGGGAGTGATAAATAAAAAAAATAGCGAGGCTTTAGCTGAATTATTTCGAAAAATTTATGACGATGCGTTTTTGAAAAAAAACATCATTGCCATTCAAATTATGCCTAGCGGTAGCTTAAAAATGCTGAATAGAAATTTTGATTTTCAAATTGATTTCGGAGGAACCATCAATGTGGATCGAAAAATTAGAAATTATAAAGCGTTTTTTCAAAAAGCAATTGTAGATAGTTCGTTGTATAAATATAAAAAAATTGATCTCCGTTTTACGGAACAAGTAGTTTGCACAAAATAAGAGGTAATGGAAAAAGAGAATATTGCAGTAGGACTAGACATTGGGACAACTAAAATTGTCGCTATGATAGGCAAGAAAAATGAGTACGGAAAACTAGAAATTTTGGGTGTTGGAAAATCCAAAAGTCTAGGTGTGGCTAGAGGTGTGGTGAATAACATTACCCAAACAATTCAGTCTATCCAACACGCTGTTCAAGAAGCTGAAAATAACTCAGGCTATAAAATAAAAGATTGTGTAGTAGGTATTGCAGGTCAACACATACGCAGTATTCAACATACTGATTACATCAGCAGAAGCAATCCCGACGAAGTAATTGGAGGGAATGATATTCAACAGTTGATTGATCAAGTAAATAAATTAGCAATGCTTCCTGGAGAAGAAATTATTCATGTATTGCCTCAAGAATTTAAAATTGACGGTCAATCTGAAATTAAAGAACCTATTGGGATGTATGGCGGCCGTTTGGAGTCAAGTTTTCACGTTGTAGTGGGGCAGGCTTCATCCATCAGAAACGTAGGGCGTTGTATTCATGATTCTGGAATTGAATTGTCTGGTTTGACATTGGAACCATTGGCTTCGTCTGATGCAGTTTTGAGTCAAGAAGAAAAAGAAGCCGGAGTAGCATTAATTGATATTGGTGGTGGAACAACGGATTTGGCTATTTTTAAAGATGGTATTATTCGTCACACAGCTGTAATTCCTTTTGGAGGAAACGTAATTACAGACGACATTAAAGAAGGTTGCTCGATTATTGAAAAGCAAGCCGAATTATTGAAAGTAAAATTTGGATCGGCTTGGCCAGGAGAAAATAGAGAAAATGAAATTGTTTCTATTCCAGGATTGAGAGGAAGAGAACCGAAAGAGATTTCCCTAAAGAATTTGTCTAAAATAATTCACGCGCGAGTAGTCGAAATTATTGAACAAGTTTTTGTCGAAATCAAAGCCTACGGTCATGAAGACCCTAGAAAAAAATTAATCGCAGGAATTGTTCTTACTGGTGGAGGATCACAATTGCAACACATCAAGCAATTAGTAGAATACATTACAGGTATGGATACTAGAATTGGATATCCAAATGAACACCTAGCAGGTAATTCCAGTGAAGAAATCTCAAGTCCCTTATATGCAACTGCAGTTGGTTTAGTAATGAATAGCATTGAAAACAAAACACAGAGTGCAGTTAGAATAGATCAGGTACAAGCCCCAGAAATACCGGTCTACAAAGCTCCAGTATTGGAAACAAACGAGGTAGTTCATGTTGAATTGAATTCAGATGAAATTACTCCACAAGAAATCAAAGACAAGTCTACAGAAACTCAAATTAGAAGATCCTTTTTTGATAAATATGTAGATAAAATAAAAGATTTCTTGGATAATGCAGAATAGAGGCCTAGCCTTTGACAAATTAATTTAATAACAACAAATAGCAAAAACCAAATAAAATGATGAGCAACTCAGAATTTGGAAGTATTTCATTTGATTTACCAAAGAACCAATCAAATGTAATCAAAGTAATAGGTGTTGGAGGCGGTGGGAGCAACGCTATCAACCACATGTTTAAACAAGGAATCAAAGGGGTAGATTTTATTGTTTGCAATACTGATTCACAAGCCTTACAAAATAGTGCTGTACCTAACAAAATTCAGTTAGGTGTACATTTAACTGAAGGATTGGGTGCTGGAGCAAATCCAGATGTAGGACAACAATCTGCTATTGAAAGTATTGCTGACATTGAAAAAATGTTAGACCAAAATACTAAAATGGTATTTATCACTGCTGGAATGGGTGGTGGTACTGGAACTGGTGCTGCGCCTGTAATTGCTCAATTGGCTAAAGATCGCGATATACTTACCGTAGGTATCGTGACTCTTCCTTTTGTTTTTGAAGGGAAAGTACGTCAAGAACAAGCTTTAATTGGTATAGAAAAATTACGCAAACAAGTCGATTCGCTAATTGTTATCAATAATAACAAATTGAGAGAAGTTTACGGAAACTTAGGTTTCAAAGCAGGTTTCTCAAAAGCTGATGAAGTATTGGCAACTGCCTCAAGAGGTATTGCTGAAGTTATAACACACCACTACACACAAAATATCGATTTGCGTGATGCTAAAACGGTATTGTCTAATAGTGGAACAGCTATTATGGGTTCTGCAATAGCTGAAGGTGAAACAAGAGCGAAAGATGCTATTATTTCTGCTTTAGATTCACCTTTATTAAATGACAACAAAATCACAGGTGCCAAAAACGTATTGTTGCTTATCGTTTCTGGAACAAATGAAATCACTTTGGATGAAATTGGTGAAATCAATGATCACATCCAATCAGAAGCTGGTTTCAATGCGAATATTATCATGGGAGTTGGTGAAGACGAAACTCTTGGTGATGGAATTGCAGTTACTGTTATTGCTACAGGTTTTGACTTGGAGCAGCAAAATGAAATCGTAAATTCTGAGCCAAAAAAGATCATACACGCTTTAGAAGATGAGCAAAAAATCACACATAATTTATCTAACACTCCAGTTCCTGCATTCGATTTGAATACTGAAACTCCAGTAGCTAGTGAAGAAAGAATTGTTTTTGAATTGTTGGAAGAAGAAGAGCCAGTTGCTGCTGTTGTGGCTGAGCCAGTAGTTGCTGCTTACGAACCAATTACTAATGAAAATGATTTGATTGTAATGTCTGAATTTATCAAAAATTTAGATGTCACTTTCGAAATTGTTTCGCCAATCAATGATATTGATTTTACCTTCACAACACCTGAGGTACACGCTATCGAAACTGCACAACAAAAAGTTGTTCAAAAAGAAGAACAAGCTACTTTTTCTTTCGACATGCCTTTGTTTAAATCAGAGCCTGTAGTAGAAGAAAACAAAATAGTATTCGAATTAACAAACAACGAAATCAACGATATCAAAGTGGTTGATCCAGTTCAATTTGTACCTATGACTGAAGTGGCTGAAAACGGAGTTATCCGTCACTCATTAGAAGAGTACATGGAGGTAGAAAATGAATTTGTGGCTACTCAACCAGTTCAAAAAGTGGCTGAAGTAGTTCCAGAAGAGTTGAACATCACCATGAAAAAAATAGATGAATCAACTATTGCAGCTTCAGAGTTTGAATCGATTTCTCCAATGGAAATGACTATTGAAGAAACTTTGCGCGCTCGTGCTGACGAAAGAAGAAGAAAGTTGAAAGAGTTCAATTATAAGTTTCACAACAACGTATCTAAAATTGATGAGTACGAGAAAGAACCTGCCTACAAAAGATTAGGAGTGGAGCTTTCTACGAATCAATCCAACAATACTAATTCGAGAATATCTGTAGGAACAGACAGCAACAATGACTTGCAGTTGCGTTCCAACAACTCGTACCTACATGACAATGTAGATTAAAGTACCCCGCTAACCAAAAACCAATGTAACCCGAAAGTCAATTGATTTTCGGGTTATTTTTTTATCCTATAGCAGTTGCAATCAATCTTTTGTTAGTTCGGGTAAATTGTTCTAAATTTGCGAGCCTAGTCCAGCTGTCGTTGCAAGCTTTTTCTCGAAAATGCTTTTTTCTAAGGGGGTAAAAGAGCTCCTAAAGTCGCTTTTTAACTCCAAGAAAAAAATACATTTTCTCCTAAAAAGGCTTTTCACTTCCATCTGGGGCAAAAAATCAAAACACTAAAAAATAGATAATATGAGTTTAGCTACACAAATCATGGACGAAATTAAAAACGCCATGAGAGCCAAAGATACCGTTGCATTAGAATCCTTGCGTGCCGTAAAATCAGCCTTGCTTTTAGCACAAACCGAAAGTGGTGCCAAAGAAGAAATCAGCGTCGATGAAGAAATTAAATTGTTGCAACGTTTAGTAAAACAACGTAAAGACAGTGCGAATATCTACACAGAACAAGGACGTCCTGATTTAGCTGAACCAGAATTATTGCAAGCAGCCGTAATTGAGAAATTCTTACCCGCTCAATTATCAGAAGTGGAAGTAGAAGCAGTAGTGGCTAAAATCATCGCAGACAATGGTGCTTCAGGAATGGCTGCTATGGGTAAAGTAATGGGATTAGCCTCTGCTGAATTAGCAGGTAAAGCTGATGGTAAAACGATCTCGACTATCGTTAAAAAATTATTGTCTTAGAATACAATTGATATCGTAAATCGACCCAAGGCGAAGCCGAACTGGGCGAAGGTAATATCGTTTAACGTAAATCGAATATCGTACATCGTATATCGTATATCGTACATCGTATATCTTAAATCGTATATCTTAAATCGTATATCGTATATCAAAAATCGTAAATAACCTGACTGCGTAGTTCAACTGGATAGAATATCAGATTTCGGCTCTGAGGGTTGGGGGTTCGAACCCCTCCGCGGTCACAAAAACCTACTGTTATGCAGTAGGTTTTTTTGTGGGTAGCAATTAGAAAGAATTTTCAGTATATTTGATTTAGCTCAAAGTCAGGAGATTTTGAGTAGAAAGAATATTAGTAATTTAAAGACCACGCGAAAGGATTCGCGCGGTAGCGGGGGAATTAGGAAAGCCTTTGAGAAATTTTTATCAAACAACTGTTGAAGAAAACGGAGTTAAATCCGGCTTTGGACCATCGATGTTAAACACGTCAAATATGAATGTTAAACCAACTTGGTATAAATAAAAAATTGAAAATGAAAAATATTTATCTAGTTTTAATCATTATATTTTTTTCTTGTGCTTCAAAAAAAGATTTAACAATTATAAAATATAACGGATATAGTAACTCTAAGAAACAGAATTACAGCTATAAAATCAATATTAAAAAAGGTTTTAAGGTTAAAGAGATTCATGGAGGGAATGAATGGATACAGAAAGAATACATATATGTTGACAACTCAACTTTCTACATTAGTGATGAAGAAGGAAATACATCTCTTAATTACAACAATATAAGAAATGATAAGTTTGAATCATATAAATCTATTATGGCATTTACCTCTAATGATACAATTACACTTCAAGGTATTGATAAAAACGGTAAATATTGGAAAAATAAATATGATGGAGAAGTAAATATAGGTTACTTAAATATTCCAAAAGAAAAGAAGGAAGAGTTTGATAAAATTATATCCTCTGTAATAAAAAAATAAAAGTGGGTAGTGTATCAAAGTTGGTAATGTATCAAAGTTAGTGACAGTGTTGAAAAAGCTAGTTAATTAACTGAAAATCCCCCCAGCTGGCGCGAGCGTCTCGCTCGTGCCTAGACATAAGAATTAATTAAAAACAAATTTAAAAGAGCAACTACGGTTGTTTTTTTTTTGTACTTAAAAATAAATGGGTATTCTAGCCCCGATAGTAGCCAGCTACCATGTAGCGCGAATAGCGGGACAACATGGCTTAGTAAATAAAATAGCTGCTCCTTATAAGTTTTACATCACTGTAACAATTGTTACTGACCAGCTAGTATATCCCTCTTACTTTTGCTTCATCAATTAGAAAACAATTATGAAGAAACTACATGTAATAGTGATTATGGGAAGTTTGGCTTTTTCCAGTTTAGGATTCAGTCAAGATACTTTAACAATTTCAAAAAAAGAAATTGGTCAAAAAGCATTGGATAAGAACTTGCAAATTCAAATTGCCAATCAAAATTTTAAATCGGCGCAGGCCGATTTTAGACAATCGAACGCGTTATACTTACCCAGTATTTCGGCTTCGCATACTGCGATTTCAACTACCAATCCATTAATGGCTTTTGGTTCTAAATTGAATCAGGAAATTCTTACCGCTTCTGATTTTAATCCTGCCTTGTTGAACAATCCCGCTAAAACACAAAATTTTGCTACTAAAATTGAAGTGTTACAACCATTAATTAATATTGATGGAATGTACGGCAGACAAGCGGCTAAGTCTAAAATGGAAGCTTTTCAATTGCAAACTGAAAGAACTAAGGAATACTTAGAACTAGAGGTAAACAAAGCGTTTATGCAATTGCAATTGGCATACAAAGCAGTTGGAGTTTTGTCTAAAGCCAATCAAACAGCAGATGCCAATTTAAAACTGATTGAAAATTATTTCAAACAAGGTATTTTACAAAAGACGGATTTATTGTCAGTACAAGTACGTGTGAACGAAATTAAAAATCAACTGCAATATGCCAAAAGTAATGTGCAAAATGCCTCCGATTATTTGGCTTTTTTGTTGAACGAAGACAACTCTAATAAAATCTACAAACCTTTAGAATCTTTAGACAACAGCATTGCGATTGAAGTGATGAACACCACACTTTCTGGAAACAGAAAAGACATTCAGGCGATGGACAAAGCGTCTCTAGCGTATGAAAAAATGGTAGTATCGAATAAGATGAGTTTCTTACCAAGGCTGAACGCTTTTGGTAGTTATGAATTGTACGACACAAAATTATTAGGCATGAATGCCAAAAGCTATTTGGTAGGTGCACATTTGTCTTGGTCGGTTTTTGATGGATTCAAAAGCATTGGTAAATTAGAAAAAGCAAAAGCCGATTTTCAAAAATCCAATTTAGAAAGTCAACAATACAAAGCACAAAGCCAATTGGAATTGAGTAAAACCAATCGCCAACTGAAAGATGCCGAAAACAAAGTGAATTTGTCAAAACTAGCTTTGGAACAATCGCTAGAAGCCTATCGTATTCGCTCGAATCGTTTTACACAAGGATTGGAAAAAACAACTGATTTATTGCAATCTGAAACACAAATGGCTCAAAAAGAATTAGAGTTTTTGCAAGCTGTTTTCGAGTACAATTTCACTAAAGAATATGCGCAATTTTTAACAAAATAAATATCAATATCAAAAAGCAATTTCAATATATAAACGACATGAAAAAAACAATAGCCATCTTAACCCTTTCTACATTCGCATTTTTATCATGTGGAAAAGAAAAACAAGAAACTACTACAAATGAACCAGCAATTAAAGTACAACTAAGTGGTACAGGTGCTACCAACAACGGTCAATTTGTAACTGCAAGTGGAAAAATTGAGGCAGAGAACAGCGCTAATTTAAGTACCCGAATGATGGGTTATGTGACTAAAGTTCACGTACAAGTGGGACAGAGAGTTAGTTCGGGACAATTGTTGGTAAGCATCAACAACTCGGATTTGCAAGCGAAGAAAGCCCAAGTAGAGTCTGCGATTTTGCAAGCTACAGCGGGTTACAACAATGCTAAAAAAGATTACGATCGTTTTACGAATTTGTTCAAACAACAAAGTGCTTCTCAAAAAGAATTAGACGATATGACCGCTCGTTATGAAATGGCTAAAGCAGGTCTAGAAGGCGCTAAACAAATGCGTAACGAAGTGCAAGCGCAATTCTCCTACTCCAATATTACTGCTCCATTTTCGGGAGAAGTAACGAATACGTTTGTAAAAGAAGGCGACATGGCAAATCCTGGAATGCCTTTAGTAAGTGTTGAAGGTGCCTCTCGTTTGCAAGTTACAGCGATGGTGGCGGAAAGTGATATTAATAACATTTCGAAAGGAATGCCCGTTACGGTTTTGGTAAAATCTAACAATACAACTATTAGTGGAAAAGTGGCTGAAGTAAGTGTTTCGGCAAAAAATACTGGAGGACAATATTTGGTTAAAATCAATTTGGCAAAAACCTCTAATAAAATTCTTTCTGGCATGTTTGTGAATGTTCAATTCCCAATTGAGAATAAGAACCAAACAACAGCTAAATCAACGACAGTTCTTGTGCCACAATCGGCATTGGTTCACCAAGGTCAATTAACTGGAATTTATACTGTTGGAACTGGAAATGTTGCCATTTTAAGATGGTTGCGTACAGGAAAAAACACAGGAGACCAAGTAGAAGTTTTATCAGGACTTTCGGCTAATGAGCAATACATTGTTTCGGCAGAAGGAAAATTATTTAATGGTGCTAAAGTTAGTGCTCAGTAAATAGTTGTTAGTGTTCAGTTTTAAGCATAGTCTTTTAAACTTTTAAACTCATAAACATTTAAACTAAAAAAAATGCAAGAAGGTATATCAGGTAAAATAGCCCATTTTTTCATCAATTCGAAACTGACCATTTTATTGATGGTTGCGTTGATGATTATTGGTGTGTACAGTTCGTTTTTAATCCCAAGGGAAGAAGAACCACAAATTAATGTGCCAATGGCCGACATTATGGTAGGCTATCCAGGAGCAACTCCTGCCGAAGTCGAAAGTCGTGTGGCAAAACCATTAGAAAAAATCATTTCTAATATCAAAGGTGTAGAACACGTTCACACGATGGCAATGAACGGTCAAGCGATGTTGATTGTACAGTTTTATGTAGGTCAAGACGTGGAGCGTTCGTACGTAAAATTGTATGACGAATTAGCGAAACACGAAAATATGTTTCCGCAAGGGGTTTACAAACCGATGGTGAAAACCCGTTCTATTGATGATGTTCCCATGTTGGGCATCACGCTATGGAGCGAAAAACAAGACGATTTTCAATTGCGTCAAATTGCAGAGGAAGTAACTTCTGAAATTGAAAAAGTAAAAGATGTTGCCATTACAAAAGAAATTGGCGGAAGCAATCGCGAATTAAAAGTAATTTTGGACAAAGATAAAATGGCCGAAAATGGCGTGGATGCTTTGGGAATTATGCAAATGATTCAAGCGAATAACGGTAGTTCACAATCAGGTACTTTTGTTCAAAAAGACCAAGAATATTTAATAAAAACGGGACAGTTTTTAGAAAATGCAGACGATGTTGAGAATTTAGTTGTAGGTGTCAATCACAATATGCCGGTCTACTTAAAACAAGTGGCGAAAGTGCAAGATGGTGCTTCAACAGCCCGTAGTTATGTGTCTTTTGGTTTTGGTAAAGCCAATGAAAAATTCAAAACAGCGCCATCAGAATATCCTGCGGTAACTATTGCAGTAGGAAAAGTCAAGGGTGCAGATGCTATGAAGATTTCTGAAAAAATTATCGATAAAATCGAGCATTTGAAAAAAACTGTTATCTCTGACGATGTTCATGTAGAAGTAACACGTAATTATGGAGAAACGGCTTCAGATAAAGTAGGGGAGTTGTTATTACACCTTGGTATCGCTATTATTGCCGTTACTGTTTTGGTAATGTTAGCCATGGGATGGCGTGGTGGATTAGTCGTGTTTTTCTCGGTACCATTAACGTTTGCCTTGACTTTATTTGCTTATTATTTATTGGGTTATACCCTGAATAGAATTACGCTTTTCGCCTTAGTATTTGTGGTAGGAATTGTAGTAGATGATAGTATTATTATTGCCGAGAACATGCACCGCCATTTTAAAATGAAGCGTTTGCCATTCAAACAGGCAGCTATTTATGCCATTAATGAGGTAGGAAATCCAACAATTTTGGCGACTTTCACAGTAATTGCAGCAATATTACCAATGGCTTTTGTGTCTGGAATGATGGGACCTTATATGAGTCCGATGCCGATTGGAGCTTCTATTGCCATGTTGTTGTCTTTATTTGTTGCCTTGACTGTTACGCCGTATTTAGGGTATCATTTATTGCAAGAAAAAGAAGAGCAAGAGCATAAGGAGTCCGAAGGAATGGATACGAGCTGGATTTACAAAATGTACAACAAAATCGAGCGTCCTTTCTTGGAAAGTAGTCCAAAAAGAAGATTGCTTTTAGCAGTAACTGTTGTGTTGTTGTTTGGTTCGGTAGTAATGTTTTTTACCAAATCGGTAGTCGTAAAAATGTTACCTTTTGATAACAAAAATGAATTCCAAGTGGTAATAGATATGCCAGAAGGAACAACTTTAGAACGAACTTCAGCAGTAACGAGAGAAATTGCGCAGTATTTGGCAACCAAACCAGAAGTGGTAAATTACCAAAACTATATTGGAACTTCAGCACCCATTACTTTTAATGGATTAGTACGTCATTATGATTTACGTGGCGGAAGTAATATGGCAGATATTCAGGTAAATTTGTTGCACAAAGAAGAACGCGATTTGCAAAGTCACGATATTGCTAAGGAAATGCGACCTGAAATTCAGAAAATCGCCAAAAAATATGGTGCCAATGTGAAATTAATCGAAGTCCCACCAGGACCTCCTGTTTTATCGACTTTGGTAGCCGAAATTTACGGACCGAATTACAAAGAGCAAATTAAAGTGGCAGATCAAGTGAAAACCATTTTGAACAACAACCCAGATGTGGTTGATACCGATTGGATGGTCGAAGACAACCAGACGGAATACCGTTTGGAAGTGGACAAAGAAAAAGCCATGTTAAACGGAATTGCTCCACAGCAAGTGGTTGGAAATCTAACGTATTTGTTAAAAGAATACCCAGTTTCTAATTTGTATGATGAAAATTCTAATGATAATGTAGGTATTGTACTTTCGCTTGACGACAAAGACAAAACCAGCTTGAACGATATTCAAAGCCTAAAAATCAAAGGAAGTCAAGGGAATATGGTTGCCGTGAGTGATTTGGTAAAAGTGGTGAAAGATACTTTGCAAAAAACCATTTATAGAAAAGATCAAAAACGAGTAGTGTATGTAACGGCTGATATGGCCGGAACTCTTGAAAGTCCAGTGTATGCCATTTTGGGAATGAATGAAAAATTAGCTAAAATTAAAGTACCTGCGGGTTATAAAGTAAACGAATTGTACATGGAACAACCCACAGATGAAAGTGATTTTACTGTAAAATGGGATGGCGAATGGCAAGTTACTTTGGAAGTATTCCGTGATTTAGGGGTTGCATTTTTGGTAGTAATCGTAATCATCTATATGCTGATTGTGGGTTGGTTTCAAAACTTTAAAACGCCAATGGTAATGATGTTGGCAATTCCACTTTCATTAATCGGAATTGTGTTAGGTCACTGGTTGTTGAATGCTTATTTCACAGCTACTTCATTTATTGGAATGATTGCTTTGGCTGGAGTTATGGTTCGAAATTCGGTCTTGCTGATTGACTTTATCGAAATTCGTTTGAACGAAGGTGTGCCTTTAAAACAAGCCATTATTGAAGCTGGAGCAGTTAGAACTACCCCTATTTTATTGACAACAGGCGCAGTGGTTATTGGTGCTTCGATTATTTTATTCGACCCTATTTTCCAAGGATTAGCAATTTCGTTAGTAGCGGGAGCGATTGTTTCGACTATCTTAACTTTGATTGTTGTGCCTTTGATTTATTACATTACGGAAAGAAAAAAATGGGAAAATTAATTTTTTAAACTAAAACAAATGAAATTATTAATCATAACTGCAGTATCGGCTTTTGAAAAAGACATTAAAAAAATGTTGCAACAAGCTGATGTGAAATCCTTTTCGTATCGAGATGTAAAAGGGTTCAAAGATCAAGCTGACGAAGAAGTTGAAACCAATTGGTTCGGTACTGAAATGAATGAAACGGACTCGATATTGTTTTATGCCTTTGTTAAAAAAGACAATGTGGACGTGCTATTTGATTTAGTGTCTGGATTCAATGAAAATCAGGAAACAGAATCCAATATTCACGTAGCAGTAGTCAATATTGAAAAGTCAAATTAATTTAAAAAATAGTAAAATGAAAAATAGAATTATTAGAGCAATTGCTGGAAGTTTTGTGTTATTGAGTGTAGTGTTGTCTATTTATGTAGATCAAAACTGGTTGTGGTTTACTGCTTTCATAGGCGCTAATTTATTACAATCGTCCATTACTAAATGGTGTTTGATGGAAGATATTTTATCTAAGTTAGGAGTGAAAGACTAAGTTGTCCCCACTATAAAAAGAAAAACCAGAACATTGTTCTGGTTTTTTTATACTAAAACTTCCACCGAAGCTCTATTCAATTTGATTCGGCCTTTAATTTCTAATGCTTTTAATAGTCTTGAAATGACTTCTCTTGACGAATGTAAGTCGTATGCAATTTCTTTATGAGTGCTAAAAATTTCTCGGGAATTATTGATTTTACATTTTTCGAAAAGGTAATTGAGTAGACGTTCTTCCATATTCATGAAAGCCAAACTATCAATAGCATTCAGCATTTCTTTTAAACGGTTGTTGTAGTTATTGAAAACGTAGTTTCTCCAGCTTTTGTACTTGCCTAACCATTCTTCCATTTTAGTAACCGGAATCATAATTATTTTACCATCGGTTTCTGCTACTGCTCTGATTTCACTTTTGGCTTCGCCAATGCAACAAGCCATAGTCATAGCGCAGGTGTCGCCTTTTTCAATGAAATACAAAAGCATTTCACCTTCATCGAAATCTTCTCGTAAAATCTTGATAGCACCTTCAATCAACAAAGGCATCTTTTTGATATAATCGCCAAAATCAATTAGAATATCTCCCTCTTTAAATTCAACTAAAGTGGCAACAGCTATGATTTCATCAATAAGCGAGTCTTCAAAAACAAATCCGTAACTAGCATTAAGTAAATCTCTCATGTCTTTTCGTTTGTAGCAAAATTAAACTAATAATTATAAAATAAAAGGGCTTAAAAATTAATTTAAGCCCTTTAAGTTCCTTTTTTATGGAACTATAATGTAGTTATTTTTTTCAAATTCGCTACTGTCTCAATTGGGTCAGTTGCTTTAAAAACATAGCTTCCTGCAACCAAAACATCAGCACCAGCTTCGGCTAATTGTTTGGCGTTTTTATTGGTTACACCTCCATCAATTTCGATTTGAGTGGCAGCCCCTTTTTTAGTAATCAGCGCTTTTAGTTGTCGTACTTTTTCGTAGGTGTTTTCAATGAATGATTGCCCGCCAAAACCAGGATTTACACTCATGATGCAAACCAAATCAATATCGTTTATCACATCTTCTAATAATGCAACACTCGTATGTGGGTTCAAAGCTACACCCGCTTTCATTCCAGCTCCTTTAATCGCTTGAAGTGTTCTGTGCAAGTGTGTACAGGCTTCGTAGTGAACGGTTAATACATTCGCACCTAAATCAGCAAAGGTTTTGATATAACGATCGGGATCAACAATCATTAAGTGAACGTCGATGGTTTTTTTAGCATGTTTTGAAATCGCTTCTAAAACCGGCATTCCAAAAGAAATATTGGGAACAAAAACACCATCCATAATATCAATATGAAACCAATCGGCTTCACTGGCATTAATCATTTCGATGTCGCGTTGTAAGTTGGCAAAATCAGCTGCTAAAACTGATGGGGCAATAAGTGTGTTTTTCATTTGTAATAATAATTTATTGTTCAACATTCAAAATTCCAAGTTGAATATTCAAAATTAATAAAATAATGAACAATGAATTTTGAGTAACGAATTTTGAAATTAAGTTAAAAAAAACTCCGGAATGAAGCCGGAGTTTTGATAGGTTTACCCTAAATATGTTTTTAATATTTTACTTCTTGAAGTATGTTTCAATCGGCGGATGGCTTTTTCTTTAATTTGGCGCACACGCTCACGAGTTAAGTCAAAAGTTTCGCCAATTTCTTCCAAAGTCATTGGGTGTTGATCGCCTAAACCAAAGTACAAACGAACTACATCGGCTTCTCTTGGTGTTAAGGTTTCTAATGAACGCTCGATTTCAGTACGCAATGATTCGTGAATCAATTCGCGGTCTGGATTTGGAGACTCACCTGAACGTAAAACGTCGTACAAGTTAGAATCTTCTCCTTCAACTAAAGGCGCATCCATAGATAAGTGACGCCCGGAGTTTTTCATAGACTCTTTCACGTCATTGACAGTCATGTCCAATTCTTTTGCAATTTCCTCTGCAGAAGGCGGACGCTCATTAGATTGCTCTAATAAAGCATACATCTTATTGATTTTATTGATAGAACCAATTTTGTTCAATGGCAAACGAACAATACGAGATTGTTCTGCCAAAGCTTGAAGGATAGACTGACGAATCCACCAAACAGCATACGAAATGAATTTGAAACCACGCGTTTCATCAAAACGTTGTGCTGCTTTGATCAAACCTAAATTTCCTTCATTAATCAAATCGGGAAGAGTTAATCCTTGGTTTTGGTATTGTTTAGCCACCGAAACAACAAAACGTAAATTGGCTTTTGTCAATTTTTCCAAAGCACGTTGGTCTCCGGCTTTAATCTTCTGAGCTAATTCTACTTCTTCGTCAGCAGTAATAAGGTCAACTTTTCCAATTTCTTGTAAATATTTGTCTAATGAAGCGGTTTCACGGTTGGTAACCTGCTTGGTAATTTTAAGTTGTCTCATGTCTTTGTCTCCTCAATTTTTTAAGTGTACAAATGTTATACGTAGCGAGTAGATAAAAAGTTACAAAACTTTTGAATTATTTTAATAAAAACGAAAAATCCCGTTCTAATTTTTTAGAACGGGATTTTTGCTATCAATAAACCTTTAGTAAACTAAGATTGGATTACTCTTTTTTCTCCTCACGTGGAGGTCTTGGTAAAAGTGCTTTTCTTGACACTTTTTCTTTTCTAGTTTTAGGATCAAGACCAAGGTATTTTACTTGGAATACATCGCCCATATTCACTACATCAGAAACATTTTCAGTACGTTCCCAAGCCAATTCAGATACGTGTAATAAAACTTCGTTTCCTGGAGCAGCTGTGTATTCTACAACAGCACCAAAATCTAACATTTTAATTACTTTCACTTCGTAAGCTTCACCTACAGTTGGTTTGAAAATGATCGAATCAATTTTAGCCAATACTGCTGCAATTCCGTCTGGATCTGTACCTAAAATTTCAACTACACCTTGTTCGTCCACTTCGTTAATAACGATAGTACAACCTGTAGCTTTTTGTAATTCTTGGATTACTTTTCCACCAGGTCCAATCAAAGCACCAATGAAGTTGCCAGGAATAGTACGCATGATGATTTTTGGTGCATGAACTTTCACGTCAGCATTTGGTTTGTCTAATGTTTCCATTATTTTACCTAAAATATGCAAACGTCCATCACGAGCTTGAGCTAAAGCTTGCTCCATGATTTCGTATTTCAATCCGTCAATTTTGATATCCATTTGACAAGCTGTAATTCCTTCCGAAGTTCCAGTTACTTTGAAATCCATATCTCCTAAATGATCTTCATCACCTAAAATATCAGATAACACTGCAAAACGTTCTCCGTCAGTAATCAATCCCATCGCAATTCCAGAAACTGGACGAATCATTTGAATACCAGCATCCATTAATGATAATGTTCCAGCACAAACGGTTGCCATTGAAGAAGAACCATTCGATTCTAATACTTCAGAAACTACACGAATGGTGTAAGGACAATCAGCAGGAATCATGTTTTTCAACGCACGTTGTGCTAAGTTTCCGTGACCAACTTCTCTTCTTGAAGTTCCTCTCAATGGACGCGCTTCTCCTGTAGAAAATGGCGGGAAATTATAGTGTAAATAGAATTTTTCTTCTCCTTGTTCAGACGGTGAATCAATTTGGTTGGCTTCTCTAGAAGTTCCTAAAGTAGCTGTTGCCAAAGCTTGAGTTTCTCCACGTGTAAACAATGCTGATCCGTGAACCG
>JACCEA010374904.1_pt1 | contig 67446 bp, 60 predicted proteins | sample 7449851 | NCBI WGS metagenome assembly JACCEA01 (sample SAMN15323453, study PRJNA562643) | freshwater metagenome | isolation source: river surface water | place: USA:Blue River Watershed | collected 2017-08-18 | reverse complement strand
GCCTGCGTCAAATCAGCCAGCAAGGCTTTGGTGGCCATGGACGAAATACCGCGCAGAACAAGTGATGAGGAAGGTGTGTGCATGCGAATGATTCTAGAGATTTACCCCAGAAATTGGGGGTAAATTGCCGACTAGCTGCTATAACGTTTTTGAATAATAGACAATTCGATATTCATTTTTTAGGTAAGCCATGGAACTGAAACAAATTGAATCTTTTGTACGAGTGGCCGAATTGGGCAGCTTCACCAAAGCCGCACAAGCCTTGAACATTCCACAACCCCTGCTGAGCCGCCACGTAAGGCAGCTGGAAGTGGAGTTGCATCAAAACTTACTCACGCGCAACGGCCGAGGCGTCACCGTGACCGAAGCCGGGTTGGTCATGCTTGAGCATGGCCGAGGCATCTTGCACCAAGTAGCGGTTGCGCAAGAGGAACTGGGCTCCGTGCGCGGGGCGCTCAAGGGCCATGTCTCCATCGGTTTACCGCCCAGCTTGTCCAAGTTGGTGACCGTGCCTCTCACCAAATCATTCCGCCAAGCACTGCCCCATGCGCGGCTGTCGCTGACCGAAGGCTTCTCCGTATTAATGATTGAAAGTCTGCGTGCAGGCCGCCTTGACATGGCCGTGCTCTACAACCCCCCGCCCTCACCCGATTTAGAAATGACGGTGTTGCATGAAGACACCTTGGTCTTGATTGCGGGCAAAAAACGCCCCTTGCCTGATGGGCCTCCATTGAAGAGCAGCCTCAAGCTGTCTGATTTGGCAGCACTGGACTTGATCGTCCCAAGCCGTCCGAATGCATTTCGACTGCTCATTGACACTGAAATGCAACGCATCAATTGCAAAACCAACATCGTGCTCGAAATTGATGGTCTCAACGCCATTTTGGAATTGGTCAAAGAAGGCATGGGCTATGCCGTGCTACCCGCTTACACATTGAGCAACTTCGCTAAACCAGAACACTTCACCACGCATCGCATCGAAAAACCCAAGCTGATGAGCCAACTGATGCTGGTCTGGTCCGCTCGCAGACCCATGACCGCCACGCACAAAGCAGCCATGACTCACACGCAAGAAATCGTGACAAGTGCCCTGCAAGCAACACAGTGGTAGTTACTTCGGAAAAACTTTGGAGGCGATTGAAACAGTGCCGGTGTTGATCAAACAGAAAAAAGCTGCGATCTCAAAAATTCTGTCTATTTGAGACTGAGTTGGCCTAGGACCTACGAGACGTTTGGCGATTTAGTATTGTTTGTAAGGCAAAAATTTACCTGACAACACAACGTTGACACGGTCACCCTTGGGATCAGGTTGACGCACGATGTCCATGGAGAAGTCAATCGCACTCATGATGCCGTCGCCAAACTCTTCGTGGATTAACTCTTTGATCGTGGTGCCATACACACTGACAATTTCGTACCAACGGTAAATCAAAGGATCGGTAGGCACTGGGGTCGGCAACGAGCCTTTGTAGGGCACAACTTGAAGCCACTTCTGCTCTTCTGCATTGAGGCCAAAAATCTTGCCAACAATTTTGGCTTGTTTGGCATCCAAAGTCATTTGCCCTAGGCAAGCAGCGGTCGTCCACTCTTTGGATAGACCGACTTTTTGGGCCACGTCTTCCCACTTGATGCCTTTGGACACTTTGGCACTGATGATTTTTTCGGTCACGTCGAGGCGGTTCATACTGACTCCTGGTTGAATTAAAAGATTTAGGCTGCAGCGACAAGACGCGGGTTATGTTGTTCGATGTATTGCAGACCTTGGAGTACATCGCCCACCACGATCACGGATGGACTCGCCATTTGATTGCGAACCACGGTGTCGTGTAACTCACCGAGCGGGCACACCACATGACGCTGCGTTGGCAAGCTCACCTGTTGAATCACAGCCACGGGTGTTTGTGGCGGTAGCCCTTGGAGTAACGAGGTTTGTAATTGCTCTGCACCACTCATCCCCATGTAGACCACCAAGGTGAGCTTGGCTTGTGCAACGGTCTGCGACAAAGCGGCCCAGTCCACGGTATCCGTTGCACCTTGCTTGGCATGGCCCGTGATAAACAACACACCATGCGCATGTGCACGGTGGGTCAACGGCACGCCCAGAGAAGTGACACCTGCTAAGCCTGCGGTGATGCCGTTAACAACAGTGACAGCCACACCTTGCGCGCGCAAGTGCTCTACTTCTTCGCCTCCGCGTCCAAAGATAAAAGGGTCGCCACCTTTGAGGCGAACCACGGTCTCGCCGGACAGCGCTTCTTGCACCATGAGTTTTTCAATGAAGGCTTGCGGTGTTGATTGACAACCACCGCGCTTACCCACATGGATGATGCGAGCCTTGGGCGAAGCGTAGGCAGTGATGGCGTCACTGACCAAATCGTCCACCAACAGCACGGTGGCGGCGGCAATGGCTTTGACTGCTTTGATCGTCAGCAGTTCAGGGTCGCCAGGTCCTGCGCCAACAAGCGTGACGTGAGCTTGTGTGTGTGTCATATCTTGACCTCTGTGAGTTGAATCAGTCGGCGTAACTCAGGCACACACGAACCACACTGAGTGCCACATTTGAGCGTGCCTTGGAGCGATGCCAAACGCTGTGTGCTGTCGCCTTTGTAAATTTGTAGATGGTTTCGAATGGCGACATCTTTGACACCCACACAGCTGCATACCGTAGTGCCTGTTTCGACCAAGGCCACAGGTGGTTTACGACCAGTCATCAACAACCGGCGACCGTAGTCTTGGGTAGATGCCTGTGTTTGCAGCAAGGCTTTGAGCCAAGTCTCGGCCGATGTATCGCCCGCAATGATGAAGGCATTGAGCTGCGTGTCTCTGGTCTGATTGGCTTCGCTGTGCTGTAAGCGCATGCTGCGCAGTTGGCTGCGTTTGGCATCAACGTAACGCAGACTGTTGCTGCCATTCAGACTTAAGAGTTCTTCGATGTCGTGCAGCAGTGCCATGTCAGGCGCTTCGCTGCAAGCCGCTCGCATCAATACGCCTTGACGTGCAGGCCCGTCCGCAGGGTTGTCGCTGAATGGCACACAACTGGCAAATTCAAACTGCACCATGCGTGCGCGCAGGTTTTTCAAAGTCGTTTGTACTTGGTGTTCAGGTAGCCACGCTAGTGCGAGTAGGGTCCAAGGCAATTCAGCTTTCAGCACTTTGACAGCGGCATGTTTGAGCTCAGGCTGCTTCGAGGTGGGGCAATACGCCGAGGTAGTGATGGCGTTGACACCCGCTAAAGGTTTGTTTTGGTGATCACGTCCACTCAAAAATGCCGCCCCCCAATGCATCGCAATAAACGCTTGGTTTGCACCGAGGTCTGAACTAGCTTGGGCTGGCAATACGATGGAGCCTCGTTTGCTGGTGACGTGCACCAAGGTACCTTCGTCAAAACCAAGCCGCACCATATCCTCTGGGTTGAGTTGCACCATAGGTTCTGGAACATGGCCAAACAATTTACCCACCAAGCCTGTCCGTGTCATGCCATGCCACTGGTCGCGTAAACGGCCTGTGTTGAGCGAAAAAGGAAAGCGCGATTCACGCACGTCCGAGGTCGGAACATAAGGCAGGGCTACAAATCTGGCATGACCGTTTGCCGTCGCAAATACGCCGTCTTCATACAAACGCGCTTGGCCTTGCTTTGCACCTTCGCGCATAGGCCATTGCTCAGGGCTTTGGTCTAAATGCTGGTAACTGAGGCCCGTGATGTCAAGGTCACGGCCGCGCGTCGATTCGCGGTGCTCTTCCCAAATTTCTCTGGGCATGGTGTAGGCCATGTGCAAGCCATCTTTGTGGATCGCCACGCCCGGCTCCTGTGCCAAACGCGTCGCCAAGTCCACCACAATTTGCCAATCGTGTCGTGCTTGACCTGCCGCTGGAACCGCGGCATGTACACGGGTGATACGGCGTTCGCTATTGGTGACCGTGCCCTCTTTTTCCCCCCAAGTGGTCGCAGGTAAAAGCAGATCAGCGAAGTCGCAAGTCTCGGCAGTCGCGAAGGCTTCTTGCACCACTACAAACTCTGCACGCTCTAGGGCACGCCGCACGGTACTCTGATTGGGCATAGATTGCGCAGGGTTGGTGCACGCAATCCACAACGCTTTGATTTCGCCATCAGCGGCAGCTTCAAACATTTCGACCGCAGTTTTTCCTGGCTTGGATGGGACATCGGCAATACCCCACAAGGCGGCCACCTCCGCGCGATGTTCAGGCTTACTCATGTCGCGGTGCGCACTGATGAGGTTAGCGAGACCACCGACCTCACGCCCGCCCATGGCGTTGGGTTGACCTGTGAGCGAAAAAGGCCCTGCGCCGAGTTTGCCAATCTGTGCGGTTGCCAAATGCAAGTTGATGAGCGATGCATTTTTCGCTGTACCGCTGCTCGATTGGTTCAAACCTTGGCAATACAAACTCAACGTTGCCTTTGAGGTCGCAAACCAACGTGCAGCTTGCAGCAGTTGATCGGGCTTGATGCCGCACACGCTGTGCACATACGCGGGCGTGTAGTCAGTCACCAAATTTTTTAGTGCATCAAAGCCTTCTGTATGCGCTGCGATGTAGGCGTGGTCTACCCAGCCTTCGGCCAGCATGACATGCAACATGCCATGAAATAGAGCGACATCCGTACCAGGTTGCAAAGGCAGGTGCAGGTCAGCGCTACTAGCGGTGTCAGTGCGGCGCGGATCGGCCACAATGATTTTGAGGCTGGGATTTTTTGCGCGTGCATCTTCGATGCGTCTGAACAAAATGGGATGCGCATAAGCCGCATTGCTACCCGCAATGAACAGACAATCAGCGTGCATCACATCGTCGTAACAAGCAGGCGGTGCATCGGCACCTAGGGTGAGCTTGTAGCCCGCCACGGCGCTGCTCATGCAGAGGCGCGAATTGGTGTCGATATTGTTGGTACCCAACAAACCTTTCACCAACTTGTTGAAGACGTAATAGTCTTCGGTCAACAACTGACCCGACACATAAAAACCAATGGCCTCTGCGCCATGCGCACGCACAACGCTGGCCAGCGTTTGGCTCGCCACTTGCATGGCGTTTTCCCACGCTACAGGTTGCAAGCTTCCGCCGCGCACCAAGCGTCGCATGGGTTGCAGCAGACGCGTTTGCGAAACCAGCGCCGGACTTGTGGTGAGATGAAGTGAAGAGCCTTTGCTACACAAACGTCCAAAATTGGCCGGATGGTCAGGATCGCCACGTACGCCTGTGATCTGACCCGCGTTCGAGGAAATGATGACACCGCAGCCGACGCCGCAGTAAGGACAGGTCGAACGCGTCTCTTTCATAGTCGTGCGTATACGTTAAGCGTCAATGGCGAGCGTGTTGAGCTCATTCATGTCCAAAGCCACATGACCGTTTTCCACACGGACTGCAAAGCGAGTCGTGCAGCCTTCGTCGGGTGCGTGAGCACAGCCGTCTACCAAGCCAATGTGCCAGTTGTGCAAGGGACACACCACGGTTTCACCAAACACCAAACCTTGACTCAAGGGGCCCCGCTTGTGCGGACATTGATCAAGCAGAGCAAACACTTTGTCTTCGGCATTTCGAAACACCGCCACTTCAACACCCTTGGCGCGCTGCACACGGCGTGCACCCAACACGGGGATGTCGTCTACTTTGCAAATGACTTTCCATTCGGTCATGGTGTCTTCCTTAAACGGTAATGGCTTCAAACTGACGTGTATCAACTTGCGCTTTGTCGAACTCAAACCATGGGTCAGGTTCACCCTCGAGTGCAAATTGCAAACGCGCCCACAAGGCTTTGCGACCTGCTTCGTCATCCAAGATTTTTTTCTTCACGTAGTCCATGCCCACACGGTTCACGTAGTGCACAGTTCGTTCGAGGTACCAACCCTCTTCGCGATAAAGCTGCATGAACGCGCCGGTGTACTCCATCACTTCTTCTGATGTTTTGACCTTCACAAAGAACTCGGCAACTTCGGTCTTGATGCCGCCATTGCCAGCGATGTACATCTCCCAGCCGCTGTCCACACCAATAACACCCACGTCTTTGATACCAGCTTCCGCGCAATTACGTGGGCAGCCAGACACCGCAAACTTCACTTTGTGTGGGGCATACATGCGCCACATCGCTTTTTCGAGGTCTTTGCCCATTTGCGTACTGTCTTGGGTGCCCATGCGACACCATTCGCTACCCACACAGGTTTTCACAGTGCGTAACGCCTTGGCATAGGCGTGACCACAAGGCATACCAATGTCTTTCCAGACATTCACCAAGTCCTCTTTCTTCACGCCGAGCAAGTCAATGCGCTGACCACCTGTGACCTTCACCGTTGGGATGTTGTACTTATCCACCACATCGGCAATGCGACGCAATTCATCGGCGGTGGTTTCGCCGCCCCACATGCGAGGGATGACGCTGTAAGTGCCATCCTTTTGAATGTTCGCGTGGCTGCGCTCATTGATCAGGCGACTTTGCGGGTCATCCAACGCTTCTTTGGGCCAGCTACTCATGCGGTAATAGTTGATGGCAGGGCGGCAAGTAGCGCAACCCGTTGCCTTAAGGCGACCTTCTGCATCTGGCTTCTTCCACTCTAAAAATTCAAAAACCGCGTCATTGGTCAACAGCTTATGGTCACGAATTGCATCGCGGACTTCTTGGTGACTGTGGTCAGTACAACCGCAAATGGCTTTTTTCTTCGGCGTGGCTGAATAGTCGCCTCCCGCAGTGAACATCAGGATCTGTTCGACCAAACCTGTGCATGAGCCACACGACGCGCTGGCTTTGGTGTGCTTACGCACTTCATCCAAAGTGAACAAGCCTTTGTCTTTGATGGCTTTGCAAATCGCACCCTTTTTGACGCCATTGCAACCACAAACCTCCGCATCGTCCGGCATGCTGGCGGCTTTGTTATGGCCCTCATGACCGACATCACCGATGTTGGATTCACCAAACATCAGCTTTTCACGAATGTCAGACACGCTACGACCTTCGCGCAATAGCTTGAAGTACCAGCTGCCGTCTACGGTGTCACCATACAAACATGCGCCCACCAATTGGTCGTTGCGGATGACGAGTTTTTTGTACACGCCCTCGTGTGGATCACTCAGCACAATCTCTTCCGTCTCACCATCGTCGCTGCCCATAAAGTCGCCTGCACTGAACAAATCAATGCCGGTGACTTTGAGCTTGGTCGAGGTGAGCGAGCCTGTGTAGCGCCCAATGCCGAACTCAGCCAAATGGTTGGCCAATACTTTGCCTTGTTCAAACAGCGGCGCAACCAAACCATAGGCAATGCCACGATGAGCTGCGCATTCGCCCACCGCATAAATGCGTGGATCTGTCACTGTTTGCAGTGTGTCGCTGACCACGATGCCGCGCTCGCAATGCAGGTGCATTTTTTCTGCCAGTGTTGTGTTGGGACGGATGCCAACGGCCATCACCACCAACTCGGCGGGCACGTACGAACCGTCTTTGAACAGCACCGATGCCACACGCCCATTTTTGTCGGCCTGCAATGCTTGGGTATGTGCTTGCATGCGGAACTGCATGCCTCGTGCCTCGAGCGAACGTTGCAACAAGCCCCCCGCAACTTTGTCGAGTTGACGCTCCATCAACCACTCGCCCACATGAACCACGGTCACACTCATGCCGCGTTTCATCAAACCGTTGGCTGCTTCGAGTCCGAGCAACCCGCCGCCAATCACCACAGCATGTTTGTATTTTGTGGCTGCATCAATCATGGCCTGTGTGTCAGCGATGTCCCGATAAGCCAAAACGCCCTCCAACTCGCGCCCGGGCACGGGGAGCATGAATGGGTTGGAGCCCGTCGCTAATATCAAACGGTCATACGCTGCGCTTTTAACTTCTCCCGCTGCGTTGGTTGCGTGCACCACGCGCTTGACGCGATCCACCTCAGTCACGGTCCAACTGGTATGCAGGGCGATGTGGTTCTCGCTGTACCAATCAAGCGGATTGAGGATGATTTCATCCAGTGTTTGCTCACCCGCTAAAACAGGCGACAACAAAATTCGGTTGTAGTTGGGGTGCGGCTCCGAACCGAAAACGGTGATGTCGTAAAGGTCTGGTGTGAGCTTGATGAGCTCTTCCAAAGTGCGCACACCAGCCATGCCGTTGCCCACCATCACGAGTTTGAGTTTGTTGGTCATGTCCAACTCCTTAGTGTTTTTCCACGTGCGTTTGGCGTGTGTACAAAAAGTCAATCACGGCTTTTCGATAGTGCAAATAGGCTGGATCATCAGCCAGCGTCACCCGTGAACGAGGGCGAGGCAAGTCCACATGCAACACTTCACCAATCGTGGCAGCGGGACCATTGGTCATCATCACAATCTTGTCGGACAGCAACACGGCTTCGTCCACGTCGTGTGTCACCATCACCACTGTGCTTTGCGTCTTGGCCACGATCGCCAGTAATTCGTCTTGCAACTTAGCTCGGGTTAGAGCATCCAAAGCGCCAAACGGTTCATCCATCAGCAACACTTGCGGCTCCATGGCTAGAGCACGGGCGATGCCCACGCGTTGTTTCATACCACCTGAAATTTCGCCGGGCCGTTTCAGTGCCGCATGACTCAAACCCACCATATCGAGTGCTGCATGCGTACGTGCAGTGAGTTGGGCCTTGTCTTCCTTGGCTCTGCTGTTCACAACGCCGCTTTGGCCGAACACACGCTCCACACCTAAATAGACGTTGTCAAAACAAGTGAGCCATGGCAACAACGAGTGGTTTTGAAACACCACAGCACGCTCGGGTCCTGGGCCCACGATTTCGCGGTTGGCACAAATCAAGGCACCTTCAGAAGGCTTGGTCAATCCGGCAATCAGGTTGAGCAAGGTGGATTTGCCGCACCCTGAGTGCCCAATGAGTGCAACGAACTCCCCTTTGCCCACAGTCAGGTCAATGTCACGCAAAGCGGGGAAGTCACCTTTGGCTGTTCGAAAGGTTTGGGCCACGCCCTGAATTTGCAAATACTTGGTGGTCAGCGATGTGTTCATGACTGCACCTCCTCAAAGGTGAATGCGGTGGCAAGTTTGATGAGCGCGTACTCCAGCACCAAGCCCACAATGCCGATCACGAAGATGGCGATGATGATGTTTTTCACATTCAGGTTGTTCCACTCGTCCCAGACCCAGAAGCCAATGCCCACACCGCCAGTCAGCATCTCAGCAGCAACGATGACCAACCAAGCGGTACCCACAGCTAAGCGCACACCCGTCAACATATACGGCAACACAGCAGGGAACAAAATCTTGCTGATGATTTTTGACTCGGAGAGATTAAGCACACGCGCCACATTCATGTAGTCTTGCGGCACGCGCTGCACGCCTACGGCGGTGTTGATGACCATGGGCCAAATTGAGCAAATGAAGATGGTCCAAATGGCCGCAGGGTTAGCACCTTTGAACACCAACAAACCGATGGGCAACCAAGCCAAGGGTGACACCGGACGCAACAAGCTGATGAGCGGATTGAACATGCGCGCTAAGAACTCGAAGCGTCCGATTAAGAAGCCCAAAGGAATGCCCACCAACGCAGCCAAGCCAAAACCCAGTGCCACGCGCTTGAGAGAGCTCCACACGTTCCAGCCCACACCTTGGTCATTGGGGCCATTGCTGTAAAACGGGTTACTGAATACATCAACGGCTTGCCAGAAGGTGTCGGTTGGGTTGGGAAAGTTGTTGGTACTGGTGACAGACACCAATGACCAAATACCCACCAGCAGCACCAAACCCATGAAGGGTGGCACTAGGCGTGACAACAGGTGTTTCAAATACATGAGTGATGTCCTTGTTTGTGCGCAGTCGTTCGGGCTTTAAGCGTGAACTTTGAAGCTGTCGGCGTATTTCTTAGGGTCTTTGCCGTCCCACACCACACCATCCATCAATTTGGCTGTGCGCAGCGAGTCTTTGGGAACTGGTGTTTTGCTGGCAGTGGCAGCCTGCTTAAAGAGGTCGATCTGATTGATCTCTTTGGCCACTTTCAAGTAATCGGGGTGGTCTTTGAGCAATCCCCAACGCTTGTGTTGCGTGAGGAACCACATGCCGTCTGACAGATAAGGAAAGTTAGCCGTACCGTCGTTGAAGAACTTCATGTGGTTGGGGTCATCCCAGGTTTTACCCAAACCGTTTTGATAACGCCCCAAGATGCGTTGGTTAATCACATCGACGCTGGTGTTGACATAGGCTTTGTCAGCGATGGTTTCAGCCATCTTCATTTTGTTTTGCAAACCCGCGTCAATCCACTTGCCTGCTTCCAAAATGGCCGCTGTCACCGCACGAGCCGTGTTTGGATATTTTTTAACGAAGTCACCTGTCGTACCCAACACTTTTTCTGGATGGTCACGCCAGATGTCTTGCGTCGTGGTCGCAGTGATGCCAATGCCATCAGCAATCGCACGATGCCCCCAAGGCTCACCGACGCAGTAACCGTCCATATTGCCCACACGCATGTTGGCCACCATTTGGGGAGGCGGTACGGTGATGACTTTGGCGTCTTTGAGTGGGTTCACGCCCACGCTGGCCAGCCAGTAATACAACCACATGGCGTGCGTGCCGGTGGGGAAAGTTTGTGCGAAGGTGTATTCGCGTTTGTCTGTGGCCATCAGCTTAGCCAAACTCGCAGCATCGACAGCACCCTTATCAGCGAGCTTCTTCGACAGCGTGATGGCTTGACCGTTTTGGTTCAAATTCATCAACACGGCCATGTCTTTTTTAGGCCCCGCGGTGCCCATGTGCACGCCGTAAATCAACCCGTACAAGGCATGCGCAAAGTCAAGCTCGCCATTGACTAATTTATCGCGTACACCAGCCCAGCTGGACTCTTTGGTGGGAATAATCTTGACGCCATATTTTTTGTCGATGCCCAGCACTGAGGCCATCACCACGCTTGCGCAGTCGGTGAGTGGGATGAAGCCAATCTTGACCTCTTCTTTTTCAGGCTTATCTGAACCTTGGGCATAAACGGCGGCACGTAAAGCAGGGGTGATGGTCAGTGCACCTGCAGTGGCAGCTTGCAACATATTCCTGCGGCTCATGGTGGTCTCCAAAAGTTTCGTCATGACATCACTCCTATATAAAAAACTGGTGCTGAAACGACAAAAGCGTCCTCATCACATACACCTTGGGTGCATGGATGGGGACGCCTTTGTCCTTGAACCGTCTTTGGTTCTTGATATATCTATTTGCAATAGCTGTGCCAGCTATTAAGGGTTCCCCCGTAAGAAAAAACGCCCTATGACGGGGCGTTGATGTGTGCATGCACCAGTTCGACGCACCAAACTAGGACAGCAGGTCTGCCATGTCTAAGGTGCGTTGCGCAACTTCTGCAATCTTTAAGCCCTTGTCCATGGCCACCTTGCGCAACTTGGTAAATGCCTCCTTCTCGCTCAGACCTTGGTGCTCCATCAGCAAGGCTTTGGCGCGGTCGACCAGCGTACGCTCCTTCAAGGCATGGCGTGCATCGTCACGCTCATCGCGCAATCGCTCTTCATATTCAAAACGTGCCATGGCCACTTCAAGGATGGGGCGAATGCGTGTGCTTGATAGCCCATCCACAATGTAGGCTGACACACCCACGGCCACTGCATCGCGCACATGCGTCGTGTCGCTATCGTCGGTGAACAGCACGATCGGACGGCGCTCATCGCGTGTAGCAAACACGACATGTTCTAAGGCGTCACGTGCTTCTGACTCTGCATCTACGATGATGAGGTCAGGTTGCAGTTGATCAATTCGATCCGCCAAAAACACATCAGCCGGCAAAGTCGCAATCAAGTTAAAACCACTCTCGAGCAAGCCGATCCGCAATGCACGAGAGCGCGCTGCTTGAGACAGCGCGTGTTCATCGCCTGAATCTTGAATGTCTAGGTCGGGTGCAACGACGACGATTCGCAATCCACGCGAAATAGATTGTTTTTTTGTTGAATTACTTTTCATAGATGTGGCTGCGTACATCTATGAGACAGCAAGTATCAAGCCAAGTGTTTTTTAAGATCGTCTAGAGGAGATTTTCTGACATACCTATTAGCCTCCCCCGCAATGTCAGCAGAGCATTTAGCGTTTTTGAACCTATTGATTTTCCAAAGAAAAAGGCCGCTAGGTGGTTAATCCTAGCGGCCTTTAAACTTGCATATGGTGGTCCATTATTGACTCTAATTCAATTACTCACCCACGGCACTTGCTATCTGGTTACCGGTAGTTGCGTATGCAGTGCCTAGCAACAAAAAGTTCTAGAAGCAGGCATTTTCAATCGAAAATTTCACTCGGTTTTGATACGAAGTCCACAAGTATTTTGCTAACCCAAAAACTGCCCTAAGGTTTTGTTGGGCAACTTGAGAGTGATGTTACAAATTGAGAGTGCTCCTCCAGATAGGAATCCAATGGATAAACACTCTACGCAAAGCTGTGCGCTTACTTAAGGCGGTTATGAGCAGCTTCAAGAAATAAAACCTCAATGAAATCAACAGGTTACGCGCGTCCTAAAGGGGTGTGGAAGCAAATATGGAAGCAGCGTTTATTTACTTCGATCAAGCTAAAGACTGTTAATCCGTAGGTCCCCGGTTCGAGCCAAGGAGCGACTTTTAACGTGCCTGGAGGTATGAAGGAATGCCATTAGCCTAAATCAGAGGATCAAGATTCCGTTACAGTTTGGATGGGTGCTGTTTTATTTCAGCAGGTTCATGCGAAGGTCGGGCCGCCTCGCAGATCTTTCTATGCATCACCTATGGTCAATGTCCAAAGCCCTTTATCGGCAACCTTCGAGCGTTTCTTCAATTCGGAGAAATCCAGTGGAGTTCTGATTCTTCTTTGCACCCTTGTTTCACTGGCAATTGCCAACTCGCCTTTCAGCGACCCCTATTTGCATTTCTGGCATCTCCAAATTCTTGGCCTTAGTGTTGAGCAATGGGTCAATGATGGCTTGATGGCTATTTTTTTCTTGTTCATTGGCCTTGAACTTGAGCGTGAGTTGTACAGCGGCGAACTGTCGGACTTCAGAAACGCTTTGCTACCCATTTTTGCCGCAGCAGGTGGCATCGCCCTACCAGCGCTCATTCACTTTAGCTTGAATATGGGCATGCCAACTCAGGTTGGCATGGGCATACCAATGGCTACAGACATTGCATTTGCACTGGGTGTTCTGGCGTTGCTAGGAAGCCGCGTTCCTGTCTCGCTGAAAATTTTTCTAACAGCTTTAGCGGTCATGGATGATCTGGGCGCGATCATTGTCATTGCAGTGTTCTACACAAAAAGCCTATCAACCGCACATTTAATGGCTGCCATTGGGGTCTTTTTCTTAATGGTTGCAATGAACCGCAGACTGCGAATCATCGCCCTGCTGCCCTACTTGATTGGTGGAGCAATCATGTGGTTTCTGATGCTGAAGTCAGGCGTACATGCAACCATCGCAGGTGTACTGCTCGCCTTCGCCATACCTTACTCAAGCAAACAAGAAGATAAAGAATCGCCGTCTCACAAGCTTGAGCATCTCCTTCACAAGCCTGTTGCTTTTTTTATATTGCCAATCTTTGCCTTAGCAAATACGGGAATCGTGATCGGTTCAAGTTGGGCGCAAGATCTCAGTAGTGCAAATAGCATGGGGATAGTGACTGGTTTGGTTATTGGCAAACCTTTGGGAATCACACTGCTTGTCTTCATCGCCGTATTGCTCGGGATCTGCCGACTTCCATTCGGCATGAATTGGAAGCATGTATTTGGCGCAGGAATGCTTGGCGGCATAGGCTTCACGATGTCAATTTTTATCACCAATCTGGCCTTCACTGGTGAGGCTGAATTGGTCAATGCATCAAAGATTGCCATATTGCTGGCATCTGTAACAGCGGGCAGCATTGGATTTTTGTGGCTTCTGCTATTGGGGGGCAACGCCAATTTGTCATCTAAGCAACGCGACTCAGCGCCCTAGATAACGTTGATGGGCTGGAATAACCAGTTCGCGTTGCAATTTGTTTCAGCCCGATACCAGTGTCAACTAGTTGCCGAGCAATAGCCAACCTCAAATTTTCTAGGTATTTTCCTGGTGATACCTGCATCACTTCCTTGAAGTAATTGGCAAATGATGTTCGCGACATCCCTGCCAAGTTAGCCAAACTTTCCAAGGTCCAAGGATGCGCTGGCTTGGAATGCATCGCTACCAAACTTTTAGCAATCCGCGGATCTGACAAAGCCTGAAACAACCCTGTGGATTGTTGTGGTCGAGATGTCAGGTGCCGCATCAAGCTAACCAACAAAATATCGCCTGCCCGATTCATGAAGAAGGGTTGGCCACAACGACTGGCCTGCATTTCGTTTGCAATAAGCATCATGACTTGCACCAAAGATGGATCAGCATCCTTCATGACGATTGCGATTGGCTTAGATTGCTCAGCTAAAAAGCTAGGCCCCATTGGCCCATCAAAGACAACACCAAAGCTCATGCAGCACTGCTGATCTGCTTGCAGAAGATTCTCAAAAGAGTACAACGCCGGGCAAACCAACAATGACAAGGCGTCCTGCTGAATACCCGAGAAACTGTCGGTTGAATGTTCAGATGTCCCAGTCTTGATGATGTGCAGCGAAAACCCGTCTGGCTTAGTTGCCAAGGTTACTTTCGGACTAAGTCCCTCAAGCAAGGCGGTGAGTCGATCTAATCGCGGAGTGTCCATTTGTACGAATTGCAAATTTATATGTACGAATTGTTGCGCTAAGTGCAGGATACTGCAATCAGTTCTAATTTTTTCACGTAACAAGTGAGGGCTCATGTTTTCAAAAATCGCATCCATCACGTTGCCAATTTTTACCCTTGTGCTGGTTGGTTTCCTCTACAGCCGACGTGTCAAACCTGACCTTGGAGGGGCCAACAAACTAGTGGTGGACATTGCACTGCCCGTTTTGATTTTTATCTCTTTGTCCGCTAAGTCATTCGATCCTATTTCAGCCTTGTCATTCACTGTGGCATCTATCGTGTTGATTCTTCTGACTGGCTTGATTGCTTGGCCATTAGCAAAATTCTCAGGCGCGACAGTGCAAGCATTTTTACCTTGTGCCATGTTCACCAACGTAGGTCCGATTGGAATTCCGTTGATTGCACTGGCCTATGGACCCGAGGGAATGGCACCCGCTGTAGTTTTATTGGTGATTTCCAATATCCTGCATTTCACGCTTGGTGCAGGCGTGATGAGCGGAAAAGTTGACTGGCGGATGGTTTATGCCAACCCACTTGTTTGGTCAACAGTGTTGGGGGTCGCTAGTTCGCAATTACAGATAACGCTTCCAGAGTGGGTTCAAACATCCTGCACCATGATTGGCAGTGTGTTGGTGCCGATGATGCTGATGTCACTCGGAGCAAGACTTGCCAGTAGTCAAGTGGCTGATGCTTGGGTGGGTGCTCGCTCAGGCGTTCTCATCTTGATCATCAGGCTTGCTGCTGTACTTTTAGCCCTTTGGTTCATTCCCATGCAAGGTCTAGAACGTGGCGCATTGATACTTTTTGCATGCTTGCCATCCGCCGTCTTCAATTTCATGCTCGCAGACAAATTTCAGGTACAGCCCAACAAGGTGGCCTCGACGGTCATCGTTGGTCATTTGTTGAGTTTGGCTTTCTTGCCACTAGGTATCTGGCTGGCATTCATCTAATTTTTCATTCATACGCACAAAGGAACCAATCGTGATTAAGTTTTATTTCCATCCTTCTCCCAACCCATTAAAGATTGCCTTGTACCTTGAAGAGACAGGAGAGCCCTATGAGCTCATTCCTGTCGACACACGCAAAGGCGAACAGCACTCAGATAGCTTTAAGGTCATCAACCCGAACGCGAAGACGCCAGCCATGCTGGACGACGACATTCGAGTTTTTGATAGCAATGCCATGTTGCTTTATTTGGCTGAAAAGATTGGCAAGTTTGTTCCCCTAGATACGCCAAAGAACAAAGCTGAGATGTATTCATGGCTGATGTTTGTGGCCACTGGTATTGGCCCTTACTGTGGTCAGGCTGTTCACTTCAAGCACTTCGCACCAGAGCCCAAAGAATACGCAGTGAATCGCTATGACTTTGAAGCATGGCGTCATTGGTACATCATCAATGACCATTTGGCACATCAGCCATACATGATGGGCAATGAGTACACCATTGTGGATATGTCTGTTTGGGGCTGGGCACGGGTTGCACCCTTTGTTTTAGGCGTAGACGCATGGGAAAAACTGCCACACGTCAAACGCTTGCTTGATGAAATAAACGCACGTCCTGCGGCGCAACGAGCAGAAGCCTTGAAGACCAAGTTTGCTTTTAAAACCGAAATGGATGAAGACGCTCGCAAAAAGCTGTTCCCATCTAACGAGCGCCTCAAAGCCTCTGGGGTGTGACGCATGATTGATTTTTATTACTGGACCACACCTAACGGCCATAAGGTCACGCTGTTCTTAGAAGAGTCGGGTCTTGACTACAGCATCAAACCAATCAATATCAGTAAGGGGGAACAATTCACCCCTGCTTTTTTGAAGATAGCGCCCAACAATCGTATACCTGCAATCCTTGATCACACACCCGAAGGTGGAGGCGAACCGATTGCCATTTTTGAATCGGGTGCCATCCTTTTGTACTTGGCAGACAAGACGAATCAATTTATCCCTCAGGACATACGTGGTCGAAATGAATGCCTCCAATGGCTTTTTTGGCAAATGGGGGGCTTAGGCCCAATGGCAGGTCAGAACCATCACTTTGTTCAGTACGCACCAGAGCAACTGCCGTATGCCATTGATCGTTATGTCAAAGAAACATCTCGCTTGTATGGCGTGCTGAATAAGCATCTATCTGATGGCCGCGAGTACATATGCGGCGACTATTCAATTGCCGATATGGCTGCTTATCCTTGGGTCGTACCGCATGAGCGTCAGCGTCAAGACATGAGCCAGTTTCCCTATCTATCCTCGTGGTTTGAACGAATACAAAACCGTCCTTCAACTCAAAAGGCCTATGACATCGCTAAGTCGATCAATACAGCGCCTACGGTGGACCAGAACGCCAAGTCCATTTTGTTTGGTCAAGATGCAAAGACAGTAGTTTGATTCCCAGTTAGGAAATTTCTATGACTATAAAAGCGGTTGTTTTTGATGCCTACGGCACATTGTTTGATGTTTACTCCATCCAAGTATTAGCTGAAGAGCTCTACCCGAGCCATGGGGCTGACATCGCGGTGAAGTGGCGCGATAAGCAAATTGAATACACAAGATTGATTACGCAGTCAGATCCGCACAACGCATCTGGCAGTCAATACTTCCGTCCATTTTGGGAGTTGACTCGCCTGTCATTGGAGTACACGTTAGACCGACTAAAGCTAAATCGCGAATCAGGTCAGGTTGAAAAACTGATGCAGCAATATGCTCACCTTACGCCGCTTCCTGAAAACTTGGCGGTCCTACAAAAGATCAAGGCTAATGGCTTTACCACTGCCATACTCTCAAATGGCAGCGTGGATATGCTGACATCAGCCGTCAAAAGCGCAGGCATGGAAGATGTTTTAGACCACGTTATCTCAGTCGATCCGATACGCCTTTTCAAGACCTCTCCCGAAAGTTACGGACTTGTTCAACAGACTATTTCCGTTACCAAAGATGAAGTCTTGTTTGTATCAAGCAATGCTTGGGATGCGCTCGGTGCAACTTGGTTTGGCTTCACCACGCATTGGGTCAACCGACAAGATTTGCCATTTGAAGCTTTGACACCTCGTCCACATTATTCTGGGCCGGATCTCAAGTCAGTGCTTCAATCGTTGAAGCTCGCTGAATAATCATTGTTATGAAACCTCAAGTACTTTTTAGTTTCTTTTTGCTTTGCTTGGGACAAAACGTAAACGCTCAGCTTCTAGATGCAATTCGTGGGCACGCTCAAGACATCAGGGTGCGCTTTGATGACCATCAAAAGATTGAGGGCGAACTCATCAAGCGAGGGCAGATTGACAAAACAGCAAAGGGGCAGGATTTGATCCACAACTCCTCTGGTGAGTGGTCTGTCATCAAAGTAGGAAATCAATTATTTTTGCAATCAAGCGAGAACTTTAGATCCAGTCCAGGCCCTGACTACCATGTCTACATCAGTAGCAAATCTGCCATCAAAGATAACGATGAATTTAGCGTTCAACAAATTGAAGTTAGCCGGCTCAAAAAGCCTAATGGTGCCGCTTTCTATCTCTTGCCGACACAAAATCCAGCCGACGTAAACAGTATGCTGATTTGGTGCAAGCAGTTCAAAGAATACATAGGCTCGGCAGAATTACGGCAAGCAAAGTAAGTTGATCAGACAAAAAAAAGCTCCTACTCGTTCATGATCACCTGATTGAAATCTGTTCTTCGCGAAAACAGATCCGGTAAGGGAGGCTTGACGTAAAAAACCACCTTGATATGGGACTCAAAATTGGCCCAATAGCCATGCGGTGTTAAGGGACCATTTTTTCTCTGCATAGCTTGCCAACCATTACGTCTGACGCGCCCAACTCTTTGGCTACATGTGTCATAGGCTTGGACCAAACTAGTTCATAGAGCTCTTCTCGAGTCAAATTTGTTCTCATTTCCGAGGATCATCTAAAAGCGATGACTCACTCCTGCCCAAAGGCATTTAGCGAGCGAACATTTGCATCCTAGTGGTCTCGCGATGAAATCGTAATTTTTTATTTAGTGCGAATTTATAAACAAACCCAGGAGAACTAGCATGGCATCAAAAGCTCCCAGAAAAAAGAAATCAATTGATTTCTCCAAGCCTGTTGGCAATGTTATCGACCCCTATCAGATGACAGAAGATGAAAGGCATTCTGAAGTCTCTGAAATTCTTGCAATGGGTGCCGCAAGAATCCAAAACAAGAAAACGCCGCGACAAGTTGAGCACCAGAAAAGAGTTGCCGCACAGAAACCAAACCAACCACGTGACTTGCTCACTGAAGACATGTTGGCCGAACGTTGGCTATGCTCTGCATCGCGATTGCAACGTTGGAGAGTTGAGGGTCAAGGAATCCCATATTTAAAAATTGGAGCTCGCGTTTTGTACCGCTTAAAGGACATCGAAGCCTACGAAGAGGCCTGTCTAATTCGGCCACACCCTGAGACCAACACCAGTGGATTTTTCGTTAAGAGCCTATAGCCCAATACAAACAGTTGTGACTATTTCAAAGTTAGCGAGAAAAATGCAGTTTGTCCGCATTTAGTCAACAACTCACATCACCTGTAAGTCATTGATTTATAAGGATTACTTGTAGTTGTAAGAGAGTGAATATTTTTCAGATTCACTTCCGGTCAACAGACTTCAACCAGAGACCAAAAAGTCAATCCGGATTTTGCGTACGCAACTGTCATCACTGAACCAGCAACAACCAGCAATATCCGTATTGACACAGTCGCATTTTTACAATGCAAAAATATGGTGGCCAATCAGGGATTTGAACCCGGATCCAATCGCTCCCACGTGGCGAGCGAATGGCCTCTATGTCTTAGGACAGGCTCTGAATAAGTGCTCAACACACTCCTCAGTGCCTGTCAGAGTTTCGCTGAGTCGGTCAGGCCGACAGCAACTTGATGTAGCGATCGTAGCTAAAACTCCGGTTCTTTTTGTTCCCCGTTGTCTCGCTGATCAGTCCTAATTCCTCTAGCGTCTTCACAGCCGCGTTGGCCGTTGGGAAGGTCGTCCCCAAAGCAGTTTTCACTCGCTCCACAGTAAAGCGAGGCATCATCGGCAGCATCTCGAAGAGGCGGTACGCTGCTGCCCCGCTCTTGGTCGCCTCGAGCAGTTTCCTGCGATCAGCTGCAACCAAAGAAGCGATCTTGACGATGTTCTCCTCGGCCTGAGTTGCCGCTACCTGGACGCCTTCCAGGAAGAATCGAATCCAGGACTCCCAATCACCTTCTTGCCGGATCCCGGACAGCAGACGGTAGTACTCGGTCTGGTGCTCCTTCAAGTATCCACTTAAGTACATCAGTGGTTCGGGCAACAAACCCAGATCCTCTAGAAGGGCCGAAATCAACAGACGCCCAATACGGCCATTGCCATCCAAGAACGGGTGAATGGTCTCGAACTGGGCGTGAGCAAGCGCAATCCCAACCAGAGGCGGCAGTCCCCTCCCCTGACCTGAAATTTCCTCGCCCTTGCGCGGTTGATCATGGATGAATTTCTCCAGATCGCTCATCAAGGTCTGAACCTTGTCCGCAGGCGGAGGGACAAAGACGGCGTTGCCTGGACGTGTTCCTCCAAGCCAGTTTTGAGAGCGCCTCAGATCTCCTGGTTGCTTGCCCGTTCCTCGAACTCCATTGAGCAGAAGTTTGTGAGATTTGCAGAGCAGTCGCACACTGATGGGCAGTCCCTTGGGATCGCGCAGGTTGTCCCTCACCAGTCGGTAGGCAGCGATGTAGTTGGTGACCTCTTCCACGTCGTCGGTGTTGCTCACCTCAATCCCGGCCTCGTCATCAAAGAGGTCCGTAATCGTGGCTTGCGTTCCTTCGATCTGGGAGGTCAGCAAGGCCTCCTTGCGGATTGCACTGTAGAGGAGCCAGTCCACTGAAGGCACTAACCCAGACACACCAGACAGACGTGCCAGAGCCATCTCGGCTTTGTGGTTGAGGTCAATAAAGCCCTCAGGGTCCAAAACAGGTTTGCTCGGGGGAAGCGAATGAGGCACGAACGCCTTCACCACTTCCCCGAGGGTGGTGGACTTGACGTAGGTTCCCGTAGTGCGCTTCATAAACAAGCTTCCTTTAATTTGATCCAATCATTTTAAAGACTTCTTTAATACCGTGCAAGCCAATTAAAAACTTCTTTCATTCCTCAACCTCCCTCTTTTGGAAGGCGTTGACCCCGCAATGTTTCCAGTCCATCAACTACTGGAAAACATCCATGCAAAAACTACGCTGTGCCCACTGCAATGACCCGTTCACGCCTGCACCGCAGGTGCCTAAGCAGACCTATTGCTCAAACCCCAATTGCCAGAAGGAGCGCCGCAAACAGTGGCAGAAAAACCGCCTGCAATCGGACCCTGACTACCGGGCCAATCAGTCCCGTGCCCAGAAGGCCTGGACCGAAAAGAACCCCGACTATTGGCGTGAGTTGCGTCAATCCGGGCCCGATTATGGGAATTTAGACTTCTCTGAACAAGATTTTCTTGCCCAAGAGTCCTTGGAGTCATTCATCAAGATGGACTCGTTAACTGCATCCCAAAACCTCAGAAAAGCCTTATTTGACGGGGTGTTCCGACTGAAAGTGCTTGCACAACCTCGAAGCGTCAAGATGGACGTGTGGATTGTTGAACTTTCTAGCATCCATGCGGGTTACAGCCCGATTTCGGATTCATCAAGAGATGACTAGATAGCCAGACGCGATTACTCCCGCTACCTTATGGCAGAGAGTACTTCTGGCCTCCCCCACAGCGCACCTATATGCGCTCGTAGGGGGGTGCCCGGGTCAATGACTCCACAAAAACAATGGACAACGATGCAACATGGCACAACAACACGACGGGGTCGCAGCCCAGAAATCAATATTCAAAGCGGTCAAGTACGTCCGGATGTCCACCGAACATCAGCAGTACTCCACGGAGAACCAGGCTGACAAGATCACTGAGTACGCTGAGCGCAGAGGCATCGAGATCATCCGGACCTACGCGGATGAGGGCAAAAGCGGGTTGCGCATCGAGGGGCGCGTTGGCCTGCAAGAACTGATCAGGGTTGTTGAATCCGGTCAAGCGGATTTTCAGATCATCCTGGTCTATGACATCAGTCGCTGGGGGCGGTTTCAAGATGCCGATGAGAGCGCCTACTACGAATACATCTGCCGCCGTGCAGGGATCCAGGTGGCCTACTGCGCAGAGCAGTTTGAAAACGATGGCTCCCCCGTCTCCACGATCGTCAAGGGTGTCAAACGCGCTATGGCCGGTGAGTACAGCAGGGAACTCTCCACCAAAGTCTTTGCAGGTCAATGCCGCTTGATCGAGTTGGGCTATCGCCAGGGTGGCCCTGCTGGCTATGGCCTGCGGCGCGTTCTGATCGATCAGAACGGGTCCATGAAGGGTGAACTCACCCGGGGCGAACACAAGAGCCTGCAAACCGATCGCGTGATCCTGATGCCTGGCCCAGATGAAGAAATCCGGATCGTCAACCAGATCTATGACTGGTTCATCAACGACGGGGCACTGGAAGCAGAGATTGCCAAGCGTCTCAATGGCTTGGGTGTCACCACCGATTTGGACAGGCAATGGACCCGAGCAACGGTTCATCAGGTGCTGACCAATGAGAAATACATCGGCAACAACGTCTACAACCGGATCTCCTACAAGCTCAAGAAATTGCGGGTCGTGAATGACCATCAAATGTGGATCAAGAAGGAATCCGCTTTCGAGGCCATCGTCCCAAGCGAAGCGTTCTACACGGTACAGGGAATGATCCGAGCAAGAAACCACCGTTTCACGGATGAAGAACTGATTGAAAAATTGCGCAGCCTGTATCAAAGCCGCGGCCTGCTCTCCGGTTTGATCATCAACGAGACAGAGGGCATGCCATCGACCTCTGCCTACATCCTGCGATTTGGAAGCCTCACACGTGCATATCAAGCAGTGGGCTTCACACCCGATCGAGACTACCGCTACCTCGAGGTCAACCGCTACTTGCGTCAGATGCATCCACAAATCATCCGAGAGACAGAGCAAAAGATTCGGGAGATTGGCGGGTTGATTGAACGAGACAACAGCACCGACTTGCTCAACATCAACCGTGAATTCACGGTCTCCATCGTTTTATCGCGCTGCCAGATCTATGAGACCGGTACGAGGCGTTGGAAGGTCCGCTTTGACAGCAGCCTTCAACCTGACATCACAGTGGCCGTTCGTCTTGATGAATCAAATCAGTCAGCACTGGACTACTACCTCCTGCCGAGCCTGGACTTTGGAAGCAAGGGCTTCAACCTGGCCGAGCGCAACGGGATCGAGTTCGAGACCTACCGTTTCGAGAGCCTGGAGTACTTGTACGGGATGGCAGAAAGAACAAGAGTAAGGAGAGCAGCGTGAGTGAACCCAGAAAGAAACCGCAACTGAAAATGATCCCCATCAACTCCATCGAGGTGTTGAATCCCAGGGAGCGTAATCAACGGGTCTTTGACGACATCGCGAACAACATCGGCAAGATTGGCCTAAAGAAACCCATCACTGTCACCACTCGACCGGGGCCCAATGGAGAGGAACACTACCTGCTCGTTTGTGGTGAAGGCCGTATGAAAGCCTTCTTGTCCCATGGCGAGACCGAGATCCCTGCCATGGTGATCGAGGTAGATGATGACGACGCATTCATCATGAGCCTGGCTGAGAACATCGCACGTAGGCAGGGCCGGACCATAGAGTTGCTGGCAGGCGTACAGCGCCTCAAGGACCAGGGCTATGACAAGAAGGCCATCGCAGACAAAACTGGCTTGAGCGTCGAATACATCCATGGGATCTTGCAACTCCTGGAAAACGGAGAGGATCGACTGTTAATTGCAGTTGAATCTGGCAAGATTCCTCTCAACGTTGCCCTCGATATCAACAAGGCAAACAACGATGACAAGGCTATACAAAGCGCTCTTCAAGACGCCTACGAGTCTGGCCATCTAAGAGGCAAACAACTCATCATGGCAAGGCGGGTTGTTGAAAAACGCCACACCCTAGGCAAGTCGGTTCGTCACCGGGTGAAGCCACGCTCCACAGGCGACGTTACCTCTCTGAGCCTAGTCCGCAGTTACCAGCGCGAGGTTGAGCGTCAAAAACTCATCATCAAAAAATCTGATTTCGCCCAGCAACGACTCATGTTCGTCATCGGAGCCTTGCGCTCTTTGTTGACAAACGAGAACTTCACTAACCTGCTGCGTGCCGAAGGCCTGGACACCTTGCCAACGTTTTTGGCTGAACGCGTATGGCCCAACGGAGTTGCTGCATGAGCCAGATTGCACTCGGATTCATTCCAGACCCGATGACAGTTAATTTCGAGAAACTGCTTCCAAGTCGAAAACTTCCAGAAAACGTCACTTCTTCAAGGAAGTACAAGCAGATCATCGAATCGCTACGCTCGGTCGGGTTGATCGAACCACTAACCATCAGTCCTTCGACAGCGGATGGCACGCATTTACTTCTCGATGGGCACACCCGACTATTGGCCATGAAAGAACTTGCCATGACGGAGAGTCTGTGCCTGATCTCCACGGATGATGAGACATACACCTACAACAATCGAATCAACCGCCTTTCGACAGTTCAAGAGCACCTCATGATCAAACGGGCGATCAATCGTGGGGTCTCGCCCGAGAAGTTGGCCAAGAGTCTGCATTTGGATATCGGGCACATCATGAAGAAGGTCAAGTTGCTCGACGGCATTTGCGCAGAGGCCGCCGAGTTGCTTCGCGATCAAATTTTCTCGGCAAAGCTCAGTGATGTCTTGCGCCGGATGAAGCCAACCAGGCAAGTCGAATGTGTGGAATTAATGATCTCCGCCAACAACATCACCATCCCCTACGCCGAGGCTTTGCTTGCGGCCTCCCCTTCACATTTGCTGATCGGAGAGGTCAAGCCCAAAAAGGTACGCGGCATCAATGCCGAGCAGATGCACAAGATGGAACGTGAAATGACCAATCTGCAAGAACAATACAAACTGGTCGAAGAGTCATATGGACAAGATGTCCTGAACCTGGTTCTGGCAAAAGGCTATCTGGTGCGACTGCTTGAGAACAGCTCGGTGGCCCGGTATATCCAGCAAAACCAACCCGATGTATTTTCTGAGTTCGTGACCATCGTTGAGACTGTCTCGATGGACAAATGATGCACACAGGTCAGACAAAAAGCGTTGAACCCCTTACCACCAGCGACGAGTCAGATTTACACCGCAATGCGCCGACACCTGACCCGGCCTGTCTTTATGGCTTGGTCGGAGAGGTGGCCAGGGCTGGTAGCAAGGGCAATGAATCAAACCCATTTGCGATCGCCACGAACTTCCTTGCCTATCTCTCATGCGCTATCGGAAGGGGCACCTTCTTGCAAATTGGAAACACGGAGCATCACCCGAGGATTTTTAGCCTTCATGTGGGTCGATCGGGACGTGGCAGAAAAGGCGACTCCCTCGGTTTGGTCATCAAAATTGATGAACTCATCCGTGCACATGCTCCAATGCTTTGCCCTCAGATTCACAGGGGTGGACTGTCTTCAAGGGAGGGACTCGCCGCTCTGATTCATGATGGGTATGCGCAAGGGAGCCAAGAAGTCCCAGCAATAACGGACAAGCGTTTGTGGGTGGTCGAGTCTGAATTTGCCAATGTGCTCCAGCAGTCCAGGAGAAAGGGAAACACCCTGTCTACTGCTTTACGTGATTGCTGGGATGGTGTGTGCATCAAACCCGCCACAAAGAACAATCGTGTGTTTGCGAGTAACCCTCATGTCTGTCTAAGTGGAGCGATCACACCCAATGAGTTAACTGCGCTCATGTCCTCGAAAGATCTGAGTAATGGGTTCGCCAATCGATTTCTGATCGTATGGGCAGAACGAACAAAGATCACGGCTTTCCCGCAGCCCACTCCAGCTAAAGAGATCGAATACCTTGCAACCCGAACACGGGAAGTTTTGAACTTTGCGAAAGCTGATTCGCATCTGGAAAGCAATTGGCTTCAGATGGAACTCAGTCCGTCAGGCAAGTGGCACTATGGTCAGATGTACCGCAATGTCCTGGCGCAGGACTTGGGCAGTGAGCGAATTAGCGCCATTCTTGAACGCAGGGCTCCAATGCTGCTGCGTCTGGCGATGGTTTTTGCACTGTGTGACCTGAGCACAAAGATTGAGATCGCGCACCTCGATGCGGCATTGGCTTGGATCACATTTTGTTCAGACTCAGTTCAATACGTGTTCTCAACGGCAAAAGAAGCAGCACTAACAGAGCGCGTGAGTAGGAATTCCAATCTATTGCTCCAGTATTTATCGGACCAAGGCCAAGCTACTAGGAGCGACATCCTGCGCGAGTGCTTCAAGGGGCATTTGAACAAACTAGAGATTGACGCATGCCTGGACAACCTTCTGAACTCTTCGCCCCCTCAGATCCTAGTTAAGCAAATAGAACGCATTGAAGGCAAACCAGGCCCCTCTGCGCTCATTTACACCCCGGCATAACCGAATTGTTCGCAACTATTCGCAACTGTTCGCAGGGCAAAAATCGCCCTAACCTATTGATTTAAAAAGGCTTTCGAATTGTTCGCACTATTCGCAGCAAATAGTTGAAAAACAGGGACCCAACGGCATACAGGGTAATACTGAATGAATGGCTCACATGGTGAGCCTTGTGCACCGCAACATGGCTCCTTCTAGAAGAAGGAACATTGAATGCGCACGCCCGACCGAGACATCGAATTACAGCCATTGGATTTGGATGGCCTACGTATACCGCCCCACTCCATGGAGGCGGAATCGAGTTTGCTTGGTGCCTTACTGTTAGACAACGAAGCCTGGGATCAGGTGGCCGAGATGGTGAGTGAGAGCGATTTCTACCGACATGAACACCGTTTTATCTTCCGCAGCCTAGCAACACTTATCGGTGCCGACAAGCCTGCCGATGTCATTACTGTCTTCGAAGAACTCAGGTTACACGGCAAGGAGCAAGAACTCGGAGGGTTGCCCTACCTCAATCAATTGGCTCAATATGTTCCAAGTGCGGGGAACATCAAACGCTATGCAGAGCTCGTTCGCGAACGTTCCATTTTGCGCAAACTCATCGCAGTCGGCGATCAGATCTCAGGTAGCGGTTTCAGGCCAGATGGCAAGACTGTGGCTGCACTTCTTGATGATGCAGAAAAATTGGTCTTCAAGATCGGAGAAGAAGGCTCACGACTGAAGCAAGGCTTTCACTCCTTGGAAAAACTCGTTGCCTCCCTGATAGAGAAAATCGAGGAACGTGCCTACAACCCAGTTGACGTCACTGGCATCAAGACTGGTTTTTATGAACTCGATCGAATGACATCGGGTCTACAGGCTGGCGACCTAATCATTCTTGCCGCACGGCCAAGTATGGGCAAGACCAGTTTCGCAATCAACATTGCAGAACATGTCGCCATTTATGAAGGACTGCCTGTAGCTGTGTTTTCAATGGAAATGGGGGCTGAGCAACTTGCCGTTCGAATAGTGGGTTCAATCGGCAGGATTAACCAAACCAACTTGCGAACCGGACGACTCTCAGATGATGAGTGGCCAAGGTTGACGGAAGCCATTGAGCGAATGCGGGATGTGAAACTCCACATCGATGAGACCCCTGGCCTTACCGTCAGCGAGTTGCGTGGCAATGCCCGCCGCCTCGCACGGCTTAATGGTGGGAAACTTGGATTGATTGTGGTGGACTACCTTCAACTCATGACTACGAGTGCCGGATCTAATGAGGAAAATCGTGCAACGGCCCTGGGAGAGATTTCACGTGGGCTGAAGATGTTGGCAAGAGAACTGCAATGCCCGGTCATTGCCCTCTCCCAACTGAATCGCGGAGTCGAACAACGCACCGACAAACGCCCGATGATGAGCGACCTACGTGAATCCGGTGCTATCGAGCAAGACGCCGACATCATCATGTTCATCTACCGTGACGAGTACTACACCAAAGAGGCTTGCAAAGAGCCAGGAGTGGCCGAGATCATCATTGCCAAGCAACGAAACGGTCCCACCGGAACAGCCAAACTAGGCTTCGTGAGCGCACAAACAAAATTTCAGAATTTGGCATTTGCTAAAGACCTGGATTAAGGCGATTTGCAAGTAAATTAGCATCTAGCAGTCTAGGTATGAGAGTATTTCCGAACATTTAAGGATTCAGATATGGCCACCTTACTTTCCTTTTTCAATGAAGTTCTAGTCAATGACCTCGAAAAATTCCTTCAAGAGTGTGGATGGACTTGTACTGAGGGCACATCTGAAAGGCCCAACGATTACGCAGCCCCAAATTCTCAAGAATGGGGAGCCGCGATGACAAAAGCAACGCTATTGATGGATGAACGTGGTGCCGAAGCGCAAGACGAGATTGCAGAGTTAATGAGGTCTTGTGGTTGGACCTGTACCAAAAATTGAGCCTGACCTACGACGATTGAACGTGCCTGTTCCAAAGCCTCAATCCATCCCCTAACGGTCGAAGCGGGAGTAGCCTCGCATCAGAATGTTCCAGTTGACTGGTCCATGTGACATGTTTAAAGGATCTTTTTATGCATCCGATTTGCCCAAATCCCAATGGTTGGCACTCTGTTTCTGAAAAACTCATCTCCTATGCAATGAGTCATGGCCTTCCGCCTCCTCCAAAACCTTTGATACTCGCAGGTTGGAATTTCTCTTCAGATTTTGAGAAAAAACTTAGATGGCAAGAAACGATTGAATGGTGTCAACTACACAACTGCAGCACACTGATCGAAAGCATCTCTGAGTCAGATTGGTATCACGGGTAAGGGAAGTTCAGAACTTTTAACGAATGAACGAGAAACGTCCGAAACCATCTCCCAGGATTCATCAATTTCTCCAGGTCGCAACGGAAGCAACCATGCATCAGGGTGTTCCAATTGCCTAGTCCATGTGACATGTGACGTGTAGTGCTCCCCACTTCGCCTCACACAATGCCATAACTGGCGATTGATTGGCTTGATGAGCCAACACATCAACTTGAGCCTCGAGTTTCTCTGAACAGGCCCTCGTACCTCAACGATTTTTCCGATGTTTTCCGAGCAACTTGGCTCGTCATAGAGAACAAGAGCCAGATCACCTGGCTTGCAACCAAAGTTCATTTTCATCTCCATCGCCCCGAATACACAGGCATTGCCTGTACTCACCGGGGTTGATGGCGAGGGCAACGCTTTAGCGGGTATTTATTAGTCGCCCCAGCAAGTGGTCATAAATCGGCGACTTGAAGAACTCAGGTCAACTCAATAGGATCAATTCAGGCGTTTTATCCTGACCGACCCAGACAAATGCGTTCTGGTGAAACTCCGCAGCAATCTGACGAGCCTTTGCTTTTGAAATTCCCCAAACTAGTTGGCTTCGCTCACCTAGCCAACCGTTTGACGGATGAGTTCCAACTCCAATGTCTGAGCGGTAACCCCTCTTGCCCAAAAGGTCGATCAGGCGATTTTCTCTAATTGCGTTCTCCTCAACTCCCAGCGGAATGCTGCAGGGATTACAGGCTGTGATGAATGCACAAGATTTCACGCCCATGCGTTCGTACGCGACAGTCAAGTCTTCGCATACCCGCCCAACAACAAGAACAAAGTGAGCAGAACCCTCAACCTGGTATTCGGTTTCCACGTAAGCCTGAATCGTTTGGGAATCGATCTTGGATTCAGTAAGTCTCTTGATCGAATCAACAGTTGCCCGCAGTGCTTTCGCAATCGGTGTCCCACGAGACTCATAGATTTCAGTCAGGCTCTCGTAGTACCAGAGCGTTTGCTGTTTGCTTGCCGAAAAACGGTCATAGACCTTGAGGCCAACGTTGAGCAGGTCTTCGACGATGGCACGTGCGTTATGAAGTTTGTCCGATCCCGAAACCAATAGCACGTCTGAATTGGCGGACTTCAGGTGCTCCAGGTAGGCTCGCTTACGAACTTCCCATGCTGATTTTTGCCCCTTTTCGTCTGGTACACCATCCGTACAGCCCGCAACGATGTCAGCCACCCGATCACCGAAGAGGTCTCGAATTCTTCCCGCATACGAAGCCCCGCCATCTTCAACGGCATCGTGCAATAGTGCAGCCATGGCTTGTTCCTCATCAGCTCCATGCTCAAGGGCAATTGAAGCCACCCCCATGGGGTGAGCGATGTAGGGGATAGAGGTTTCTTTTCGTTTTTGCCCGTCATGTGCCTCGACTGCTAGTGCGAGCGCCTTAGCAATTTTGTCTGTCAACATGTTTTCTCCTTCATGACTACCTTCTTTGTCTAAATTTGACCTTGACCATAGGGTGATGGCGGACGGTTCGGGGTGTAATTGAGGAAATCGAGTGCCAGAATTTTCAGGCCATCGACCTCATCTACGGTTGGCAATCCCTTCTCGCGATTAAGTAGACGATCTCTGAGCATTCTTCGAAAATCCCGCATGCCTGCCTCGGTCGCTTGTTGGCTGTCGGTTTCCGAGAACACCTTGTTTTCGTACATATCCATCATGAGACCAAATGCCTCCCAGATTTGGGCTTCATTCATCTTCGTTCTCCCCCTTGGTATCAAGCCATTCGTCCACTTTGGCTCTGATGAGTGCACCAAATTCAGCATAAAAACTGCTTGATGCATCCACGATGAACCATTGGACTTGATCACGTGGATATGCGTTATGTTGGTAACCGTTTCAGTCCAGTCATTGACTTCTTGCTCTGATTCAGCCAAAAACCCAACGGGTGCAATTCGCATTGCAGCGCCGTTACCCCAACTTCCGTATGGTTTGGGTACGTCGTCATAAATCCAAAGCGCAAATCTCTGCCCCCATCCTCCGTTTTCAGAGTACCTCCGACACCATTCCTGCAGTTTTTTCTGCGGCTCAACCCCATTGGCTAATGCATCAGCAACGGCGATGGTGCAGACAGTGTCATCCGTATATCGTGCTTTCGCATGGAACAATGGATTGAAATCCTTTGCCCTGTAATTTTTGAACTCGTAAACAGATCCGACGATGTCTCCGATGATGGTTCCAAGCATGTGTTGCCCTTCAATTGAGCGAGCCTGCGCTCACCAACTGCTAACTCCGGTCCACGTTCACATTGCAGCGCTTCGGCCAACTTATTCATTGCAGGCCGATGGTCCTGTTCAGCGGCAGCGCGCAACCAGGTCACCCCCTCCATTTGTTCTTCGTGGCTCTTCCCATGCCAGGTGAGATGGAAACCTAATACCGATTGTGCGAATGCATCACCCAACATCGCACCACGTTTGAGCAGGACGAGAGAAGCCCCCTCGTCTTCTTCGAGCAAATCACGCCCAAGTAACGCACAAGCAGTTTCATTCCCAAGCGCAACAGCCTTTTTTAGCCAATAACGACTTGCCTCTGGATCCTTTGTGCATCCGTGAAATCCGTTACGGTAAATCTGCCCAAGTTGCGTGCAGGCATAGCTTTCCCCCTTTTCAGCGGATCGTTTAAGAAGATCCATCCAAGGCTGCGACTGCTCTGCAGTATCCAAGTGCTTTAAGCGTTCGTGTGCCAAGCAATACATCGCAAAAGCATCCCCTGAAGATGCCCCTAGCTCGAGATGACGATCGTAGTTCGCCTTGTCCTGATCGGCCCAAAAACAATGAGCGGAAAGGTCGCCCATCTCATCAGCAGCCTTTTGAAACAGGGCAATTGCAGACTCCACGTCTTCCTTGACGGTGTATCTGGCAACATTGATCAGGCACCTGGACGATCCTTCTTGAGCACCCTTTCGGTACCAATCCATTCCTGCATCAGAGTTGATAGGAACTCCATATCCAAGGCGATACCACCTACCGAGGTGAAACATTGCAAATTCATTGCCGTCAGTTGCCATTTCCTCTAGGGCGGCAACTGCTTTGCCAAAATGCCTGGGCTCGTCCCTGCTTGACCAATATCTGGAGGCAGCTTCATAGGCTTCCTCTTGCAGAGCTGGTCGATTGAATGAATGACGTAAATAGTCTAGGTAGTCCAGTGGGTTGCAACTATCCTTGATGAGCGACCAGACGATCTGATCGAGTTCTTGATCTGAAGTGACTTCGTACATGCTGACCTCCAATGGGTACAGCGTAAGAAATCACAGGCTCAACATATGAGCCTCTTGCGCAATAAAGTTATCTCAATGGGAACTGCCACTGTATTAAGTAGCAGCAACCTCAGATTTCAGGCGATCGACCAAGAAATCAATCGTTTGATTCTTCCCAGGGAACACCGAGACACAAAGAACTGAGGTCGAATTTACTACAAATGCAATTTCATCAACCGACTTGGAATTCCGAATGAATTCTGAAGTTTGTCGTAGGAGGCTTACCAAGTCTGCTTGCAAAAACTCAACTTCCTTTACGACTCGATTTTGGGCATCAGCTCTCAAAATTCCAAGTCTAGTTCGCAAACCGTACTCCTCAGTGATCAGTCCGTACAGCTTTTCAGACGGAACATTGGCCTGATTAGACAGCAAGCGAAGTGTGTTGTGGAGAGCTTCTGCTATCGACGCAAAACAGTCAGCTACTTCTACGACTGCTTCAGGGGAAGAAAGCGCACCGATGGGAGAAGGAGTTGTAGTCATTGCAGTTAATTTACTGTGGTTTGGGCCCTATTGTGACCGAAATTACGGCCCTCTGTCACTGCAAAAATTACAGTATTTGTGTCCGTATTTTTAGCGTTATGATGCAGTTATTCGAGAAAGAAATGACCTCTAGATAAGATAACTGCACAAGATCATGCCTGACTACAAATACAGTTCTAAAGGGTGGAAGGTTGTCACCAACTGCAGCAGTATCAAGCGCCGTCAAACCAAACCCATCACCCCCGCACTTAGTCACCGGACCCTGGAGGATATGTGCGAGGCATGGGTCAAAAAGATCAAAAAAGCATCCGACCTAGAGAAGGCATCCGAGACGTACGGTGGAAGAACCTTTTCGGAATCAATGGCCGCAAGTGCTCAACTCAATGCCGATCTGTATGTGATCTCCGCTGGACTTGGACTTGTCCATGCTGATGACCTGATTCCCAACTACAACCTGACCGTCTCACAAGGAGACGGGTCAATTGCAGACTGGCTTAGTACAAAAAGCATGGAAGCATCCGATTGGTGGGGCTTGTTAAATCGGAAACTCGACAAGCCTGGACCACTCTTTCGTCTAGCAAAGAGTTCTGAAGGTTTGCTTCTTGTTCTACCGTCTACCTACTTGGACTTGGTCTCTACCGAACTGACGATGATGTCTGAAGAGATGTTGGCAAAGATCTTCATCATCACTTCTCATGCTGGTCAACGAAAAATCGCATCTAAGCTCAGATCACGTTGCCTGCCTTATGACGAACGTTTGGATGGAGCGTTGCAATACCAGGGCACAAGAAACGACTTTCCTCAACGAGCACTCAAACACTTAGTCTCAGAAATCGACTTCCAAAACGCCCCTATCTCCGTTACCCAACGCAAGGTGCTCGATTATTTGAAGGCGTACACCAAACCCACTCTGCCTGCACGAGTCAAATTGGATGATCAGCAAATCAAGCAACTGATCCGAAAAAACTGGAAAAAATGCGAGGGTAAGCGCGAGGGATTGCTCAGATTTCTGCGAGACACAGCTCTCGTGGCCTGCGAACAGAAGCGTTTTGGGACTCTTTGGAACGAAGTCAAGCAGGACATCGCTTAACAGGAAACATGCATGAAAAACAACGACAACAACGAACTTGTCATCCGTGCCCTGAGAACACAGCAGGGAGACGGATTGACTGTTTACGCATTCTTCGTCAAAGGCGGTGACATTATTCGCGTAGCCGATATCAGTCGAATTGAACGTTCAGATGCGGAGAGCTTGAAGGGGTTTCAACGAACTGAAATAAAAAACCATGTCAAAGGAATCGTCGACTACCTGAATCACGGAAACGTGCTTTTCCCGAATGCAATCATCCTTGCAATGTCACCCGAAGTTGTATTCAAAGCCTCCCGTGGAACGAAACCAACAGGGGATGAGAGCATCGCTGAGTCAGGGACGCTAACTATTCCAATTCACAACGAAGGTAACCGCGTTGCATGGATTGTTGATGGTCAGCAACGCTCACTGGCTTTATCTCATGCCAAGAACAAAAATATTCCAGTCCCTGTGATTGGATTCGTCTCAGACAGCATTGAGATTCAACGTGAGCAATTTATTTTGGTGAACAAAGCAAAGCCTTTGCCGGTCCGACTCATCAATGAACTATTGCCAGAGACCAATGGATTCGTACTACCCAAAGATCTGAGTTCACGCAAGGTTCCCTCGGAGCTTTGCAATCTTCTGAATCAAGACAAAGCCTCTCCACTTTATAAATTGATCAAACGTGTTTCAGACGAAAAAAATAACACCAAAGCAGTGATTACAGACACAGCAGTTATCACAATGATCCGCAACAGCCTGAATAGCCCACTTGGGGCACTCTCTCAATTTAGATCAGCCAATGGCAAAGAGGGCGTCGATTTGGGGGGAATGTACAAGGTCCTATGTACTTATTGGTCTGCAGTTCGAGAAGTCTTCCCAGATGCCTGGGCTAAAGATCCAAAGAAAAGTCGGTTGATGCATTCAACAGGAATTCTTGCAATGGGCGTACTAATGGACAGGATCTATGCACGCCTTTCTGGCATCGATGAGGACTTCAAATCGATAAAGAAGGAGTTAGAGCGAATTGAGCCTTCATGCCGTTGGACATCTGGGACATGGGAATTAGTTGGAACCCCCTGGAACGAGATTCAAAACACTCCCAGAGATATTAAAAAACTACAAGACGTCCTAGTCAGGGCTTACGCGAACGCTAATAAATGAAATTTCTTTACTCAGACACTCAGGACTATGTAGATCCTGAATACAACTTCCTAGAAGACAGGAACGCTCCCGGACGAAAGCGCTACTGGGACGACATGTACGCCCACGAAATGCTGAACCCAGCACCATATGACGGACTATTGGTTTCTATGAGTGCGATCCGAGCAGCTGATGGGGTAGCGAAGTCAAAGGTCCGCTATACGACCGCAGAGGAGCAACGTTTCCTGCGCGATGGTGCACGTAAATTTCTACGCTATGGTGGCCCTAGATTTGCCAAGTCGATGTTGATGGGCGATTGCGGTGCGTTCGCCTATGTCGAACATGAATACCCAGCATACAAACCAGAGGAAGTTGTCGAGTTTTACGATGAAGCTGGTTTTACTCATGGGGTTTCACCAGATCACATCATCTTTGACTGCGATCTTTCTAACCCCCCCTCTTCTGTCGTGCCTGAGGCCACGTTGAAGCGATACGAAATCACTCTTCAAAACGCAGAAAAGTTTTACTCACTGGTCAAAAAAGAAGATTTTCCGTTCGAACCAATGGGAGCAGTACAAGGTTGGTCTCCTAAAAGCATGGCAGCATCAGCCAAAAAACTTGAAAAGATGGGCTATAGATATTTGGCCATTGGAGGCTTGGTTCCATTGAAGGTTGATGCGATACATGAAGTGCTCAAGCATCTCAGATCAACCATTTCTCCTGAAACAAATATTCACCTGCTTGGATTTGCCAAAGCCGACCATATCCATCAGTTTACGGATTACGGGATCACAAGTTTCGACTCCACATCTCCTCTGATAAGAGCATTTAAAGATATGAAGACGAACTATTACTTACCGAAGAATGGTGGAGGTATCGATTACTACGCGGCCATTCGAATTCCACAGTCAATAGAAAACACAAGACTTGTTCGCGGAATTAAAAAAGGGTTATTTAACCCAGAAGTTCTGATGAACAAAGAGAAGATTGCACTTGCAACAGTTAGGGGCTTAGATGCAGGAACTGCAAGTGGCGACGCAGCATTACACGCTGTCATGGACTACCACCAGTTTTTACTGAGAGGCGAAGGACTCGATCAGGCGACTCTAGAAAAAGAATTGAAGAAAACCGAAATGCTTGTCCACAGGACGATTAAGGATATGCCTTGGAAATACTGTGAATGTGATATCTGCAGGAAAGTCGGTGTTGAAGTGATCATCTTTCGATCAAGCAACCGCAATAAGCGACGTGGCTTCCATAACTTGCACGTCTATCACCAACATGTTCAAAAAACCCTAAGTGAATAAGAATGAAAAAATATAAATTCAAAGCAGTCCGGGCGCATCAAACAGACGATCACTTCGTCTTTTCATTTGCAGCGAAACCTCAAGATGTTCTCGACTTCTCGGAAATTGAGCGCGTAGGACGTGGTGAAGATGGACAACTCAAAGGGTTTCAACGCCATCAAATTTCTACACACATTAAGGAAATTCGGGACTACCTTCGCCGTGATGACGCCCTTTTACCCAATGCAGTAATCGTGGCGTTCATTGATGGAGTGAAGATTAAAGAACTTGGCGATGGGATCTTGGAAGTCACGGTCGATGCAACTGACAAGAAACCCGGGTTTGTTGTTGATGGCCAGCAACGTCTGACAGCACTTTCTGGTATTGATAAGCCTGACTTTCAAGTATTTGTCTCAGCCCTGGTCTGCAAGGATTACAACGAACTACGCCAGCAATTCATCCTCATTAACAACACAAGACCACTGCCCAAAACGCTGATTTATGAACTGCTCCCAACAGTTGAAGGACTTCCAGAAAGGTTCACCGTACGCTCGTTTGCAGCAAAGATGGTTGACAAATTGAACTTCACACCTGGTTCTAACCTTTGGGGAGAGATTCGCCAGCACACAAATCCGGTTGGCATACTGAGTGATACGGCCATGCAAAAGTTCATCATGAACTCGGCTTCAGATGGCGCGCTCAGAGAGATGATCAAAGAGGATAACTTTGAGGAAAAGGCCTACGACCTTATCAACAACTTTTTCGGGGCTGTCATTCGCGTATTCAAGCCCGAATGGATTGGCATGGTTCCAAGGACCTCGCGTCTCAAGCATGGTGCTGGCATTGTCGCTCTTGGGTTTGTCATGGAGGTTCTTTACAGCACCAACGGAGCAACCACCGAGGATGAATTCGCTGAGGGACTAGAGTTGATCAAACCCTATACGGCTTGGACAAGTGGAACTTGGGATCTTGAGGAATATGACAGTAGGCCATGGAACGGCGTGCAAAACACCCCGACCGACGTCTACCTTCTCTCAAAATTCTTGGTCAAAGTGACCAAGAAAGCCATTCGCAAATCACGGAGGGCCTGATACATGGATAACTTCTCATCATCAGCGTTGGTCCTCTTTTCTGGAGGTCAAGATTCCGCGACCTGCCTGGCATGGGCTTTGGACAGATATGCTCGAGTTGAAACGATTGGCTTCAACTACGGTCAGCGCCATTCTGTGGAAATGGAATGCCGTTCTCAATTCATAAACGGACTCAAGTCGTCATTTCCTCAATGGGGAGACAAACTTGGTGATGACCATATTTTGGACTTGAGTTTGCTTGGGCAGATTAGCGACACGGCTCTCACCCAGGAAAAAGAAATTCAGATGCAAGCATCTGGACTTCCAAACACCTTTGTTCCCGGACGGAATCTTTTATTTCTGACATTTGCTGCAACCGTAGCCTTCAGAAGAAATTTAAAGATCATTGTTGGCGGTATGTGCGAGACAGATTACTCGGGGTACCCAGATTGCCGAGATGACACGATCAAGGCACTACAAGTCGCCATCAGTCTTGGCCTTGATACACGCCTTGTTCTTGAAACACCTCTCATGTGGATCGACAAATCGGCGACATGGAAGATGGCAGAGAACCTTGGCGGGTCTGAATTAGTTAACCTCGTGCGTAACGATACCCACACTTGCTACATGGGGGATCGCACTCATCGACATGAGTGGGGATATGGGTGTAACGCCTGCCCTTCATGTGATCTCAGGCGCGTCGGATACGAAAATTACATCAAGAGCAAGTCATGACATACAGTGTCAAGGAAATTTTTTACACACTCCAGGGCGAAGGCTTGAGGGCTGGTCGGCCTGCAGTTTTTTGCAGATTCGCAGGTTGCAATCTCTGGACTGGTCGAGAAGAGGATAGGAGCAGCGCAATTTGCCAGTTTTGCGACACAGATTTTGTTGGCACAGATGGCACTCTGGGCGGCAAGTTTTCAACACCGCAAGAACTTGCAGAAATGATCGCGAAACAATGGCCTGAAGGAAAAGATCACAAATATGTTGTTCTTACTGGTGGTGAACCACTGCTTCAGGTTGATGAACAACTCATTCAAGCGCTGCATGATCAAAATTTTGAGATCGCCGTTGAAACAAACGGAAGCATCTCTGCTCCACCCGGATTAGATTGGATCTGCGTGAGTCCCAAGGCTGGTTCTGAATGGGTTCAGAAAACAGGTCATGAGTTGAAGTTGGTGTACCCACAACCTGGCCTACTACCCAAGGATGTTCCAATTAATGGTTTCGAACACTACCTTCTACAGCCGATGGATAACGTCCGACATAGGTTGAATACCATCGAAGCAATTGAGTTCTGCCAATCAAATCCCGAGTGGAGACTATCTGTTCAAACACACAAAATTTTGGAAATTAGATAATGAACACACGTACTAACATTTTTGATCTTTCCCAGCGCTTTTACTTCGAAGCTGCCCATACTCTTCATCGGTCATATGAGACAGAAGGAAGTCTTCGAATTCATGGACATACATACGAGGCTGAAATTACCGTTTCTGGAGCACCAGACCCTCAAACCGGAATGATCGTTGACTTAGCGCTACTCCGCAAAGAAATCGAACGAGTGCGCTCAATGTTGGATCACCGATTCTTAGATGAAGTTAAAGATCTTGGACCTGCAACGCTAGAAAATTTGACTGTTTTTATTCGAAATCACATCCAATCAACTTTCCCAAACTTGAAATCTGTGATGGTCGAGCGCCGAGCGAGTGGTGATCGATGCGTGTTGCACTGCAATTAATCTGCATTTCGCTTCTGCAATTTTTCTGATGCCAAGGAAGGTCAATCGCTCACACCAATTTCTTCTAGTACGCAGTCAAGTATGCTGGCACTTCCCTTTCCAAGTGGAAGAAGAATTCGTCTTGAACCCCTAGCGTCTTTAGCTGCAAAGTAAGCTTGGTGCTTACTGCTCTTCCAAGCAAATACGAAGATGTCTGCACTGGCCGCAAGTCCCTTAAGTTTGTCAGTCGCTACGTGGTCGGCGTTTAACTCAATCCTGGCTTGAGGAAACAACTTACGTAAGTATTGACGAGCCCTTAGCCCAGCCTGCTCAGTAAGTGTATAGATGCCAACCAAACCTGTGAAGTCGATCCGAGGAGAGATCTCTTCACCCTTTCCTTCCATTGCCGAGAATGATTCGAGTATTTCAGCACACCCGTAGTCCTTAGCCAATAACTTAAGCAACTCGTACTGAATGGAACTGAGGCGATGAGAACACGCTCGCGCCATACCGATGACAGCCATGAAAAATCGGAGTCGTGACTCCTTGTCTGGGGAGGCGTACAAGGCAAGCATTTCTGCTGCATTAAGCGCCCAATCAATGTTACCGGGAGCGCTATTTGCATTCAAAATTTCTGAATATGCGTCAATTGCTTCGTCGTAATCCGCCTTTGAGGGGGCCAGACTAATTAGTGCCTGTACTAGTGTAGAAGCCAGTTCGAGTTCGTTTGTCGTAACCACGCCATTCCAGGCGACGATCCTAATTAGCGTTGTGTAGATGGGCGCAAATGCGCGGATTGGCCTTTCAGGTCTATCAACAAAGAACTCAACAAAATAGGCAAACGCATCGCGATAAACTAATTCGGCCTCTGACCCTGCATTTCCAATTCGATCGGCCAAATTTTTGCATGTAAGAGGATTCGAGGAAAAAGCTTCAACGCTCCAGCGAGGCAGTACCTCCTCCAAGATCAGTAAGGGCGGCCTGTCATTCAGCCCTGATTCGACGTATTCCACCCATGACATCCAATCCGTTTCTGGTCGAACAATTTTCCGGTGTTCATTTTTCAGATCACCAGTAGCATCTGAACTAAGTTGGTTAAGTCTAGATATATCTCTCTTTGTCCAATTCAATCGATCGGATTCGGGAACTTTTTCAATCGTCTCAAGTACATTTCGAGTCACGCTCTCGTTATCAATTTCTACCGCACATCTAAGCATTGCGGGATATGTCCAAACTGCTGGCAGCGCTTTAAATGAGAGTTGCAATGCCAACTCGTAATCTTCGTCCGCTAGAGCTTGACGAGTTGATTCGAAAAGATTCTCTTGACGCTCAGCATTTGGAGATAAAAATCGCGATACCCATCGCTTCAGTAATGTCTGACCACTTTCTTCGGGGAATACCGAAACAATTGCTTGACAGCGTTCCCTATTGGGCTCAGCTTGGACAAGTTCGTAAAGCATGAAAGCTTTGAGAACGCTAGGGTGCATCACACCTTTTCGCTCTAAAAACAATGGTCCGAAATTGTTAGAAATCTCGTTTTTGAAAGTCGTCAGTAGTGCTTCGTCATTGCCGTTGTTTTCAATTTCAGCAATGTACGTCGAGTAAAGAGCACCAACAATGTCGGCAATTGTTTGAGCTGGGAGTGATAGGCCAAGTACTGACTTAACAAGTGGATAATCATGCGCAAGTTGGAATTGACGCCCCAAACCTGCAAGCATCCTTATTTCTAAGTACTTCTCTTGTTCAGCGTCTACTCTGCCACTGCCTATTAGTTCATCTCGCAATCGGATGGCGTCCGACTCATTTCCTGCAAGTAATGCTCTATCAAATTCGGCCCGTATCCTTCCAAATGGGCGCTGAGTTCGATCTGGTACGACAGGTCGGCGGCGTAGCAAACTCAAATATGTTTGAAGTGCTTCTGCAATTTTCAGTGGATCCTCTGGTTTTACAGGGTCCACTCGGTAGACTAGACGCCCAAAGCGATCCTTCAAGGCATTCTCAATTTCATCATTCTGGTCAAGTTGAGTTACTTCACCTCTGAAATTGCTGTAACTGGGCCCTATGAAAGCCATTAATTCCTTGGATAAAGCCTTCGCTCCGCTATCGTCAGACACCATGGCGTACCAATAGATTGGACCGTCTGGACCGAAAACGGGCAAAACAATAGGCGACAGGCCTCTAGAACTTGAGAGCGCAGAAATCCATGGCAGTACAAGTTCCAACCATGTTGAAGGCGCTGTACGAGAAACAATATCTTTCCATTTCAATGCATTTCTGCTTGAAAAAAATTGTTCAAGCCAATCCAACTCATCAGAATTCAAGTTGTCATTCATCGAATTTCCCCATAACGAGCAAATTCGAGTCGTGTACGACTCAGGTCAGATGTGTCATGCGAAAACTCTACCCATTCGTCATTAATAGTCATACCGTTATAGGTAAGATTCATAGACCCCATCAACAGGCCCCTTGTGAGCAGAATACCCTTTGTATGAAGTTGATCGTGAATTAGAACTGTCAAAAGATCTTCTAAATCATTCTCGATAGACAAATCAGCAATCTTCGTACGAAAAGAATCGTTGCTACTATCGTTGCGGGTGATGATATGTACTCTTGTGCCGTAGCCCATTAAAGTAATCAATACATCTGCAAGACGAATTTCACGACGGCCCCACTCTGGGTTAAGTGCATCGAAGTTACCTGATCTGTTATCAATCAATACAACATTGCTTATCCAAGGTGAGACGATCCAAATGTCTTCACCTGGTTGGAGAACTTCTGCAACAAACATTGTCTGCATCAATTCCTGTATCGTTGCGACTCCAGTAGTTTGAGTTTTGAAGATTCGACGATAGTGGATGCTCATTGCACTGCCTCCACAAGTTCTATGTCCGCCTCAATAGTAGAGCGAGTGTGGCGAATGCCTTGCAGTCGGGCATAAGCACGCAAGTAACCTGATTCAACCGGGTTAGTCAGTAATGAGTTCAGTGCTGCAGCCAATTTGCTACGCCCAGACTCAGGACAAGTTAAAGTTACTTGCCGTCCAACTGCTAGTTGCTCAGAGGTTTTCTCCAACCAATCTGACTCGAGCATCGAAACACAAACACGGTCATCGCCTATTGTCTCGGCAACCAACAACCGTTCGACCAAGGGAAGTTCGGTGAAAGCATTTCTCATTTGCAAATTAGACCGACGAATTGCTTGTCCTCGCGGCCAAAGTAGGCCTCCAATTGCACTACTGCGCCATGCCCCCCTGTCACCAACAGGCACCCCGCCTACATCAGTCACAACTCGATCAATCTCATCAGACTGGCTAAGGTAGTAGGTCATGACACGGAGGTCTATTTCAATTCCAACTCTCTCTTCTTCATCCTGCCATTGCCTCAGAACCTTCGACAAATATTGATCCGTTGCAGGCCCAGATCCAGGTCGAAGGACTCGATTACCAATAGAGACCAAAAATCCATGGAAAGGAGCAAATCCCTCTAGCAAGAGGGACCGACGTAAAGACTTAAATATGCTAGCCATTTGCTCTTGGCTTTCAGACGCCCTGAACTTACGAATCAATTCAGCACTATCTGAATTACATGAGTACTCATCCTCACCCAATTTTTTGAATATATTGACAAGTTGATGGTCAATTATTTCGAACTCGCCCATTCCGAGATTTGCACGCACCATTGAGAAAAAGCGTCGAGGATCTTCCGAGTAACGCCGCATGAACTCCTCGATCAAGCCGTTTCCACCGGGATTTCGCTCAGTAAACCAAACTTCTACCGCCCCCTCATCCAGACCAGTCATTTGACTTTCTATGAAGGGGCCTCTATCCAAGTCAACCGACAAGTCATCTTGATCAATAGATGGACAAAGATCATTTACTGCTCGCAAAATTGCAGCAGCCATAGTGGAGTGGTAAACACCGCGAAGCCACTGCGTCCAATCCTCTCCAATTGGCTCCCAAAGTGTTGCGCCGAATTCGTGCAGTTCAGTTAGCACTTCTGGATCACGAAGACACACCTCGAGTTCCTCTCGAAGTTTGTCGATGCTTCCAGGTGTTTCGGAGCTTTCCTGCTCTTCAAAGATTTGAGACTGAAACAGAAGTCCAAGAACATCTTGCAGTGATATGGAACCTCTATCTTCTTTTAGAAGGGATCCAGCATCAGCCAATCCAAGTTGACTGCGCATCGCCTCATAAGTCAAAGCCGAAAGGTAAATCTGAGCAAGCCATTGACGCATAAAAGGATTTGGTACGTTCGCCAACCGATCGCCACGCCAGGCCAAATCCGAGAACCTAGCAGCACGGAGTGCTCGCCACTTTTCACTCCCGATACCAGATTTCAATAAATGCAAGTCCGTCGGTATCTTGACCTGGAACATGACGCCGTCGGCAGCGAACTGCGCACCTAGTCCGACAGGCACTCCGTTATTCACAAACGAAACATCGACATGAACTTTTTCTTTTCCCAACCCAATTTCTGCAGAAGTCCCTGTAGCAAATCTTCGGACTTCGACAGGTGCGTGCCGTGCGTGAGTGAAGAATGCGATACGAGGAACAATTTCAGACCAGATGCTGCCTTCTGGAGGCGACAGCCAACAGGGTTCAACGGTCGCCACGATTTGACTATGCCACTTTAAGGTTGCGTTAGATGAATCTGCTACTCCTTTAGGCGGGGTTTCTGTCTTCAGAATAACTGGGCAGAAAACTGGGAGTGACACATTTTCTTCTTGCGAACGGAATTGATAGTCGCCAAGCAGTTGATGGCTTCCGAAAGAATTCAGCTCCAGATTTAAAAAACCAGAACCGTTTGGAAAATCAGTCGAAGGCGAGATCCAATGACGCTCAGAACGATGGTTGACACCATAACGGCGGCTGACGCGACCTGGTGCGAATTCTCGAAGTGCAGAAAATACAGTCATCGAGGGAGCAGCGAATCGATCCAAATCACCAGATCCTGATAGATCAATGGTAACTTCAGCCAAATTGAGGTCTGCGAAAAGCGACCCAGGTATGAAATCTGGAAGAGGATTGTTGAACACACGATAGTCTTGCTTAACTACTCCTTCCGCAGTCCAATCACTTGCCAAGCGCCTGATTGCCGTTGGTAAGACTGTAGTCATAAGCGGTCTGGGAAACTCCCACATAATCGCAGACAAGTCTTCTGACGAAATCCTTAGCGCACTCTTCAGATAACTGCCAAGTCGGCGACTGCCCGCCTCATTGTCAATAATATTGCGCAACTCTCGCAGTAATCTGCGGCGTCTGTTTTCGTGGTACTTCTCCCCGCCAGTGAGATCACCCCAAACGCTCCCAGTTTGGAGTCCATCCAACTTCAAACTCAGATAATCAATCGTTGAAAATACCGCCTGCATCCTCGTCACATATCGATTGTTCAATGGCAACGTCCGCACCGGTAATTCAGGATCAAACAACAAGTCATAGTTCTGGTAGGAGGTTCGATCTCGACCGTAATCAGATAGCACCACCACTGTCCAAGGGCGCATGCCTCGTGTTCGTCCGCCACGCCCCTTCCGTTGGAGAAACCCGGCCATGCCACGTGGCGCCTTATGCTGAATTACCGCACCGACCGCAGGATCGTCAAAACCAACTTCCAGCACCGCAGTAGCAACGACCACTTCGGCACTCGGATCAACTCCACGATCTTGTGAACTAACACGTTTGACAACCAACCGCTTTTTGAGACTTCCCTGTAAGTCCTCGCAAAAACGCCAATCTTGACCGTTTACATATCGCGCCACCGAAGTACTGGGTTCCCGCAAAACAGCAAGACCGCCGTCAGGAGCATTCCGCATATCAGGGCCACCAAAACTATTCCGCCCCTCCGCGCTGAGAAGATCGAAATACAACCTATTTATCACATCCAAATTATCAGTAAATATGAACGTGCGTTGGCCAAACGTTCCACGGCTAACAGATTCAGATGGCTTATTTGCTTTCGGATCAAGGCACCGCTGAAGAGCCATACTGGTTTGAATTGTTGTCGATAGCAAGGCTGCGCGTGAAACTGGATCTCCTCGCAACGCGAGCATGTATTCGGCACCTTCAGACTCAATCTCATCAGAACGAGGCGAAACCTCATCGACAAGGTTATTTCTGCAACCAGTTAAGGCCGCGAAAAACTGAGCAGCGTCTCGCAAAGTTGCAGACAGTCCAACGAATCGTAAGCGCTGATCCAGCAATTTTTGCCATCTACGCATCAAGTACGCGACTTGCGCACCATGCTTACCCTCATAGGTATGCACTTCGTCCATTAGGACCAATTCAGGAGCTCTTTGAGCCTTTGGACCTACGCCAAAAAGATGCGTTATTGACGTATCCGAAAGACGTTGATTGAGCATCTCAGTTGTAGTGAACAGGATGTCTGGAACCGTTCCCTTCAAGGATTCTCGAGTGATAGCAAACTCGCTGCCATCCAAGACACCATGACAATCTGCGCAAACTAAGCGTTCAATACCATTTTCACGGTCTCTTTGATGCCATCTTAGTTCGCCGCCGCAATCAGGACAGGCAAGAATTGGACAAATACTGTCATAGCCTACCTTTTCCCAATTGCAGTACTTCGCAGAGTGAGGTGTATCGCCATAGTAGGCACCAAGCCGAATTTTTAATGTTTCTCCATTGGGCAAATCTGCTCGCAGAGATCGAATACGCTGAAGTACTTCGCGCAATTGGTCCTTAAGTAGTTCGGTACGTGGGTAAAGAGCGACGGCTTTTACCCAGCCCGAGTTACCTCCATCCAACATTACGTGTCGACAAACAGATGCCAACGCTGGAAGGTAAAAAGCTAAGGTTTTGCCGCTACCTGTTCCAGCACAGACGATAGTGGACAAATCCAAATCCGTCTCAATCGCTCTTATGACTCTCTGGGCAGCTCTAACCTGAAAACCCGAAAGACTTATGTTTCTGCCACCAGGCTGCAAAATTGCTTTTACCGCTGATAGAAGTGCCGGACTCTCGGTCGCTTGACCGATCATGGCAAGGGCTTGCTCAGAGGGAATGTTTCGCGCAGGATAACGACGTCTTCGGCGAATGAAACGAAAGTCGGCAACCAAACTAGGCGCTCGTTGCCATCCAGAGGACCCGGCATGCTTAGGGAATAACTGTCGAAGTTTTTGAAGCAACCGAACAGTTTCTGCCATACGCGATCGGTAACCAATCGATCCACCGCTAATTGGCACCTCGGTTATCCATTTTCGACTCAATAATTCTGAGAGTACTTCGTCAACTGCAAGGAACTCCTCCATTCCCTCACATAGAGCTTGATCAATGATTGGATCAATGATTCCAAAAATCTCTGACTGACTGAAGAAGCCATCAACAATCCCCCAAGCAAGGAGTTTTGCCTCCCTCTCTTCGATGCGGTCTAACGTAGACCAAAGAAAACTTTCACGTGGGTCGGACATGATTTTCCTACTATCTCGCTTTTACGGCGAAATTATTAAGCATGTCATTTGAGCGAAGCCAAGCAATGACTTCGATCGTCAGCAAATCCAAATTGGCACCTGTGCCAGAAGACGTAGCTTTAAAAAATTCGCGAACCGCAGATGGAACGTCTTTGTTTTCGATGAATCCGATTTGAGACAATTCTTCGGAACAACTCTGAACACCCGTCAACTCATCAACTGAAATAGGCGGCGTATTCCTAAATGCGATCAAACGCTTATAGAGATTTTTGTATTGCAAAAGAGCCTGCTGATTTTCAGGAAGTGACATCAGTATCGTTTGCTCACGCTGTTCCGGAGGTATTCCTCCAAAAAGTTTGGTCTCGAAATAATTCTTCCAATTTTGTTTCTGCTGAGTTTCTTCTACGGTCTGGAACTTGGTAACTGCATCAGTTAGATTTTTCCAGCGCTGCTTATCTACTAGAGTTGAAGAATTTGGCGACTCCGAAAATCTAGTGGCAAGCATTCGACAGGTTTGTTTGACTTTCTCAAGATCATCAGGCGGATCTGATAGCGTAACTCCGCCCACCTTAAGCCAGCATCTTCGCTCTGCCAGGCTCCCGACTTTATCAACCAGATCGCGAAGTTCAGTTTTCTTTTTGGAGAGAGCTTCTGCCTCCTCAACGTTAGACGTTGCTGCCTCCGCGCGCAGCAGACGTTCACGCAACTTCTTTGCTTCGTCACCTATCACGATGCATCTCCCTCATTAGAAAAAGTATCGAACTTTTCCAAAAGTATCTTGAACTGTTTATGGATTTCGTCGGTCTCAGCCTGGGGATCAACACCTTCGAATTGAGATTCCAAAGCAGAAGCACGTTTTTCAGCGGCACGGACTACTTTGCGTGCCACCTCAGAGAATCCGAATGCGACAGTTAGGGGAGTTGCATCTAGTCGACTTATCTTGCTAAGAAGTTGGGATTCGACCTGTCCACCACCTTCATCCATAGCATTGGAGAGCATCGACAGAGACTCTCGAATGGCAGTCGACCGGAATTCATCACACCGGTTCTTAAATGCAATTGCCCCCATGCCAATTTCATCAGTTGGCCATGCGCCACTACTACTGAGTTGATCTGCTAAGCCCTTAAGTTCATCAACAAGTTCTTGCTTCTCAAAGTCCTCTCCAAATTCGACGATCAATTTATTTTTTATCGTGTTTGCTTCCTGCAGAAACTTGCGAGCGAGTGGAGTGACGCGCGCTTCACTCATTGTGGCCAGGTTAGTTCTCAATTCGTTTGACAACTCGAGGGCATTGTTAGCTTGGACTATTCTTTCGTCTTGAAGAGCACTCGCCACCCTTTCCATGTCAAGTGCGTAGGGAGTCTTGCCGGTTACGCCCTGGAAACAACCGCTAGACGAAGCAACAATTTGAATAAGCTCTGGACGTATCTTTTGAGCTTGTTCCTGAATTGCCCCCCACTCAATGAACGCACTGCTTGAACCAGGGGGAGCAGACTTAGGGATGCTAGTTTTACCGAATAGAAATGGCGCAACGCTACCGAGAGTCTTGCCGCGCAGGCTTAAACCCAGTATTTGGCTATTAGTTTGAAGCAGTCTGACAGAGGCAACTAGTCGTTGCTGGGTTTCGGTTCGGTGGACCGATATTGCCTGCGGCATTAACCTATCAACTAGATTAGAAACCCAAACCATATCCTCGTCTGCACCTTCATACGTATGTTTTCCAGACTGAAGATGAAATAGGCGAGTCACAGCAAGCAACTCAGATCGCACTTGTCCGCTCTGGTCTTCATGGCTTTCTGCAATTTTTATTGGATTGGCAGCCAAATTACCTTCACCTGCTGACAATGGAATCGAAATATGCTTTCGTTCAATAGAGATTTTTTCGCATCGTTCGCTTGTCCAGTCCATGCTGCTATTGAGTGCGATCGCAATTGAATTTCGAATTTGGTTAGCCACGGTCTGTGGCATTCTCTCCCCTTGCACCCACTTCTCCAACGTATCCCTGAGCGTGTCATCGTCGGGCTTTGATTGGAGAACCGTTGTTGTTTGCACTTGTTCCGCAGTGCTTTTTTGTTCCGGTTTCGGAACTACTTTAAATTCAACATCTGGGCGATCTAACTTGAAAGCATCGAACACTTCTTTAGGGATATAACCAACTTCATTTGCCGTTCGGGGCAAATTACCCCAAATTGAAACTACACGGCGATATCGCTCACGGATTTCAAGGGAAACAGGCAAAGACGCCAACCACTGTGCAATCTCAGCACTAGGAGGAGGTGTATTGATGCTTGGTGGTGGGAACTGCCCCATCTCGAAGGATGTCCGCCCTTCTAGCAACAAAGAACGAAGAACATTGTCAATGATGAATCGCGGCGTAAAAACCAATGCATTGTTTCGCGTAAGTGCAGATCTGGCCAATTGGTGAATGGCTGCCTCCGTATAAGGAAATAGAGGAATTTGTTCTTCGTAGCCAAATGCCGCCAAAGTTTGTGCGTCATTACTGCCATCTGGATCCATGTAAGGACCAATCCAAGTTGACTTCTCCTTTTTTCCATTACTTTTTTCGAAATGGCGAACCAATTGTTTGAACCCCCACCGTGCAGCATTTAGATATGCTGCAACCAACGCCTTAGTGCGACGCAATACTTCATCGGGACTAGATAGTTCGCTTTCAACCTTCCATTCCCGTTTGGCACGTGTTGCAATCGTGTCTTCTGTATCTAGATAGCCATCTGTAACGGCGATTACAGAGCGCATTGTGGCTAAATCCTGGACACCATCGCGGACGCCCTCCTGGATAAGAACTTTTAACAGTATGTCTTGTATGCCAGTAAGTGCCTTAAAGTCCTCTACAAAAATGACCAACTCACGTCCTTGCTCCCGCAAACGACGGCGAATTTCAAGAATCACTTCTTGTAGTGTCATCCCGCCCAAAGATTGATGCAAACTGAACAGTTGACGGATCGCTTGATCTACCAACATGTTTTCATTGAGCAATCTGGTTGCAGTCTTAAGCCCCTCTCCCTCTCTAATCAGAAGATTCCTGTTGTAATAAGCAATCGTTGTATGCGCTGCTTTTGAAATGTCAATTGAGTCGGGTATAACTAAGTCTTCAGGTAAAAAATCTTTTACCAAAGCCTCATTCTCAATTTGCTGCTGACCAGCGATAGCACGTTGGACGAAGCGCGGAAACACATTAGATCGGAAATGGTCTACAAGAATTGCGTCACCCATGAATTTCGACAGAGCGGCAGCATGTCCCCATTGCTCCTTGATCGCCGCCTCACGAGGATTAGCTTTGACCCGAGTCTCCAATTCCTTGGCTAGTTGACCTAAAGCAATGTCTAACTCCCTTTGAAAGCGAATCACAGCTGTATCGATGTCGAGATCTTCGGTAAGTGCTTTTGAGAACTCCGCCCTCACCTGTGCGTACTCTTCCTCAGGAAGCTTTTCTAAGATCAGTTCAACTACTCGCCGCAAACTTGCACTTTTTGGTATGCGAATTACCACATACCTTCCATCCTCATTCATACTCTGCAGACGTGCATTAAGAATTCGCACCATGTGCGATTTACCAACGCCTGAGCTTCCAGTGATAGGAACTACGTGCGTCCCAGAAGGGACATCTTCAGTAACCAAATATTTGAAAAGCTCCTCTTCACTGGCATCAAATTTCTCCCCAGAAGAAATCAGTTTGTAACTGAGGGGCGATGGTCGATGAACAGCGAGAAGAACTGCATCATGAGCTCCTTCAGCCTCGTGCTTGATGCAAGCGTTGATCTCGTCGGCAACTGGCCAGTAATGAAGCAAGCTCATTTTTCCTCCTTAAGCAAGCTGACATGAGTAAAACTCTCCCATGCACTTCCCCCCTGCCTCATCAGCGTATATTTTGATTCTGCATCTGCAAGCGTCGCCAATCCCAAGACTCCCAATTTTTGTAATCTGCGCATTGCAAATGACAGCGATGTTGAAAGGTATCCGACAGGAGGAGCGGCCCACTTCTCAGGTCTAAGGGACTCTTCCATTTCGATACGGTAAGAACCACCATCAAGAACCGGTAATTTGTTGACGAGACGATCAATAAAATCTGAAGCTGCAAGATTCTCACCAGGCTTCATTAAGCCTGAGAGTTCAGAGCGAATGGCCTGAGTTGGGTCAAAAAAAATGCTGCCATCATCTCCACTTGCAAACCCAAAAAATCTAGCCCAATCCCGAAGCCCAGCCCATCGGGTATCGTTTAAGAATACAAATCGTCCAGGCTTCATCTGTTCTGTGATGAGTTTTTCCAATTCAGCCCAAGACGTTGGCAGGGTATAGATATCTTGACTCAAACACCACGACAGACCTCGACAGTAGTCAGCTGTCAGTCCCGTACCTTCTTCTGATACTCGACCGCCAGTCGGCCACAATGGATTTCCCCAATTAGAGTCAAATGGCAATCTACGGCACAAGGATGGAAGTCGTTCCAAAAATGAAGAAGAAGATTCTCCTCGCTTGAGTTCTACGGCAAGCTTAAACTTTTCATCATCTTCTTCGAAGACCCCTAATGTGGTCCAGCGATTCAGAGTCCCTCGGAATCTTGAAGATTTATCGTTATCACTATCGTTGAGGGAATCGGGCAAGCAGATCCTAAGTAAATCGTCACGTGAGATCGCCTTCTCTCTAACGAGAATGGCAGAGATTGTGAGGAGTATGGAGGGAAGGCCTTCGCTTTCACGGTTAAGAATGCTCATTGATTTATCACTTGAATCAGTGCTGAAAGATGTATCCGATTTGGACTTAAATCGGAAAGTCGTCGCAAGTTATTGTCAGGATCGGGCGTGTCGAGAGGTAAGAGAACTACGTGAAATGGGCGTTGGAGCATCTGTGTTTCCACAATCCGATCAGTTGCCTCTGCCGAATCTAGTACGGTCAGACGGGCGAGAGGAGAGTAAGGCTCCAAGTCTGACTCCTGGAGAGATCGGTGCAACAGAACTTTGTCTCGTGTACGCCTGTACATCAAGTGCCACTCTGCATATTTCGCTAAGTCAGAAGTCGGATTGATAGCGATTTCACGAAGTCCACAGAATTGAACCAACCAAGACGCTAATTGAATAATTTCTCGACGTAGTGTTCTAGCATCCTGATACGCATCATAAAAAACCAAAACAAAGGCAGGGTCAAGCCACGGGAATTTATCTTTCCAAGCATCGTACGAACTGGCCATCACATTCGCGACGGGAGTTGTAACTGGCTCAGCGTAATAACTGGGAGCGACCCGATCAAAACGATCTCTAGGACATCCTCCGCAAGCGTGACTGACATGAACCGGCCAACGAAACGACCTTATACGATACAACTCAGCGAGAGTATCTCCCACCTCGCGCCCCACAATTTCGTTTTCACCTGAACTTCTCGGAAGAAGTTGTTGCATCATTTCATAGTTGCGCTCTGCAGTTTTCCATGTGGCGTTACGCGAAGCGCTAACTGCTTGCTCCCATATTTCTTGAATTTGATGTCCATGCTCAAGAATACGTACACGCACATTTGCTACTGCGGTCAGCAGTGAAGTCGCGTCTTCCTCCATATCTTCGCTGCTGTCGTTTGGATTATTTTCAATCTCAAGAGAAATGAGTCCTGCCCTCGCCATCAAGATAAGCGTCCTCATGTTCCAATCTACGTTGTATTCACTGCTTCCCTGTAAATTTCTGCGCACAGCATCTATATTAATTTCCCACAGATCATCCTCGGAAGTCTTTCTTCGAGTTTGGTACAAAGCCTTCCAGCGACTAAAGCCTAGCTCAGCAGAAATAATCTTTGGTTTTGCCAAACGCTTAGGTAATATCCAATCGGTAGATTCATAAACCAAAAGACTAGCTGATGGCTTTCCGTCACGACCACCTCTACCGACCTCTTGGTAGTAACGATCTAAGGTTTCTGGAATGGTCGCGTGAATTATTGTTCTCACATCATCCTTGTCTAAGCCGACTCCAAATGCTGAAGTCGCCACGATTCCATCCAGGCAATTTTCTGACCATTCTTTAATTATTCTTTCCCTTTCAAGGCCTGGGGTCTTGCCATCGAATGTTGCAATCCGTTTCAAGCCAGAACTGCCACGTAACACTCTTTCCCAATACGCCACCTCTTCTCTTTTGGTCACATAGAGTATGAAAGGTCTAGGCGCATGTCTCAATGCCTCTAATACGCGCTCTCGCTTATCCTCAATTGAATTCGCAGCATAAAACCAATACTGTGGTTCTGGACGAAGGTGAACAGCTGACACCATCTGCACACGTTCCCTAGGACCGAAAAGACTAGCCATAGTATCGACAGTCTCTTCAGTGAATGTGGCACTCATAAGCAAAGTTCTAAAACCATGAGGTGATAGCTTCAACATACTGTGCCGCAAACCCGCCAAAGCTTGAAAAGAAGGACGGAACTCATCTCCCCATTGGGTTATTAGATGAGCCTCATCGATGACAAGGTAGCGAAGGATGCCCGAACTGGCAGTTTCAAGGACAACTCGTAGCAGCGAAGTTGTCAACGCTTCAGGAGAGACAAATAGAATTCTCTGAGTGCCATCACGCAACCTTTGACGAATCTCAGAACGTTTTTCCTGTGATAAATCACCATGCCAAGCAAGAGGCCAATCGGGGCGTGATGGGTTTTGTTTTCGAAATAGCTCACGCATCGATCGTTCCTGATCCATCGCTAATGCGACGGTAGGAACAACGAAAATTGTTAGATGCCCTTCTTCGCTATGAACGAGTGCAGGGGCTTGCCCCACCAAGCTTTTTCCGGATCCGGTTGGAAGATTTACAACTAGAGTATCCCCAGGAGGTATCAAGAATGCGGCACGAATGGCTTCACGCTGACCAGGTGAGGAATAGTTATCAAAGCCCGTCGCATCACAAATGAAAGGATCTGATTTACAAGGCTTTCGTGTGCGAACTATACGGTTTGAAAAAGCATCGGAAAACACCCCCCCTTCCCCGCTGCCAAGCCACTCGGGATGCCATTCCAGAGCATTCAATAAATATGCGTTCGTGCCAAACTCTAAAACTTCGAAGCTATGCTCTTCCCAGCTTTGACGATCTGGCCAGCCATGACCAACAGGAACTCTCAGCCTGACGGTTTTGCCGGCCTCTTTACTCTCACGAAGCATGGCGTGCCTAAGCAAAGGTTGTAAATCAGCCTGCCAACCATTACGTCCTTGATCCCTCTGAGCAATTTGCAGTATTTGGCAAATTCGACTAAACAAACTATCGCCAACCGAATTTGGAAATTCGTTTACAGGAGGCCATTCCTTCAAGAGTGACTGCAACTCGTCCAGGCCGAAACTCATGCTCTTTCCTTTAGGTGTAGACCTAAAACAGAAATCGATTCGCAAGTCAGGAAAACAACCCCAGCCACGTCAACCTTGATCAAAGGCGAAGATATGCCTCTGTTCAGAGCTTCGTTAAGTGACTGCTCAAGTGAGAGTTCCTCCCCCTCTGCGGCAGCCTCACGCGCATCGAGAGACTGAATACGCGTTCGAAGTTGAGCATAACGAATTTCGTCCTCTGCCAAGGCCCTGGAAAGTGAGTCTTTCTGTTGCTGAACAAGTTCTGGCCTCGACAAAACAATCGCTTTTGCTTTGTCCCGCATGCGTTCGCAACGCTCAGCCCAATTAATAAGGGTATCTGGCGACCAAGACCTGATAGCAGTCAAATACGATGCATCAAGGTTCTTATCCACGTATGTGCCACGTCCTTCTTTAGCGTATTCCAAATCTAAGTATTTGTCGATGAAGTCAGTTGGCAACTCATCCCCATCAGCATCTAACCATACCTGTATTACTGATGGGCGGAAAAGCGTATCTCCGCGCCTGGTAAGAGAGGAGCGAGCAGACTCAAGTGAGTGGTTTTTCGTCAATGCGAGTACACCGAAGGCTTCCTCGAAGTTCGTTTCAACAATAAAGTCAAAACGGAAACATGTTCGGATCTCCTTCAAGGAAGAATCGTTCGGCATTTGACGCCACATGGCATAACTTCGACCACGGACGTCTATTTCAGAAAATGACCTTATCGCCTCGACAAACTCTGTTCCATAACGTAAAGGGCGCACATGACGCTTGACCGCTGTGGGTCGATGAGTGACATAAGGATATGACTGCGGTTTTGTTGACCGATTGCCAGGGGCATCGAAATCAATTGCACCAAGAAATTCTTCGAGGAACTCTGACAATGGGATCAGAGTGGCTTTAACGGCTCCAGCATCAGGGGGGCAATAGTGAAAGCGAAATGGATCATCGATTGAAGGATTACTGTTCGGTCGTGGCAATTTCACTTTATCAAAAAGTAATGTTTCTTCAATCCAATACGTCATAGCGTCTCGGATATCTTTCCAGTCGGCATCTGCATCAAAAAGATCTTCTAATTCTTGCTCTGGTACTGGCGACAACTGATCAAGGGCATCTTGTTGATCTATCAGACGAAGTTCTCTGCTCACTTCTCCAGAAGGGCCTGCCAAACGGTCTCGTAATGAGTCAAACCCTTCAACGCCTTCCTTGATCAATGTCTTTGAAGATGCACTGACCTCTCCTTCGACCAAGTACTGCAAACTCGAAATTGAGCGGTCAAAAACTCCAAGACCTTCGTCCAGGATGCGGAACCACGCCATCTGTAGAGGAGCGCTATCGTCAACCAGAACGAAGGAAGGTACCGCATTACCAGCGCCATAACGGTCAACACGACCAATGCGTTGCTCCACGCGATTTGGTTGCAACGGCAGATCAAAATGAATGATCGCTTTTTTCCCACCTTGGAGATTTATCCCCTCTTCTGCACGGGGACCGCAAACGATGGCACGAACATCAAGAACTTCGAGGAAGTCTTTCCATGTATTTGAACTTGATAAGTCTTCTTCATCACCTGCACCGTGCCTTACGATATTAATCTTGCGATTTTTCAGAAAATTAAAAATGCGATCTGCATTGTCTTCGTCTGCACAAAAAATTGCCGCTTTAGTCCCCTCCGAAAGGGAAACTAAGCCCTGGTAAAGCCTCTCTAACCGGCAATCCATCCAGTTATCGAAATCAACTACTTTCAAGAGCGTTTGTAAAAATTTCGCTTCCCCGTCGTATGAAGTTGAAACTGAATTTTCAATTAGCTTTTGCCTATCTGCACACAGTTGCCAGATATCAACTGGATTTTCAAAAATTGCGCGTACGACCTTCCAATAAAACTGACCAATCTCACTTACTGCTTGCTCATCCAAACGTTTTTCATTCAGTGAGGCACCGACGCGCCAATCTTCCAAAGCACTTTCGATCTGATCCATCTTCGATGACTCGACCCTCCACAATTCAACTCCATCACGTTCTGGCGTCAACCCTTCGACCTGAGTTCTGCGATTACGCAATATACGTCGATTGAGACGGTAGGTTTCTGAAATGTGCGCTCTCAATTGCCTAACAGCAGAGCAGAAATCAGGATCTGTTTCATCGGGCAAATTGATCAATATCTCTTTCAGTGCTAGAGACAACTCCGTCAAACGTGAATCGTGAGGGAGTCGCTCCATAAGGTCATCAAGCACTGAATCCATAAAAAGCGCATTGCTTGGGTCAAGACCAGCAACTGTTTCTGCCAGTGCCTGCCTATTGGAAATTTTTGTCCGAAATCCCTCCTGATCTTCAAGAGGGTAAACAACTGGATCCAAAAGGCTCAACATCCTTAAAAATCCGCTTTCGTTTCGCAAAATCGGAGTTGCGGACAGCAACAAAAGTCTTTCGGCCTTCTGAGAAATATCTTTAACCAATGAATAAAGTCTATGGACAGAGTCTTCGCCATTCGAGGCAGTAAGGTGATGAGCCTCGTCAATAACAAGCAAGGATAAATTCTGTGATATCTCCCTCAGTTCGCTGCTATCTTCCTGTGGAAGTACGAATACTGATTCATCAAGAAAATCCAATAGTCCAAAGCGAATAGTTAATTCTTCTCGCCATTGAGCAACTAGTTCACGGGGAACAAGAATCAAAACTCTATGCCCGCGCATGTCGTCAAGCACGGTTTGTCTTATGATGATCCCAGCCTCAATTGTCTTGCCCAACCCAACCTCGTCAGCAAGCAAATAACGCTGAGTATGGTCCGTTAGGATACGCCTAACCACTTCTACCTGGTGTGGTTCCAACTCTATAGCAGAAGACAGCAATGCAGAAATTCCAAAAGCTGAACCTCTTTGCTGAATGTAGCTACGCATGAAACCAGAACGAGCTTCTGCATACTGAGGTGTTTCTGTTATGAAATTACCCAAAAATTCGACCGGATCATCAATTGGTCGCTTCCACCTTACAAAAACTTTGTCGTAGGCCAAATAAACATCTTGTTTGTGGGCCAACCGAACTTCAACTCCTTCTCCGTCGTCATCACGAACTCTTCCTATCCTCCATTGATTTGCAATTTCATCATGAATGAATACTCGTGTATTTCGACCTAGTCGCTTACGATTAATGGTTGAAATTGGGACCGAAAGTCGATGAGAAATAACATTAGTTGGGGAATCAAAATACTCGATCACACCAGTTGAATCTTTCATCTGGATGATTTTTCCGAGTCCTAGCTTTTCCTGATTATTAATTCGGCAAAACAATTTATATTCCTTGGTTTTTTCACGTTTTCTCAGGCATTGAGGCTCAGTTTATAAATCTAAGCATTCATCCTATTAAAAACACATTTGTGTCTCAGAAAAACTCAAATCAAGAGTAGTTTTCATATCTATTTTTCATTTTTTGAATGACTGTCAAAAGTTCATGCCTTAGCGCACTTGGCGAAATAACTTCGACATCAGCGCCATGCCGCAAGATGTCAGCAATCAGTTCTCGAGTATCTGAATAGGGGATTTGCAAGATGTAACTACCATCTTGTTCGGTGTGACTTTTTTGCTCAGGGTGCCATTCCTCACGCGAAATCCAACGTGACTTACCTGGAGAAAATTTCAGTGTGGCCCACTCTGTCGCTTGCCCACCAAAGATTCCGTAGCCACTTTCGACTTCAGCTTTGATCTTTTGCATCTCGACTTCAAGAGCGTCTTCTTCAAGAATTTCACATTCTTTTATTGCATCAATCGCAAAATTTCTTAAACCTTCCCGAAGATGACACCATGCATCGACATACCAGTTATCCCTGTAGTGCACTAATTGCTGAGGCGAAATCAACCTCGACAGCGTCTCGCCATTCTGTCGATTGAAATGCTCCACACGAATCTTCTTACGTTCTAAAGTTGCTTTAGCAATCAACTCGAAGCATTTGAGTTTCAATCTTCGTTTTCCAGCGTGTAGCAACTTAACTCTTTGCGCCAGTGTCTGTGAATCCAATCCTTGACTAGACATCATGCTGCTTAACCTCGATTGCAGAGGTTTGAGTTTGGGCCCCAAAATGCCCGGCTCCAGTTGATCGATCATGTTTTGTATGGTCAGAAGAGCAAGCACCTCCTCCTGACTGAACCAAAGTCCCGGCAATTCGGATCGCGAATCTGCAACCTCGATTCGGTACCCTCCCAGATCTTTGTCAAAGACCACAGGAATGTTCAATCGGTCCCTTAATTTCGCCAAGTCGCGTTTGAATGTTGCTGGCGAGATCTCAAGTTTGCTTAAAATTTCAGCACGTGGTACGGCCCTCCTCCCGGTCAAGAGGGTTCGATAACTGTAAAGACGGTCAATTTCGCTCATGGTTTTTGATATCGCTGTAATTGTTATTATTAGCTAACAGCTATCAATTTAGTCAGCTTCAACGCTATTAGTTCTTTGCGAGACATCCTCTTTAAGCTGCATCCATTACAGTACTCATACAAATAGTATGTACTACTTTTGAATTCTTTATCTTTATTGATCATAGAAATCGAAATTTCTCTCTTCTGCGGTTGCGAGACACCGTCAATGAGAAGTGGCAATTGCCCAATCGCCATCCAAGTTGAAAGCACCCAGATGATCATGCGGCCTCCCAATCACCAAATGCTTCCATCTCAATCCGATCTTTGGGACAAATTGGAGGTCCATACTCAAGAAACTTCCTGTACATGGGAACCTGAAATCCGCACTTCGGACATTTGGCTTTAGCTCTAGCTTTGCTAACGGCCTTACGGTGACTAACCTTCAAGGCACCATGCGGATAAGGCCCTAGCTTGATCGCCAGATCTGTAAGAATTTTTTTCAGTTCAGCCGCAGCCCCAGCACTTCGCATCGGTCCTTGCATGCCAAGGCTCAGAGCAATTTTTTTGAACTCCTTGCCATGCTTGTGCTCACAGTTATCTACTGCATGAACAAGCTCATGCACGAGGGTATCTAGTACTTCCACAGGATCATGGAGCGTTGGTGAGATAAAAATCTGGTTCAACTCGTTGGTACTGCTATCCCGTGACCAACATTGGCCAATATGGTGACTACGAGTCCCTGTACTAGCAAAACCGCAGGAAACCATGACATTCAAAGGTATCTCATGGTGCTTATCCATAAAAATCGGTCGGATCAGGTCAACTGCTGCAAGCAGCCATGCTTCACGATTGGTGTGCTGTTTCATGTGGCTCATTTCAGGGAATTCGACAGGCTCAAGTTTGGTGAGCCATGAGCTAATCAGATGAGCCTAGGGAACAGGCTTTTTATACAGTCCATAAGCATCTGAAACTGAAAACTGGGCTCACGTACTGAGCCTGCCATCTGGAACACTTTCTCCAACCAAACGAGAAAGGTAGCCCACGTGACCGCACAAATGACAGAACATTTGATCTACAAGGGAGAAAAACTCTCTTTGTGCGAAGAGCCTCTTAGAAACTACCTGCAAACGATCCGCAAGGATTTCAAATTCCAGGCCCCCTCCACGGCACTCTGGCGAGGATATATAGGCACTTGGTCTATAGAAAACGGACGCTTGTATCTGCTCAAACTGCGTGGCTTCGTTTCGAAATCTGAGGATCGTGAAGAAGTGGGATTGAAAGATCTATTTCCAGACTTTCCTGACGGCGTCTTTGCTCATTGGTACACGGGTGAGATGCGCTGCCCCATGGGTGGTTTGATTGACTATGTTCACGGCGGCTACGCAAGCACCTATGAACAGGACTTGTTTATTAGCGTGGAAAAAGGCGTGGTCCTATCAGAACGGATCGTTGAAAACGGGAAAGCCAAGCCAGATGCTCCGCGTGGCTACCACCAGGCTGCACGATACGATTTCTGAGGGTGTTTTGAGATGTTCTTTGCAATGATCGTCAGAAAATTTCATGGAAAGTCGAAGTGGAAAAATGAGCACTGATCTGAAGTTCTGGGGGATAACGTATTTGGCAACTGGCTTGATTTTTTTGCTCATTGCTCGCCTTCTTGTGAAACTGTTCTACAAAGACAAGAGGAGTAATTTCGTGAAAGAGATGATGAGCGCCATAGAAAACGACAAAAGCACAGCAGAGAAGCGGCGCAAGTTCTTCAGAAACATCGCTGTAGGTGGATTGGCAATCGCTGCCTGGCCACTGACTTTCACGATCTTGGTCAACGAATTGCGATCCTCGAGAAAAAACGATCGTGAATTTAACGAAGAGCCTGAATTCGTGTGCAAAAGCAAAGATTTGCTGGAAATCGTCAGCGCAACCGAAGTTGAAGCCAATTCAAAGGTTCTAGATCCCATGGGAAGAGTTCCTGACCTGCCGTTCGGTCATCTCAATAAGGGTTGGCGGCGACTTCGCAGAAAACTCAGACCAGGTGATGTGATGTGGTCATTCAAAACATCAGGTTACGCCCCTTCATCCAATGGAAGAGGACCCAGTTACAGCGGCCCACACAATGTTGTGTCTGGTTTTGCCATTGTTCGCAACAAACAGATCGTTGCCGAATTTCTGACTCAATGGGGTTGAAATGTTTAGATCCGCTCAATTTCTCATTGCTTTAACCATACCGTTGATTGCTCATTCCGAGTATGTCGCGCCAATTTCCACCCAGAGTTCATTGACTGATATTCACGTCAACAAGGATTGGACTGTTCTACAGCGAATGGAAGTCACCAAACAGGTTGAAACTGATCAAGGAATTTCCATCCTCGGAGAACAAAAGATCAGCTACAACAGTGCTCACGAGAAGGTTCGCGTAATCAGAGCCTACACACTGCAACCAGATGGCACAAAGGACATGGTGACTCCAGATCGCATCCGAACTCAAGATGATCAGGATGATGCTGGTAATGGAATTTACAGCGAGTCTAAGGTCAAGGTCATCATCTTCCCGAATGTTCGAGTGAATAGCAAAACCTACTACTTGGTTGAGTCACAAATACACACCCCAGACTTTCCAAAACAGTTCACTTGGACGGAATACTTCTCCCCTCATAAAAAATACGGCCAAGTCGAAGTGAGGTTCTCACATGATGCATCACTGAAAATTAATGTCGAAGGAAAGGGCATGACTGGTGGGCGAATCTACGCGTCTGACAAACAAAAATCAGGTTCTGTTCGCTACTCCTACCGATATGCCCAAGAGCAAGCCTATCCAGTCGAACCAGGCATGGTGAGCTATTCGGACTTTGCTCCCCAGTTTTCAGCAAGTAGTTTCACAAACTATACGGAAGTAGCTAAGGCGTATCAGGATCGAGCTGCCTCCAAAGCCAAAGTAACCCCAGAGATCAGAGAACTCGCAAAAAAGATCATTGGGAACGCCGAGAGCAACAACGAAAAAGTTAAACGGCTCTACTCATGGGTTGCCAGGAACATTCGCTATCTGGGTATCTATACGGGCTCAGGCGGATACGTCCCTCACTCTGCCTCAAGCATCCTTAAATCTAAGTATGGAGATTGCAAGGATCACGCAACCTTGCTAGAGGCACTACTCAGATCAATTGGAATTGAAAGCTCGCCAGCACTGATCAACTCAGATACCGCATATGAACTGCCCCAACTACCCAGCTTCGCAGTGTTTGACCATGTGATCACCTACGTTCCATCTCTTAATCTGTTTCTGGACTCCACTTCACGAATGACTCCAATGGGATTGCTCCCCTCAGGCGTGGTTGGAAAACCTGCTTTGATCACGGCAACCGGACAGGTTACCGTTACCCCGCAGGACGAAATTGCTAAGGACAGAACACTCACGCGGACTCATTTAACGCTCAACCTCGACGGGAGCATCACTGGGTCGACCAAAGTCGAACAACGCGGATATTTCGAGTTGATGTCGAGATCTAAGATCTACAGTAACCAAAGAAAGACCGAAAAAGAGGTCGTAGATGGCATGCTGTCAAGATTTAACGAATCAGGGGTTGGAGCAATTAAGCATCCAAATCCACTGGACCTCGACGTTCAATGGGATGTAGAAGCAGAGTTCACACTTGATCCAGTTGTCAACCTTCCTGGTGTGGTTGCGCTAGTTGTGCCAGTCGGACTGACTCAGGGAAGATTTCAGACTCTTGCGAGCATCAAGCCCAACGAAAAGAGTCGCTTCCCCCGCATTTGTGGTTCATCCAAACACGAAGAATTAATTGAATTGACAGTTCCAGATTCAACTCGCATAACCAGGAACCCCACTGGCGTCAAGCACGAAACAACCGCACTCAACTACGAGTCAAGCTACAAAATCAGTGGAAATACGATCTCTCTAATGCGAAGACTAGTAGCCAACCGAGGCAAGTCAGTCTGCGGTCAAAAGGATGACCTGGAGTGGAGTCAATTCACCAAGGTTCTTCAAAGAGATCTGCGCCAACAATTTTTCCTGGAGTCATCGCAATGAAAATCGAAGTTGCCATTGGAAACATAGTCAAGCAACCGGACATAGAAGCAATCGTCAACTCTGCCAATGCTAACTTGCGAATGGGATCCGGAGTTGCCGGCGCTATTCATATGGCTGCAGGCCCAAAGCTTGAAGAGTACTGCCGCCCGTTTGCACCATTAGAGCTTGGCGGTGCACTGATAACTCCAGGATTTCAGCTTCCTAACAGGTGGATCATCCATGTCAGGGCTGCTCACTACATCAACAACACTGAACCCGAACGATATTTGGCATTCGCAATATCCTCTGTATTCAATACCGCAAAGGTCAACAACATCAAAAGCGTTGCCTTACCTGCAATTGGAACAGGGGTGTTTAAGTTCCCTCCATTATTGGCCGCTCGAATTACAGCACAAGCACTTCTTCAGTATGCACACAACCACAATACAGGAATAGAGTTAGCCAGAATTTGTTTATCCAGCGATGAATTAGCCAGCGTTTACCAATCAGCAATCAATCTAGAAATGTCAAACATTTCAAAATAGATTACTGAAAAGACAACGTTCAGATTCATTCACCTGTCATCAGTTTTTTGAAACGAGAAAGTAATGATCGCTTCTCTGTTGCGGCAGTGTGACCCCAGGATGATTTGGAGATCGTTGGAAACGCCTCTGCAAACTGCTCCTCAACTTCCCGAACAAACGTTGCTTCAATGAGTGCCATCTGCGTGTTGAGTAGTCTCTGTGAGTGACGGGTCAGCGAAACAATTCCTGAGACCTCGTTTGAGAGCCACCAAAGTAGACAAGCCCAATATGTGTCAATGTCATCCTTGGACTCGGCCATGTCACATAGGACTTTCCAGATATATCCTTTAGAGACTCGCTCAGTGAGCTCCCAAGTGACATCACTGAATTTCGTCGTGGTAAGTGACAACTCATTGAATTTCTCAAGCATTTGATCTGGTGTGAAACTGTCCTCATCAAATGCAGGCTTAGCCGTTGGTCCTTCAGATTTCCTGAGGAATGCGGGAATTTCGTAGTCGTCCATGCCACCTGCAGCAAGTGAATCCACTTTTGCTGAAGCTGAAACTCTGCTGGTTCTCCAAACACTTGGAACTGCATTCGAACTAAAGGCCACGCCATCAGTGCCAGTGCGGAGTACACGACATGCGGAGATTGAATACATCACTTGTGATTGCTCAACAGTACCCAACCCGCCCCAACCCGCAGCACTCATTTGTTTAATTTTCTGTAGCTTGGGAAGACCTTCAGCCTTTTCTTCTTCCTCGCGTACGTGGATGAGAAGAAGGTTGGTGAATTTGCTAGCAAGCTGATATTTCAGAGCAAGCTCTTCGGCTACTTTCTCATCGCTGATAGTCGAAATTTCGGCTCCTGCCACCAACCTTGGTAGTGCACCTGTGGAATTCCAGTCGATGGTTGGTGCCAACTCTTCATTTACGACGTTTTCAACGGTCCACACCAGCTTCGGGGTTGTTGTGGGCTTGTTCTTGATGCGAGCATATACATGGATCGTTTCTTCTGAGAAGACTTGTTTTGGCAATTTGGATTGCCAGAGAACTTCACCATCCCAGTGAATTGCAATTGAACTGGTCCGAGCTGATCGAATTCTCTGTGTCATCCGAAGAACTGCTTCTGCAATGCTTTCAGAAGGCGTAACCAATTCACAGGCACCACCTGTTTGTTCTGCCAGGTCCTTCAATAAGCTTTCAGCTGGAGCACTGCCCACCCCAATGGCAAAGATACGGTGATTGCTGATCTTTGCTTGCTTCACGATCTCCTCAATTTCCCATACATCGCCATCTGTGATCAGCAGTAGGTCGCAACCTTCCGTGTAGGCTTTAGCGAAACTAATCTTGAACGTGGATGTAAGGGCCTGATTCAGCTCAGTTCCGCCCAGATCTGCAGCGGTGTCATGTACGGCTTTGGCAAGCACATTCTTGAGATATCGAGACGTACATTTTTCGAGTTGATTGGAGGTATGAACTACCGTTGTTCCGAACTTGCTGTAGGAGACCATGTCTCGCTCAGTCAATCGGAGAATGAGTTCATGCATTGCTTCTTGGGCCTGTTCAATGCTGTCCCCCTGCATAGAACCCGAGCAATCGACAAGAATCTTTAGTCCCAGCGGAGAGGACTCTTGATCTTGTAGCTTTGGGCAAAAACTTGCAACTACTGCATATGCACCGTCATCCTCACTTGCCGAAACGAATGACTCACCCTTGAGTTCTTCAACCGTAACGATGAAGTCTCGGTCTAGCATTCCACCCTTGACAAGTTGAATGCGAGTTCCGCCTTCGATCTTCTCCATATCAACTTTATGGCTTGGGCATGCAATTAGGCCTTGTGCCATTTGTCCAAGAATGTCGATACTTGCGGTAAATGGATACTCGGCCATCAGATCCGTGTCGACAGTTTGATGAGGTGCGATGTGACCATCTAGCACCTCATCCCCATAGCGTTCACCAATGACTGTTGGGACAGTGATTCGCACGCGTCCCTTTTCAAACCGCAGGAGTTGTGCGTATTCAATGATGATTACGGCTTCTTCACCTGGTTTGAGATTACCCAAGTTGGCTGTGTAAAGACCAAGGGGTGATTTTTCAAGCATGACAGGGGTGTCCCCGCTCTCGATTGCTTTTTCGTACTTCTTTTCAGCCTTTTTCTTCGCAAGTGCAACGGCCTGCATCCGCTTGCCATTGAGTTCCACACTAAAGCCCATCAAGTTAGCACCCCAACCAGCCGGGAACGTGTAGCTAGCTTCGATCGTCTCTTCTGAATCATTCAGGTACCGCTGCTTCACAAGCATAGTGAGCAAGAGGCCTTCGAGCTTTCCCTCAAGATGAACTGATTTGAGGGAAACGTTTTGGCCGTATTCGTTTTCGAGACCTGTCTTTGTTTTCATAGGACGCTCCAGCTTGGTATTGTTAGTTGAGGGGAGATGTAGATTCCGCGTCCCTCGTTTCGCGGTTGGAAAGGGGTGGGGCTTGCTCAATCATTAAGGGCCACAAACACCACCGACAGTCAGATTCACATCTACAAGGCATCGCCTGACTGCCCATATCACGTAGGCCCACCAATCAGCTTTCGCCGTTGTCTTTCTTCATCACTCGCTCTGTTGCTGCCATCACTTCCTTGAACAGCATCCGAATTTGTTCTGGACTCATACCCGCCTCCTCAGCAGAAATCTGTATCTCAATTCCTGGCATCACATGAAGGTGCGTTTTCACCTCCATGGAGCCTGGTTTCCGAGTGCTGGTTGGGGGCGCTTCGGTTTCCCCATCCATCACTTGTCGAATTCGTTCCAACGGCACCTTGGCTTCAGTTAGCTTTTTCACCCGAAGGAGTTGGTCCAAATGGGTGTCAACGTAGTGAGCGGCCTTGGTTTCACCGATTGGTCTGTCCACCAATCCGAGTTGGATGTAGTAACGGATCGTCCTCTTTGGGATATCCGTCAACTGGCTCAACTCATCAGCGGTAAAGGTCTTGGTAGTCATGTTCAAAGGGCCGTTTTGAATTATTGTAACAGTTATTAGTGTCGCAATCAACTGTCGCAATAAATCGCGTAACTTTCCTCTGAAGTGCCGCCAAAGACCGCAGGGTAGACCGGCAAAAAATCAATGTAGTTGGGGTGAGGATCAAGGCGTGAGCCTGGGCAACTGGAGAATTTGAAAGCCTCGGGCCAGTCGCTATTCCCACTAATTTAGTCGGAGAAATCACACCATAGGTGTGGCCGATTCAAGGGTGATGCGATTTGACATCCCACTCAGAAACGTGGTCTTCTGAAAAACCGAAATCAACACATAAAGGAAATCAATGACCTCCACGACAACCATCAACGGACTCATCAAACTTGCCAAGGAAGAGTGCACACGAGTGGCTAAGCTAAAGGATGTGACATACAGTCCAACCATGAAAGCGGCGATTGAGTCTGTTTTAGAAATGGTGATCACAAAGTCAGGCAATGACCCCAAAGTAAGGGAATTGGCCGTGAAAGTGCATGAAGCACTGAAATGAGAAAAAGCCCCCAGCAGCTGTACTTGGCTACTGGGGGCTTTGGTTACTTATTTGCTTTTGACTGAGATTCGTACCAATGCTGCATTTCGATCAGCATCAGAGTTGTCTGCACTGCATCTTCCGCGAGCTTTTCACAACTTACATCTCTCGCATGTCCAGGGGAAGCAGGTAAATCGTTGGAGGAGGTTTCAGCAACTGATCCGGTAGTTGTGGAAACGGAGGACAAATCACTTGCACCGGATGAGTCGACGTGGCACACCCCGACTGCGTGATGATCACGCATGCGCTCAGCCAGCAACTTAGATTTTTTAGAAAAGTCATTTGAAATCTCCTGATTGATTTGGTTTTGCATGAGCTTCACGTCTGCAACGTGCTGCTCGAGCTTCGCGGCAAGTTGCTCGTTCTTACTTTTCTCGGCATTCCATTCTTTTTGGACCCGCGACTCCCCTACCTGGATCCCGATGATCAAGGCCATGAAGAGCAACATCCCATCCATTAGCCAAGACCAGTTGATAAGTAAAAATCGGTTGAGCCAGTTCATTTGATTCCCCCGTCGAAGGTGGTCAGGTTGTGTTTACTCATAACGCCAATCACTTTGTCGGCGTAGATTGGGTCTGTGGCATAGCCAGCCTTGGCCAGTGCCCGTACAAAGGCGTCTGGGGTTAGACATTGAAAACAAGGCAGATACCTTGGGTTGCACTTCAAGAAGGCGGCATGGTCATCGATGCTCGCTTGCCAAGAGGCGTATTTGCGCCACTTCGCAGGCACTACAACCCACTGCCCTTTGAGAAACTCCTTGGTCTCAAGGGTTAAGGTCTCCCCTCTCCATCTGCTGTCGGCTTTGATCCCAAATAGGTTGTTGCCAGCCTTGGTTAGGCCGGACTCACCCCAGCCAGACTCAAGAGCAGCCTGTGCAATGGAGATGCTTGCTGGAACCCCGGTTTGTTGGGCTGCATATTGAGCAGCCATTGCTATTTTTGAAATGAACTCTTGTGGCTTCACAGCAACTCCTTAACGTCCTTGGCGACTTCATCAATCGAAGCATCGCGTCGCTCATCAATGAAATTGAAGAGCCATCGAACAATGGCCCAGCCAGGCAAACCACAAGCGAAGATCACCCCACCCATGGCATAGAGCCCAATGGAAGAGAACGCCCAGTGGTGAAGTTCAAAATGCTCGATGGTGATGGCTCCACCACATATGCTGGACACAACGGTGCTGATCAGACCAACAGTCCATTCACGGAAATTTCGAGGTGGTGTCATGAGCATGACGACGACTGCAGCAAGGGTTGCTCCACCTGCTGCTGCACCTGCGGCACCACCTATGGCCTTGTATGCGGCGGCGGCCCCTGCGACTCCTGAGCTAGTAGGTTCTGGCATTGATTTCTCGAAAAAGAAAAGCCGCCAAAGCGAACCATGGCGGCTGAAGTGATTGATTGTTGTGAGTTAGGCTGATACGACCGGAATTGGAAAAGGTTTTCTCATTGGCATATCAGCCTCGCCTTGGATGTTGGGCATATGTTTAGAAAACCCAAAAATATCTTTGCGATTCTCATGAAGATTGCCTTCAATGCGCACCGGCACAAGTCCGGTCAAAAACTCAATCCCAGCAGCAAAGATAGGCAATGCATCCGAATAGGCGTTGTTGCAAGACGCCTCCCAGAGCGGACCTTGCAAAAACATGCATGAGCCTTTGCAGATTTGGAGGACTGGGCAACCAGGGCACTCCGTGCGGTGGGACCAGTGGGTTGCCGTTTTGAGCGCCACTTGATTCAACTGGCTGGTTTTACCAATCCTGTGAGATTCCCCAT
>JACCEA010656021.1_pt1 | contig 67526 bp, 58 predicted proteins | sample 7449851 | NCBI WGS metagenome assembly JACCEA01 (sample SAMN15323453, study PRJNA562643) | freshwater metagenome | isolation source: river surface water | place: USA:Blue River Watershed | collected 2017-08-18 | reverse complement strand
CGTTTGAAGGTTAGGATAAAATCTACGCTTCGTCTTCTTGTTAGAATGCGAAACTCTGTTTCCTTTTAGGGCTTTCTTTCCGGTTAAATCACAAACTCTAGACATAGTTTTTGGGGTTGCAAATATAAAAAATTATTTATTAAAATCAAAATGTTTTGCAAATAATTCAAGAAAAATGTTCCTTTCTTTCATTATTGGACAAATTTTCGTTCGTAACACAACAAACAAAGAGCAAAGATACAATAATTATCATCACTCCCGACTGCCTTTCTAACAAACTTTCAAAGTTTAAACCAAAAATAATCGATACAACCATGCTTCCTAGGAACTTGATTCCACCCATTTTGATCATTCCCTTGATTAAAACAATGTAGGAAATCAATTGTATCATCAATCCTATGACCCCAATCTCGATGAACCATTGTAAATATTGGTTGTGGGGACTTATCCTATTTTCCTGATCCAAATTTGAATGTAACGCTTCAAATGATTCTTGCATTTTAGACTCAATATTGCATTGCCCAACACCGAACCACGGTTCCTTTGCAGCAGCATGAACAATTGCTTTCCATGCTTCCCACCGCTGTCCAAAACTTTTATGATTCAAATCCTTCTGTTTAATGACAGATGTTAGATCATCAATCGTATTCAAAACCCTATTTTTTACGCTGGGTACAAAAAACAATGCACTCAATAACAAACATCCCAATGTTAGGTACTTAAAGGAAACCTGTTTCAAATGTGGAATGAATATAAGGATTATCCCTATCCAAAAGCACAAGATACCCGTTCTTGCCGACAATATATGCAGCGAGATAAAGAGTCCCCCAGAAATGAGATAAAAAAAGAAATAACCGCCAAAAAGTTTGGGGATTTTATTTTGAATTTTCCAAATGATTAAACCAAGTAAAACAAGCGCAGTAATTACCGAAAATTCGATATGATAAACCATGCTATAAACAGGCACTGGCTTGCTCTCTAGCACCATTTGAGAGAGAAATTTATAATGTGCAACATAGTTTAGCACACTTGAAATGCCTATCCAAAAAATTGGAAGTGCAAAAAATATCCAATAGTTCCAAAGAGCAACTCTGTTTTCAACCGCATATCCTAAAATAGAAGGCAAAAACACCAACGGTAATCGCACCAACAGCTTGGCATCCATGTTTCCAAGGTGACAACCCTTTATCAAAGAAAAAGCAGTCGAAACCAAAAAAACTACAACAAAAAGAAATTGTATTTTACGAATTTTGGATGATTGATTTTGTGTAAAAATCCAATATAAGGAATTCAAAATCAACAATATAGACGCAATTGACGCGATACTCGGAGAAACATGAATTGCACCCAAATACAAGACTACGGAACCAATAAATAAGGTTCTCGAAAAAGCATTAATTTGGTTATTTTCCAACCGCATACTTTACCCGAACAACGGTCTTTTCATCGAAAATCCCCAATTTGTCAGCTACAAATTTCGAAACGGAAATTACCGAATTGGATTTTGTGTTTTTGCCTTTCACAACGCACCAAACGAATTTATTGTTTTTTGTGTTGATTACAGCAACTACTTCATCTTGAGCAGCTCCATCAAAATATACCCAAGCCCTATCTTCCTCTCCAGCCGCTGCAAATTGATTAGATGCAAGGGTTAAAACACCTTTTTGTTCGTTCTCCTTTAAACCGATTTCAGACGTCGGTTTTACAATTTTTTCAGGCATGCCACCCTGATCTCTACCCTGTGAAGTTTCTACTTTTACAGATGATTCTTTTGGCGGTTTCTTTTCCAATGCTGGGACTTCCTGAGTTTTAACTTTTTCTGCTGGAATAGATGGTGCTTTTTGAGGGACATTTTCTTCAATTGGCGCTGTGATTTTTTCTTTCGGCACATGATTTTCCGTTGGCTTCTTTGTTCCCTTGATTGGATTCACCACTGGCACTTGAATCGATTGCCCTAATGAAATATTCGCATCTCCAAAATTGTTGATTTTTCTGAGAACATCAACAGAAGTATTGTATTTTTTTGCAATGCTGTATAATGTCTCCCCTTTTTCTACTATGTGAACGTCTAAATTTTGAGTGGGAACAGTCACTGCATTTGCAGATGTTGATGCTTTAACGCTCTTACGTACCACATGAATGTTCATACCTGGAGATATGGTTTTGACATCAGGATTCAATGCATTCAACTGTGGCACTGTCATTTTGTACATTTTTGCAATTTTATAGAGTGTCTCCCCTTTTTTCACTTTGTGCATAAATGTCAGTCCCAAAGTATCTTGAGAACTTTGAACAGGCTTATTCACCCCTTGGGCTAAAACAGCATTTGAGCATGCAAATAGCGCGATAACTGCAAAAAACTTCATACTCAAAAATACGAAGAAGCAGTTGGTATTCACTTCACCAATTTCCACATGAAATGGAGTGTACAGTTAATTGGAAAGATTTATCTTTCTTCCAACTTGAATTGAATCGGAATAGATTGATAGCTCTTAACCGCTTTGCCATCGAGTTGTGCCGCAATCCATTTGGGAGATTGTAACATAACCCTTGTGACTTCTTTAGAAAATTCGGGACATAAATAAACATGTTCTAAGATTTCTACGTTTGTAATTCGTCCATCTACATCTACAATAAACCTTGCGAGTACTTTTCCCTGAATTTGAGCATCCTTACAACGAACCGGATATACCAATCTTCTTTGAACATATTTTAAAAACTCAGCTTCGCCTCCCGGGAATGTAGCTGGTGATCCTGATTTTGGCGCATCGTTGCTCTTTACTTCCCTTGGAACTGGATCCATTTCTGGCTCTTGCCACTCTCCTTCTGCCAAGTAAAATTCTACATTTACCTCTCTTTTAGAAGTTACAAATTTTCCTGCTTTCTGCCCTGGAATCCATTTTGGCGATTTTTTCAACAAACGAACCGCTTCATTTGTGAATTCGGGACAAGAGCCGTTTGCTTTTTCAACTTGAATATTGCTAATCACTCCTTTTCTATCTACCACAAAACTCAATGTAACCACGGCCGTTAAACCTTCTTCCGAACATCTTTCAGGAAATTCCATGTTTGCCATTAAGTATTCCTTAAATCTTTCATCTCCACCCGGAAATGAAGGTCTTACATCTGGAACAACAATTGGATCATTTCCTGCAGATTGATAAGGCCCACCTATTTGATCATCTTTGAGAAAATTATCTGAATTCTCTGCTCGGTTGGAATTTATTTCTCTATTTGGAACATTTGCATTTTCCAAAGGCTCCCTAACTGCTGTTGTATTTGGTGCAACTTCAATATCCTTGTTGGATTTTTTATTTTTGGGCTGAGCTTGTTTACGCGTAACCTGTGCCGAAACAGGAACCATCGAAACTATGAATAGCGAAATCATTATTTTCCGGTAAAAAGCTTTCATATCATTTAATTTCATAATGAAATTCCCCATTCCGCCGGAATTTCCTTTTCTACACCTTGATCCAAATAACACCATTTGTCTGAAAATGATTTTGCCACATCCAGATTGTGTGTGATAAAAATATACACTAACTGATGTCGAATTTGAAGGTCTTTTAGTAATTCTAAAATTTGCTTTTGAATAATTGGATCCAACGCTGCTACAGCTTCGTCTAAAATGAGCACTTCAGGCTTTGTACTTAAAGCTTTCGCAATACACAGACGTTGTCGCTGGCCGCCACTCATTTGGTCAGGATAAGCTTGAATCAATCTATCGTCGAACCCAACGTCCCTCAAAATAGAACATGAAAAATTCTCTATTTCTGCAGCAGAAAGTCTAGGGTTTTTCAATTTTATAATTTCCGAAACAGCGTAAATTGCAGTGTGATTGCGATTCAAGGATGCGTATGGATCTTGAAAAACCATTTGAATTCCAGTTGGGGCAATTTCAGGGATTGAATGATTGTGCAGTTCAATGGTACCAGATGATCTTTTCTCCAAGGCTACAAGCAGTTTTGCAAGGGTTGATTTTCCAGATCCAGAAGTTCCAATGACTGCCAATGTTTCGCCTGGTGACAATTCGATGGAGAAATCTGTTAATGCTACAACCTTCGACAGACCCCTTCCATAGACTTTTGAAATGTTTTTGATCTTAAGGACAGGTTCTAAATGATTTTTTTGAGGGACTTTAGATTTCGGAACAGCATCAATGAGTTCTTTCACATATTCATGTTTGGGGTTATGCATCACCTCTTTTGTTGAATCTGATTCAATCAATTCACCTTTCCGCAAAACAGTGATTTGATTTGCATAATCCGCAACCAAATCGAGTTCATGACTCACCCAAATCAGCGCGCTACCCATATCATTTGCAATTTTCACAAAATCATCCATCACATTTTTTCGCGAAAATGAGTCCAATGCTGTTGTTGGCTCGTCGGCTAATAAAACCAGAGGATTGTGTAAAGAAGCCATTGCTATCATCACTCGTTGACGTTGCCCACCGCTCAATTGATGAGGGTAGGCGTCTATAACTCTCTGTACAATAGACCCTAAACCAACTTTTTCTAATTTCTGTATAATGCAATTTTTTGCCCGTATTTTATCTTTATTGTGAACCAAAAAGGCTTCAAATAACTGATCACCGCATGTCATTTGGGGATTCAAAGCCGACATTGGTTCTTGAAAAACCATGCCAATTAATTTCCCTCTAATATTTTGAAATTCTCTTTGTGAAAGGTTTAAGAGATCAATTTTTGAATTTTCTAAATTCAAATAAACCGAACCCGTGGCTTTAAGTTGGCTTGGCAACAGACCAATAATGGTGAGCAGCGTAAGAGACTTACCACTACCACTTTCCCCTATTAGAGCATGTATTTGGGCTTTGGAACATTCAAATTTTGGTAAGAATAAAAGTGTTTTTTGACCACTTTGAATTCTTAAATTTTCGATTTGAATGATTGGTACGTGCATTTGGATACAATTTTACACAAAAAAAGGGTGGCAAGCCACCCTTTTTTATACAATGTTGAAAGGATTAGTTTTCAACGGATAGTTTAATCGGAATTTCTCTCCATGATTTGATGAATTTACCATTGTTTTGGCCTGGAATCCATCGTGGAGATTTTTCAAGTACTCGAATTGCTTCCGCGGTAAATTCTGGACAAGCTTTGGTTTCTTCGATTGCTTTCACTCTTGAAATTTTACCAGTTTCATCAACCACAAATCGCAATACAACTGACCCATTAATTCCCTCGTCTTGACAACGAACTGGATACTGGAAAGTTGTGGCTACATAGTCACGAAACTTGGCTTCACCACCAACAAATGTTGCTTTTACTTGAACAACAGATGCCGGTTCTTTATCCCCTCCGCCTCCGCCAGTTGGACCATCATTGTCGTTCATATCTGGTAAAGTTGGATCTTTGATACCTTTCACAGTTTTATCGCTCGGATTGTCGATATCAGCTGGAGGTGGTGGATCTGCTTCTTCAGTAGTATTTGGATTGATACGCGGAGCTACATAAGCTTGCTGATCAATTTTGGGTTCATCCATTTTTGGTGGTTCTTTTGGCTTATCTGGTTCCTCATCGGGTTCTTTAATGTCTTCTACATTGTCAACCACAAACACTACTTTTTTCTTTGATTTTTGATCACCTGCCAAAGAATTTAGAATTTTTGGTGTCAAAGAAAACAACAAAGACAATCCAACAGCAATTGCTGTAGCCAAAATTACCCTGTCTCTGTAACTTTTTCTAATTTGATAAGCACCATAATCTCTCAATCGATCATTAAAAACCAAATCAAGACGAGAAGGTGATTCTGGACTTTCCCAGTTATTGGCAAATTTTGCAAATAAATTATTTCCCATGATTATGATTTTAATTTAGATTGAACAAGAGTTTTTTCAAGTGCCATGAATCCTTCATCTACAGGGAAATACTTCGCAATTTGAGTGATGAGCAATTCATCCATCATATCAATCATATTCTTGTAGGTGGCTTTTTCGTCGGTTTTCACCAAAACAACGAGAGTTGATTTGCGTTGGGCATCCTTAACTTTCGCAAGAACTTTGCTTTTGGCTGCAGTATCAGCGGCTGGAATTTTATCGAGTTCTTTCTCGTATTCCATAAGCTGTTTTATCAGACCAGCATTTCTCTCAACAAGTACCTTGCGAATTCCATCTTTTGAAAAATCTGTTTCTGTAAGTACTGTGTTTTTATCGAGTGCTCCATTGTAATAGAAAACCCTGTTGTTTTCGGTGAGAAGAATGGTTAAACCATTTTTCACCTCCGGAACTTTTTGGTTAATCGGATCCTTTAATTTTTCTGGGAAAATCATTCTCAATACCTTCGGTTTTGAGAAAGTTGAGGTTAAGACGAAAAATGTAAGCAGTAGAAACGCCAAATCTACCAGAGGTGTCATATCGACACGCGTACTCTGTTTCTTTGCCCGTTTTTTACCACCTTTACCACCATCGCCACCACCGGTTTGTAATTCTGCCATGTTATTTTCCCTTTCTTAATTAGTAGGACTACTTTCAAGTCCTGTGATCATTTGAAAATTCTTCACTTTTGCTTCTCTAAAAACAGCGATAATGCTTTGTACAGTTTTGTATGGTGCTTTACCGTCTGCTTTGATTGCAAATTGTATGTAGTTTGATTTATCGAAATCCATGTTTTTCAATTTCGCTTCTTCCTCACGCTCTTTGAAATCGTTATGTGCCTCTAACCTAGTTTCCAACGCCCACTCATAGAGTTCGCATTGATTAATTTTGGAAGAAGTATCATAAGGAATTCCCTTTGCAGCTTCTGAATAAGCAGTTCTCTCATTGGATTCCATTTCCATAAAAGTGCCTAATTCTCTGACACTTATACCAATTGGACCCAATCCAGCGAACTTTTTGAAATCTTCTTCAGAGAGTTGAGACAATTTCCTTGACTTTAAGATTTTTTTCAAAACCTTTATTTTCACATTGTTATTTGTGATGTCAATAAAAACTCGTCCTTTTGCATCTATCGTTGCAAGAAAAACTTGTTTTGGAATTTGAACCTCGGTAGTAGAAGTTGGAGGATCTACCAATACAGGCTCAGGTGCTCTGAAACTTGAAGTCAACATGAAAAACGTAACCAATAGAAACGCCAAATCCACCATTGGCGTCATATCCAATGCAGGCGTTGATCGAGGCATTTTTACTTTTGGCATATCGTTTTATATATGTTTATACGCATTCAATTAAAAAAGTAAATGAATTAAGCGTGGTTTGATTGGAAATTAGAAATAATAGAATAGCTAGCCTCATCCATTGCGTGAGTCATTGTATCAATTCTATTTGAAAAGTAGTTATAACTGATGATTGCTAAAGTTGAACCAATGATACCAAACGCTGTATTAACCAACGCTTCAGAAATACCCGTTGCCAATGCAGCAGTATCTGGAGCTCCAGCATTTGCTAATGCCGCAAACGCTTTAATCATACCCAATACCGTACCAATCAATCCTACCAATGTACCAATAGATGCCATCGTAGAAACAATTACCAAGTTTTTAGACATCATTGGTAGTTCCAAACCAGTAGCCTCTTCCAATTCTTTTTCAATTGCGGCTTTTTTCTCATCACGAGATAAAGTGCTGTTACCTGTTACCATTTTGTAGCGCAATAAACCACTCTTTACAACGTTTGCCAATGAACCTTTTTGTAAATCACAAGATTTGATGGCACCATCAATATCACCAGAACTTAAAGTAGATTGCATCTTTCTTACAAATTGCTCTGCATTTCCTTTACCGTTCGCAGCAGCCAATGTGATGAAACGCTCAATGCTTACCAAAATTACAATGATGTTTACAGCAATCAATAATGGTACAATGAATCCACCCTTGTGAATGATACCTAAAAGATTCTTTGGATGTCCTTTCTCTACAATTTCTTCTGGTTTCAAACCTGCACCTTCAAAGTTGGCAGGATCACCCATGATTAATGTGTAAATTAATACCCCTGTTAACAAAGCAACTAAGATTGCTGCTCCAGCGAAATAAGCCTTTAATACGCTGTTTCCCGATTTGTTTGTGTTATTGCTCATAATTAAATGTTTCCAATAGTTTTAAAAATATTGCAATTATACAGCCGTTTGCCTGTTTTTGCAAGCGAAGTGTATAATTCAGTGATGATTAAAAAACTTATTTCACAAACATTTATTGTCCGTTTTATCATTCAACAATATGCACTGTATTCTCTGATTATTTAAGTTCGTCGTTTTTATTTTCCTTTTGTCGCCTCAATTTTCCTCAAATTGATTCACATTCAATCATTTAAATACAAAAAAAATGACGCCAACCACAGCGTCATTTTTATGTCATGGATTGCCTACGATCAATAAGCAATTCATTGCATTGAAATTAAATTTAACAATTAATTAACATCTTGAGAATTATTTGGAGATGATTTCTTCTTCGTTTTGGGAAGTTTAACTTCATTCGCCTTACTGATTAATTTTGTCCTCACCTCTTTTTCTACTGAAGCCAAACGAATAATTTTGGTCATTGGCATGAAGCCCCTCAGTTGCTCTGAACAACTTTTAAATAAATCAACTTCCTTTTGTTGCAAAGCAATGGCGTCATTGTAATATTCCAACGCTTCTTCCTCAGACAAAGTTTCAACCGATTTCTTTTTCCATTTGTTTCTGAAATTCTTTTTTGCTTTTGTTAACTCAGCAATGTAGGCATCGTAAATTGGAAAAAACTGGGTTGATTCAGCTTCTGATAAATTGAGCTTTTGCTTGAATAATGAAATTCTATATTGCACAACTTCTGAAACTTTCTGTTTCGTATTGGATGTGTCTTTTGACTGAGCATCCAAAGAAGTACTCTGTATGATTAACAAAAAGTAAAAAACCAATTTAATGAATGTATTTCTCACAATTTTATAGATCGATGTTAAAGTCCCTCAAAAAAATTATCCTCTAGGTCCAATGTCATTAAACCTAATTTTTCCAATTCAACAGCGCTTACTTTCGAACGCTCTGAAAGCTCTGAAAATCTAAATGTACTTTCCTCTGAAACATTTGTATTGTTCGCGTCGTCCAATATTTCAGAAGCTATGTAATCGGCAGGATTTTGATACACTTGTTCCGCTAAAATTGAAGCGTTTGCCACCGTAGTTTTGGGAGAGGCTACCACTGCTTTGTCTATGTATTCATCAATCGCAATTGGTTTTTGAATGCTGTTCCAAATGAACCATGCAGATGCAATGGCCATCAATGAAGCAACAATCCCAAATATACTCGACCATGGGATCATGTCAAACAATGTTGGTTTGATTTGTTCAGAATCTTCCGTTGTTGCGTCCTCAAATTTTGGCATATTTAGAGTTCTGCCAGCCGATGATTGCTCATAAACTGCAACAGATTCATTCGCCATTTGACTATGTAACATATCTAAGTCCGCGTCTGAAAATTCTAATTCAACTTCCGCTTTTGCTAATATTGGAGTTTCAATTCTGTCAGTTTTTGTTGTTTTGAGGGACATTTCATTTGCCGACATTTCGTCATGGATTGCGTCTAAATCAGCACTTAAAAATTCTAATTCAACAGGTTCAACAGCAATTGCTGATTCCATTACAGATGATTCTTGAATTTCAATCCCACCTGTATTCACCGTTTCTGGGGTTTTTAAAATATTGCTTTCGATGCTCGCAGAATGATCATTGTTTACGAAAGTTGACTCTGTTATTTCTGGAATGAACGAAAACGAAAATGAAGGTACATCTTCTCCAACACCAGAAATTGCAAAATTGTCAATTTGATTCACCGTTTCCGATGAAACATCTAGCACATTCGTTTCATCGGAAATCGACACCAAATTATTGTCGATAGATGAAATATCCAATTTTTCATTGCTTTCATTCGATGAAATGATGTCTGTATTCGCTTCATCGATCATTGACATTGGTAATTGGCTAGATTTATCTAAAACTATTTCCGTTGTTTTAATATCGGAATTAACCGTTAAATCAATTTGATTCGTCGTTTCTTCGTGAATGTCCGATATTATATTTGCAATATTTTCTGAACTCAATTTTTCATCGGAATGAACCAATGAAATTTGATCCGTAATTGATTCATTGCTGATTGGCGATTGCATTTGGCTTGGTTGAACAATTTCATGGAAAATTTGTTGGTCCAAATCAAATATTCCATCTCCAGCAATTGTAATATCCGACATTTCTTGTCCCTCAGAATCTAAAACCAAACCTTCTAATTCATCATCAGCATTAAATTCATGCCAATACGGATTTGCATTTGGCTGAATATTCAAGGGTTCAATATGGATTTCACCGATATCGGAAGATGCCGATTTTTCGTTTTTAGTAGGAACCACATTCTCAATTACGGTTGACTCACCACCAATGGCTTGAGCTTCATCTTTTTCAATCTTTTCAGAAGTTAAAGGAAATCCAAACTCAACGGTTAATTGAACGGGTGCAGGTTTATTTTTCTTAGAAAAATCAATTTTCTTTTCAGGTTCAATGCCAATTTTCTGCACTTCAATGCCAACATTTTGCTGTATTCTTGCCGAAAGTTGATTAAAGTACTGATTACCAGCATTAAAAGGTTGTCCAAATTTGTTTTGATCAAAGTTCATTTGTTCCTCCTTTTAGTTTAAAACGTTAAAATAAATTTCCATTTTTTTCGTCGCATGCTGAAAGGTTGTTTTCAAAGCCGCTTCAGAAATTTGGGTAAGTTCTGAAATTTCATGATATGTCAATTCATCAAAAAACTTCAAATTGAATACCAATTTTTGCTTATAGGTGAGGTAGCACATTGCCTTCAATACCTTCAGAGCATCTTTCTGAGCATTTATAAATTGGGCACCCAATAATTCCTCTGCAAATTCTGGCTGTGCCTCATCAAAATCGATTTGAGGGTATTTACCCTGAAGAAACGTGATTGTTTCATTTGAAGCATAGCGATACAATGTTGTTTTAATTGAATCATTTTGAAATTGATTGAGTGACTCCCAAAATTTCTGAAACACATTGCAAACAATATTCTCCGCATCATTGTGCGACAATATCATCGCACGGACATGATTGTATATTTTTTCTTGATAGCGCCTAATTACATCTCTAAATGCAGCTTCCATGTGTTCTGATTTAGAAAAGTATGCGACTAATTGAGAATCATCCAAGCGAAGGAAGTTGATCGAGACTTCCGCTTTGGTCATGTTCTCTTCTTTTAACTTTAATTTAGAAGCATTCATATTTTTTGTGGTTGGTACTGCGAAGATGTTGTTGTTTTGCTACATTATATATAAATACCTCCTGAAAGGTGTCTACATGCCATGTGAATAGTGAGAAAAGTGTACTATTTTGTATACTCTCAATTGCAATGGAAATCACAATTCATTAAAATTCAATTATTTAACAAAAATTTAATCCAGGGTTAAAATTACTTTCAACCATGTCATCAAAATCGCTTTACTTTTGAATTAGCAATTCATAAATTTTGGATTGATGCTAAATGAGGATATTCAATTCATCCAAATTCAAAGGTATATTTGAAGCAGTTTGCGTATATTTGCAATAGAAATAAAAAGATTCTTTGAATATTCTTCAAAAAAGGTTTGAAAATGTGAAAAAAATCCTTATTTTTGCAACCCAATTTTGGACCAAATAAGTCATGAACTCGATTGTAAATAGCATTTCGCAAGAATTTTTAAGAAAAGACCTTCCTGATTTCAAGGCGGGCGATCGTATTACCGTACATTATAAGATCAAAGAAGGTAACAAAGAGCGTATTCAGCAGTTCCAAGGTGATGTTATTCAACGTCGCAACTCTGGTATTGATGAGTCTTTTACTGTGCGTAAAATTTCAAATGGCGTAGGCGTTGAGCGTATCTTCCCTATGAACAGTCCTTACATCGACAAAATCGAAGTAAACCGTAGAGGTAAAGTGCGTCGTGCACGTATTTTCTATCTTCGTGAGCAAATTGGTAAAGCTGCACGTATCAAAGAACTTCGTAAAAGATAATATTCCTTCCAACGGGATAAAAAAAAGACCTTGCTTGCAAGGTCTTTTTTTTGTTTATAGTTGATTGTTTATGGTTTAAAGTTTTTGAAACTTTATAAACTTTCCAATTTGAAACTCAAAGTCATTTGATGATGGACTTTCTCATTGTCCACATTTTCATTATTTAACTACCAATAAACCAATATCGCTTAATTTAATCATCATTGAAGTACTAAAAATCTAGTGCGATTCACTTCTACCCTAATTTCTGTCTATAACTTTTACGTTGAGCATTTACGTTGAGCATTTACGTTGAGCACTTACGTTGTGAGCATTTACGTTGTGAGCATTTACGTTGTGAGCATTTACGTTGTGAGCATTTACGTTGAGCATTTACGTTGAGCATTTACGTTGAGCATTTACCCTTTATTTGATTCTCAGCGTGTTTTCAGTATTGAGAACGATGCTTATTCAAATACATACCAATAATACTCCCCAACATGGCCAATGCACCGTGGAGACCATTTTAATTCTTTAAAATATTGTTGCGCATGAACCGTGTCGTTTGTAATTAGTCCCTCTGCCCCATCCTTGCGAAACTTTTCAAATAAATCAGACTTCTCCTTTAAATTATACCATGGAAATCCCTTTGCTTGTAGATAATAAAAATCGACACAACCCGATTGGTCAACCCCAACAATCCAACGTTTTCTCTGATCTGAGAGTTGTTTAATTACTTGTTGATTTTCAATGAGAGCATGGCTCACTCTCCAATTTTCTGGCTGCCAATTGCGATTCATTCTCATCAATGACCAAACCGGAGATAAAACCAAAAAAAACAATAACAACTGTTTAATCTTCTGCTGTTTTAATTTGTTCCACCCCCAAATTCCGAGTAAAACAATAAAAGGCTGAAACAACAAGGTATAATATCCATGCACCTTGAGTTGATATTGCATCGCTACATAGAAAATTACAAAACCAAATCCAAGAATCCAAAATCTGACATCCTTGAATTTGAATTTAAAAAAGTGAACAACACCCACAACAAACATCCCTAAAAAACCATATCCCACCCATGTTTCGGGTAAATCACTCAAAATATTCGCGAAGAAAGCCATTGTTTTGGCCCCCAATCCTTCGATAAACCGAATTTCATGCACAAATTCATAGATGCCATTCATTGATGTTAAAATCTTCGCCCAATAGTACCAACCCAAACTCATCCCTAAAACAACACTCCCCATTGCTAAAATTCCCCATATTTTCGTGGTCTTCCATCTCCTGTGAATCCAAATGTCCCCCAAAAAAATAAAACCTGGCATCAAATACATCACTTTTGTCATTCCTGCCAGCGAAAGAAACAGTATTGTAAAAATGATTGTGTGAATTTGCGAAGATTTCAAATACTTAAGGTAAAAAAACCATCCCCATATCATCGACATCAGCGCCAACAAATCAGGAACAGCATTGATACTATGATAATAAAATTCTGGGATACCTATGAGGGCAAGTCCAGATAAAAACGATAGGAATTTAGAGTTGAAATATTCAAACGATAGAAAAAAAATACCAATTATCGCAAAAATTCCAATGCATAAACTGAGGTATCTGTGTAAATTCTGGCTAAACCCGAAAATTTTATACCCAAGGGCCAAAGTATAATCATACGAAGTAAACTGAGGTCCTGTGATGCCATTGCTTTGATAGCGTTTATCGATACGAGGATACAAAATATTCATATCTTCTTGGGCATAATTTCTGGCTACGGCTAAAGTATTGCATTGACGCCATACATGATTTCCAACTGCAGGTAACTTTAAATACGGTAGGTGTATGGCCATTTGTAAACATGCTAGAATGACTAACATATGCCATGTTTTCAAACGAAACAATAAATGATTCTTTACCATGTGTAATCAATCACAATTTTCGGCTGGCTGTGAATATTTTTAAAAATCAATGAGAAATAACCCGATTGGGGCTTGCCATTTTCCGCAACATGCCATTTTCCCAGTACTTGAGAAATTCCGGCAACTTGATCAATCCATTGTATTTTTATGACCTCAAATCGCAGATTTCCCATGGCCTCTTTTGAGGGATAATTTTTTTTATACGAATCCGATACCGCCTGGTAACCATATCTAGGTCCTTTAGCAGTAATGAATAAGAGTGAATCTGAATTCCAATATCCTTGCATAAATCCATCAACACTACCTGCATTCCACTGCACAATTTGGGCATCCAAAACATGATGTACATCTTGGAATGTGTATGGTGTATTGATAGTTGGGCGATATCTATCACCTATACCACAAGATGAAATAACCAAAATTACTCCAATCCACAATAATCTAAATATACTCATTTTTTTACTCATTTCCAAAATTTATGGTTTCCAAATCAATCCAACTCCCAGTACATTATGAAATGCACCACCCCCCCCCATGAGGTAGTTTACCTGGCTTACATTGGAATTTAAAAGCGACAACAGGCTGTATTGAAATGTTGCTGAAAGCCAATAATGGTCCGACAGTTCATAATGAGCACGGGTATCTATTAGAAAGCCAATCTTCTGATAATCTTGTTCAATCTGAGGTACATATCCTTCTGTTTCAGATATACCCAAAAGATACGTTCCTCTTACCCCAGCTTGAAGGTAAAACGTATTGACTACCTTTCCGTATAACAATCCTAAATCCAACGATGTATAACGAATATGAAAAGCATTAATTGTAGGTTCATCGGGATTGAAAGACCTCCTGCTACCTTTTTCAGATAGAGCCATTAAAACAGAAAATGATTGATTATTCGACAGTCCGATGCCGGTTGAAACACCCAATTGGTAGCCCATTTTGGAGTATCCAGATGCTTGATCACCATCAATTTGCGCTGCCAAAACGTAGATTTCAGGCTGTGCATAGAATTTCCCCTTTTCCAAATTAAACTTTTCACTATTTTGAGAGAAAAGTCCACAAGGAAGGAGCGCAATTGCGAATAAACACACTATTTTCATTCGATACCACTTATTTTTGTAGCAATATCTCAGTAAATGGGCGAAAAAACAAAACAAGTTGATTTTTTAATTGTTGGAGGAGGAATTGCCGGCTGCACCTTGGCTCATGAATTAAATTCATTGAATCAAACGTTTATGGTTATAGACAACCAATTCGTGTCTTCGAGCAGCAGGGTTGCCGCTGGTTTATTGAGTCCAATGGTGCCCAGAAATGTGAGAAAAACCTGGTTAAGTGATCAACTTTTTCCGCATGTTTTCAACTATTACAAACGTTTTGAGAATCTTTGGAATACTTCTTTGATCGAAAGAATCAATACTTTACAAATCCATAAAAACTTGAGGCAAGTCCATAATTGGACAATTCGCGCCGGTGAGCCTGGATTTGAACATTATTTAAATATCAATGCACCAGAATTGCCCGCATGCATGAAACCTCTCAATTTTGACTGCATAGAAGTGTTACAAACTGGGCGTTTGAATGTTCAAAAATTTATAGAGTTAACCAAAGAGTATTTTCGTGACTTCTACGTGATCGATGAATTCGATCATTCAAAATTAAAACAACATGGTCTATTTTGGCGCTACGGCGATACTCAATTTTCAGCCGTAATTTTTGCAGAGGGAATTGGAATTACAACAAATCCATATTTTCAATTTTTACCTTTCAATCCATCGGGTGGTGATATTTTGAAAGTTAAAATCAACAATATTCCAAGTTCTCATATCTTAAAAAAGAAAGAATGGATATTACCAATTGGCAATGATGAATGGTTGGCGGGAAGTACCTATCATTCTCAAGATTTCAGCGTGATTCCAAAGGATGAAGATGCAAATTGGTTAATTGCTGAATTAGAATCTTGGATTGGACAGCCAATTGAGCTCTTAGAACATCGCAGAGGTGTGAGACCTACAGTTGCCGAGCGTAAGCCCTATATTGGTGAACACCCAATTTTTAAAGGTTTGTTTGTTTACAATGGCCTTGGAAGCAAAGGAAGTTCGTTGGTCAGCTATTTTAGTCCATTGTTATCACAACACTTGGTCAACAATGTTGAACTACCGTCTGAAGTAAATATTCTTCAATATTTTGAAAGAGAAAATCAAGAATTAAGCAATATTGGCTAAAAATTCTAAGAAATCATCGGGTTTGGCAATTACTTTACAATTGTTTGGAACTTTTAGATCTCTTCTTTTTACGATTTGACTACCTGTCAATAAAATAGTGGTATTAGGCCAGTTCCTACCGAGGGTATTCACATATACTTGGATGGGCATGTTACTGTTTGCATTGGTAACAGCGCAAAATAAGTATTCTGGCTTGTGTACCTTAAAGAGTTGATTTAAATCTTCAATCGGCGTAGACGAACCAATGTAAACAACTTGATGTCCTCTAGATTTGAGCATGAACGAAGCAAACAGTAGACTCAATTCATGGTTTTCACCGTTCGGCAGAAATAAGATGAATTTTTTAGAATTTGGCAATAAAGGGGTTGAAATCTGATCAATGGCTGAGTATAACCGTTGTTTAATGATGTTGGTGATAAAGTGTTCATGGGCAACATTAATAGAGCCACTTAACCACAATATTCCAACGTGTTGAAGCAATGGAAAAATGATTCTTGCGGTTGTTTCCTCCATACCCAATTTTAGAATATTGATTGACAGTATTTTATTAAATTCTCTTTCATTAAATTCAATCATTGCACTTGTAAGAGATTGAATTTGATTTTGGTAAGTGGTATTCGATTCCGAAATATTGAGCGTTCTGCGTTGAACTTCGTCTCTCGACATTTCCGCAATTTTGCTGATTTTGTAACCATTGGCATTGAGTAAGGCTACGTTCATCATGTATTTTAAATCATCTTCTTCGTAATATCGAATGTTCGTGTCGGTTCTTTTTGGCACTAACATTCCATAGCGTTGCTCCCATATTCTTAAGGTAAACGCTTTGATCCCGGTTATATTCTCGACATCTTTGATAAAATACTTGTCACGAAAATCACGTTTTGATTTGATGATTGTCCGACTTTTTTTCGTTTCGATTGTTTCTTTGTTTTCCATCCTATATGAAAATAGTTATAACTGGTAGTTCCGGCCTAATTGGCAAATGTCTTGTTGAAATTTTAAAACAACAAAATCACACAATCATACCGTTGGTTCACGAGAGTAACAAACGAAGTGATAAAAAAGATTTCATTTGGAATATTTTTTCTAAAAAAGTGGATATCAAAGCGTTCGAAAATGTTGATATTGTGATTCATCTCGCAGGGAGTAATATAGCCAAAAGGTGGACAAATGCTCACAAATCATCGATTTATAATTCACGAATCGAGGGCACAAATTTGTTATTTCAAACATTAAAAGAAAATCAAATATTCCCGAAACATTTCATTTGCGCGTCGGCAATTGGAATTTACCCCGACCCTATTACAATAAAAACAACTGAAAATCAATCTTCTGGCAATGGGTTTTTAGCCTCTGTTTGTCAAGATTGGGAACGAGCGGCCCATCAATTTGAATCCTTGAGCGTTCAAACAAGTATCGTGAGAACGGGACTCGTATTAGCCAATGAAGGTGGCGTTTTCCCGATTCTTTCAAAAACTCGAAAACTGGGCATTGCCCCCACTACAGGAAGTCCCCAAAATTATTGGAGTTGGATTCACATCTCCGACATGGTAAGAATTTACGCTGATTTGGTGAATGGTACCATTCAGCCTGGAATATACAATGCAGTTTCGCCAAATGTAAGTTTGCAAGGAGATATTGTGAAAACGTTGTTGAAGCAGACACATTTAGCGGGTCAATCCTTGTTACCATTGAATTTCACTCCTAATGTCCCTCCTTTCCTATTAAAATTAATCCTAGGTGAACAAAGTATTCTCACGCTTACCAACCAAAACATTTACCCCGAAAATCTGTTAAAACAAGGATTCGAATTTCAATTTCCTGAAATAGAATTTGCAATAAAAAACTTAATTCATGCACAATAAAATCATTTATTTTTGGTTTCGGAGGGACTTGAGGGTTCAGGACAATCACGGATTCTACCGCGCATTAACCTCGGGATTTACTGTAAAACCTGCATTTATTTTTGATGTTAATATACTCGATAAACTAAACGATCGACAAGATGCACGGGTTACCTTTATTCACAATCAAATAACGTATCTGAAGAATCTATTTCAAGGGAAGATAGAGGGATATGAACATTTAAATAGTGATTTTGAAGTCTGGTACGGCAATCCTGCGGAAATATGGAAATCGGTCTTGGCTGATGAGAATGTACACGGAATTTATACAAACCACGATTATGAACCAGCGGCATTAAAAAGAGATGCGGAAATTGCAAAAATTTGTTCAGAAAACAATTGCATTTTCAATTCTTTTAAGGATCAAGTGATATTTGAAAAATCTGAGGTTACCAAAGATGATGGCAAACCATATACTGTTTTTACGCCCTACATGAAAAAATGGAAACAGCGTTATTTGGAAAATCCAATATCCGCTTACCCTTCCGAAGAAAACTTACAAAGTTTATGTACATTTTCAGCCAATGAAATTCCGAGTCTGAAAACAATGGGATTTGAGAAATCTGGATTGGAGTACCCACCGATGTTGGTTGAGCAAGGAAGAATCAAAAAATATGAGCAAACAAGAGATATTCCGTCGGTAAATGGTACAAGCCGATTGAGTTTACATTTGAGATTCGGTACAATCAGTGTGAGAGAAAAAGTGCTCAAGGGATTTCAGCTCAGTGAGAAGTGGGTGAATGAATTGATTTGGAGGGACTTTTATCAACAAATATTGTTTCATTTTCCTCAGGTTGTGAATGAGTCTTTCAAACCTCAATACGACAGAATTGAATGGAGGAACGATGAGCAAGAGTTTGAAGCTTGGAAACAAGGAAAAACGGGATATCCGATTGTTGATGCTGGTATGAGGGAATTAAATACAACTGGATTCATGCACAATCGCGTGAGGATGATCGTTGCAAGTTTTCTGACAAAACATTTATTGGTAGATTGGCGTTTAGGGGAAGCTTATTTTGCTGAAAAGCTATTGGATTTTGAGCTTGCGAGCAACAATGGAGGCTGGCAATGGGCGTCGGGATCAGGAGTTGATGCTGCACCATATTTTAGGGTATTCAATCCAACCTTGCAAACTGAGAAGTTTGATCCACAATTCTTATATATCAAAAAATGGGTTCCCGAATATGGAACAAATCAATATCCCAAACCCATCGTAGACCATGCTTTTGCTAGAGATCGATGTTTAACGGTGTACAAAGCAGCTCTGGCATAAAAAAAGAGGTTTGCATTGCAAACCTCTTTTTTTATTGATTTTATGATTTGTAGTGATTAAAGAGCTGAATTCATATTTCGCACCGCAGCAGCACTTTTCTCAAATTCTGCTTTTTCAGCGTCGTTTAAGTCCAATTGAACAATTTTCTCCCAACCAGATTTGCCTAACACCACTGGAACTCCAATACAAATATCAGATTGACCATATTCTCCGTCTAGAGCTACGCAACAAGGCATTAATTTTTTCTGATCGCAAATGATACTTTGAACCAAAACCGACACAGCTGCTCCCGGAGCGTACCAAGCACTTGTTCCCAACATTCCTGTAAGTGTAGCACCTCCAACCATGGTATCTGCTTTAACTTTTTCTAGAACATCTGCCGACAAGAATTGAGAAGCTGGAACACCTTTATAAGACGCCAAACGGGTCAATGGAATCATTGTTGTATCGCCATGACCGCCAATCACCATTCCATCTACATCAGAGGCAGGACAACCAAGCGCAGTTGACAGATAATATTTGAAACGCGCACTATCTAAAGCACCACCCATTCCGATGATTCTATTTTTCGGTAAATTAGAAGTGGTTTTTGCCAAATATGTCATGGTATCCATTGGATTTGAAACGATCACAAAAATAGCATTCGGAGAATGTTGTAAACAGTTTTCCATAACGCCTTTAACAATACCAGCGTTGATACCAATTAATTCTTCACGTGTCATTCCAGGTTTACGAGGAATACCAGATGTAATCACAACAACATCACTGTTTGCCGTTTTCGTATAATCATTTGTACTTCCAGAAATACGTGTATCAAATCCATTTAACGCAGCAGTTTGCATCAAATCTAACGCTTTACCTTCAGCGAAGTTTTCTTTAATATCTAACAACACTACTTCAGCAGCAAAATTCTTCATTGCGATGTACTCTGCGCAACTTGCACCTACATTTCCGGCGCCAATAACACTAACTTTACTCATTTCTATTGATTTAATTGGGTTTGCACAAAGTTAATATAGTTATTGAATTTTCGCGATTTATGCAAAAAAAAAGTCGATTTTTTTACACAAAATTAATCCGATACACATAAATTTTTACATCCAACTGCATTACTTTTGCATAAAATTTACAAACTAACTCAGTTACTTATCATGAAAAACAAATATATCGACCTAATTAAACAAACATTTGACTTCCCAACTTCAGAGTTTGAATTGGATGATAATGGACATTTGGAATTCCATGACATACCCCTAATGGACCTCATCCGACAGTACGGAACACCATTGAAATTCACTTACTTACCCAAGATAAGTGAGAATATCAAAAAGGCTAGATCTTGGTTCAATGTTGCTATTGCGAAAGCCGAATACCAAGGTAAATACTATTATTGCTACTGTACCAAAAGCAATCACTTTCAGCATACTCTAGATGAAGTACTCAAGAACAATGTGCACTTAGAAACCTCATCTGCCTTCGACATTAACATCATTGAAACCTTATTCGAACAAGGTAAGTTAACCAAAGATAACTATGTTGTATGTAATGGATTTAAAAGAGAAAACTACATTGAGAACATAGCTAACTTAATTAATGCTGATTGGAAGAATGTAATTCCGGTATTCGATAATCAGCGCGAACTAAGTGAGTTACTTCAGTACACCGACAAACAAATCACCTGTGGAATTCGAATTGCTGCTGAAGAAGAACCTAAGTTCGAGTTTTATACAAGCCGTCTTGGTATTGGGTATAAAGATATTGTTCCTTTTTATAGAAACGTAGTTAAAAAGAACAAAAATGTGAAATTGAAAATGCTTCACTTCTTTATCAATACTGGCATATACGATACTGCTTATTACTGGAACGAACTACATAAGTGTTTGAAAGTTTATTGCGAATTAAAAAAAGAATGTCCGGATCTTGATACCTTGAACATTGGAGGAGGTTTTCCTATTAAAAACACGTTAAACTTTGAATATGACTACGAATACATGGCAACAGAAATAGTGAGTCAAATCAAACAAGTTTGTGAGGAAAACAACATCCCAGAACCAGACATTTTTACAGAATTTGGTTCATTCACTGTAGGTGAGTCTGGAGGCGCAATTTTCTCAGTACTTGACCAAAAAGCACAAAATGATAGAGAAAAATGGAATATGATTGACTCAAGCTTCATGACTCAATTACCTGATGCTTGGGCCATTAATAAAAAGTTTATCATGTTACCAATTAACCGCTGGGAAGAAGAACAAGAAAGGGTACTTCTGGGTGGGATTACATGCGATAGTGACGATTATTACAATTCTGAACAACATGTAAATGCCATTTACTTACCAAAATACGACGCCAACGACCCACTTTACATTGGATTCTTCCATACAGGTGCATATCAAGAAAGCATTGGTGGTTATGGGGGCATCCAACATTGTTTAACTCCCGCACCTAAGCATGTAATTATTGACAAGGATGAGAATGGAGAATACTATTTTAGACTATTTTCAAAAGAGCAAAGTTACAAAAGCATGCTTAAAACACTTGGTTACATGTAAATAGTTAAGGCCATTTTAACTAAGTTACATTATGAAAAAATCCTTGAAGTAAGTTCTTCAAGGATTTTTTTTGTCCTTTGATTCTTTTAAACCAAGGACTTTGAAGTTTGAAATTTACCCAATAAATAATATCCCAACATTGAAAATAAACCATTGAACAGCAACAATTCGTATCCTATTTGATATTGTTCCGGAATGATTCCATGAGCCATTAATGATTCATTTAATGCCGGCATACCATATTTCACAAGTACAAAACATAAAGTAGGAACCAATAAACTAATGATGAAAACACCCCACCCCCGTGGATTTGACTTTGTAAAAATGCCAAGCGCAAAAAGTCCCAACAATGGACCATATGTGTAAGTCGCGATTTCCAATACCAAATCAATGACGGTAGATTTCGAAAATGAATAAAACAACAATATTGTGAACAATAAAAGCACTGCAAAAGAAATATGTAATACAATTCTTTGTTGATGCTTTTGTTTTTCTGACAAATCAGTTCGGTGATCAATGCCAAAAATGTCGATATAAGAACTTGTGGTCAGCGTTGTTAACACACTGTCGGCGCTGGAAAACGTTGCAGCGCTTAATCCTAAGACAAAGGCCATTCCTGCCACGGGTCCCAACAAATTCAGGGCAATATGCGGAAAAAACATATCTGTGTTTTTTGAATTCAGCATATTAATATCAGCGTATTTCAAAAATTCAATCATGAAAATTCCCAGCGATACGAAGAGAATATTCACAAAAAAGACAACCACAGCAGTTGTGACCATATTTTTTTGAGCTTCTTTCAATGATTTACAGCTCAAATTCTTTTGCATCATATTTTGGTCCAAACCGGTCATTGCGATGCATAAAAAAGCCCCGCTCAAAATATGCTTCACAAAATATGTCTTCGACCAAAAATTGAAGTTGAAAATACGCGACAAATCTGAATCGATAACCAAGTTAAAAGCCCCAGATTGCTCAATGCTTGGAGTTTTCGACACCATGATTACAATACACACCAAAAGTCCCCCAACAAGAAAAACGCTCTGTAAAGCATCTGTAAAAACCAAAGTTTTAATGCCCCCTTTGATTGTATACAATAAAATTAACAGAATAATGAAAGCCACAGTGATTACAAAAGGGATATTCCATTGTGAGAATAGAAATTTTTGTAAAATCACAGCAGTTAAATACAATCGCGCAGCACTTCCCGAAAGTCGCGATAATACAAAGAATAGTGCTCCCGTTTTTTGATGGATAGCACCAAATCGATTGTTCAGATAGCTGTAAATACTCGTTAAATTTTGTTTATAATAAAGTGGTAGTAAGATGTATGCAATCACCAAATATCCAATGACATATCCAATGACTACCTGCATGTAATAAAAGTTGCTTTTGAATACATTTCCAGGAACACTTATAAAGCTCACTCCACTCATTGAATCAGAGAGCATTCCAATTGCTACGAGCCACCAAATACTCTGTTTGTTTCCTAAAAAATAGCTATTTTCATTGGCATTTTTCCCAGTGAAGTAACCTATCACTAACAGGATAAGAAAATATCCAATAAGTCCGGTAAAGATGAATTCTGGCGACATTATTTTTTACGTTTGTTAAGATAAATAAAGAGTGATTCTTGCGTCCAATGTTGATCTGGCATTAATTCAAAATCCACAAAGGTGAGCGTATTTTTTTCGATTCCTAATTTTCGAAATTTATCACCTGAAAGCACATAGTTTTTTCCAAACACATCCTTACATACCAAATATTGCACTTGCTGAATATCGATTGGTATTGAAAATCTTTCCATTGCTGGAAAAACCAAAGATGATAACCCTTGGTTTCCAACTACTTGAAATTGTGATACTTTCAGGGGAATTTTTCCGGGTTCACATGGGATGATTTGAAGTTGACTGTTATCTTGAAACGAATCGATTTTTGCCCATGAAAATCTACCGGTATTCCGAATGAGAAATACGCCTTTTTGTTTGGATTTCCCTACGGCTGTTGAGCCGAAAATCTTGTCCACCGTTTGTTGTATTTCAAGGTTTATTTGTTGATTTTGATACTGAAATAAACTTTGATTTTTTTGATTCCTGAGTTGTTGATATTGCATCATACGCTTCAAAAATTTCATCTGTTCAGATTTTGCTTTCGAAGGTGTGTTTTTATATCTTTCTTTTGGTTCAAGGATTTGAATTTGCCATATCCCTTCATTGCTTTTTAGTTCCAAAACCCAATGTCCGCCATATTCTCTAAACCGAATATCGTGAAATTTATATGCCTTAAAAAACATCAAACTCACATCTTTTTTAGAGAACGCTGTTTGAAAAGCTATGGGATAATTTTTAAATGCCATTAACTCTGGAAACAAATGTTTCTCTTTGTCGTAAACCTGAAGCTCATAAATCCCTTTTTCAATTTTTGAATCGTTAAAATAGTGTTTAAGTCCTATTAAATTAGACCCTTTACGCAATACCACACCCTTCTCATTGTTTAATTTGTTTGTTTTTTTTATCAGATTTTTCTGAAATTCAACCAAATAAGTTTTATCCTCTTTGGGTTTGAGTAAATATTGATAACCTTCCAATTCAAATTTTTCATCTAAAAGTGATTGATCCACACTACCAATTATTTTAGCTGTTTTAGATCCGTGATAAAATTCATAAAAAGGAATATTTTGAAGTTTGGTATCGCTAAAATCGTAATCGTATTCATAGAAATTCACAAACTTTCCGTTTTTTAATGCAAAGAACTCAGCACTATCTACTTTATTGCCTACAAAAGCAAATTGCATAAAGTAACCAGGCTTTAAATTGAGAAGCTTTTTACCAACAAATAGTTGAATGTCAACCGCAATCGATGATCTTAATGGCAGCGATTGTCCAAACTGATTGGCAACGAAATTGGGAGCCAATGCCAATAATTGTTCAGGCGTTGACATCACTTTCACTTTAACCAAATAGTCACCGAAAAATTCCGAATTCGTTTCATCTAAAAGCGCATTTTTAGGGACACTCAACATCCACTTTTCCTCTCCGAGAAAAACAAAATCTGAATTGGTATTTCCCTTAAATTCAAAAATTCCATCATTGAAATCTTCAAGGTTGGGATTTGAAATATTCTTTGGAAACCCTGGAACGGATTTTGTCCAATTGAAACCTATATTTTCAACAAAATCTAATTTTGTTTCAGGCTCAATCCACTCAAAGTCCTCTGTTTTTTCTCCATCCGGGTATATGGATTTTATATGTTTGATTTCATGAGCGAGAAAAGAATTGGACTGTGTTAAATACACCAGAGGCATGGTTACAGATTTTTTGATCGTTGTTTGATTTGCACCAAATCCTACAATTACATCTTTTTCGTTTACTTTTACCGGTAAAAATAATTCAGACAATTCTTCGATTGGTATTCCAATTTTAAGAGATGCAGCATCTACAATTGTCAACTTTTTAAGCTTAGAAAACAAGCGTACAGATTTTGGTAAATCCCTTACTACATCTAATGAAATAGAAAGTTTTTGAATGTTCGGAAGCCTCTGTGATATTTCTTTTAAAGCTACATCCAACTCTGTTTTTTTCCAGGGGACAATGAGCTGTAATTCTTTACATTTTTTCCATCCTGATAAGAACTCAAAATCATCAGGCATTGATTCAAACTCTAAAGAAATGGTTTGAAATTTTTTCCAATAATTGTTCAACAGAATAGCGTCTTCTCTTTTTTGAGGGACAAAAACGGAAACACAAGGAATCCACTCTAAAAATTCTAAGTCAACATCCGACAAAATACCCTGAAAATTACGCAGTTGTAATTCTTCCAATTCATCCAATTTATTGGCAACTTCTGAAAGTAAGCCAACATCCACGGTACCATCAATTCTAAGTTTTTCACAAGATAAGAAATCCTTTAAATGGTTTTTAAAATAAAAAAAATCCTGGTAATTTGTTAATAGTATATGATTTTGATATCCTTTAATTGCTTTTTGGGGTCTAACAAAATCGGCATATTGTGCAGTTGCGTTATTTGCGAAAATAAAGAGTAAAACAATTTGAAAAAATCGCAAATAACTTCTCATGATTTATTTAAAAAACCGACCAAACATACCACCCATTTTTCCAAGTATGCCCATGTCAACTCCTAAAAATTTCATTACCCCCTGAGCATTTGATTCGTAGCCTCCACTCCTAAATTTTACGCGAAGTCCCTCCAAAACAAAAGCTAAAATACTCGAGGCTAATGCTTTTTTTCTTTCAACATCCCAGTCTAGCCCATAGTAACTATTGGCACATTGTTGCATGAGTTCCTGAAAATACGGACTATTTTTCAGCGCTTCAGGACCTTCGGTTGCCAAACTTTGAATTTCGGAAACTTTACCAGACATCATGAGTCCTTGCAAGTATGACATTGCTGCGTGCACGGTTAAATCTACATGTGCTTCGGATTGAGATGGATCAAATCCAAATTTCACCCCTTCAATTGGGTGATAAGATCCTTTAAATTCGTTGATATATTCTACTAATTTCATTGATTCCAAGTTCTAATATCGCAAAGATTATGGGTTTGTTCTTTGGTTTGAGCGTGAATAATTCCTTTCGGTGTTAAATGATCAATTCTTACTTTCCCAGATGCGTGAATGATGGTATTGGGTGTAAAAATGATGCCTACATGGGTTACCTTCCCCGAGTCGTTTTCAAAATAACAAAGATCGCCCGGATTTCTTGCTTGCCACATTTTTTTATTGCCCGAAAGTATTTGTTGGGAAGCATCACGTGGCATTTTTATCTGATTCATGAGACCTACAATTTGTACCAATCCACTGCAATCTATTCCGAAGATACTGCGTCCCCCCCATAAATAAGGGGTATTTAAAAACCATTTGGCATGTTCAAGTAAGTTGGTAATTTGATTGTTAGAGAGGGCAGAAACCCAATGAAATTCCATTTGATCAATCACCAATTTTTCATTCACAGGAATTTTACTACCCGGCGACAATAAAATCACTGATTGTTTACTTTTTAGATAAGTGTAGGGCTCAATCACGAGTTTCCATTGCACATGTGAAAAATCTCTAAAAGGATACACATACGATTTGGAAATATATCCTGGGTATTGATCGTGGGTTGTTTTAATTTTCAACCATTCGTTGGATTCATCTATCACCATGCAAGTTTCGCCAAAAAGCAGGGATGTCACCATTTCAGATGCACTACTTGCCTGAGCCCTAACGGGAGCCCATGATTGCAAACATATATATTGAACATCGACCATAGCGAAGAAGATACAAAGATGTAAAACCTCGCTGATTTGTCAAAAAATAGTTTTAAGAGCGACTATAAATGTAGACGTGTTTTTCTGTCGAGCAACAAATCTTTGCTTTCAACATGGTCGGGATCAGGAACACAGCAATCTACGGGACACACAGCAGCACATTGAGGTTCTTCATGAAATCCGGTACATTCTGTACACTTATCGGGAACAATAAAATAGACCTCTTGGCTAATGGCTTCAAACTTGTGATCCGCTGCCACTTCTTGTCCGTTTGCCATGGTAAACATACCTGTAACACCTGTACCATCGGCGATTGTCCAGTCAACTCCCGCTTCATAAATTGCATTGTTAGGACATTCGGGCTCACAGGCGCCGCAGTTGATGCATTCTTCGGTGATAATAATTGCCATTTGAAAATATTTACTGCAAATTTACAACCGTTTTGTATTTTCGAGCAAAATTTTAATCACAATCTATGGAATTTGCAATCATTAGCGACATACACGATCATTTAGACAATCTAAAACGCACGATATCAATACTAAAAGATAGAAAAATAGAGACCATTGTGTGCTGTGGTGATTTTTGCTCTCCATTTGTAGCAAAAGAACTCGGCGCTTCCGGAATGGAAGTTCATGCAGTTTTTGGAAACAATGATGGTGACCGTTTCAACATTCAACGAGTGGCATCAGAATTTCCAAATTTGAAGATTTACGGCGAATATATAGGCGACACAAGCAATCCATTGGTAATCGATGGTGTTAAAATTGGGGTAACGCATTACCCTTTTTACGCACATACAATGGTTAAAACCAATTGGTACGATGCTGTGTTTTTCGGACATACACACGAATATTACAAACAAAAATTTGGAAGAGCCCTCTATCTAAACCCAGGTGAGATTGCAGGATTGTTTGGGAAGGCGAGCTTTGTGATATATGATACTGAAAACAGAGGTAGCGAGCAAATACTCCTTTAAATTTCTGTAAGCAATTGAGATACAGATGGATGGGCTGTTTTCTTGATAAAGTCAACTATATTTTGTATATTCTGATTTGCAGGTCCATTGTTTTCAATCACCAAATTACATCGTTCTCGATGTGGTAAAATATAATTCAAATAGGCAGGCATTACATGAAATTCCCATTGGTGTAAACTTCTTTTTCGAGGGATGTTTCTTTCGGCAATGTCTCGGGCCAATCTTCGTTCGAAACACAAATCTAAGTCACAATCAATAAACACCCGATAGTCTAAAAGAGCATCTACTGCTTGAAATTCCATAACAAAAAGTCCCTCCACCAAAAGTATAGGTGCAGGATAAATGGGTTCAATTACCTCGGGAGCATCGTAATGCTCAAATTGATATTTCTTAATCAAAACTGGGTGATATTCAAGCAATTGAAGTAAATCTTCGTGGAATTTATCGGAATACAGGGCTGTAGGTAAATCGTAATTCGCCTCCCCATGAGCATCCAATTCTTGAAACTCAAGTGGTTTATAGTAATCATCAAAACCCACCACACAAACAAGTTCGCCCAAGCGTTCCTTTAAAGCATTTACATAAAAAGATTTACCTGCACCCGATAAACCGGTAAGCCCAATCACGAAAGGTTCAATTTTGTGGTTCACTTTATTTTTTATAGAATTTTTCTTTCAACAAATTTCCGTCTTGATCGTACCACTGCTTACAAAGTAGTTTCCCTTCAATGTCAAAATAAGACCACTCGCCCATTTTTAAGCCCAAATCATATTCTCCGAAACGTTTTTGGTAATTAGATACCATTCCATAGTGCCACAAACCATCGGGAGATTCGTTTACATAATTGCCGTAAGTATCTGGGAGGAGTATATTTTTCTGGAGTTTCTCATCGAATTTCTCTTTGAAAACTACTGAGAATCCATGTCTTTTTCCCATGTCAAAATTCTGAATCTCCAATGTGTCTCCAAAATGTGCAAACATGTCAAACGTAACAAAAGTGCCGTTTTTTAGACCATCTTTCCAATATCCTGAGGTAATAATATTGCATGTAACATTATCAAAAACCCTCTGGATGCTATCGAGTTTGCCATTTTTGTAATATTCTTCAATTGCGGGACAATTATTCTTGTGAAACACATAATTACGACCATTTAACACACCCATATTAAAGGTTTTAATATGTCGAACAGCTCCAGTTTTAAAATACCCAATTTCATCACCATCAGGAATTTCGTTTACAAAGTTTGCTTCGGACTCAATTTGCCCATTTTCAAAATAGGCTATGCAAGAACCATTTCTGTTGCCATTGGAATAATGATTGACATATTTAATGTTCCCACTTTTGTAAAAGCACTTGATTTCGCCGTCGAGTTCACCGTTAAGAAATTGTCCTTGGAATTCCAATGCCCCATTGTCTTCAAAATAGTATTCAAACAATCCATTTTTGAGTCCATTTGAATAGGTTTCTTTTACTTGACGAACACCTTCTTTGCTAAATTCAAGATATTCACCATGTTTTAAGCCATTCAACATGGTTCCTTGTTTCGATAAAACCAATTTCTTTGAAGGGTCTGAGGTGTTATCAAAAACTTGAAAAAAGTCTCCAGAAAATGGCTGGTTTTGATAGAATGCCACACCTTTGTTGTCGAATATCAACTTATCTAACCTAACTCTGGGAGTTTTTTTTTCGGATATTTTTTGTTGTATTTCTGCTGCTTGCTTTGCCATCGAACTGGGTTTTGAAGTCTGGGCAAAGACAAAATTTGTTGCTAAAGCAGCGGAAAACAAGAAAACTTTTAGATGATTTTTTTGCATTTCTGGAAATAAAGATTTTTACAAAGTTAAAGGATTGATTAGTTTTGTGGAAACCTTTCATTCAAATTGATGTTCGAACAGATCCTAATGCATTGTCTTTCAAAGCCGTTTGTCGAAGAAACCTTTCCATTCGACGAGAGCACGATTGTTTGGAAGGTTGCTGGTAAAATGTTTTGCATTGGCGACATAAATAGCTTTGAATCAATTAGTTTGAAATGCAATCCTGAAAAAGCAATTGAATTAAGAGAGTCGTATGAACAAATTACTCCGGGGTTTCATTTAAACAAATCTTTGTGGAACACGGTCATTCTTGATGGATTACAAATAGATTTTGTATTTTCGCTCATTGATCACTCATACGAAGAAGTGGTACAGAAATTGCCTAAAAAAACAAGAAACGAAATTTTGAATTTATGAAAAAATACTTTGCTATTATCGCAGCGTTTGCAATCTTCACGGTGGCATCTGCACAAAAAGGCAAGACACCAAAGGCGTCGGGCGCAAACAAACCTAAAAAAGAACAGAAATCAACTATGACAAATCAAAATACTCAAACTTTGCCTGCAGCCTATGCGGCAATGCCGGATGGCATGTATGCTGAGATGAAAACAAACAAAGGCGTTATTGTAATTAAATTACATTTCGATCAAACACCTTTAACAGTTTGCAACTTTGTAGGATTGGCAGAAGGAAAAATTAAAAACAACGCAAAAGATGCCGGTGTGCCATATTACAACGGTTTGAAATTTCACCGCGTAATTGCTGATTTCATGATTCAGGGCGGAGATCCACAAGGAAATGGAACTGGTGGTCCTGGATATCAATTCGCAGATGAGTTTGTTTCTACATTAAAACATGACGGTCCTGGAGTGTTGTCGATGGCTAATGCTGGTCCAGGTACAAACGGATCACAGTTCTTTATCACTCACGGTGCAACCCCTTGGTTAGACGGAATGCATACCGTTTTTGGAAAAGTTGTGACTGGACAAGAAGTTGTAAATGCAATCAAACAAGAAGACATCATTGAAACATTAACTATTTACAGAAAAGGCGATGCCGCAAATGCGTTTAAAGCCGACGATGAAGCTATGAAAAATTTAATCAATGCAATGAAAGCTAAATTAGCTGACGCTGAAAAAGAAGCAGTTATGAAATTCGAAAACTGGATTACTTCTACTTATCCAACTGCTAAAAAAACAAACTCTGGATTGTGGTACGTAGTTGAAAGACAAGGTGATGGAGCTCAAGCTGTGGCTGGAAAAACCGTTTCTGTACATTATAGTGGTAAATTAATGGACGGTCGTGAGTTCGACAATTCATATTCAAGAAACGAACCAATTGAATTTAAATTGGGCGTTGGACAAGTCATTCCTGGTTGGGATGAAGGAATTGCATTGATGAAAGTTGGTGCAAAATACAAATTGATCATTCCTTCCGAATTGGGATATGGAAAAAGAGGTGCAGGTGGGGTAATTCCTCCAAATGCAACCCTTATTTTTGATACTGAATTGGTTGCAGTCAAGTAATTTACTCTAACATCATACATTCAAAGAGGCCATAAACATGGCCTCTTTTTTATTTATTTAAAAATGTGACAAATATCATTTTTATAGAAAATTGTTTCCGCCATTTTTGCTCCAACATAAATTCTATAAACATGATTAAAAATATGGGAAATTTCGACCGAATTTTACGCGTTGCTGTTAGTTTGGTGTTTGCAATGATGGTTTTCAACAATGCTGTTTCAGGATTCCAATATTACTTATTGGCAACTCTAGGAGTTGTTTTTACAATCACTTCAATTGTGGGCACTTGTCCTTTGTATATTCCTTTTAAAATAAACACCAAATAAGTCATAGTAAACATTGAATTTTCTACCTTATTTTTGAAAAATCAATGGCTAGTCTTTATGATATCGTTCCAGATTTTTTCTTTCGAGGGAAAAAATATCAATGCAATATCTGTGGGTTCAATGCCAATATTTGGTTACCAAGAGGTCACAACTATCCTATTATAAAGGAATTGGAAATTATTGGCGCGGGAAAGCGGTGGGTAGATTGCAAAAAATGTGGATCGTCTGATAGAGATAGACTTGTTTTCGAATTTTTGAAATACCAACACCAAAAATCATCTCTTGAAAATTCACATTTTTTGCATGTTGCACCAGAAAAAGCCTTAAATAAAAAAATTAAAGATTTTTTCAATTGTTGTTCGACAAAAATTGATTTCAAGGCATCTGGATATCGTTATTCCTATTCCAAAGATGTGGAGATAGGTGATATTCAACAGTTAAATTTCCCAAACGAGAGTTTTGATTTTGTGATTTGCAACCATGTTTTAGAGCATGTAGACAACGACGATCAAGCCATCAAAGAAATCTACAGGGTTCTAAAACCAGGTGGTTTTGCAATTTTACAAGTTCCCATTTCAAATAAAATTAGCCGAACAATTGTTGCAAAGAAAGATTGGAATAAAAATCATAAAATGAAATTTCTTGGGCAAAAGGATCATTTAAGATTATATGGGTCCGACTTCAAAGACCTTCTTGAATCAAAAGGATTTAACTGTGAATTTTGGAATCAAATAAATCCCCCAAATAATTTGAAATTTCGTTTAAATTCAAATGAGTTTGTGATTTTCGCAATCAAAAATTAATTTTTTTATAACAAATTTAATTATATTTACCGCAAAATATTAGGATTGTATCACTTATGGTAAAACAACTACAAATACTTACAATATTACTTTTCTTAACATTCAACATTCAAGTAAATGCTCAAAACGTTGGTATCAACGAAACAGGTACTGCTCCAAGCGGCTCTGCTATGTTGGATGTGAATTCATCGAATAAAGGAATGTTGATTCCTAGGCTTTCGAGAGCTCAAAAATTCTTAATTCCCTCTCCTGCAAATGGTTTAATGATTTATCAAACCGACGATACTATTGGATTTTGGTACTATGAACAAAACAAATGGGTTCCTGTAATGAGATCATTGACTTTCGGAGCCGGATTAACGGGTGGATTTGTGCAGGGCAAAGGCAGCATTGATATTAAAAAATCGGGAATTACAACGGGTACTTACGGAAATGTGAATGAGTTTCCAATTGTGAGTATCAACGATTATGGTCAAGTAACACTTGTTGCACTTCAAAAATTGAAGGATAATGATACATTGAATGAAATTCAGTCTTTAAAACTTTCCAATGATTCATTGTATCTATCTAAAGGTGGCGGAGTTGTTCATTTTAAAAGTCAATGGAGAACCACTGGAAATTCTGGGTTAAATGCGAACAATAATTTTATTGGAACTACAGATAACGTTGCGCTCAGATTCAGAGTGAACAATAACTGGTATGGTGAATTAAATCCATCGAACGACAATCTCTCATTGGGTTATAGAGCAAATTATTCATCTTCTGGTTATTCAAATATTGCTTTGGGAAAAGATGCATTGAGCAGCAATGCCGGTGGATACTACAATACCGCGGTAGGTTGGCAATCCATGTACGACAACAATTCTGGATCATACAATGCCGCTATTGGGGCAAGTGCTTTATACAATAATACAACCGGAACTTATAACGTAGGTATTGGATTTGAACCTCTTAGAAGCAATACTTCAGGTTCTTACAACGTGGGAATTGGGTTTAGAAGTTTATACACCAACACAAATGGAACTTACAATACAGGTTTGGGTATTTATACCCTTCTGTATAATGTTGGAGGTTCATTTAATACGGCTGCTGGTTATTATGCACTTGGAGCAAATACTTACGGTCAATACAATACCGGTTTAGGATCATATTGCATGAGTGCAAATTCGCAAGGATATGGCAACGCGTTTGTTGGTTATGCATCTGGTTATTATAATACAACGGGTTATTACAACTGTGGATTGGGTTACTATACGGGTTATTTAAATTATACCGGTTACTACAATTCATCTGTTGGTTACATGGCTGGACCAAATGCTGCTGGATACAGCAATACTGTTTCGCTTGGAAATGGAGCAAGCACTACAGCGAGCAACACGGTACGAGTAGGAAATGCTTCCATGACAAGCATAGGAGGCATTGTTGGTTGGACGACTTTAAGCGATGCTCGTTTTAAAAAGAACATTCAATCAGATGTTCAAGGCTTGGATTTCATTTTGAAATTGAAACCGGTTACTTACAATGTAGACATCCACAAAATGTATGATTTTGTTGGGTACAACGACACAAACAAATGGGAAGGTAAATATGATGGTGAAAAAACGAGAACATCAGGTTTCTTAGCGCAGGATGTTGAAATGGCGGCCAAAGAGGCTGGATATTCTTTCAGTGGCGTTGATGTCCCTAAAAACGAAAAAGACTATTATGGTTTGCGTTATGGCGACTTTGTAGTACCAATTGTAAAAGCCATTCAAGAGCAACAAGTTCAAATTGATGATTTAAAGAAGCAAAATCAAGAATTGATTGAAATGAACAAAAAGTTGATCGAAAAACTTGAAAAACTCACTACAAAATAAAACCGCTTTATTTTGATGAAAAATCGCATTCACTTTGCAATTTTATTGACAATTTTATTCGTTAAGAATACAATTTTTGCGCAAGGATTTATCCATGCAGGTGCAAGTATTGTGATGACTGATGGCGCATACATTGTAATTGACGGTAGCAATGGAAATTACGAGGCCACTGGAAATGCATCTGTAACAATGCAAACCAACAGTCGAATCAAGGTAGCCGGAAATTGGACCAATAAAGGGATTACCTCAATATTTACAAGCAATGAAGGCAAAATTGAGCTAACAGGGGGTAATCAAACTATTGGGGGAAGTAAAATGACTCATTTTCCAGATTTAGCGCTTGTTGGTGTAGGTACAAAAAATCTTTTGCAATCTGTATTAGTTGGAGGTGGGCACAACGGGGGTGGCAATGGAATATTAAGGTTAAATTCAAATCTTTTACAATTAAATGCCAATACCTTAATCATTAACAATCGGAATCCCAATGCAATATTATACACTGGATCAGGAGGTATATTGTCGGAAAATTCGCCTGGATTTGGTTATGGAAGGGTTCAATGGAACGTGAGAGACGGCGGAACCGGTCCCGTATTCACCATTCCTTTTGTAAATAACACATTGCAAAGATTAAGCTTTACTGCTACTTGCAACACTTTGGGAATCCAAAATAAAGATTCTGCTTTTATTGCCGTTGCTACTTATCACACTGCAGATGTTCCTGTTCCAAATAACAGGCCAATGCCAACCGGCGTTTACAATACCGATAACGAATGTGATGGAGAAAATTCAGAGAGATTGATAGACCGTTTTTGGATTGTTGAACACAACGGATATGCAAAAACACCTGATATTACAATGACATTTGGGTATGCTAATTTAGATATTGTAACAGCAAACAATACCATTACTGAGGGAAATTTGGGTGCCATCAATTATAATGCAGGTGTAAATAAATGGATGTACCCTGTAAAAGGAACGGTGAATACTACAACAAACGAAGTTACCTACAGAGCTGGATACAATTTTGGGGGAATATGGACATTAAGCGATACAACTCCAAGACCGAAAGCGGCTTTTACTCACATGGGGAATTGTGAATTTGACAGTATTAAATTCACAGATAATTCAGGAGTTTTAGCTGACAAAGTGGTACAATGGCAATGGAATTTTGGAAATGGAAAACTAAGTGGAGCTAAAAATCCATTCACCACTTATTCGCCAAGTGGTCTTTTCAACGTGCGTTTGGTGATTCGATCTATGAGTGGGTGCCAAGATACGGCAAATAAAAACATACAAATATTGGCTGCTCCAAGGGCTAATTTCACACATATTGATACCTGCGAAAATGCCATTGTAAATTTTGAATCATTCAGCTTTCCTGGCAGTGGTATGTTGAAAAGTGAATCATGGATTTATGGTGATGGTACGCCCAATGGGTCTGGTAAAAAATCTTCCCATTATTATGGCGCGGTAGGTATTCCAACAGTTCATCTCATTGTTTATAACTCTAATGGTTGTAAAGATACCGCGTCAAAAGATATTTTTATTGCGCCCAAGCCCTATGCTTACATGAGTTTCAATAACGATTGTCAGTACTCTCCTATTCAATTCACAAATGGCTCTACTGCCGGTGGTGGAAATATTTCGAAATATGTTTGGGATTTTGGTAACAATAGAAAGTCATTTAATAAGGATGAAACAATTGCATACGACAATTACGGTAATTTCAATGTAAAAATGATTGTTTACAACTCTTTTGGATGTTCAGATACTGCCAATCAAGCCATCACAATTTATCCGAGAGCTGTGGCAAATTTTGATTATTCACCAACCGAATTACATGCAACTGATCCTGTATCTTTTAACAATTTATCGCAACTTGACGACAATTGGTATTGGGATTTTGGAGATGGATTTTTTAACACAAATGAATTTACGACGCACGCATATGATTTGTATGGTAAATATACCGTAACGCTTATTGCTTCCACTTCTTTCAATTGCGCCGATACCATTAGTAAAGAAATATATGTAAAATCTTCACCGTTGTACTGGTTTCCAAATGTATTTACTCCAGGATCAACTCTTGGTGTAAATGATCATTTTGGTTTAAATACTCCCAATGTAATCAGTAAATACAACTTGATTATTTATAATTTGTGGGGACAAATATTATTTGAAACAAACGATATCAATCAACGTTGGGATGGTACCTACAACAACGAACTATGTCCTATTGGCACTTATGTTTACAGGGCTGATTTTTTGAGTCCTGAAGGAGAACTTCAAGTGTACAAAGGAGATGTTGCAATCATTCGCTAAGACAACATTTCAATATGGTTTCGATGTAACTTCACCAAACCGCGCTGCTCCATTTTCTTGAGAAGTCGGGAAATCACTTCCCTCGATGAATTTAAATCGTTTGCAATTGTTTGATGATTGATGTGGATGTCTGTACATCCACAATTTTCAGTTTGCTTGAGTAAATAAAATTCCAGGCGCTCATCCATCCCTCTAAACGCAACATTGTCGATTACTGTAAGTGCTTCTTCAAACCTCGTTCTGTAGGTATGGATTACAAATTCAGACCATGTTCTATAATCTCTAATCCATTCATTGACTTTCACCATTGGAACAAACAGTAAAGTTGAATCTTCGGTGGCAATTGCTGCCACCTGGCTTTTTTCCTGATGCTTTAAACAGGTAAGCGACATTGCGCAAGCCTCTCCGGGTTCAATATAATACAGAAAGAAATCGCCTCCATCTTCGCCTTCACGGTATACTTTTATAGATCCTGAAAGGATTAACATTGCAGACGATAAATGTTGCCCAGTACGCATGACAACTTCTCCAGATTTTACCTGCTTAATTGTTCCGTGATCGGCAATTTGTTCGAGAAGTTTTGGTTCAATTTCAGAGAAATTATACTTTAATAATTCGAATGGAGATTGCTGCATGAACGCAAATATCGTTAAAACATGAAGATATTACCCAAAATAACGATAATCTACTCAAAATATCCGATTTTTGCAGTACAATAATGTTAATCATCGGAATTACCCAAACATTGAACATCATTCGATTAACAGATTTCGGACTGTTTTTGGAGGATGATGATCGAAACGAAGTTCTACTTCCAAACAAATATGTACCAGATCATTACGAATTTGGTGATCAAATTGAAGTTTTTGTTTACAAAGACTCGGAGGACAGAATTGTTGCCACCACTTTAAAGCCAAAGGTTGAAGTTTATCAATACGCTTACTTACAAGTCAATGAGGTGAATCGAATTGGTGCTTTTATGGATTGGGGATTGGAGAAAGACTTGCTTGTTCCTTTCAGAGAGCAAAATCGACCGATGATTGTTGGGCAGTGGTATGTGGTTTTTGTTTACAAAGATTTTGTAACAGAGAGACTTGTGGGAACAACCAAAATTAAGAAATCTTTGCATGTGCAAAAAGTGGATCTTCAGCCTAATCAGAAAGTAATGGTCATGGCTTTTGAAGAAACAGACAGGGGCATGCAAGTCATTGTGGAGGGTAAGTATCGAGGAATTCTATATGCGAATGAAACTTTCAAACCCATTCATGTGGGGGATGTTTTTGAATGTTTCGTAAAAAACATTCGCACCGATTTATTAATTGATTTAAGTTTAGAAAGAATTGGTAGAGGTAAAATCGACACAAATACCCAATTCTTGTTAGATAAATTGCGAAAAAACAAAGGTTATTTGCATTTATCTGATAAAAGTGACCCCGATGAAATAAAAGATGAATTAAAAATGAGTAAAAAAACTTTCAAACAAGTCATTGGTGCCTTATACAAGCAAGGTATTATTGAGATACAAGAAGATTCCATTTCACTTATTAAAAATATATGAAATTCAATTGATTTTCATTCAAATTGAAAATATATAAATAACTTTGTTTACCAATAAAAAAACAGCAAAACTATCCTTCACCATGAAGCAAAAAAATACTTTTTTTCTGTACTTACTTTCGCTCTCTTTATTACTATTTACACAATGTAAAAAAAATGAGCTTGATTTTAACAAGTACAACAAAATTAGCCCAGAGGTATTGACTCCTCTAGCGACCACACAAGTAAAAGCTTGGGAAATTTTAAAACAAGATGATATCATTCAATATGATCCCGATGGTTTGATTCATCTGAAATTTAAGCAAGACTCGGTATTCCAATTATCTGCTGATTCAATTTTGAAAGATATTAAATTGGGCAAAAGCAGTATCAAATTTAGTATGGGAGAAATTCGTGTTCCAAACATTCATGAGACATCCGACATCACAATTTTCAGCTTGTTTCCAACAACTGATCCACTTACAATTGCCGCATTTAGGTCTAAGCATGGAACCAATGATATTTTTCCAGCTATGACCTCTTCCTCAACCAGTGCTACAAATTTAGCTGCTAATAGTGATTATGAATCTTTAAAAATTTCTAAGGGACACCTAACGTTTTCAATTTCAAATAACCTCCCGACTACAATTAATGAGATTCAAATCAAAATCATCGATAATTTGCCAACACCCCATGATTTAGGCTTGGTAAAATTGATGAATATTGGACCCGGTTTATTTGCTACAGATAGCATTGATTTGGCTGGAAAAACCTTATCAAACAGTTTGAGCTATGTGTTACCAGTTACAGATGTGGCACAATCGCCGGCTGCTGTTATGATTGATACTACAGACAATATTCAATTTAATGTATTGACAAATGGACTAAAATGCATTGGCGGAAAAGCAAAAATACCTGGTCAAAACATTGCTGCTCAGAATTTGAATTTAGATTTATCAGATCCATCTACAGATGCAAGAATTCGGAATATTTTATTCGGATCGGCATCTATTCCGGTGGTTACTGAATCTACTTTTGCAAATGATGTAATGCTCGATGTTAATTTCCCTGATGCCACAAAATCAGGAAATCCAATTTCAAACACCGTGATCAATGCCATTGCTAAAAACACCACCAACAATTCAGTTGACTTTTCCGCAACAAATATATTTTTAGGTACAGACCCTTCTAAGGATTATAACCTACTCAGAGCTTCTGTGTTTACTTCAATCAAACCTTCAACTGGTTTGGTTGATTTCGACTCTTCTGATTACATTAAAATTACCTTAGATCCTTCCAATGCTGAATTCGCCTATTTAGACGGTTATTTGGGAACAAAAACATTTAATATAGATATCAACGACCTTGATGTTAGCCAACTCGCAGAATTAGGAAAAGGTATTAAAATAGAAAATCCTATTATGAACGTTTATGTTGACAACTCTTTCGGTGTTCCAATTGTAGTAAAATTAGATATATCATCCATCGACAAAAACAATCAGAGTTTATCGATGAATGTTGATTCTATGAAATTCCCTTATCCTACAATTTCCGAAAAAGGTCAATCTAAAACTCAAACCTTTTCAATCAATAAAAACAATTCCAACATTGTGAATTGCTTGGGTATGCCAGCAACAAAATTCAATATTGTTGGAAAAGCAATCATGAATCCTAAAGGATTTCAGGGATATGTTGATCACATCGTGAAATCGAGCGATATTGTGGTTGGATTTGATGCTGACATACCAATGACTTTCACTGCGAAAGATTTTACACTCACTGATTCAATAGACATCAATGATGCATTACAAGCGAAAACAGACTTTGAATTTTTGGAATTAAAGATAAAAACTGTGAATGGATTTCCTATGGGAGGAACAATTGATTTGGTATTTACAAACGATCAGTATGTACCAATCGATTCATTGAAGGATGTAACATTAATTGTGTCAGGAATTCCAAATTCAAATGGAAAGGTGATTCAAAGCAGTGAAAATTTAACATCAGTGCTACTCAATCAAACATTATTGAAAAAATTAGATATTCAGAAAAATAAATATTTATTGATTAAAACTAAATTCAACACTTACAATAACGGAAATACTCCTGTGAGTATCTACACCGACTGTAAACTTGATGTCTCAATTGCTTTTAGAGGAAAAGCATCCATTACAAAATAATAAAGTCATGAAAAAAATTATTTTTACAGCCGTTTTGGGATGTTTATTTTCTGAAGTTTTATTGGGTCAATTGAACTTCGATTTTAATAATAGACACCTACCACAATCTGCTTTAGCAAACCCAGCATTTCTGCCTCAATACAAATTCAATTTTGGAGTAAGAAACACAAGTGGAATGAGTCTTGATCAGTTCACATTAAACACTCTTTTCAACAAAAACGAGAGTGATTCTACCTCAATTGCTAATTTAATCCGAGCAAATTCAAAAACGTTGGGAGCAGATGTCATTTCCAATACGGATTTGTTCCATTTTGGAATTAGAAGTAAAAAAGCTTATTTCAGTTTCAATAGTGGAGTTGTAGTTGAAGGAGCCATCAGAATTCCACGAGATTTATTTGGATTGGCATTTTTTGGCAATGGTGCATACATCAACAAAACTGCAAGTTTAGATTTTGCAGGTACACAGTTTACCTCCTACCTGAAAAATCAAATTACTTACGGCCGACAAGTATCAAATGAACTTTCTGTAGGTGCTTCCTTTTCTTTTTTAAATGGGCTTGCAAACATGAACTTAGAAAAAGGGTTTGTTGATATCAAAACAGACACTGGAGTTGCGTCTATCTATCAGCTCACAATGAGCTCTGAAATTCTCGGAAAAACCTCGTTTATGGGAATTGACCCAACACTTTTATCAGACTCTGCATATGCTGCAAATTTAAATTCTACCGTTACCGATGAATTGAAAACTTTCAATTTTTCCACAAACAGGGGTTATTCAATTGATTTAGGCGCGGTATACAGAATAAATGAAAAAATGAGAATCTCTGCCAATGTATCCAATATTGGAAGCATTTTATGGAATAAAGGTGCGATGAATCATACAATGCCAAAATCATCTTGGATATTTACTGGTTTAGATACCACCCAATTCAAACAAATGCAGAAAAACGATAGCAACGATATATTTTCTCAAATCCAAGATTCGTTCAATCAAAAATTTAACCGTAGTTCTGAGAAAATCAATAGTTACCAAACCAATCTTAAACCAAGATATACAATTGGTTTCGAGTTTTTCCCATGGGCAAGAACCAATGTGCAAATGCTATTTGGAACAGGTTTTGGTGTGCTTGGCGATAAGTCATTTATATCCACTGGCATACACCAAGAAATCGGAGAAATCATGGATTTGAGAGCGCATTACACATTTTATGATTTCAATTTTCCACAACACAGAATAGGAATTGGTGCGAGTTTAAATCTTGGAATTATCCAACCATATTTTAGCATTAGTGATGTTTTAGGTGCAGTTGATTATGGTTATGCGTCAACAATTGCTGGTAGCGTGGGATTGAATTTTATGATTGGCATGCAAAAAGACAAAGACAATGATGGAGTTCCTGATAAAAGAGATAGTTGCCGAAAAGTTTTCGGCGTGATTTCAAATAATGGCTGTCCTTATGGTTTCTTGGGTGAATCAATGAACAATGAAGATCAAGTAAAAGAAGATGCACCAGTTTTTGAAATTGTACCAGCTGATTCAGTATCTGATCCAACAAAAGCAAAACCTGAATCAATTCAAAATCCTATTTCCTCAAACAGACAAGAAGATGTTACTTCCTCTAATCCTTCTAATCTCCCAAATCCTTCTAATCTCCCTAACCCTTCTAACCTCTCTAATCCTTCTAATCCTTCTAATCTCCCTAATCCTTCTAATCTCCCAAATCCTTCTAATCTCCCAAATCCTTCTAATCTTTCTATCCCTCAAAAAAGGTCAAATAGTTACAATTCAAAAGTCATTGAAATGACGAATTTAATGAAAAAATAAACTCAAGTTATTTTAACATGTTTAAAATGTTCTGACCCAACATTGGTATCACAACCTGTTGGGTCTTTTCATTTTTAACAGCTATTTCCGCAAGTAATTGTCCAGGCAAACAAACAGGTTCATCACTCAAATCAAAAGTTCCATAATGCATTGGCACCATGTATCTTGCTTTTAAATCAACAAATGCTTGGAAAGCTTTTTCAGGAGATGAATGATTTGTTTCCATAAACCATTCAGGCTCAAAAGCGCCTATACCGAGAATCGCTATATCAATTTTAGGAAATAGTAGAGCAATTTCCTTATAATGACTACCGTATCCGCTGTCGCCACCAAAATAAATCACCAAACCATCAATTTCAAGAATAAATGACCCCCAAAGACGCTTATTGGTATCGGTGAACCATCTTTTTCCCCAATGACGGGTTGGTAAAAACCATAACTTGAACAAATGTCCCTCCAAAGAATACTGTTGATACCATCCAGCAACTTGACCTTTTGCACCATTCAAAAACTTATTGAGTAGAGCATCCATTTGAAGTCCCGAAAAATACTTTACATGAGGATTCCTTTTGACAATTTTTTTCAGACTCAGTTTATCACAATGGTCGCGATGGTCGTGAGACATGAGAATATAATCAATTTTAGGCAAATTATCAACTGAAATCGGTAAAGCCGAGTGTCTTTTCATCAAACCGGAAGCTTTACCGAGCACTGGATCTGTGATAAAAGTCTTCCCTCCTATTCGAATCAAAAAAGTTGCATGTCCTAACCAAAAAACACCATCAGCGCTGTCTGTAATCAATTGTTTGGCGCCCGGAAAAATCTGTAATCGGGTATTATCTGATTTTTTTTGTGCTTCATAGGGATTTTTCTGGGATTTCCATTTTTTAATGTCTTTAAATTGATGTAAATGTGGAAATTCATGATTTTGGTACATTCCATTTTTGATGGGATTACCTGTCCAATTCGATTTTCCTTCAATAAATTTTAAAGAATCGTTGCGTGAAGGCAAAGTTTGAGCCATAACTAAATTTTGGATGAGAATAAAGATAAAATAAAATGTTTTACGCATGCTGAGTTTTAAAAGATGACAAATGCAATTTCCATTCTCCTAAAACGTGTAATGCTTCAAAAATATTGTTGATTTGATTCACTTGAACAATCAAAGCTTTTTCTGTTTGTTTCACTGCGAATTTAGTTTGATTCATTGCCACAAAACCCATTATTTCGGCGAAGGCTTGACTTTGGTACACAGACGCATTTGGATCACCTGGAAAATAACAACGCATTCTCATTTCTGATAAGACTATTTTTTCCATTCCCAACTCTTTCCCGGCCCATTTTAATCGTACTGAATCAATTAAAGCAACGACTTCAATGGGTAATTTCCCAAAACGATCTACCAATTGCTCCGCAAATTGTCTGAGCTGCAATTCAGTTTCAATATTTGATAATTCACTGTATAGGCTCAATCTTTCAGCAGTTTGGGAAACATAATGGCTCGGAATTAAAATTTCATAGTGGGTGTCTACTTGGCAATCCCGACTGCGAATTTCTTCATGTTGATCAAAGATTTCATTAAATTCTTCATTTTTCAGTTCGCGAACGGCTTCATCAAGAATCTTATGATACATATCGAAGCCCATTTCTGAAATAAAGCCACTTTGCTCAGCACCCAACAAATTGCCCGCTCCACGAATATCTAAATCTCTCATTGCCACTTGAAAACCACTTCCTAATTCGCTGTACTCTTCAAGTGTCCTGAGCCTTTTGCGCGAATCTTCTGGTAACGTTGAAATTGGTGGAGACAACAAATAGCAAAAGGCTTTGATGTTTGAACGCCCAACACGTCCGCGCATTTGATGTAAATCTGATAAACCAAACATGTGTGCATTATTGATAATAATGGTATTCGCATTTGGAATATCGAGTCCACTTTCAATAATGGTTGTGGCCACCAAAACATCATATTCACCTTCTATAAATTTCACCATTACATCTTCTAGTTCATGCCCTTCCATCTGACCATGAGCAACACAAACCCTGCATCCAGGAACCTCACTTGAAATGATGCTAGCTAATTCGTAAATGTCCTTTACTCTAGAATGAACAACAAATACTTGTCCTCCACGGTTCATTTCATCCAAAACAGCTTTTCCTAACAAATCGCGACTAAAAGTAGCTAACTCGGTATGAACTGGCTGGCGATTAGGAGGCGGAGTATTGATAATACTTAAATCACGAGCACCCATCAAACTAAAATGCAAGGTTCTCGGTATTGGAGTAGCTGTGAGTGTCAATGTATCCACATTTACCTTAATTTCTTTCAGTTTTTCTTTAGCACTAACTCCAAATTTTTGCTCCTCATCTATGATCATGAGCCCTAAATTTTGAAATTCAATGTCCTTGCCAAGGATTCGATGTGTACCAATGACAACATCTATTTTACCTTGTTTGAGCTTTTCGATGGTTTCTTTTTGCTCTTTTGTAGATTTGAAGCGATTCAAATAATCCAAAGTCACCGGAAATCCGGCAAAACGTTTCTTGAAAGATCGATAATGTTGTTGCGCCAATATGGTCGTTGGAACCAATATGGCCACTTGCTTACTGTCGCAAACCGCTTTAAACGCAGCCCTCATGGCAATTTCTGTCTTTCCAAATCCAACATCACCGCAAATCAATCGGTCCATGGGTTGTTCATTTTCCATATCTCGCTTAACATCTTCTGTTGCTTTGGCTTGATCAGGGGTGTCTTCGTAGAAAAAAGAAGCCTCTAATTCGAGTTGAAGGTAATTATCTGCTGAAAACGCAAATCCTTTTTCTTTTTTTCTTTTTGCATATAGCGCAATCAGTTCTCGGGCAATGTCTTTAACTTTCTTTTTTGTGGTTCTCTTTTGCTTTTCCCAAGCGCCACTGCCCAATTTATGCATAGACGGAACCGTTCCATCTTTTCCTGAATATTTGCTAATTTTATGTAAACTATTGACCGACAAATACAATAAATCGTTATCTCTGTATACCAAACGCACCACCTCTTGCATCACCCCATTCATCTCCATTTTTTCTAACCCTGCAAACCTGCCAATCCCGTGGTCGATATGAGTTACAAAATCGCCTGGTTTTAGATTTTTCAACTCTCGTAAGGTTAGAGTTGTTTGACTAGAATATTGTTGTCGGGATTTTGGTCTGTAATACTTATCAAAAAGTTGATGCTCCGTAACAAATGCTAATTGAGCATCGTGGTCAACATATCCCCCAGAAAGTCCAATATAAACGGGTATAAATTCCTCATCAATTGCAGTGTCTTTTAATATGGTTTGCAAACGCTCAATTTGTCGGTTATTGTCGCTGAATACAAGCGTTTTAAACTTCATTTGAAGATTTTGATTCAGCCAATTTTTAAACATTTCAAAATTCCGCTTGAATAAAGGCTGCGGTTCTTGACGGAACCCAACCATTTTAAATTGCTCAAGAGGTTTGTCTCCTCCCATAAAGATCTGTCTGAATTGGGTAAAATTCTTTACGTACTCCTTCGGCGACATCCATATTTCTCGGGGATGCACCGGAATGGATTCATGTTTTAAATCAACGGCTGTTTGATGATTTTGGAGGGACATTTCCCAACCTTTTGCCAGGTCTTCCACTTGCAAAAATGAATCTACCGATACCACAATTGTATTTTCATTGAGGTATTCAAAAATTGAAGACTTTTTAATTTCTGTAGTCGTTTGAATCTTGGGTACCAATGAAAAATGAGCCATTTCTTTGATCGACAATTGATTATTTACATCAAATGAACGTATGCTTTCAATGATATCACCATCAAGTTCAATTCGAAATGGATACTCATGTGCAAATGAAAATAAATCAACTATTCCTCCCCTTAAACTAAATTGACCAGGTTCAAAAACAAAATCAACTCTCTCAAACTGATTCATTTCTAAAAATTCCATTAAAAAATCAACATCAAGTGATTGACCTTTGGAAATTTCAAATGAATTCTTATTCAATTCAATTTTATCAATCACAAATTCAGCCGCTGCTCTGGAGTAAGTAACAAGAATACGGTTGTTGTTTTTGCGAAATGAACTTAAAGTTTCTATTCTCTCTTGAACAGACATTGCATTTTCTCTGTCAGATTGAAATGGTTTAAGATATGATTCAGGTAGAAAATAAATTGGCTCACCTGTCAATAAATTTTCAAGATCCGATTTTAAATAGAGCGCTTCCTCCTTTGAATTAAGCACAATTAGGAGTGGATTTTGACTCTGTGCATATAGCGCCGACAATACAACGGCGCCACCCGATCCGCACAACCCTTGCAAATAAATCATACGGACTTTTGAATGTAATAAGTTTTTTAACTCTAACATTGGCTCCAACTCACTGTATGCTTGTAATATGTCTCGGGTATTCATAGTGAAACGACAAAGGTACAACAGAACTTGCTCATAAATGTTCATATAAACATCCAAATCTTCGTATATTTGTTCTAACCAAGATGAGCAAAACTTTCAGCAATATTGAACTAACAGCCATTGCTACAATGCTCATTGTTTCAGTTTTTTCATTGATTGTTGTGCTATCACTCATCATCGAAAAAAAAGGAAACCGTATTTTAAGAAATGCTATTCTCATCATTCTCATTGGCAATTTCCTATATTCTATTACGCATCTTCTCGGATTCACTGGACTTGTGATTTACATTCCATTTTCTCTGAGAATTTTCACCCCGTTTTATTATATACTGCCACCCACGGTTTATTTCTATGTGGTATTTAATCTGAATGAGACTTTTAAATTTAAAGCAAAACATATCATTCACTTGATACCGTTTTTTATAAGTCTTATTGACAATTTAGATACCTTTTTTTTAACGGCCGAGCAAGTTGCCCAAAGCACCAAAATAATTGCCGAAAACTATAAAAATTACGGCAACTTTTCTGGTATACTATTTCCTGTTAAATATAATTACATTCTCAGAATGTCATTATATATAACTTATTTGTTATTTTCATGGAGATATTATCTGAACTATGTAAACAATCAAAAAACAGAAAATGAAAAACGAATCGTAAGATGGTTAAAATATTTCTTAATGGTTTTTGGAATTTTCATTCTCTCTACTGCATTTTCATTGTTTTATAATTTCAAATACTTAATTGAAAAAAACTATAACGAAATTACCCTATTCCCATTCATTTTCGTAGGATTCGCTGTTATCATTCTTTGTGCTTTTATTTTTTTCAATCCCATCTTGTTGTATGGAATTCCTAGAATTCAGAATCTCAATATTCAGAATTTACAAACTGAAAAAAAACAAGTTTCCATTGTTAATAAATTAAATTCTGATAGTCCTGCTATCGATAAAACAGCAAACAACGCTGAAAGTATTGAGCTCAATGAAGACGCTGTCAAAGAGTTGCAGCTTGCCAAATCAATCATTCGTGAAATTAAAGAACTACAACTTTACAAGGACACTCAATTTTCTTTAGTAAAAGCCAGTATTCATTTTAATGTTCCAGTTCACCATATTTCATTTGTTTTAAACAATCAGATAAAAAAATCGTTTCCAGATGTGATTTCCAAAATGCGTGTTGAACATGCAATTGCACTCATTGAAAATTCTAAAAATAAGAAATACACACTTGAGGCAATCGGAAATATGTCAGGGTTTCGTTCGAGAACTACATTTTATGTGAGTTTCAAAAAAATCACCGGAGTTTCTCCTTTAGAATATTCCAATTTATCGAATAACGAATCAAAAAATAACGAATTATGATATACTAATTATATATGATTCATGTTCAGTTTTCCAAATTGAAAAACCTCAATATATTATAAATCAATTCATTATTATTTTTATTGTTCCGTTTTATCAAAACAAACAACCCTTCTTGAATTTCAAACATTCTAACAGTTAGATTTGTAGAAGATTTTCTACAACAGACATTACAACAATTTGTCACATTGAAGGAACCAACAATAAATAAACCAAAAAGGATATGCAAATTAGTGTAAACGTTCAAGAGCCAAGTTTGCAAGCAAAAATTGTTGAACTATCGCAATTATATTTGCCATTATTTAAAGTTGATACAAATCAACAGGTTTGTACAGAAAGTGCAACTTTAAAAAAAGAACTCACCCTAGTTTTCCAATGTCCTAGTTACCTAAATGAAACTTTAGAATTGGGAAGTCCTGCCAACAATGAGACATTGAAGTACATCATGGTGGCAAAAGATCCATTGGTATCTATCGACTGCATAAAAAAAGGGTATTTTGATTATTTCTTAGAGGATAAACTCGAAGATGAGTTCAAACAATTAAAAAACAGATTGAAAATTGATTTGGCAAAATACGACAATCAGGAGAGCACCAATCAATACCTCATCATAAAGGATTACAGAACTTTGAAAAAGGTCCAATTTTCTGATATTTTGTTTATAGAAGCTTATGGTTCGTATTCAAACATACATACAGCAGAGAAATTTTATACGGTTTCAAAAACAATCAAAGCCATCACAAAAGATTTTCCTAATTTTTTTGTGAGAGTTCATCGTTCGTTTGCGGTTAATTTAAGTCATGTCTTAAGTTTTAACCAAGAAGAGGTTGTCATGAAAAATCAAACCAAAATAAAAATATCACGCGCAAAAAAAATGGCCCTTGTGGAGGCCATTGATAAAATTGCTTAGTAATAGGTTAACACTTTCTTGCAATTGCGCGTAATGCAGCATCCACAATGTCTTGATTCTCTAAGTGGTACTTCACTAAAAGCTCATCTGGGGTACCACTTTCTCCAAAACTATCATTAACAGCTACCATTTCCAATGGAGTTGGCATTTTTAAAGCCAATAATTGAGCAATACTGTCTCCCATTCCACCGTTCATTTGGTGTTCTTCGGCTGTAACAACGCAACCTGTTTTTTTTGCAGATTCAATGACTGCATCAACATCTAGCGGTTTAATCGTATGAATGTTGATTATTTCAGCGCTTATACCTCTTTCAGCCAAAATCGCTCCTGCTTCAATGGCTTTCCAAACTAAATGTCCCGTTGCAAAAATACTCACGTCTGTTCCCTCATTGAGCATTAAAGCCTTGCCAATGATAAAGGGCGTATCTTCAGAAATAAATACTGGCCATTTTGGTCTACCAAAACGCAAATATACAGGACCATGCATTTTTGAAATTGCGATGGTTGCTGCTTTAGTTTGATTATAGTCGCATGGATTGATCACTGTCATTCCTGGTAACATTTTCATCAATCCAATATCTTCTAAAATTTGATGAGTTGCACCATCTTCCCCTAAGGTTAAACCGGCATGAGAGGCGCATATCTTTACATTTGTATGGCTATATGCAATGCTTTGTCTGATTTGATCGTATACCCTTCCGGTTGAAAAATTCGCGAAGGTTCCAGTAAATGGAATTTTTCCTCCGATAGCCAAGCCCGCTGCAACACCCATCATATTGGCTTCCGCTATTCCAGCTTGGAAAAATCGAGTTGGATACTTGTCTTTGAATGCATCCATCATCAATGAACCTGTTAGATCGGCGCACAATGCCACCACATTTTCGTTTTCGTTTCCTGCTTCTAACAAACCAGCACCGAAACCACTTCGAGTGTCTTTGCTACCTAATATTTCGTATTTTTTCATTTTTTATAAAGATAGTTGAGTATTTATTCCTGATTGAACTTTAAATTCTTTCTTCTTGGTATACAATGTTCTAGTTTCACTTTTGGCTCGATATACCACCACATAATCACCTGGTTGAATTGTATGTAATTGCTTGGGTTGTGAACTATTAAAATCCATAACCCATACCATTTTTTCATTCATCTTCTGAAATACAGACGCTGAAATGTCCCTCGATATACTCAGTTGAACAAGCCCCGGCGAAGGAATCTCAACTGTTGTAGTTTGATTTTGCTTCACCCCAATGTTACTGTATTTGATTCTTGGCGTGCATAGAATTTCGACATCATAATTACCTGTAATGTATCGTTTTGTTGTGTTAAAATCTTGAACATTAACGGTTTCAAAAGTTCCATTTTTTCTCACAATTGCCAGTAAACGATTGTATCCATTAACACCACCCATTTTGAACAGCAAACTACCTTGCGGTGTACTCAAGGGCAAAATATTATGTTTACCTGCCACCATTTCAAATTTTTCCAAAACTACTGGTGGTAAAGTATGCGCAATCACCTTGTATTCCCTTACCGGGTCCAAATAAAGTGTGTCGGGAATTCCTTTTCCATTCATGGTATGAATCACATTATCGAGAATCATGCCAGTGTTAGCATCATGTAAGGTTAGAGGCACATCTGTTTCTCGGGGTAACCCTTGCGCATCAAGCAAATTAATTTGTACCGACGTATTGTTTAATGCTTGATTTACAATGATGCCAATGACTTTCTCAAATTCCACGGAATTTTCAGCATTGTAATATTTTCCAGCACAACTATATGTATTTTTAAAAGCTTCATTGTCTGTACCCAAGCCAATGATAAATGGTTTTAAAATGATGCCTTTCTTCTGGAGCTGTTCACTCACTTTACATGGATCTCCCCCGCATTCCTCTACACCATCTGTGATGATGATGATGATATTCCGCGCGTTTTTATCTTCAGGAAAATCTTTTGCTGATGCCAATAAAGATTGTGTGATAGAGGTAAATCCAAGAGGCTTTATTTGCCTCAATCGACCAATATATTGTTTGTGATTGTAAGGCGAAAAAGGCACCTCCAGTTTGGTGTCGTTGCAATCTCTTGCTTCATTTGGCTTGTTATGTCCAAAAACCCTTAATCCAACCTCAACATTCGGTACTGTTCTTAATGTATCTACGATTTGTGACATCAAAGTAACAGCCACTGACCATCTGTTACTTTGATCCATCTCCTGCAACATACTCCCACTTCCATCTAACAAGAATAAAATCCTCGTTTTCTTCCCCTTGAAACCATTGATCATTTGAGCACGACCAACCATAAACAAAGAGAGAAATAAAATGAAGAATATGCGTTTTTTCATTTTGTGGGACGTTTTAAGTGAAATTAATAATCACCCAAAGTTTCTGGCAATTGAGCCATTGCTTTTTCAAATTGTTCCTGGTTTGGAGCTTTACCATGCCAAGCATGCGAACCCATCATAAAATCAACACCTTGACCCATTTCTGTTTTCATGATAATCACAATTGGTTTTCCCATTCCCAACTTTGATTGTGCTTGCGGAATAACTGAATCAATGCTGTTAAAATCATTTCCATCCATCTCCAATACTTCCCAACCAAAAGCAAGAAACTTGCTCGATAATTCTGTAATACCCATTACATCTCCCGTGCTTCCGTCTATTTGCGCTTGGTTGAAATCAACTGTAACAATCATATTATCAACTTGGTAATGCTTTGAAAACATCACAGCTTCCCAAATTTGTCCTTCTTGTAATTCTCCATCACCAGTTAAAACCCAAACAGTACTTTGATCACCGGCCAACTTTTTTTGCAATGCCAAACCAGCCGCAACACTGATACCCTGACCCAATGATCCTGAAGCCACACGCACTCCCGGCAAACCCTCATGGGTTGTAGGATGTCCCTGCAATCGCGTATTGAGCTTTCTGAAAGTTGAAAGTTCACTCACTGGGAAATAACCACTACGTGCCAAAACACTGTAAAAAACGGGTGAAATATGTCCGTTACTCAAGAAAAATACATCCTCTTTGTTGCCAGTTAAATCAAATTTCTCAGGGTTATGCTTCATGTATTTGAAATACAACGCAGTTAAAAAATCCGTACATCCCAAAGAACCACCTGGATGGCCACTTTTCACGTCGTAAACCATTCTAATAATGTCTCTGCGAACTTGCGATGCAATTGTTTGTAACTCGGTAACAGTTTTCATAAAGGCACAAAAGTACTAACTGGAATTGTCAAAAAATACACTTTTTTTACTTTACACAAAAAATTATGAAAAACCCTTTGTTTTAGGTATATTTGCAAGTTAAATGCAAAAACTGTTGAAGTATTGGTTTCTAATCATTTTTGTGGTATTGTTTTCGTGCAGCGACTACAATAAAGTCTTTAAATCTAAGGATGCGCCATTGAAATATAAGAGAGCCATGGAGTTATATTCAAAGAAGGATTATATCAGAGCGGTGGGATTGTTTGATCAACTGAGAGACATTTACAAAAATTCCGATAGTCTAGAAACAGTATACTACCACACAGCAATGTGTTACTATCAGTTGAAAGATTATCAGTATGCTTCTATGTTTTTCAAGGATTTTACTGAGAATTTCACAAAAAGTTTTAGGTTAATCGAATGCGCTTACATGTCGCTTTATTGCGACTACCTGAATATTGGGAGTTTTGAGCTTGATCAATCAGACACAAAAGAAGTCATGGCTGCTATGCAAACCTTCACAAATTACTATCCTGACTCTGAATACACTCAAAAAATAAATGGATTGCTAGATGATTTAAGATCCAAATTGCAACAAAAAGAATACGCTCATGTTATCCAATACTTTAAAATGGGTGAATACAAGGCTGCAGTAACCTCTGCGAAAAACACGGTAAAAATGTTCCCAGATATCAAAGAACGAGAGGAACTCGAATTTTTAACGGTTAAATGTCAATACATTTATGCTATGAATAGCATTGAAAAGAAAAGAAAAGAAAGATTGGAAGAGGTTTTAACAAACTTCGAGGATTATAAATACAACAACGACAAAAACAGCAATCATTTCAGGGAAGCAGAAGAAATTAAATCCAAAGCTGAAAAAGAAATTAAATCATTAAAAGAATTATTATGAGCATCAATAAACAATCTCGCAATGCTGAAACACGCGATTTGCGTAAAATGGACCAAGAAACAGACAATGTTTATCTCACTACACTTGTTATTTCAAGAAGAGCCGATCAAATTGCAGAAAAACAAAAAGAAGAATTGCGCAATCGATTAGAACCATTTGCAAATGATGGTGATAATCTTGAAGAAATTCAAGAGAACAGAGAGCAAATTGAAATCTCTTTGATGTACGAGCGCATGCCAAAACCAACATTATTGGCAACTTCAGAATTTATTGAAAACAAAACCTACTGGAGAGTACCTGGTGCTCCAGAAAATGTTAAAGCATAAAAAAATATTGGTAGGAGTCACAGGCGGCATTGCCGCCTACAAACTCCCTCATTTTGTGCGCCTTCTCAAAAAATCAGGCGCGCAAGTGCAAGTTATTTGCACCCCCTCGGCATTGCAATTCGTAACGTCAGAAACACTATCTGTTGTATCAGAAAATCCCACACTTGTAAATTTCTTTGATGAAAAAACAGGAATGTGGAACCATCATGTTGAATTAGGTTTGTGGGCAGACGCATTGGTTATTGCTCCATGCGGTGCAAATACGCTCTCTAAAATGGTTCAAGGTACTTGCGACAATCTTTTGATCACCACTTATATGTCGGCAAGATGCCCAGTGTTCATCGCCCCAGCAATGGATTTGGATATGTTTCAGCAACCTTCCGTCATTCAAAACCTACAAATTCTTGGTCAGCGTGGTGTGAATATCATTGATGCAGAAATAGGACCACTTGCAAGTGGGCTAAACGGCAAAGGTAGAATGGCTGAACCCGAGACTATTTCTAACACTTTGTTGGAGTTCTTCAAACCACCCATTACTCAATGGATGGACAAATCTATCGTCATCACTGCAGGCCCAACGTATGAAGCAATTGACCCTGTGCGCTTTATAGGAAATTATAGCTCAGGGAAAATGGGTATATGTTTGGCACAAAAACTCATTGAATTGGGGGCTAATGTGCACCTTGTACTTGGTCCATCCCAAGAAATACCTCCTCAAAATTGCGAGGTAACCCATGTAACATCAGCCATGGAAATGTTACAAGCAACTCAAATTGCATTTGAAAAAGCAGACGGTCTCATCATGGCTGCCGCAGTAGCCGATTACCGACCGAAACAAATTTCAACCTCAAAAATTAAAAAAAATCAACAAGAACTTACCATAGAACTTGTTAAAAATCCTGATATTCTCAAATCATTGTCCCTCAAAAAAGAAAATCATCAATTTTGCGTGGGATTTGCCTTAGAAACCGATCATCAATTTGAGAATGCACTCAAAAAACTCAATGAAAAAGAACTAAACGCCATTGTTCTAAATTCGCCAAGTCATGATACCGGTTTTCAATCAAACACCAATCAAGTGAAAATAATTGGCAAAAATGGACAATTCGTGGACTCACAATTACAATCTAAAGAAGAAATTGCCGTTTTTATCTTAGACACCTTAAATTCGTGGATATTCGCATAAAATGAAAAAATTGTTTGTAACCTCCCTTTTCATATTTTTTTCTTGTCGTATTTTAAATGCTCAGGAAATCAAAGCAACCGTGCAATGTGTTGCTCCCAGGGTACAAATATCCGACAAACAAATCCTGACCACTTTACAAAACAGTTTGCAACAGTTTATTAGCAACCGTAAATGGACGGAGGAAAAATTCGAAATCCATGAAAAGATAGAAATATCTTTGTTTTTCGACATCAATCAAATTACTGATAACAATGAATTTCAGGGCACAGTGCAGTTACAAGTCATAAGACCTGTGTTAAATTCTACCTACAAAACAACCATCATGCAGTTCAATGATGATGATGTAACATTTGTGTATCGAGAATTTGAAAATCTCGATTACCAAGACAATCAAAATATCAACGATTTAACATCTTTGATGGCTTATTACGTAAACATTGCATTGGGATTGGATTTTGATAGCTATTCAGAGCTCAGTGGAACTCCTTATTTTGCAAAAGCTCAAAATATTGTCAATTTAATGGCGAACAAACCAGGTTGGAATCAAGGCGATGGAAAAGGATTCAGAAACCGATTTTATTTAGCAGAGAACCTCAATAACGCAAGATTCAAAGACTTCAGAATCTTAAACTACAACTACCACAGGAAAGGAATGGATAAATTCCAGCAAGATCCTGAACAAGCGAGAAAAAGTGTAACGGAGGCTATCAAACAATTGCAAGAATCAATCAAAGGAAACCAAAATTCTTTACTTCAGAAAGTGTTTTTCTTTACAAAATGGCCTGAGTTAATTGAAATATATAAAGGTGGTACTGTTCCAGAAAAGAGCAGTGCAGTTAAAATGCTCAGTGAGTTAGATCCTACCAACAACCAACGATACGAAAAAATACGGGGATGATCCTTACGGTTGATCAATTAAACTCAAAATTAGCCCAATTTATAACTGACAGCGGTTCAGACCAAGTTTTAGTGGTGACATCAATAGCCGCAAGAGTGCATTGTTTGAACCACCTATACAACCTAGAAACTTTCGAAATCGTAGAAGTTCCAAATGGAGATTCTTGCAAAACCATAGAAATTGCTCAAATGCTATGGTCTCAATTTCAACAATCAAAACTTACACGAAAATCAACCGTTGTAGCCGTTGGCGGTGGATCCGTATTGGATTTAACTGGATTTTGTGCTTCAACTTATATGCGTGGGGTAAATGTAGTGTATATTCCAACCACCCTACTTTCTCAGGTTGATAGCGCCGAAGGTGGTAAAACGGGGATTAATTTTGGTCACGTAAAAAATTTAATTGGTACCTTTAATCAGCCAACAATGATTTTGAATTGCACAAAGTTCCTCGAAACACTTCCAGCTCAAGAAATTCTCTCAGGTTGGGCCGAAATTGTGAAACATGGTATTCTTGAGGGACAATCTATCTGGAATTCAATTCAAAACGGATTGCTGCCAATTGATCATCCCAATTGGAATTCCCTTATCGAGCAAAATATTCGGTTTAAAAAATCCGTTGTAGAATCTGATTTCAAAGAATTAGGAAAACGAAAACTTTTGAACTTGGGTCATACAATTGGACATGCACTGGAGGCCCTAAACATGGATAACGCTGATTATAATCATGGTATTTGTGTGGCCAATGGAATTGTTATGGAAACCCAAATCTCTGCGGTTATGAACTTAACAAATGAATCTTTCTTGAATCAAATTAGCAATTTAATCTGGAGCGATTTCCCTAAAATACCCGTTGATCAAAACCAAATACCTCAATTGCTTGAACTGATTCAAGCAGATAAAAAAAATACCCATCAAAACCTGAATTTTACACTTCCGGTGTCCGTGGGTCATGTGAATTTTGATGTTCCTGTGAGTACAAATATCATTTCCGAAGTAATGAAACAATGGAATTAACACCATGGAAATGATCTGTATTTATAAGGGGCATGCAGAATCAGAACCAATTTCTATTCATCTTCCTGGCTCCAAAAGCCAAAGCAATAGGATGCTAATTTTGGCTCATCAAAACCAGGTTGATTTTGATTCTATTCAAAACTTATCAGATTCAAGAGATACTCAACGATTAGTCGATGCATTAAAAAAACTTGACTTACTAAAAAATGAAATCGAAAAAAATGTGGATTTCATTCAATGGACTCATTATCAACTTCTTGATCATGAAGTAAATGAATTGAGCAATCATGTTTCAAATCAACTTCAAGATGAAACCTTTGATTTTCTGGATGCTGGCACTCCTGCGCGCATCATCCTTGCCTATTTCTCAGCACTACAAATACTCACAAATCTCACCGGAAATAAGAGCCTTCAAAACAGAAGTATGCAACCACTGATTGATGTATTAGAATCTGGAGGGGCAAAATTCGAATTCCACCATCAACCTGGATTTTTTCCGTTGTCTATATCACGTGGACTTTCCAAATTTCCTACACTCAAAATCAATAGAAGTATCAGCAGTCAATATATTACTTCGTTAATGCTCATCGCTCCTATTTTTCCAGGTGAAAAAGTCATTGAATTTGAGGGACATGAACACTCTCAAAGCTATATAGAAATGACGAAAAAATGTTTGGAAGATTGTGGTATTGAAATTTCGTTCTTTCACAATCAAATATCCATTTCTGACCACAAAGTGAAGTTTCCACTTCCTTATACCATTGAAGCAGATTGGAGCTCAGCCAGCTATTTTTATTCAGTTTGCGCACTTACACCAAATAGCAGTTTCCGATTCAGTTTTTTACAAGAAAATTCTTGTCAAGGAGACAGTGCTTGCGCGACTCTTTTCGAAGAATTAGGAGTTTCAACCCAATTTGATTCAAGCGGTTGCATGATCACTCAAAATAGAGATGTAGTTACCGAAATAAGCTGGGATTTATCGAATGTTCCAGATTTAGCACCAACACTCATTGCTACTGCGTGCGCTCTGAATCTTTCAGGTAAAATAAAAGGTATCCAAAATTTAGTATACAAGGAGTCTAATAGAATCGAAACTATCAATCAGACAATCATTCAATTAGGATATAAAATTTGCGAATCTTCTGAAAATTTTGATGAATATTATTTGCAAAAAATACACCTTCACACCAATCCAACGAAGCTCAGAGTGCAGACACATTCAGACCACAGAATTGCCATGGCATTTGCTCCATTGGCTATTCAAATGGATATAGTACTGGATGATATCCATTGTGTTGAAAAATCATTTCCCAATTTTTGGAATGAACTCAAAAAGTGTAACTTTGAAATCAACTTACATGAGTCGTAATAGCATCGGTAAAAACATTGTTCTCACTAGCTTTGGCGAAAGCCATGGACCATATATTGGAGCAGTACTAGATGGATTTCCCGCTGGAATAAAACTAGATTTACCAGGCATCCAAATGGATATGAACAGGCGTAAACCTGGGCAAAATAGCCTCACAACCCAACGTAACGAATCTGATCAAGTTCAAATCATATCTGGAGTTTTTGAAGGTTATAGCACAGGTGCTCCTATTACTTTTCTGATTGCAAACCAAGATGCAAAACCAAATGACTATGATTTATTAAAAGATGCTTTTAGGCCGGGACATGCCGATTTGTTATACAAACAAAAATACGGCATTCGTGATCATCGTGGAGGTGGCCGAAGCAGTGCGAGAGTAACCGCTGGATGGGTTGCCGCGGGAAGTTTAGTTAAACAATTTTTGAGAGGTAGTCACATCTCAAACAAATCCAATCAACCCATTATCATCACAGCATGGGTGAATCAAATTTATACGGCTGTTTGTCCTGCTTTAGAACAAATTCCAACATTAAATCAAATTGAAAAAAGCCCAGTCCGTTGTCCCGACGAAAAAATGTCCCTCAATATGATTGACCTCATTGAAGCAGCGAAGGCCGATGGGGATAGTTTGGGTGGTATTATTCGTTGCGCCATTGAAAATTGCCCAATTGGCCTCGGAGAGCCCTTATTCGGGAAACTTCAAGCTGTGATTGGACAGTACATTCTGAATATCAATGCAGTGAAAGCCATTTCTTTTGGTGAGGGATTCAATGTTGCCAATTTAAAAGGCTCTGAAAATAACGACGAGTGGATGCTAAAGAAAGATAAAATTGGCACAAAAACCAATCATTCCGGAGGCATTATAGGAGGTATGGCAACAGGAGAAACGATTGTTTTTGATGTGGCATTTAAGCCAACATCAACCATTGCCAAGGAGCAAGTTACATTGGACAATCAACTCAATCAAATCAATTTAGCGGCCACTGGCCGACATGATCCGTGTGTGCTACCTAGAGCGGTTCCCATTGTTGAGGCAATGTCGAATCTGGCCATTATGGATTTGTTTTTGGAAATGTAACGAAAGCAATTTCCCTCCACCGTATAGACGCCTGAATTCCTTATTTTTGCAGCATGAACCGTGCTGAAATACTCGAACAATTTTCTCAACTTTTAGATGTAATGGATGATTTGAGGGAAAAATGCCCTTGGGATCGCAAGCAAACGATGGAAACCATCCGTACCTTAACCATTGAAGAAACCTATGAATTGTCTGAGGCGATCATCGAAAACAACCCCGATGAAATCAAAAAAGAGCTCGGTGACATTCTCCTGCATATCGTTTTCTACAGTAAAATTGGCAGCGAAAAGGGACAATTCGACGTTGGAGAAGTTTGCAAATCACTCATTGAAAAATTAATACGCCGACACCCCCATATATATGGTGAAGTTCAAGTTGATGGCGCTGAAGAAGTCCTCCAAAACTGGGAACAAATTAAACTTCAAGAAAAAGGGACCAAGAAAAATGGGATTCTCGATGGTGTTCCTAAAGGGTTAAATGGACTCGTAAAAGCCTATAGAATGCAGGAAAAAGCATCTCAAGTAGGATTTGATTGGGATGAAGCTGAAAAGGCCTATGAAAAGGTAACTGAGGAATGGCAAGAATACCAAGAGGCCACAACCAAAGAAGACAAAGAAGCAGAGTTTGGAGATTATTTGTTCGCACTCGTAAACTATGCAAGATTGAGCGGAATCAATCCAGATGATGCCTTAGAACGTACCAATAAAAAATTCAAAGACCGCTTTCAATTTATGGAAAACGAAGCTGAAAAATTAGGTCTAGGGTTAAAGGATATGTCACTCGACGAAATGGAAACCCTTTGGGTGAAAGCAAAAGGTTAATTATTCATACAATTGACCACGAATTCCACTTATTTTTTTTTGTTTGAAATCAATCGTGTATTCTTGAATTAATAAAACGGCTTTCTTGTTCTCTCCAGTTGAAACTACATATGAGTTTTCAATTGAATAGTCTCGGTTCAATAACGGCTGTAAATCAAATTCATAATGCATTTTACCTATTTCCACATTTAAAACCGCAGCGTTTTGACCATTCACATGATCCATTGATGCGGTTACTCCTTGATTTAAATTGTACGGCCAATAAAACGAAGTAACTAAATGAGTGATGGGAAACGGGAATTGAATACCTTCTATTTTACACTGAAAAGTTTCATCTTCCATTAAAGGTGTATCAACAACCCAATCTAGATTGACTAATTTATATTGCTCAAACAATTTTGACAATTCGTCACTTTGTACATTGAAAATTTCGTACGAACGAATGCTAGAAGTAGAACTAAATTTCTTCATAATAACACTATTGGGGGTTACTTTAAAGTAGGGTTCTGCTCCTGTGATTCCAAATTCACGAACCATAAATTCAATATCTTTTGTCATTTGATATGCTTTTTTCATCTTCAAACTATCTTGTGCATTGCTCTGAAAAGGAAGGAGTTTGTTGTTTTGAATCATATTTAAATCAACTAGCGCTTTATTGATTCTATGAGTCTGACTTATGATAGTGATTGATTTAGAGCTAATGGGTCCAATTGTAGAAATGAAGACAATCACAAACATCGACAAGGGTATCATGATTGTATTCTTCTTTTTAGAAAATTGAAAATACAGAATTAAATAAATCACCCACAATGCTGTTGCAAGCACCAAATAACGTTCTTCCGTGAATCCATAATTGACCAATCTCGTAATTATCCCCACCATTTGCATACCGATCACAGGAATTAATACCACAAAAAAGTATTTGAGAAATATGTCGATTAACTTATTCTTAGCATGTTTTTTATATGGAAATATCAGGAGATATGATAAAATGCCTAAAGCCAAATTTGCATTGATGAAATATGTGAGGAATCCTTTTGGCAAATTCCATTGAATGACGATTTTTCCAAAATAAGTATACATGATGAGCAGATATACCAATACCAAAGGAATGAGAATAAATTGGACAAATATGCGAATTACATTGGGGAATTCTTGATTGTCTTCCAAAGAACTTAAGTTTTTAGGAATCCCAGCACAAAAGAAGATCACACTCACAGGACCAAAAAGAACAACCATTAAATCGAAATAAAATTGATTGGGAATATTCACGCCAAATAAGGTTTGAACAGCGGCAGCAGCAGCGCTAAGTCCCAAATACAAACTAACTACGAATACCGCAGTGAGAATAATTCGTATCAGCATGATTCGGTTATAATGCCAGAACGAAATTTCATTTTGTTTCAATATAAAGGGTAAAAAGGCAACGAGTAAATGCGACAAGATTGCATATCTAAATAACAATAAAATCGTATTCTCAAACCCAAATTCAGCTCCAGATTCTACTTGGAAATAAATCAAAACTAAACATGCAATTGCCAACAATTCCACCAACATCTTAAGCCTTTTGTTAAATGAATTGTTTTCATAAAATATCGTGATTGCAAAAAACAAGGAGATTCCCAAGCCAATAACTGACATTAAATAGCCCAATGTTTCCGGAACACTATCAGTTGCATGTACAGCATAAATCCCTAATGCACCACTTAATATTGAGGATAACAAGACCAATGGGAATCTTGAAATTGCAACTTTCGAATCGTCAATTAATTCTATTAAAGAAAACTTTGCTTTCATACAATTCGAAGTAAATCAAATTATTCGAATTATTTAGTTATTTTAATCAATCTTCGAGAAAATGACATTCCTTTATCGCTAATACAACGCATCACAAAAACACCATCTTGAAATTCGGACATATCAACTACTGCTTCAAAATCATTCACTTTTTTACAGGTCATTTGCATGCCCAATGCATTGAAAATTTGAATATCTCTGATCTTGGCATTTGCGCGTATGTTCACCAGATTGCGTGTAGGATTTGGATAAATTTCAAAGTTTATATCTTTAAGCTTAATAGCTGTGAATGTAACTTTTGGAGTAAATTTAGCGAACAAGGAATCAGATATATAATTGCAATCTTGTGTTGCCTTAGCAACAAAACTGAGTGTATAGAAACCTGTTTTACGAACCACAATTTCCTCGGATGTGTATTTTAACAAAGAATCGTTGCATTTCCAAATGAAAGTATGTGCGCTAGGAGGCAACAACGGACAATACAAAATTGAATCTAATTTTAAAGATAATTGAATCGGATTCGTTATTAACGGATATGTCACAACTGTATCATACGATAAACATCCATCGGCGTTTTTGGTTTTTAGATAGACAGTTTCAGGCTGTTTGGCCACAACATAAATTGTTTTTGATGAATCCTTAAAACCATTAGGAGTGCTCCAATATTGATAGACAAATTGAGTATCTCTTGGAACCAGATATTCTTCATCATGGCCGCAAAAAGCAACAGAATCTGTTAAAAATTGTTCTTTTGGTTTATCACTCAAATACAATAGTTCAAATGACCCAATAACCGCCGGATTTGTGGTTCTGTATCGGTAACGGTACTTTTTACTTCCAATTAAATTTCCAGGTAATTGAATTCGCTGATAAACGGGTTGTAAAGTATCCGTTACAGTTTCCAAAACAAGGGTTGTATCGAAATTACCCGTTGCCGTGCTCAATTCTAAAATAAACTGATTACCAGAATTGAAAGTTCCCAAACATTTGATTAACGTATTCTTGTAAACATCTACCGAATCACCCGGACAGCCCATGATTTCAACTGCAGGGCCAAATGTGTGTAATTTAGAAACATAAACAGAACCGCACAAAATGCAACAATAAACCCATTCATCTTTTGCAGAATTCACGGTGATATCTCCAGGTTTAGGCTCTCCTACAATCCTCTTAGGACTTCCAGTTAAATATTTATTCCATTGATAAATGTTCTTTTCATACTGCGCACTAATATAATAATTGCCTTCTGAATCTTGCGCCAAACCCGATAATAAACTTAACCCAGTACTTCTCAATACCGATACGGTTTTAGTACTTAAATCAACCGACAATAAATCAGAATTCATGGTATCTTGAACGAAAAGCAAACGATTATCTTTTCGTTGAAGCAGTAAATTCGATGGTCTTGTTAATCCTGAAACCCATACCGAAATATTTGGAAAATAATTTGGGGCTGATCCAAATGTAGTTTTGAGAATCCATCCTTTTTCTGCATCTGTTGTATAAATGCATTGTTCCACTGAATCATATACCAAATCCAACAATTTAATTGAATTTTGAACAACAATATTTGCAATCATGGTACCGGTTGTATCAAAAACTTTAGCTTTATTGCTATCTAAAACGATAAATGCCGGACCGAATGGAAAAACATCAAAAATGATGTTATTGGGTGCGGTTAAATTCTGAATGAAAACCGTTTTAGTTCCTGACCTGTCTAATTTTACAACAGATTGACCATTATAATTGGTAATGTAATAATGATCATCAAATCTGTTGTATGCAGAGGCATTGGGTTTATTGAATTGCGCTTGAGATAAGTTTGTTCCCAAAGCGAGCATGCTCAATACCAAAAAAAAACGTCTAACTAAAGGCAATTTCATCTTCCTTTTATTAGACGTTTTTAAAATCAGAAACGTTGCTATATTACCAAATCTTTACGCGATCGGCTTCCGCTCTGTACATTTTGTTCCCAGGTTTTACATTGAATGCTTTGTAAAATCCTTCATGATTTTGCAACGGACCAATTGCTCTGAAGTACCCTGGTGAATGGGGATCTGTCATCAAACGCATTGCCAATTCCGCATCGCGAATTTTAGATCTCCAAATTGTTGCCCAGCTTAAGAAATATCTTTGCTCTTGGGTATATCCATCAATCAATCCAATTTTCTTATTTTTCAAATGCAATTGCAATCCATCGTATGAAGAAGCAATTCCACCTAAATCCCCAATATTTTCACCTTGTGTGAAAGCACCATTCACAAATTTACCAGGCAATGCCTCAAATCCATTGAATTGTGCAATTAACTTCTCTCCTCTTGCTTTAAACGCTGCTGCATCTTCTTCTGTCCACCAGTTTACCAAATTTCCATTTTCATCAAATTGCGCACCTTGATCATCAAATCCATGAGAAATCTCGTGTCCAATTACAGCACCAATTCCACCGTAATTAACCGCTGGGTCATTTCTGAAATCGAAGAATGGAGATTGTAAAATTGCCGCTGGAAACACAATTTCGTTGAAAGACGGATTGTAATATGCGTTTACCGTTTGTGGAGACATGTACCACTCTGTTTTATCAACTGGCTTACCAAAACGCTCCATATTCTTTGCAATCATAAACTTAGACGCATTGATCATGTTTTGATAATAGCTACCACCATTTTTATAATTCTTGATAACCAATTTCGAATAATCTTTCCATTGGTCTGGGAAACCAATTTTAATCATCAATTTATCTAATTTTTTTAGCGCTTTAGCTTTAGTTGTAGCGCTCATCCAATCCAAATTCTTGATGCGTCCTCTGTATGCTTCAATGATATCATCAACCATTTGCTTCGCAACAACTTTAGCCTCTTTCGGAAAATACTTTTCTACGTACAACTTACCTAAAGCCTCACCCGCAATCCCATTTACTACTCCCAATGCCCTTTCTTTCAAAGGCTTTTGAGCAGGAACTCCTCTTAACGTTTGGCCATAAAATGAAAACGACAATTTCTCTAAGTCTTCACTCAATAAATTCATGGATCCTCTCATGGTAGACCATGCGAAAAATATCTTTACCGTGTTGAAATCAGATTTCTTCACCAATTCATTCATGGCTTTTAAAAATTTTGGTTGGCCCACTATGATGGTATCAGGCTTTATTTTTAAAGCCTTTAAAATACCACGTAAATCAAACGCATCCAAAGTTGTACTTAAACTTTTCACCGCTGTTGGATTGTATTGTGCAACAGGATCACGGCGTTCCTCGCGAGACATCATTGGCTCTGCCAATGATTTTTCAAATTGATAAATCGCCAAAGCGTTTGATTGCGCCGTTTTGTCATCCGTTCCAAATTTTACAAATACATCCTGGATGTACTTCCTATATTTTTCTTGGATGCCTACTGATTTTTCATCCGACTTTAAATAATAATCTCTATCAGGCAATCCTAAACCTGTAATGCCAATGCTCACAACATTTTTATTGCTGTTTTTTGCATCAGCATCTACCCCTAAATCAAACATGGTATTCTCACCCATTGGGGCGTATTTCACGATGTATTTTCTTAGGTCTTTTAAATTTTTGAGGGACATGATTTCCTTCAGGAATGGTTTTACAGGTTCTATACCCTGCTTGTTGCGATTGTCAACATCCATCACCGTTTCATAAAGCATAACAGCTTTTCCTTGGTCTGTATTTGAAGCATATCTTCCAGATTTAATGGCTTCTTCTAACACGGCCAAACTCATACTGTCGGCTCGCTTGCCCAATTCATCAAATGAACCCCATCGACTCCTATCATTAGGAATGTTGGTTTGTTTCATCCATTTTCCGTTTACAAAATTGTAAAAATCATCTGCAGGTGAAACCGCGGTATCCATGTAGCTCAGCTCAATCGCATGATATTCAGCTGAAGATACAAAAGCGGTTAATAACGAAGCTCCCAAGAGCCCAAAAACTACTTTGTTCATATAATTGATTCGCAATATATTGACAAAAAAGATGACTTTTTCTAGACCATACGACGAACAGAGATATTTCTTAGTTAAAGTATAAAAAAGTGATAAAATAGTATGAAAATATCACTTTAAAGTTGCAACTCAATTTTTAGGATAGAAAGTACTTTTTTCTCAACCAAAAAGAAATTTTGACCAATAAAATGAGCGCAGGAACTTCAATCAATGGGCCAATAACACCTACAAACGCTTGTCCGCTACTTAATCCCCAAACTCCAATGGCAACAGCAATCGCTAATTCGAAGTTATTTCCTGCTGCAGTGAATGAAATTGCTGCAGTTTGACTGTAATCGGCACCCATTTTTTTTCCAAGAAGGAAACTCACCAAGAACATGATTCCAAAATAAAGAATCATTGGAATGGCAATTAAAAATACGTCCTCTGGTAATTGCAAGATCGTTTCACCTTTTAAACTAAACATAAATACAATTGTAAGAATAAGTGCAACTAGTGTAATGGGCGAAATAAAAGGGATTACCCTTGTTTGAAACCAGTTTTCGTCCCTCAAAGAAATACATGCATAACGCGTTACCAATCCAAGTAAAAATGGGATTCCTAAATAAATTCCTACTGTTTTGGCAATTTCGAGCATTTCTATATGAATGTACGAAGTTTCTACGCCAAAATATGGGGGAAGCACCCCAATGAAAACATAGGCATAAATGCTAAAAAATAAAACTTGAAAAACACTATTCAAGGCAACCAATCCTGCGGCATACTCCCTATTTCCGTTTGCTAATTCATTCCAAACCACCACCATGGCAATGCAACGAGCAAGCCCAATGAGTATCAAACCAACCATGTATTCAGGTTTGTGATTCAAAAAAATAAACGCCAAAGCAAACATTAAAATTGGTCCGATGATCCAATTCAAAATCAGTGATGTACCCAATACCTTTTTATTGACAAACACCTCTCCCATTTTTTCATATCGCACTTTGGCCAACGGGGGAAACATCATTAATATCAAACCTATAGCCAAAGGTATGTTCGTAGTACCTCCTTGATTTTGATTAAATTCCTTCACACTATCAGGAAATAAATATCCAATTAATAATCCCAAAGCCATCGCTAAAAAAATCCAAAGTGTGAGATATTGATCCAAAAAACTTAATCTTTTGCTTTGATCTTCTTTTTTTGTACACAACGGAATGAGTTCATGAAACACGAAATTTTGGCAGTATTTCTGTATTAAATCTCTCACCCTATCAAACTCCTCCGTTTTTTCTATATCCGTACCCTCAAATTTCGCAGGATCCGGAAAATTAAAATGAAATCTTTTTGCAGAACTCGGAAAAAACGGACAGTTTTCTTTCGCATTATCGCAAACAGTGATTATAAAGTCAAACGGAATATTTGCATACTCATCTATATGATTTGAAGTATGCATAGAAATATCAATTCCAGCCCTTTGCATTGTAGCAATGGCATTAGGATTCACTCCATGAGTTTCTATTCCCGCACTAAAAATTCGGGCATTAGAACCAGCAAAATGCCTCAAAAAACCTTCCGCAATCTGACTACGGCAACTATTTCCCGTACATAAGACTAAGATATTCTTCATCAGCAACAGCCCCCTCCAGGTGTACAACAAGCTCCAGCATTGGGTGTAAGATCTGCTAAAACCTTTTTTGTTTTATATTCAGGTAAGCCGCACTTGTCTTTGGCTAGGCAATCCGTTTGTGTATTCTCAAATACAAATTGACCTAAAGAATGCTTGATTCCGTAGATACATACCGTTTCAGACTGATATTCAAAATTCACTTCCAAATCTTCATTTCCATGAATGTCTTCCGATAAATCTATAATGCCTAATAGTTTATCAGCCATTATACGATGTTCTATATCATCAGCCACCCAAATTTGAAATACAATTTTTGATTCTGTTCGCCGCGTACCGCCACAATCTATGAAGCGCTTGGTTACCACACCCGCTTCAGTAATGTGAAAATGGGCCG